>Ga0315910_10004176_pt1 | contig 12129 bp, 22 predicted proteins | sample EdamamesoilMG_FD_204470 | JGI IMG/M metagenome (GOLD analysis project Ga0315910, IMG submission 204470) | Garden soil microbial communities collected in Santa Monica, California, United States - Edamame soil | ecosystem: Environmental > Terrestrial > Soil > Garden | place: USA: California... | reverse complement strand
CCAAGACCGGCTCAGGGAAATGGAAGGACGGTGACGCAACTCGACCTGCTCGACCTCCTGACCGCGCCCGAGCCGGCCGACCCCACCGTTGAGGTGATCGCCCGGTGGCTCGGCCCGCACGGCCTCAACCGCGTCGTCCGTTCACTGGGGACGAAGAACATCAACCACGTACGCCGTGACCTCGCATCCGACCACGAACGAACCTGCGGCGGCCCCGGGCACCGCCTGCACGGGAGCAGGACCGGGATCGTCGTCGAGGAGTGGTTCGGCGTCGACCCGTTCCGGATCAGCTGGAACCAACTGTTCGCAGTCGTGCGGGCCCGGGCCGACCCGCACGCGGCCGAGGTGCTCGCGGCCGCGTGCCACGGCGTGTGCGGCGGCGTCACCCCGAGGCAGCAGGCCGCGGCCGAGGCGATCCTGCCGAGCCACCAGTACGCGGAGGGGCACCGGTGAGCCCGATTCGCGCCAGCGAGCGCGCCCGGTACCCGGACGACTGGCCGGCCATCAGCCGGCGGATCCGCGAGCGCTCCGGCGGCCGGTGCGAGTGCGACGGCCGATGCGGGCACGACCACCACGCCGAGCTGATGGACAACCCGACCGCCGACGCACTCCCGGACGAACTGCTGACGTCGTTCTTCGGGCCCGACCTCGGTCGGTGCCTGGCCGAGAACGGCCGCCCGCACCCGGTCACCGATTCGCGCGTCGTCCTCACCGTCGCCCACCTCAACCACCAGCCGGAGGACGTGCGCGACGAAAACCTCATGGCCGCCTGCCAAAGGTGTCACCTGGCATACGACGCCGAGCATCACGCCGAGACCCGAGCCGCGACCCGCAGGGCCGAGCTCGCCGACCAGATGGACCCGCTGTTCCCAGAGGTGACCGGGTGAACTACATGGAACGACGCAAGCAGCGCGGTGTGGCACCTGGCGGGCTCCCCGTCCAGGACCTGACCCCGGTCGCGCAGCCCCCGGCGGAGCCCGTGCACCGCGAGGACCACCGCCCCGACCTGTGCGTCGCCCGCGTCCGCGCTCAGGGACTCAGGATCGAGCAGCACGCCGAGATTCGCCTCGCCGCCGGCGAGCTGGTCACGCGGGCCGAGCAGGAGTACCGGGGCGCGGTCGTCCAGACCGGGCCGACACCCGAGCACCTGGAGCCGCTCGAGTCCTACGTCGCCCGGGTCGCCTCAGATCCGGCTCCGAAACCGGACACACCGCGCGCCGGCCACGTCCCGGACGACCTCGGCTGCGAGATGTGCGGCACCTGCTACGGCTGCGACGGGTGCGCCGACCCGGACCACCCGCTCGACCTCGCCCGAGGCGACTGCGAAGGCTGCGGCACGTGCGGGCCCTGCATCGCCGCCTGCCGGGCCCTTCGGGAGCCGGCCGAGGACGGACGGCCGGACAACTGGCCGATAGGTGAAGCCTGGCCGGAAACCCCGGACCCGAGCGGCCCCCTCGTCGACGCCGAGCCGCTCGCCGACCTGCCCGAGCCCATACCACCGGGCACTCCCGCCCCGCCCGGCCCCAAGCCCCGCCAGCTGCCGTGCGAGGTCTGCGGCGTCGGCGTCCTCACCAGCTACGTCGAGCAGACCGGCCGGCAGCGGCACGGCCACCACCCGGAGGGATCATGACCGCCAAGCTCACCGTCGCCCAGTTGGAGGCCGTCGTTGAGGACACCGAGCGCATCCTCGAAGGGGGCGGCGGCTGGAATCAGGCCCGCGATCGGCTCAGGAAGACCGGCGGCCAGCTGGACTACATGCTCCGCCAGGCCGGCCGCCCAGACCTGATCGGATCGCTCAAGGCCGCCGACAGGCGACGGCCGTGACCGGCACCCAGCTCGACCTCTTCGGCCAGGTCGAAGCCCGCGAGCAGCGCGCAGCCGACGCCGAGCAGGAGCGCGCCGCCCAGCTGGTCGCCCATGCCCGCAACCGGGCCGCGTTCGTCGCCCGGGCCACCACCTACCCGGACGGCAGCCCGGTCATCTGGGCAGCCCCCTACGACACGTGCGGCGGCCAGAAGCCGGGCGACCCGCCCATGAAGGAAGGTGACGAAGTTCCCGGCTGGTGGTGCTGGCTCTGCGGGGAAGTCAGCTCCAACGAGTTCATGCTGCAGCTCAATCACGGCCTGTACGCCCAGGATCCAATCTGGGACCAGCGCACTAAGTGCAGCTACGGGCGCGGTGCGCTGCGCGCCTACTCCCGCGAGTCCTTCGAGCTGCGCGGGGCTCGCGGATGACCGTTGCCGGCGAGCTGCTGCTCGACACCCCCGCCGCCCGCCCCTGTCACCACCCGCGGGCGAAGCACCAGCACGGCACCTACGGGGCGTACAAGTCCGACCGGTGCCGGTGCCGGCCCTGCTCCGAGGCGAACAGCGCCTACTGGCGCAACCGGTCCCGCCAGATCGCCTACGGCCGGTGGTGCGCCTACGCCGACGCCGAAGAAGCCCGCGAGCACGTACGCCGCCTCATGACCAAGGGCCTCGGCTGGCGCACCGTCGCCAGCCGAGCACTCGTCTCCGCGAGCACCGTGGAACGTCTCCTGTACGGCCAGCCCAGCAAGGGAATCCCGCCATCGGTCCGGATCCGCACCAGCACCGAACGCAAGCTACTCGCCGTCCAGGCGGGCCGACGTCGAATGCCTCAACCACCAGACCTACTCACCACGGAGGCAGCGCAGTGACATGGTTCCGAGTCGATGACTCGTTCCCGTCCCACCCGAAAACCCGCAGCATCCCTAGGGGTTCGCGCAGAGCTGTGATCGGGACGTGGACGACAATGGGCGCGTACGCTGCCAGGCACCTGACCAACGGCCTGCTGTCGGCCGATAACGTCATCGACGAGGGCGGCACCAAAGCCGATGCGCTGGCCCTGGTGAAGTCCGGGCTGTGGCACCCGCCCGGGGTCAGTTGCGGGCACCCGCCTGACGAGTGCCCCGGCGCCCCGGCCGATGGCCATTACCAGTTCCACGACTGGCTCGTGTATCAGCCCAGCCGGGCCGAGATCCTCGCCGAGCGCGAGAAGAAGATCACCGCCGGCCGCGCCGGAGGGCTCGCTTCGGCCCGGTCACGCCGAAGCAAACCGGGAAGCAAAAACGAAGCACCTGCTTCAGCAGGACCGAAGCACGTGCTTCACAATCCGTTCGAACGAAACGCGAACGAAAACGAAGCACCGGGGGTTCAACCCCCGTCCCGTCCCGACCCGAACCAAACCCAAAACCCTCTGCTCGCCCTGGTCTGTCGTCGTCTGTCTGGTGACGCCCGCGCGACGACGGACGTCGAGATCCAGCTGTGGGAGGAAGCCGCCGGCAACGCCGACCTCGAGACCGAGCTGAAGGCCTGGCTGATCCACAACGCCGGCACCGACCTGCGCGACCCCGGCGCTGCCCTGCTCGGCTGGCTGCGCACCGCAGCGAGGCGGGCCGGGCATCGGATCCCGGAGTGCTCGGTGTGCATCGGTGGCTGGCTGGCCGACGAGTTCGGCCAACCGTCCGAGCGTCGCTGCCCGACCTGCCGGCCCCACCTGCGATCCGTGGCGGCATCGTGAGCGAGCCCCGACGTCTGAACCTCGTCCGCTCCGGGCGACTTGCCGAGCCGCAGCTGTGCGAGCACGGCAACCCAGCCGGATGGCTCGACTCCCGGAAGAACAACCTCATCTGCGGCGAATGCCGGCGTGCCGCCGCTGAGGCCGACCGGCCGGGGCGGATCCGCGAACGCGAAAGGACATCGTGAGCGACTTCGAGCTCAGCGACCGGGCGCACGCAGCCCTCGATCTCGTGGGCCGCACCGGCGCCCGCCATCTGGAGATCGGCTACCTCCACGAAGGCGTCCCCGCCGACCAAGCGGCCTGGTACGCCAAGGTCACCTACCGCGGCGCCCGGGTGATCGAGGAAAACCACACCAGCCCAGCGGCCGCCCTGGAGGCCCTCGCCGTCAAGCTCCTCACCGGCGGCATGTGCAACCACTGCAAGGGCCTGGTCGCCCTCACAAGGGCCGGCGCGATGTTCTTCCCAGACGCGCACCACCCGGACGGATCGGTCCTCACAGAGGCCGAGGCGCGGGCCCGGCGGCTGTGCCACTGGCGGCGTGTCGGCCAGCGCTGGGTCCGCGGCTGCGAGCCCCGGTCGTGACGCCCGCCGAGCACGCCGCCCTCCCGGACCGCGTCCAGGCCGCCAAGACCCTGCTCGCCCACGCGCGCACCGGCCGTGGCTACGACGTCTACGTCCCCCGCGCCGTGCTGCATCGGTACGTGACGGCGGCCGAGGACGTCATCGAACGGCAGGCCAACATGCTCGTCGCCGAGCTGAGTGCCGAACTGACCGACCACGACCAGCTGCAGGCCGAGATCAACCAGCTGCGCAACCAGAACGCCGCCCTCCGCGACCTCGTCGACGAAGCCATCACCGCCGGCCAGCACGGCGACGGCGAAGCCATCAGCATCATCCGAACTGCCCTGGAGCGCACCGCATGACCACCACGAACCTCAGCCTCAACGTCACCATCGAAGACGTCGATCCGCTCGCGCGCGCCGGAGTCTTCGCTGACCTCACCGAACTGGCCACCAACTACAGCGACCTGTGCGCCGGGGTATCCGTCAGCGCCTACGCCGCCACTGACCAGGCCGCAACGGAAGCACCGGGCCCGACCGATGACGACCTCGGCCGGATCGCCTACGACGCCCACGTCAGCACCCTGCTGGCCGCCGAGCTCGTCGATACCGAAGTGCTCGCCGACTTCGACGACCAGCACCCCGACCACCGCAACGCCTGGATCCAAGCCGCCCTCGCCGCCCGCAACGCCTGAAACCCACTGAGGACTCACCACATGCCCATCCCAACCAACGGCCCCAACCCCACGCCCCAGAAACCCGAAACCCCACCACGCGGCCCCTCCGGCGTCACCCCACCAGCCAGCCCGCTACCTCCCGCCGTCGCCGCCCAGGCCAACCGCTACTTCACCGCCGTCCACGGCCGCGACTGGGTCTACAGGGCACCCGAACAGTTTCCCAACCTCGTCGAGCAATGGATCTGGGCCCTCGCCTCCGCAGACCTCGACCTCGCCGAGCAGGTCATGACCAGACTCGAAACGATGGCAGCAGAGGCGAAGGCATGATCGAGATCACCCCGACCATGGCCGCGCACGTCCTGCACCACTTCGACGGCGGCGGCATCCGCGCCGGGTCCTTCACCGTCCGCCTGGTCGAGCTCATCACCCATGCCGACCCCAGCAACCGGGCCCGGCTCGCCCTCGGCTTTCCCGGGTACGTCGCCGCCGTCAACCTCGCCCAGCACTCGCTCGGCGGCATGACCGAACTACGGCGCATCGCAGGACAATTCGGCGCCACAGAGGCGTCCATGCCGTCCGCCCCGTCCACCGTCGAGTCCTGCCCGGAGTGCCGGTCCGGCAAGCATGCCAGCTGCGCCGGGTGGGCGCTCGACCAGGCCGACCAGCAGGTCGCATGCCCCTGCGCCGAACAGGATCACCTGTGAGCGTCCGCCTGGTCGGGAACTGCCCGATGGGCTGCGGCCCCCACCTGTTCGTCGGCGCCGGCGGATACATCACCTGCGCGTGGATCGACTGCCCCCACCCAGACGCCGTGAGCACCCTGCTGGCCGACCGGGAGACCGAGCACGTCGTCCAGTTCGGTGAGGCCGGGTTCACCATCCGCCACCCACTCAGAGAGCGCCTGGACGACGCCCTGATGGAGTGCGACCTGCACGCCTGGTGCGCCGAGCTGCCCGGCCCGCTCGCGACTTCCAGCCCGGTCCGGATGCGCGAAGCCAGCCTCGGCCGATGGGAAGTGATCACGTGACCGACCACGAGACAGCGATGCTCCACCCGGGTGGGTGGGTGGCGGTGAACGGGCACGATCCGCTCATCTTCCACAACGTCACCACGCGCGAGATGAACATCCACTGCCAGGCCTGCGGGTGGATCAGCGAGAGCGCCGGCCGCCGGCACGGCGAGAGCTTCCTCGACAAGCAGTGGCGCACCCACGCCGGCGACCTCGCCGTCGGCATCACGATCACCCACGGCCAGCCAGGCAACGGCTGTCACTGCGCCACCTGCGCGCGCGCCGCCCGGAACCTCAACCAGATGGAAGGCCCATGACCGGCTGGAGATGGGCGACGTACCGGTGAACGCCGCTGACCGGGCCACCGTCCGCGCCGCCCTCGACCACCTCGACGCGACCTGCAGATACCACGGCGAATCACTCGAGCGAGTGATCGGATTCGCCGGGCTCCCTCAAGCCTGCTGCGACACCGGCAAACCCGCCCTCGCCCGCCGCCAGGCCCTCGCCGTCCTCGACGCCGAAGCCGACACCCAGAAAGCCACCGCATGACCCACAGCACCACCGAACACTGCGTCGTCGACCCCTGCATCGCGCACATCCCTGACTGCGCCGGCGAGGGCTGCAGCTGCCCGCCCGAGCTCGCAGCCGCGGACTCGAGGGTCTGCGCCTGGCACGAGACCCGCACCCGCGAGCAGCTGCGCGAGCTGCCCGCCCTCTGGGAGGCGATCGCCGAACCATCCACCGGCGGCCGCGGCGGCACCAGCACCGACGACGCCCCGTACGTCGCCGGCGACACCGGGTCGGCCGAGCTCGGCGCACCGATCGAGACCCGGCACCTGATCCGCACCCAGCTCCTCTCGTGGCTGCAGGTGCTGCACGAGGCACCCGACCTTCCCGGGCTCCGACTGCCGGCCGACGAGGACATCGTCAAGGCGACCCGGGCCCTGGTGGTCCGCCACCAGTCCGACGCCGAGGTCGCCCTGCAGGCCTACCGAGCCGCCGGCCGCGCACCCAAGGACGAAACACCCGCCGAGGCCGAAGCGCGAGCCCTGCGACGCGCCCAGCACTACGACCGGGCCGTCCGCGCCCGAGCGGCCGCCGACGGCGAACGCGCCCAGCGCCAGACCGGCCGCGACATCCTGGAGGTCCACGCCGAGCGCCTCGACCGGCACCTCCTCTGGCTCCTCGCCTCCGTGCACGCCAAGGTGTTCGCCGAAGACATCGCCGACCTCCACGCCCGGGCCCGGCCGCTCGCCTACCGAGGTGGCCGCCCATCGATCACCGTGCTGCACGACTGCGGTGCCCGGGTGATGTTCGACCCGGACGCCGCGTACATCCGCTGCCGAGGCTGCGGCGAATGGGGTGATCCGGCCTGGTGGAAAGCCCAAGTCGCGCCGGCCGCCGGGCCCTTGAGCTTGCGCGACCTCGCCGATTGGTTCGTGATCCGGGCCGAGGCCACGGGCGAACCGGTACCCACCTACGAACAACTGCGGAACTGGACCAGGGCCGAACGAGTCGGCCAGCGGATCTTCCCGGTCAACCCTGGCAAGGCCAAGCTGCTGTACGACCCCGAAGCGGTCGCCCTGATCGCGGCGGCCCGCCTCGGCAGGAGGACCAGCACGTGATTCGCCGGGTGGAGTTCCTCTACGGCATGTGGCACTGGCCGAAATGCTTTGCGCAGCAGCCCTGTATTGGCCTACAGTCCGGTCTGAGGGCGGGCCGGAGACGGTCGGTTACCTTGCGGAGGATGGGGTCGCCGGTTCGAGTCCGGTCAGCCGACCAACCGGTCGGCTGTAGCTCAGTTGGTAGAGCACATAATCCCGGCAGTCGCACTACGTCTGCCCTCACATAATTGAATAGTGGTCCTGTGGGCCGGAGAGCGTCGGTTACCACTCTTAATGGAGAGGTGCCGGTTCGAACCCGGTCACCCGCCTTGGCGGGCGTAGCTCAATTGGCAGAGCGCTTAACCCGGCGGTCACAACACGCCCACAGGACTCTCAATCTCGGCTCTCGCGGGCCGAAGGCAGTCAGTTGTCACTGGTTCGAATCCCGTATCGCCTCCCGCTGGAGGCGATTAGCTCAAGTGGTAGAGCGCCTGGCAGCCACCCCACGCCCGCGAGACCCATTCGCTTGATGGCCCTGCGGGCCGGATGCGATCGGTTAACCCCCTTCAGATGGAATCAACCCGGTCGCGACAACACGTCCGCAGGGCCACCCAACCAGGAGGCCAGGACCGTGGACCCGCTCGCGACCATCTCAACCCGCCGCACCCCGCAGACCCAGCCCGCCAACGAACGGCAGATCCCCAACGCCGCAGGCGGTTACGTCTTCAAGGTCACCGACGAGGTCCGGATCCGCCGGTTCCTGACCCTCGGCACCGACGGCGGGACCTACTACGCGAGCGAGCAGGACATCACCCAGGCGAACGCCAAGGTCGTCCTCGCCGCAGCCCGCGATCGGGCATCCTGGCTGACCTCGGAGATCGTCGCGCTGTCCACGGCCGGGCGAGCGCCCCGTCAGAACCCGGCGCTGTTCGCGCTCGCTGCAGCCGCGTCCCTCGGCGACGACGACGGCCGGCGGGCCGCGCTCGACGCGCTCCCGGCGGTGGCCCGGACCGGGACGCACCTGTTCCTGTTCGCTCGCTACGTCGAGCAGTTCCGGGGCTGGGGCCGCGGCCTGCGCCGGGCCGTCGGCTCGTGGTATCTCGACCGGGACGTCGACCAGCTGGCCTACCAGGTGGTCAAGTACCGCCAGCGGGAAGGCTGGACCCACCGGGACCTGCTGCGCCTGGGGCACCCGAAGACGGATGACGCTGCGCGCAAGGACCTGTTCACGTGGATCGTCAAGGGTGAGGTTGGCGAGAGCCCGCTGGTCCGGGCGTTCGCCGAGGCGCAGACGACCACGGATCCGAAGGTGTGGCTGCGGCTCATCGGTGAGCACCCGCTGTCGTGGGAGATGCTGCCGGACGTCGCGCTCGGGCTGCCGCAGGTCTGGGCGGCCCTGGTGGAGAAGGGGATGCCGCAGACCGCGCTGATCCGGCAGCTGCCGCGCCTGACCCGGCTCGGTCTGCTCTCGCCCGGGTCCAGCGCTCTGCGGACCGTCGTCGCCCAGCTGCAGGACAAGGATCGGCTGGCTAAGGGGCGCGTGCACCCGGTGAACGTGCTGGTCGCGCAGCGGACCTACGCTTCCGGGCGGTCCGCCCGAGGCACCGGTGAGTGGACTCCGGTCCGGCAGGTCGTCGACGCCCTGGATGGCGCGTTCTACACGGCGTTCGGCACGGTCGTTCCGGCCGGCAAGCGGACCCTGCTCGCGCTGGACGTCTCCGGGTCGATGGGCTGGTCGGTCGCCGGCCTGCCGATCACCTGCCGGGAAGCGTCCGCCGCGCTGGCCCTGGTGACGATGGCCACCGAGCCGGACACCACCGTGGTCGGCTTCACCAGCGGTCAGCGGAACCGCGGGAACGGTGGGCTGTCGTTGCTGTCGCTGAGCCCGCGCCAGCGCCTGGACGACGCCATCCGGTCGATCAGCGACCTGCCGTTCGGTGGGACGGATTGCTCACTGCCGATGGTCTGGGCGGTCAGCCAGAAGCTGTCCTTCGACACGATGGTGGTGTTCACCGACAACGAGACGTACGCCGGGGCCAGCCACCCGCACCAGGCGCTAGAGACCTACCGTCAGCGGATGGGCTTGGACACCCGGCTGATCGTGGTCGGGATGACCGCGTCGGAATGCTCGATAGCCGACCCGGCCGACCCGGGCATGCTCGACGTCGCCGGGTTCGACTCGGCCGTGCCCAACCTGATCGCGGACTTCAGCCGCGGCGACCTGTAGTCGATGCCGTCCGACGCGAGAGCGCAGCAAGCTCGCGAACAGCACCGCCGCTCGCTCGAAGCCAGTGAGAGGGCGGCGGTGCATCGCACCCAACGCGACCGGCTGATCCGCCAGCTGCGCGAGGAAGACCCCGACCGCTGGACCTACCCGGCCCTGGCCGCCGCCGTCGGGTGCAGTCCGGAACTGGTGGCGGCGATCATCAAGGGCCGGACCGGGAGGCAGGCATGAGACGACCTGATCACCTGGCTGCGCGCCCAGCTTGACGCCGATGAGCGGATCCGCTCGCGCCGCCCGCGCAAGGCTTAGAGCGTCCGGCCCCGCGCTTCCGCCTCGGCCCGGACCGCGGACGCCAGCACGACCCACGCCTTGCCGACCTGCACACCGGGGATCCGCTCCTGTTGCACGCGGTCGAGCAGACCCTGCCTGGTCATCCCGAGGATCTCGGCAGCCGCCGGCACGCTCATCAGTTCCGGGATCGTTTCCACACCCGATGCGCCGGCCTCAGCCTGGGCGTCGTCGATGGCGTCGAAAGCCTCGGTGGTCATGACCTGGGCCGCGGTCGCGGTGCGTCCGGTCGCCTCCTGAACGACGGCGATCGCCGTCATGGTCGCCTGCCGCAAGGACTCGGCCGGCAGGGTGATCAGGACCGAGGCGTTGCCGGTCCGGCCCGAGGCGATGACCGCGTGGTAGTCGGCGAGCGCCGGCAGCCACTCGCCGGCCAGTTTCTCGGCGTTGCGGGTGGTCAACCTGATGTCGAGTTCGATCTCTGCGTTCCAGGTCACGGTGTCTGTTCTCCTTGGCGGGTGGTGGAAGGTGGGGGGATGATGGGACCCGCAGGTCCCGAGGCGATTCGCGCGCTTCGGGGCCTGCGGCGTGTTCACTCCGTTATCGGAACGCCCACGATGACCGCCAGCAGATCTCCACGCTTGTCGTACACGTGGACGCTGCCTCCTGCTAAGAGCGCGAGCTCAATCAGGAGGTGGTCTCTCTGGTCCATCATCATTCCCCCTTTCCTTCTCGGTGACAAGTAGAACTCTACCATTCCACTTGTCGCAAGACAAGTGGATAGCATGTTGCGGCCGATGGGGCGGTGGGCATCGTGCTCGATGATTTGTCGCAGGACAAGTCATCTGCTAGAGTTGCACTTGTCAACGAGAGAAGGGAAGGAGGTAGGAAAATGGGGAAAAACGACACCCGCCAGCTGCTCGCCGCGCTGCGGTCCAAGGGGTTCACCGTCAACCTGACGGGGAACATCTGGATCATCCGGCGCGGGGAGGAGTTCGTGGCCGCGATGAGCACGAGCCCGACCGACCTGCGAGCGATCAAGAACTTGATCGCCGTCCTCGGAGGGATCGACGACATCGAGCCACCTGAGGGCGAGTAGTCGAACGCGGACCCCGGCGCGACTATCGCCGGGGTCCGCTCCCCAAACCGTAACCGCCGGGCAACCCTCCGGGCGGACGCCCGAGCGGCAAGCCAGATCGGCTCGCCCGGCAGGCCAGACCCTCAACCCGTACTTGACGGTTGGGCTAGCAGTGCCTCAAGCTGCGTCATAGCGGCATCCCCGCATGCCCACCACCAGCCCCCACAAGATGAGGGGTGACGCTCAGGGCTCGGAGTCCAGCCCCTCGCCACCGGTGAGCACGTGCTGGCCAGCGGCCGAAGCTGACCTGATCGGTAGCCCTGTCACCCCGCCCACCGAAAGACGGCCGTCCGCCCGATCCCAAGGAATCAGAAGGGGTCGGGCGGGCGGGCGCGGTGCGCTCGCCCGCGGCCACGCTCCACCCGGACGGCAGCAGCCCCACCCGGAACGCCAGGGCTAGCCTGCCGACGTGGTCTCCCGCCGATACCTCGACCTGATGAACGGTCCCTACGACCGCATCCGGAACGCAGCCTGGGGCGAAGCCACCCTCACCATCACCTACGACGGCGAGCACTGGGCAGCCGCGATCGAACGGCAACCACCACCCGCCCGCAACCGACTCGTCGTCGGGACCGGGCTCACGCTGGACCAGGCCGTCGCTGACCTGGAGAAGCTGCTCGGCCTGGATCCCGGGACCGCATAGCCGGGTCGGACGGGTCAGGCCACCTCCCACCAGAGCCGGGGGGTGATCATGGCCTTCACCAACCGACCACCAGGCACCAACTGGTCACACGACCCCGAGTACAAGCGGAACCGCAAGACCCGCCGAGCCCAAGCCCAGGACGCCAACGAACCCTGCGTGCGATGCGGCGGGGCCATCGACTACGCAGCCAAGGAAGGCCCGGCCATGTGGCACTGCGGGCACATCACCGACCGCGCCCGAGGCGGCGGCCACGACCTGGCCAACATGCAATCCGAATGCGGCCAATGCTCGGTCACCAGCGGCGCCAGGCTCGGCGCCGAACGACGATGGGCCGGCAACCGCAAGACCATCCAACGACCGGCCACCGCCTCACGCTGGTAACGCAACGTCCACGAGCCCAGGCCCCCCGGGTCCAAAGTCCCTCGGCCCGGGCGGACGACCCGCA
>Ga0315910_10004175_pt1 | contig 12129 bp, 9 predicted proteins | sample EdamamesoilMG_FD_204470 | JGI IMG/M metagenome (GOLD analysis project Ga0315910, IMG submission 204470) | Garden soil microbial communities collected in Santa Monica, California, United States - Edamame soil | ecosystem: Environmental > Terrestrial > Soil > Garden | place: USA: California... | reverse complement strand
CGTGTACGGGCCGCTCAAGATTCAGGCTGATCCGTCGGGGATCCTCGTGTACCAGAACACCTATGTCGGCGAGATTCAGCAGATCACGCCGGCGTCGAACATGCACTTCCGCAACAACCTGATCATGGGCACGAATGCGCGGCCAGCGCTGCTTGCAATCGATACGCATACGCCCTGGAGCTCGTCCGACTACAACGGCTTCCACACGAACGAGGATGCCGAGTACTCGTTCCAGTGGAATTCGCCGCCCGCGGGCGGGCCCGTCGACTACACGTCGCCGCGCGAGGTTCGCCGCTTCAAAACGCTGAGCGAGTACCAACGCGCGACAGGACAAGACACGCACAGCCGCGAGGTCGACTACTCCGTGTTCGTGAACGCAGCGCCACCGGATTTCTCGGATCCGACGAAGCTAGCGTCGCCCGCCGACGTCGACCTGAGATTGCGTCCGCGCTCGCGCGCCGTCGACGCGGGCACGGTACTACCCGGCCTCACCGACGGTTTCACGGGACGGGCGCCGGATCTCGGTGCGTACGAGCAAGGTGTCGAGCCGCCGCACTACGGGCCGCGGCAACCCGCTCGATAGGCATTCTCTCGAGCGCTAATTCCTGAGCGCGGCCGCGGGATGCAGCGACGCTGCGCGCCATGCGCAGGCGGCGACCGCGAGGCAAGCGAGGAACCAAGTCGCCACGAGCGCGAGCACGAACGGCAGCGGCGTGATCGCGACGCGCTCGGCAAACAGGGTCAAGTACCGATTAAGCGCGATCAACGCGAGCGGCCACGCGACGAGGTTTGCCCAGACGACGGGCCTCGAGAAGTCCCAGACGAGCAGCCGCAGAATCTCGGCCGGCGTAGCGCCTTGAACCTTGCGAATGCCGATCTCGCGGGTGCGCTGGCCGGCGAGATAACCCGCCATCCCGAACAAGCCGATACCGGAGATCAGCAATGCGAATGCGGCGAGCCCGGTCAGCACGCGATTCGTGAGCTCGAACATCCAGTACGAGCCGTCGAACAGCTGATCGAAAAGCACTCGCGGCGTCGGCCGTCCCGGAGACAACGCCTTCGTGACCTCGTCGATGTGCGCGAGAGCCGCGTCGACGCCATCGCTCGCGATCCGCACGATCCGAAAGTGACTGATCGCGGGGGCATACACGTAGCTCTGTCCGCTCGCACCGCTCGAACGAATCGACGCTGATGCGTGCTCCGTCACACCGATGATCACGTACCGCGCATTGCCGGGGCCGTAGATCGGTTCGCCAAGCGCCGCCGTCGGCTCGGGCCAGCCGAGCGCCCTTGCGGCCGTGCGGTCGATAACGATCGACGCACCGCGCCCTTGTCGCGCCGCCCATTGCTCGCTCGTGCGGGGCAACAGATCGTCGGCGCGATCGCGCGCGAAAGCGCGTCCCGCGGCGAACGGCACGCCCATGACCTCGAGGTAGTCGTGACCCGTGTACAGAAAGTCGACGAGCACCCCTGGCGACGTCTCGTCGGGCGTGCGGCGGAAACTGCGTACCTGAACGTTGAAGGCGATCATGTTCGTCGCCGTCGTGCCGATGACGCCGGGCCCGCGCATGAGCTCGCCGGCAATCACGTCGGGATCCGGGAGGTTGCTTTGATCGAGGACAATGCCGACGAACTGATCGCCGAAGCGGCCGACGAGTGCGTGATGCGCCTCGTTGCGTTGCATGAGCAACACGATCGCGGCGACGACTAGCGCGCTCGCGGCCCCGAACTGCAGCCCGACGAGACCGGTCCGCACGTGCGCCAGCGCATCGCTTGCGGCGCCGATCCGCAGTGCGGACGCGCGCCGTGCTCGCGACAGTACGAACGCCGGATAGAGCCCGGCGGCCAACGTGACACCGCCCAACGTGGCTACCAGGAAGGCCACGAAACTCGGATCGCTCCACGGAAGCTGCAACGTCGCCGACCACTGCACCGTGAACGCGCCAGCGAGCGCGACGATGGCTGAGACGGACAGCATCAGCGATAGCAACACGACGAGCCCGGTCTGCAGCAACTCCTGGCTCACGATTTGTCGAGTCGTCGCTCCGAGCACCTTGCGCGTGCCGACGTCGAGCGCTCGGCGGGTGGCCTCCGCAAACGCGAGGTTCACGAAGTTCAGGCACGCGATTGCAAGGATCGTGGCCGCCGCGACGCGCAGCGCCGTAAACACATCGACCCACTCGCGGCCGCCGTAGTAGCCCTGAAAATAGTTCTGAGTCGACATCTGCGCAATCGCCGACACGGGCCGCGACTCGAGCGCGATATTCAGAAAGCGCATGTCCGGAGGTATACGCTCGGCCGCGATCGTAGCGAGCCGGCGGTCGAGCTCAGCGACGGTCAGCGTGCCATCCGCGGGGACGAGCACATAGGTTCCGAACGCACCGGCACCCAATACCAACGGCACCGAACGCTCGAACGTCTCGAGCACGTCCCACGACACGAGCAGATCGAACCCTTCGGCAAACAGGCTGCCGATTTTCAGATGCGACTGAGTCGGCACGTCGATGACGCCGCCGATCGCTACGTCGACCGGCTGCTGGGCCATGATCGTTAGTGTCTTTCCCACGACGTTGCTGGAGCCGAACAAACGCTCGGCCCCGCGCGGCGTGATCAGCGCCGAGCGCGGCTTGCGGATCGCATCGCGGCTGTCGCCTGCTATCGCGTCGAAATCGAAAATCTCCGTGAACTGCGGCTCCACGTACGCGACCATCAGTGGTAACTGCCGGTCCCCCGCGGAGACGAGCCTTGGCGCTTGGTAGCTGCGAGCAACACCGGCCAGCTCGGGCGCGTCGAGGCGTAGGTACTCTGCGATCGGTGCATCGACTCGAGTGAAAAATGCCGGCGTGCCACCGAAGCCCGCGGGATTCTTGCGTTCCGCGACGACACGAATGCGATCGCCGTTCGCCCATTCGGTGTCGTAGCTCTGCACGTACGTGACGAACACGTTCGCGGCCACGAAGCAGACGAGCCCCAACGTCAGCACCGCGACGCCGACGAACGTGTGAAAGCGTTGGCGCGCGAAACGCCGCAGAGCAATCGTCAAGTCGTGCCTGATCACGTGGCTTCTCCGGCAGCGAGACCCTTCATTCGTAGCGAAGCGACGCGACGGGCTTCGCGCGTGCCGCGCGATTGGCCACCAACGCCACCGTCATCGACGCCACGGCAAGCGCCACCAGTCCGCTCGCAATGAACACGAAGGGTTCGAGCTCGATGCGGTACGCGAAGCCGGATAGCCAGCGCTGCATCGCGAAGTAGGCGACGGGCCACGCGATCACGTTGGCCATCAGCACGAGCAAACCGAACTCAGCGGTGAGCAACGCGACGATGTCGCCGACCCCTGCGCCAAGCGCCTTGCGGATACCGATCTCCTTGGTACGGCGCATCGTGCTGTACGACGCGAGACCGTAGAGCCCGAGACAGGCGATGGCCACGGCCAGCAGTGAGAACAGAGTGAGTAGTTGCCCCTGCCGGCGCTCGCCGCTGTATAAGGCTTCGAAATCGTCGTCGAGAAAGCGCCGGATGATTGGGACGTTCGGGCCAAGCTCGCGCCAGATCGTGTCGATGGCGACCAGCGTGCCTTCGACATCGGCGCCCGTCAGGCGGATCGAGGCTTCGTGCAGGCCCGCCCCCCGCTCCCACCGTGGTACGAGATACAGCACCGGCGCCAAAGGATCGCGTACGGACTCGAGGTACACATTTTCGACGACGCCGATCACGACGCCGCGACGTCCCGCGACTTGGATGACCCGACCTATGATCTCCTCGGGCGTCGATCCCAGTTGCTCGACGGCGAGCCGATTCAGCACGAATGGCGCCGGCGGCGGTGGCAGCTGCCCGGGCTGCTCCTCGACCTCGCGATCGCCGTTGGCTTCCGAAGCCGCACGGCCGGCGATCACGCGAATGCCGTAGGTCTCGTGAAAATCGAAGTCCGTGAGGATCAGTTGCGCGAGAAACCCTCCGACCTCGTCGTCGTCGAGATTGCGCACCTGCGATCGCACCTCGGTGCGGGTGCCGGGAACGACATTCGATGCGGTCGCGGACTCGACGCCGGGCAGGCGCTCGAGCCGATCCTTCATGGTTACCCAATTCGGACCCAGCGCGCGCGCCATCGATCCCGTCAGCACCACGATCTGATCCTTGCGGTAGCCGAGCTCGAACGTGCTCGCGAAGCGCTGCTGGTAGAACACGACGAGCGTCGCGACGACGAGCGCGATCGAGATCGAGAACTGCAGAATGACGAGCACCTTGCGAAACGTCGTGGCCGTCGCACCGCGTGTGACGCTGCCGCGCAGCGTGCGCGCGGGATTGAACGACGACAGCAGGAATGCGGGATAGCTGCCCGCTCCTATCGCGACCAGCAACGTCAACGTGACGATTGCCGCCACGCTTTGAGCGTTCGCGACATCGTCGACGCCAATCTCTCGGTCCACGAAATTCGCGAAGGAGACGAGCGCAACTCCGACGATCACGGCCGCGACGATGACGGCGATAACCGTCAGCAGCAGCGACTCACCGATCATCTGCCGGATCAGCTGCGCCCTCGTAGCGCCTACGGCCTTGCGCAACCCGATCTCCTTGCTGCGCTGCGTCGCGCGTGCCGTGGCGAGATTCACGAAATTGAAGCACGCGATCAGCAGAACGAACACGCCGATCGCGCTCAAGGCATACACCGTCCCGAGGCTGCCCGGCGTGCGCAACTCGCCCTCGCGCGTTGAATGCAAATGGATGTCGCGAATTGGGACCGCCACGAAGCCGCGGAATCGGCCGGAGCCCTGTTGGAAACGTTGGTCGAAGAAGTCGGCGGAGCGGCTGCCAATCGCGGCCGGATCGGCGCCTTCGGCGAGGCGCGCGTAGGTGTGAAAGCAGCTCCCGCCCCAACTCGCCAACAGCTCCGCGCCTCGATACGCGGTCGAAACCAGCAGGTCGAACTCGAGGTGCGTGTTCGCGGGAAGATCGCGGACCACGCCCGTGACCACTAGCGGCAGATCGAGCGCTTCGAAGGCCGTGAGCGTGCTGCCGAGCGCCGCGGCATCGCCGAAATACCGGTGTGCCGTGCTCTGCGTGAGCACGACGCCGCTCGGTGTCGCGAGCGCCGTGCGCGCATCCCCCGCGAGCCACTCGAGCTCGAAAAGCTGGAAAAAATCGCTGTCGACGGCCGCCAAGCGCGGCTCCACGAATTGTCGCTCGCCCACGGTCACGAGCACCCCGCCGCCGATGTCGAAGCAGCTCAGCAAGCGGGCGGTTGCCTGGATTCCGGGGAAGAAATCCGCGAGCAGCGGGGCGACTGCGGGCGACGACCCTGCGAAGTGCAGCGGTGGGTCGACTTTGAGGTCCTCCGAGATCCGCACGATGCGGTCGCTGTTCGCGAAACCGCGCTCGTAGCTGAGCTCGTGGCGCACGAACAAAGCGATCAACAATGTGCATGCCAAGCCGAGCGCGAGCCCCGCGATGTTGATGGCCGTATACAGCTTCTGTGAGAGAAGCTGTCGAATAGCCATCACGAGATAGCTCTTCAGCATCGACGGCGCTCAGATCGCGAGCTGATTCGCCGGCATGACGCGGCCGTCGAGCAGGCTCACGATGCGATGCGCGTGCGCCGCATGCGTCGGCGAATGCGTGACCATGAGCACCGTCGTGCCCTGCTCGTTCAACGTCGTCAGCATGCCGAGCACTTCCTCGCCGTTCTTGGTGTCGAGGTTGCCAGTCGGCTCGTCGGCCAGGATCAGCTTCGGGTTGCCGACAACGGCGCGCGCGACCGCAACGCGTTGCTGTTGGCCGCCCGAGAGCTGATCTGGCTTGTGCTTCGCACGCGCGCTCAATCCTACGAGCTCCAGTGCCTCGCGCACGAGATTGCGGCGCTGCGCCTTGCCGACTCGCTGATACAGCAACGGCAACTCGACGTTCTCATAGACGTCGAGCTCGTCGATGAGGTTGAAGCTCTGGAAGATGAAGCCGACGTTCCCCTTGCGCAGGTCGGCCAACCGATTCTCGGAGTACCGCGAGATCTCGCGCTCGCCGAAAAAGTACTGGCCGCTGCTCGGGTTGTCGATCAAACCGACGATGTTCAGCAGTGTCGACTTGCCGCAGCCCGACGGACCCATGACCGCGACGAACTCGCCGCTGGTGAGCTCGAAATCGACGCCGTCGAGCGCGGTCGTCTCGAGCTCCGCGGTGCGATATCTCTTCGTGATGCCCGTTAGCTTGATCATGTGCCCCTCCCAATACTCAACCGGCGCCCGTCACCTCGATGCGGTCGTAGCGCTCGAGGTTCTCGTAGCTCGACGTGATCACACTCTCGCCTTCCCTCAAGCCCTCGAGCACCTCGATACCCTCGGGATTCCGGCGGCCGAAACGCACGTTGCGCCGCTCGGCGAATCCTCCGGATTCATCGACGACGAACACCCACTGCCCACCCGTGTCGTCGTAGAACGCGCCGTTCGCGACCACTAGCGTGTCCGCCGGCTGGCCGATCTCCAGGCGCATTCGAACGGTCTGGCCGCGGCGGATGTGCGGCGGCGCATCGCCGTTGAACTTGAGATCGATCTCGAACTGCCGGTCGCGAACGCCGGGATATTCCTTGCTGACCGTGAGCTCGTGGAGCGCGCCGTCGATCTCGACCTGCGCGAGCTGGCCCACGACGACGCGCGACAGATAGAACTCGTCGACGAATGCGGACACTTTGAACTCGTGCTGCTCGTCAACCTGCCCGACTCGCTGCCCGCGCGCCTTCGACTCGCCTGAGTTCGCATCGAGCGATGTGAGCTGCCCGTCGATCGGCGCCACGATCACGAGGTTGCCGAGGTTCTCGCGCGCAATCGCGAGATTCTTGTTCATGGCGTCGAGCGCGTCGCTCATTCGGGTAAGTTGATTCGCGCCGAACTCCGCATCGAGCTGCAACTGTTGCTGCATGGGCTCCCGCAGGAGTCGATAGCGCGCAAGCTCGGCCTCGAGGTCGTCGATCTGCCCTTTCGTCACGCCTCCGGTCGCGAGCAGCGGCTGTCGGCGCGCAAGCTCGCGCATCAGGCGGTCGATCTGATACTCGATCTCGATCAGCTCGCGCTGATTGCGGAGCCGGCTCTGCTCGAAGCTCTGCCGCGTCGTGTTCAAGTAGTTCAGCTGCTCCGTGAGCTGCGCTTCCGCGCCGATCACTTGCAGCTCCAGGTTCGTGTTCTTGAACGTCACGAGCGGCTGCCCCGCGGTCACGATCGCGCCCTCCTCTACGTGCACGGCCGTGATCTGTCCGCCTTCTACCGCGTCGAGATACACCGTCGTACGCGGCACAACGTTGCCCGTGACCGGAATGTACTCGCGAAATGTATCGAACGAGACCTGCGAGACCGTGAGGCGCTCGGCGTCGATAGTCAGCGTCCGCCTCAAACCGTATTCGACGTACGCGTAGACGGATAGAGCAACGAGCAGCGTTGCGCCGATCGCGAGACCCACACGCCATGGCGTGACCAAAGGTTGCTCGATGCGCCGGTCCATCGCCGAAGGCACGACGCCGTCATCGGCGAGTGGGTCGGCATGATCCTTCGGCTTTAGGACGAGAATCGCCATCGCTGGCCTAGTGTGTTACCTATGCAATACAGTAGAGATGTAATACAATGCCGTCAAGCCAGTCAGGAAAAGCGGCGCATGGCGCACGACGCACAAACTTGGGATGAGGATCGGCCGATCTACCGTCAGCTCATGGAGCAGATCGTGACGAAGATCATCGATCAGACTTATCGCGAAGGAGAGCTGTTGCCGTCAGTGAGGCAGATCGCGAGCGACTTCCTCGTCAATCCGTTGACCGTCGCGCGCGCCTATCGCGAGCTCGGCGACCTCACCGAAACCAAGCGCGGCATCGGCCTCGTCGTCAAAGACGGCGTGCGAGAGCTATTGCTGAAGCGCGAGCAGAAAAGGTTCCTGCGCGACGAGTGGCCGCTGATCCGCGACCGTATCAGAGCGCTCGAGCTCGACCCCAAGGATCTGCTGAAGTAGCTCGAGCTGCTCCGAAAAAAACGACGGCTGCGAGAGCGGCACCGACTCATTGGGAGGGAGGGGAAGTCGGGCAACACCCGCCCCACGCAGCCGTCCATGCCTAGAGAGCAGATTTCGTGCCAAATGGTTACCGATCGCTCAATTCGTTGATTCGTCTATGAATCCCCGACGGACCTTCCGCTTTCGGCAGTGTTCGATTCCGCTACACCTTCGCCGCAAATGACACGGCATTGGTCGAAGTCGCGAATCACTGGCGCGGTTGACCCGGCGGCGGCGGCGCAGGCCTGGCACCCGGAACCTGGTTGAACACCCCGTTCATGCCGACTGCGCCCGCGAGCTTGCCGAGCTGCTCCGGCTGAATCGCACCGGAAACGTTGATGAACACGGCTTCGTCGCTGCCTTCGTCGGTCACCATCACCGTGAGCCCGTCGAGCGTCCCGGGTGCTACTCCCGTCCTCGTCGTCGGCTTCATGTAGATGCGAACGTTCTCGCCGTCCTCGCGGATCCGCACGGCCGCATGCCAACCTTCGCGCTCCAGCGTCGCCGAGGTGTCTGCGACGAACTTGGTGAGGGCGGCCATGTTCGGGCCGATGTTCTCGTACACTCGAACCCGCACGTACTCGACACCCTGGAGTGCGTTCGTGGCCTCGGGGCTCGCGCCTGCGGCCGCCTCGTTCACGAAGCCGAGCAGCGCCGGCGGCAGATCGATCTGCACGGTCGGCTCGCCGATATCCGGAATCTCGTCGAACGAGAAATAGCCCTGCGCGTTGGCCGTCGTCGTGATCATCAACGCCACGGCACCCAGCAGTCCTCTTACATTGCGTTCCATGTTCATCAACCTCCTGTCTCATCCGTTGCTCGTTCGAGCGATTCGCGGCTCGTCACGAGCGCCTCTTGCAAGCCAGCGCCGAGCGTCGCGGAAACTTCCAAACGCGTGAGGCTCGCGCTGTCGCGCAGATAGCGCATCGCGAGCTCGAAATCTTGCACTGCCGCAACGCGCGGATCGATCGGCGGCGGCGCCGTGGGCCGCAACGCCAGCGCGACCGCGACGATCGCGACGGCCGCGGCTGCGGCAGGCAGCGCCCACCAATACGTCGTGCGCCGCTCCGCTCCCGGAATCGCGAGCAAACGGCGCCGCAATCCGCCCGGCATTCGTTCCGCCGAGGACGCGCGCAGCGCGTGACGCACTGCAACGGCTCGCTCGGCGGCGGCTCTGAGCTGCGCATCGCTCGTCAGCGCGGCGTCCATGCGCGCGAGGCTGTCGCCCGCGAGGCTGCCGTCGGCCCAAGCCTCGATTTGGCTTCGCGCCCACTCGCGATTGAGATCCCGGTCGGTCATGACGAACGCTCCAGTTGTTGCCGCAGCTTTCGCCGCGCGCGATGCAAATACACTTTGACTTGAGTCACGCTCAGGCCCAGCACTCGCGCGCAGGTCGCACCGTCGGCGCCCTGCACGTCGAACAGCACGATCAAGCTGCGCTGCGGCTCGGGCAACGTGTCTACGCACTTCTGCAACTCGGTAGACAGCTCGCGTTGCTCGTAATGCCAGGCCGGATCGCGATCGTCGCTCGGCTCCGGAAGGTCGGCCAGCTCGTGGCTCACGAGCCGCCCGGACTTCCGCAACCGATCGAGACACGCGTTGCGTGCGACGCGCAGCAGCCACGCTCGAGGTTGCTCGACGGTCGCGCCCAGCTGCCAGTAGTGCAGGAACACCTCCTGTACGACGTCCTCGGCCTCGCGCCGATCGCGCAACAACGCGGCGGCAAATCGGTAGACGACACGATCGTGCTGCAACACGGCGAGCCGAAACCGCCACGACGACAGCACCTTCGAGCCGGCCCGCGGCTCGCGGGTTAGCTCCTCTGTGCTATCGGGTTCCATTTTCGGCAACGGCTGTGACGACATGCTCGGTTCCGTGCGACCACAACACCAAGACGGACCGCCACGGCCGAGGTTACAACTTAACCTAAGAGCGAAACCGCGGCTTCGGCCCCGGTGGCCGGGATGCTATCGTCAGACCATGTCATCCCGTCGAGTCATCACCTTGATTCTCGCCGCTTTCGCGGGTCACGCGGCCCACGCGTCGCACGACGAGTCCGTCGGCGCGCGATTCGTGCTGGGCGGCGGCCTGGATTCCGGCAACTGCCTCGATCACCACGCGCCGTGCCTGTCGCTGCAATACGCGCTCGGGCAAGCCGAGCCGGGCAACACGCTGAAGGTCGGCGCCGGAATCTTCGATCTCACGGGCGTCGATCCCGAGACGTTTTTGCACGGAACCGTGCATGCGCAGGGCGGCTACGACGGACTCGATCACTACACCGAGTCGCGGCCGCTGCAGGTTCGCTCTATAGTCGTGGGCGTCGACGCTCGCTACCGGCACACGCTCGCCGTGCGCGGATTCTATTGGGCGGAGAGCGTGGACGCGGCACGCCGCAACGTCGTCTCGTTCGATGGGCCGGCGCTCCAGGCGACAGCCGCGGCACCTGTCACGTGCGTGCAGGGCTTCGCGGGGCAGTTCCCGTGTCGCAACCTCGATCTTCAAGCTCAGATTCCGCTGAGCGGCTTTTCGAGCCGCCCTGTGTCGGCTGCGAACGTCTGGGGGTTCGTCGATCTCAACGACAACCGCGAATACGCGGTGCTCGGCCTGCGCAACGGCACGGCAATCGTCGACGTGACCGATCCTGCGAATCCTCGCGAGGTCACGACGATCGCCGGCAACAGCTCGGCCTGGCGCGAGGTCAAGGTGTACCAAGCGTTCGACACGGTCGCACAACGCTGGCGCGCGTACGCGTACGTGTCGACCGAAGCTGCGAACAGCGGTGTGCAGACGATCGACTTGTCCGGCTTGCCGTTGAGCGCCGCACTTGGCTCGACGAATTTCGACACCAGCTCGCAACACACGGTGTACGTCTCCAACATCGACTACGCAACGAACGCGGCGCTACCGGGTGCGACGCCGTATTTGTATGTGGCGGGCTCGAACTTGAGCGGCGGCTCGTGGCGTGCGTATCGACTCACGAATCCCGCCGCCCCTCTGCTCGAGTCCGCGGCGCCGACGACGCGCTACATGCACGACTCGACGAGCCTGAGAATCACAGACAGCCGTACCGCGCAGTGCAGCGTCGGCCACAACCCCTGCGACGTGCTCGTCGACTTCAACGTCGACCAGGTCGAGATCTGGGACACGACCGACAAGCTCGCACCGGTGCTGCTCGGCACGGCGACGAATCCCGGCAATCGCTACATCCATTCCGGTTGGCCGAACGCCGCGGGCACGCACCTGGTCTTTCACGACGAGCTCGAAGAGATTCAACTCGGGCTGCCGACGCGGCTCTATACGCTGAATCTCGCGAGTCTCCGCACGCCGACGGTCGCGGTCAGCTACACGGGCCCTACGACCACGACGGATCACAACGGTTACTGGCACGGCAATCACTACTACGTGTCTCACTACCGACGCGGCATCGTCGTGTTCGACGCGTCGAACCCCGACGCTCTCGTCGAGGTCGCGCACTTCGACAACTACTTGACCCCGAGCACGAACAGCGCCGGCACCGACGGCACCTGGGGCGTGTATCCATTCCTGCCCTCCGGCAACATCCTGGTCAGCGACATCGAGAACGGCTTGTTCATCCTGCGCGATCACGCGCGCACGTTCGGTCAGAACGCCGGCCGCGTCGGCTTCTCGACATCGTCCCCGACCCACCCCGAAAACGTCGGCACGATCAACGTACGCGTACAGCGCGTCGTCGGTAACGCCGGTGCGGTCAGCGTGCAATACGCGACGAGCACCGGCACTACCGATGGCGGCGATTTCACAGCCAGCAACGGCACGCTGTCCTGGGCAGCGAACGACATGGCAGACAAGACCATCGCGATCCCTGTGATCGACGATGGCACCGTCGAAGGCGCCGAGACGTTGAACGTCACGCTGTCGGCGCCGACGGGCGGCGCGACGATCGACGGCTCGTCGATTCTGGTGATAACGCTAGCCGACAACGACGCGCCCTCGCAGGGCGGAGGCGGTGGCGGTGGCGGCGGAAGCACGGACCCCGCGCTGCTGTTGCTCACGCTTGCGCTACTCTTGCGACGCCGAACGAAACGACAATAGCCACCCGAGAATGAGCAAAGCCCGCGTGCTGTTCGC
>Ga0315910_10004173_pt1 | contig 12141 bp, 10 predicted proteins | sample EdamamesoilMG_FD_204470 | JGI IMG/M metagenome (GOLD analysis project Ga0315910, IMG submission 204470) | Garden soil microbial communities collected in Santa Monica, California, United States - Edamame soil | ecosystem: Environmental > Terrestrial > Soil > Garden | place: USA: California... | reverse complement strand
CGACGCGCGCCCGAGCCGCGAGCGCGTCAACGTGTGCGGCCAGGAGTGCGAGCGCTGGCACGCAAAGATGGGGCTCGACAAGCGTTGGCGAGGGGTCATGTATGCGGCCGACGACGGCTACGCGGGCACCGCGCCGGTCGGCTCGTTTCCGCGCGGCGCGAGCCCCGATGGAGTCGAGGACCTGATTGGCAACGTCTTCGAGTGGACCGCGGCAGGCCTCTACGAATACGGCGTCGGCGACGTGCACGACCCGCGCGGCCCGCGCAACTCGGAGTCGTTCGTGATCCGCGGCGGCAACTTCAACAGCAGCCTGCGCGAGTTCACGGACCCCTCCCTGCGCTTTGCCATGCACGGCGAGTCGTACTCGCACGGCGTCGGCTTTCGCTGCGCGGCCGACGGCCCCGGCAACTGAGTCCGTCGCAGAGTTGGCGTGGCCTGCAGCGTGAGGCCTGCTCCGACGCCAGCGCGCGGCACGGCGGCGCCGGGGACGCAGGTTCGGCGCGCAGGTGATCGAGCCACGCACACGCCCGCGGGCAGGTCGGCGAGCTGCGCGCGAGCGGTACGCCGGCGGTGTCGCCAATCCGGCTAGATTTGGCTCGTTCTGGAGCGTTCTTTGTCGCGGGGCGGCTCCAGTCCAGCCGCATTTCGCCGGTCATTGTCATGTAGAAATGCCGACCCTGCAGAGGCCCAGGTTTTAGCCATGAACCGCTCCAACGGCTGTCGTTACCGTCGCTTCGCGGCGAGCCCCCTGACGCGGATGTATCGAGATGTCTGACGCTCCGCACCGTCCAGCCAGCGCAGAGCTGGAGCTGTATCGGGCCGTCATGCACCGCCGCCTGGCTGGGCTGCGGCATACCGCCCCTGCGTTGTCGGTCCCCTCCGGGGTTGGCCCGGACAGCCTGACGCCCGACGTGGAGCTCGCCGCGCCGCCGGGCGACATGCTGATCGCCGAGGCCGGGACCACGCCTGGCCACATCCTGCTGGTCGAGGACGAACAAGCGCTCGCGCGCGCCTACACGCGCACGCTCAAGCTGCATGGCCTCGAGGCCACCTGGGTCAGCGACGCTACCTCGGCGCTCGGTGAGCTCCGAGCGCGCAACTACGACGTGATCGTGAGCGACATCATGTTGCCGGACCACAGCGGGCTCGATCTGCTGCGCCACGTCCGCAACAGCGACCCCGATCTGCCGATGGTGCTGGTCACCGGCATGCCCAACCTGGACAGCGCGATCGACGCGGTGGCGCTCGGGGCCTTTCGCTACCTGGTCAAGCCGATCTCGAACGATCGCTTGATCGGCTGCATCGCTCAAGCGCAGCGCACGCGACAAGTGGCGCGTCTGCGCGAGGAGGCGCTGCAGAAGACGCACACGTTCGGCGGCAACGCCGACGCGGAGCTGGCGCGGGCCTTCGAGCGCGCGCTCGAGCCGCTCTGGATCGCGTACCAACCGGTCACCTACTGGCCGGATCGCAGCATCTATGGCTACCAAGCGCTGGTGCGCTCGGACGAGCCATCGCTGGCCTTGCCCTCCGCCTTGCTGAGCGCCGCCGAACGCCTCGGACGCGTCCAGGAGCTGAGCCGCGCCGTGCGGCGCAGCGTCGCCAAGACCGCGCGCGGGCTCCCTGCCGGAGCGCGCGTGCTGGTCAACTCGGGCGCTGGCGATCTGCTCGACCCCGACCTGTACTCGGCTGCCTCGCCACTGGGCGCGGTCGCAGGCCGCGTCGCGCTCGACATCGTCGACAACGGCGCCTTGTCGCATATCCCGGAGCTGGAGAGCCGCACGCGCGAGCTGCGCGCGATCGGCTACAAGATCTCGGTCAGCATCAGCGGCAGCAGCTACGTGGACTTCTCGCGTTTTGCGGCCCTCGCCCCGGACATCATCAAGGTCGACGCCACGCGGCAGGAGGGCGCGAGCGTGCTGGCCACGCAGCGACACGGCCTCGAGCGCGCCGCCGAATGGTGCGCCGAAAACGGCCGAGACCTGATCGTCGAAGGGGTCGAACGCGACGAGGAGCGGAACCGCCTGATGACCATCGGCTGCAAGCTCTTCCAGGACTGCCTCTTCACGCACCCGGGCCGAAAACTGAGCCGGGCCTGAGGGGGGCCCGCGCTCGCGAGCGAGCGCGCGTGGAGCTTCGGCGCGCCGCGGCAGATGCCCCGAGGCCGCCGGTCTCGAGGGGCGCGGGGGTGGTGCATTCTCGCACCCGATCGCGCCGTCTCGTTCGGCACCAAAACGTCGCACCCGCGGGAACAAAACCTGGGCGCTGCGGGTAGAACCTGCCGCATGGAGCAAGCACCGGTTTCCACGCGCGCGGTCCTCGCGCCAGCGAGCGACGGCCACGCTCGACGCGGTCGGGTGAGTACCGCCGCGCGAGCCAAGGCCGCGCGAGGAAGGGCCGCGTGGAAAAAAACCAGTCGGGTCGATCGCGCCGGAAAAACCGCGCGAAATCAGCCCCGCCGCGCGCCCAAACGAGAATTGCGCGAGGCGAACCACTGGACTACGGTGAAGCTCCTCAGCTTGACCCCAACCCAGAGGATCTCGACATATGGGCAAGATCACACGCTTTGCACTGACGCTCGGCCTGACCATGGCCGCGGGCGTGAGTGCGGGGCTGGCTCACGCGGCGCCCGACGATGACGAAGCAGCCGCCAGCAGCACATCCAGCGCGGCACAGTCACCCGCAGACCAGACGCCGGAAGAGAAGCTAGCCAAGCGGCGCGAGCGGCTCCAGCAGGGTGCGACGCGGCTGCGCGAGCGCGCTGCAGAAATGCGGAAAAAGGCCGCTGCGGGCGAAGCGCCCAAGCAATCACCGAACGCCAAGCGCCCGCCGCGCAGCTTCGAAGAGCAGGCCCAGCGCTTGGAAGAGCAAGCCGGGAAGATGGAGGACCGCGCGAAGAATTTGACGGCCGCGGACGTCGCGAACGCTCCCGGTGTCGATCGTGCCGCCTCGTCTCGGAAGAAGCGCCACCAGGTGCGGCGCGTCCAGCTCAATCGTCGCTGGGGCGACACGCTGAAGGACCCAGACGCGATGGCCGAGCTGAAGCTGCACGCCGAGCGAGCGGCCAAGCTGAAGCGCATCCGCACGCTGGCGTTGAAGAAATCCAAGGATGATCCGGTGGCCGAACGGGCGAGCAAGCTGCTCGCTCAGGAGGTCGCGCGACATGAGCTGCACATGAAGGAGCTGCAGGCCAAGTCGGTGGCGGCGTCGGTTGGTGCGGCGCCCGCTGCGGCTCCGGCGGCAGAAGGCGCAACCCCGGGCAGCACGGCGGCGCCCACGCAGGAGGCGAGCAAATGAAATCTGCACCTCTGTTTTTGATGGCGGCGCTCGCTCTCGGCGCGTGTCGCAAGGAAGAGCCCAAGAAGGAGCCTGAGGAGAAATCCGCGGCCACGGCTCAGGACAAGAAGAAGAAGAGCGCGACGCGCCCGCCGCCCGAGCCGATCGACGAAGGCATCGACGTGCCGACCGAAGAGGACTTCGAGGAAGGCATCGCCGCGCAGATCACCGAGCAGACCGATCTCGGCAAGGAGCTCGACAAGCTCGAGAAAGAGATCGGCAAGTGACGACGCGACGCTCTCGCCTGCTGGCGCGAGCGTCGGTGTCCTGATCGAGGGCCCGAAGCGAGCCTCTCGACGTATCGCCCCCGGATGACTCGTGCGAGCGAGACCTCCGGGGGCAAACGCTTTTGTGGCGGCGTCGATGAAACGCGTCAGCGCGGCGTGTCAGCTCACGGCGCGAGGCTGGCCGCGGCCGCTGCTGGGCTCGCTGCCGCCGGCTCGGCCGAATCCTGCGGCTCCGGAGCGAGGCCGGGAACGATCAACAGCTGGTCCGAGTCGAGACCGGGGCTCAGGCCTTGCTCGCTCGCCCAGGCGCTCAAGGCGCGCAGGGCCCGCGCCGCCATCGCCTCGTATTTCGTCCGCTTGGGCAGGCGTGGACCGTCCCAGGGCGGCAGGTGCGAGAATGTGATGTTGGACGGCTGGTAATCGTCCCCGTTGCGCGACAGCTGCGTGAGCAGCCCACCGTGCGCCGTCGCGACTGGCGGAAAAGCGGCGGGCAGCCCTTCGAGCGCTCGCGCGATGGACCAGGCTGCCAGCCAACCGCTGGCGGCACCTTCGACGTAGCCTTCACTGCCGGTGATCTGGCCAGCAAAATAGACACCGGGCTCGCTCGCGAGCGACATGTCCCGCCCGAGCAGCCGCGGCGCGTTGATGAAGGTGTTGCGGTGGATCGCGCCGTAGCGCAGGAACTCGGCGCGCCCGAGCCCGGGCAGCGAACGAAAAATGCGCTGCTGCTCGCCCCACGTCAGGCGTGTCTGAAACCCCACCATGTTGTACGCCGTCTGAGCAGCATCTTCGCTGCGTAGCTGCACGGCCGCGTAGGGCCAGCGCCCAGTTCGCGGATCCGTGAGGCCGACGGGTTTCATGGGTCCAAACGCGAGCGTCTTCGGGCCGCGCTCCGCCATCACCTCGATCGGCAGGCAGCCCTCGAAGTAGCGCACTTCCTCGAAGCTCTTCGGCTGCACCTTCTGCGCAGCCAGCAGCTCCGCGACGAAGCGCTCGTAGCCGGCGCGGTCGAGCGGACAGTTGATGTAGGCGCGCTGGTCTTCCTCACTCTGACCCTTGTCCCAGCGCGAGGCGAAGAACACCTGCTCCAGATCGATCGACTCGGCGCTGATGATCGGAGCGATGGCGTCGTAATACGCCAGGTGCTCGGCGCCGACGCGGCACGCGATGTCGCGCGCCAGGCTGTCGGCCGTGAGCGGGCCGGTCGCGATCAGCAACGGGCGTTCGACGGGCAAGGCGTCAACGCGCGCGCTGACCACTTCGATCTCCGGTCGCTCGGCGATCCAGCGCGTGATCGCGTCCGAGAACCGCTCGCGGTCGACCGCGAGCGCGCCACCGGCAGGGACGCGCGCGGCGTCTGCGGCGCGCATGATGAACGAGCGCAGCAGCCGCATCTCCTGCTTGAGCAGGCCGACGGCGTTGCCCAGAGACGCGCCACGGAACGAGTTCGAGCAAACGAGCTCGCAGAAACGATCGCTCGTCTGCGCCGGCGTGCGCTCCTTCGGCTTCTGCTCGATCAGACGGACCCGATGTCCGCGCGATGCGAGCTGGAGCGCGGCTTCGCACCCTGCCAGGCCAGCTCCGATGATCGTGACGACACCCACGCTTCTCTCCTCTCGGCCGCCGCCCTCGGGAGAGGCCCAGACGTGGACCTCTCCAGTTGGCGGTTCGCCTTCAGCTCGGCATCATCGCCTGAACGCTCGGGCGCTTCTGGATGCGCGAGAGCCAGCCGCGCAGGTTCGGAGCGCTCTCCAGCGTGGCTTGGCCTTCCGGCGTCGCCGCGTAGTAGGTGAGCACCGGCAGCACGTGCAGGTCCGCGAGACAGACGTTGGCGCCGCCGAAGAACGGGTTCGTCCCGAGCTCGCGCTCGAGCTCCTTGACGAACAGCGCTGCGGGCTGCTTGGCCGCCTCGACCTTCTCGACGTCCGTCTGGCCGCCGAGCGACGGCACGAGCACCCGCGGGATGAAGGTGTTGGTGACGCACGGCGCGTAGCCGTAGCTGTCGACCACGCTCATCACCTGGTTGGCCTTGGCGCGCGCCGCCGGCGTGCTCGGCATCAGCGCCGGCCCCGGGAACACCTCGTCGATGTAACGCAGGATGGCCGAGGCCTCGTAGAAGCGGTGACCGTCGTGCTCGAACGCGGGGACCTTGCCGAACGGGTGCCGCTCGATGTGGGGCGACTGCTTGTGAGCGCCGCCGAGGACGTCGACCTCTACCAGCTGGTGAGGCACACCCTTCTCGTGCAGGGCGAGGCGCACGGAGCGAACGTACGTGCTGAATGCGGGACCATGAACGACGGGCTCTCCCATGAACGAACTCCTCTTCGGGTTGAAAAACGAGGCCAAAATACGCTGACCGTCCGTGACGGCCCTTGGCCCCGCCGTGCGCGAGTGTCGTCAGGCAACCCGCGATTTGAAAGCGCGTAAGGTCGAATGTAGCGACTTTTTTCGGGCGCCGCGCGCGTCTCGGGCCCCCAGGCCTAGCAGGCTACCTGGAACGTTTCAGTCGCTGCTTTCACCCAGCGGGCACTGGCTCGGACGCCGTCCCCGACCGATCGCGCACACGCGCTGGACCACGCGCGGCGACGGGTGGTCGGTGTAGCCGTGCTCGTAGGCGACGATCTCCAGACGCGGCGCGACCTTCGCGAGCAGCTCCCCCGCCTGCAGCAGAAACTCAGGGCGCCGCGGGCGCCCGTAGCGCTCGTTACCCTCGGCGAAGGTCTCATAGATCAACACGCCGTCGTGTCGCACCGCGCCGACGATGTCGTCGAAGATGCTGCGCCAGAGGTAGTTGGTGACGACGACGGCATCGAACGAGCGCTCGCCCAGCGGCCAAGCGTCGGAGCCCTCCAGATCGGCCTCGACCTTCTCCAGGCGCGGATGCTCGAGCCACTCGAGCGCCGACAGATCGCGGTCGAGCGCGACGACGGAGCGCTCGGAAGCCAAGAACCAATGCGTGTGACGGCCGCCGCCGGCGGCCAGATCGAGCACCTGTCCGCCAGCGCGTACGAGGCCCGAGAACCGCATCACCCAGCGCGAGGGCTCGAGCGAGGGGCGCGTCTCGACCATATCCCCGGCGTCCGCGACGTCCTCTGCACCTTCGATGTCGTCTCGCGCTCGAGCCATGGTCACTCCGGCCACAGCCAGGCTGCGCCGCGCACGCCGCTGGAGTCGCCGTGTTTGGCGCGCACGAGGCGCGTGCTCACCGCATCGGAGAACACGTAGCGCGCCCATAGCAGCGGGACGTCGCTGTAGAGCCGGGCGATGTTCGAGACGCCGCCGCCGAGCACGATCGCATCCGGGTTGAGCACGTTGATGATCGAGGCCAGCGCGCGCGCCAGGCAGCTGACGTAGCGATCGAGCGTGAGGATCGCCGCGTCGTCTCCCGCGGCAGCCCGCTGGGCGATGTCACCTGCGCTGAGCTCGCCTCCGACGCGGGCGGCGTGCGCGCGAGCCAGCGCCGGACCGGACAGGAACGTCTCGATGCAACCGCGCTGCCCGCACCAGCACTGGGGACCGGGGTACTCGTCCGGGGCGATCCAGGGCAGCGGATTGTGACCCCATTCGCCCGCTATCGCGTCGGGGCCGACCAGCAGCCGACCGCCCGCCACCACGCCAGCGCCCGTGCCGGTACCGATGATGACGCCGAACACCGTCGGCTGGGGCACCCCGAGCGCGGCGGGGCTGGCGGCGCCATCTGAGGCTTCGGACAGCGCGAAGCAGTTGGCGTCGTTGGCGAGCCGCACGGGGCGCCCGAGCCGCGCCTCCAGGTCCTTGTCGAGCGGATGCCCGATGAGCGCAGTGGTGTTGGCGTTCTTGATCAGCCCCGTCGCTGGCGAAGCGATGCCGGGGATGCCGACGCCGACGCTGCCGCGCGCGCCGAGCCGAGCTTCGACGTCGCGGACCAGGCCAGCGACCGCATCGACGATCGCCTCGTAGCCTTGCCTGGGGGTCGCGACGCGCAGCCGGCAGAGCTCGGCGCCCTCGCCATCCAGAGCCAGCGCTTCGATCTTCGTGCCCCCGAGGTCGATCCCGATCCGCATCACGCCGATCCCTTCCCTTTCACATCGAGCCCGGGAGATCAACGTCACCGAACGCAGCTCGCTGGCTCGCAGGAGTCGGCGGCAGGGGAGCGGGCGGCGCGGCAGCTGGGGGTGCGGGCGGCGCGGCAGCTGGGGGCGCGGGCGGCGCGGCAGCTGGGGGCGCGGCGGCGGGCGGTGTGGCAGCAGGGGGCGCGGGCGGCGGCGCGGCGGCGGGCGGCGCGACAGCGGGCGGCGCGGCAGCTGGGGGCGCGGTAGCCGGCGCGCTCGGTGCGGCCGCAGGCGGCGGGCGGCTCGCCACCGCGAGCGGGCGCGCCGCCGTCACGAACGGGCTCGGGGACGCCGACACCCCGGCTGCGTTCGCGAGCGCGCAGGCGCGAGCGCCCGCGAAGCGCTGCGCGTAGTCCTCCAGCAGGACGGCGCTCTCGTCACCTTCGCTGTCGTACACGGAGAAGTGATCGTAGTCGGGGTAGAGCCCGGTGCCGGTGTTGCGCGGATCGCTCCCTGCGAGCATCCAGAACATGGCGGCGTTACCGCCACCGTGGAGCACGAGGTTGTTCCAGTTCGTGTACGCCACCCGGCGTCGGTCGTACCCGCTCGTGACCTTGCCCGTCTTGTCGTCACGCTTGACCGGCACCCCGTACTCCTCGAGCACCGTCGGCTTGCCGGCTCGCTGCGCCGCGGCCACATGATCGACGATCCATTGCTGCGCCCAGCGAGCTCCCGTCGACCACAGATCGGGGTACAGGTGGTACGTGCCATAGTCGATGCTGCGCAGCGCCAGGAAGGCCTCGTGATCGATCCCCTCCTTCCCGCTGTATTGATCCCCCGTTTGCCCGGGCCGGTTGAAATAGCCCTCGTCACCCACGGCGACCATGTGGTTCGGGTCCAGCGACTTGACGTGCTCGGACATCTCTCGAACCCAGTCTGTGATCGTGCTCGGATGGCAATCGTCGGCGCGATCGTACTGACCAAAGTTTCGGCACCGGGGCTGGTTCGCGAGCTCCCACGCGAAAATCGTGGGATCGTCCTTGTACGCCACCTGGGTGATGGTGTTGACGCGCCCGATCAAGTGCGCCGCGTAGTCCTTGTACGCCTTGCGCGCCTTCGAGTCGGTGTAGAACTGATGATGGTACTGGAGATTGAACCATTTGAGGTACTGGTCCATCCCCCCCTGCTCTTTCCAGTTGTTGGTGAGCACCAACACCAGCTTGATGTCGGCTTCGGCCGCCTTCGCCAGCGTGTAGTCGAGGCGAACCAACCCGTCCTCCTTCTCGGTGCCCTCGTTGTACGCCACGGCGCGCGTCGTCGTGTCCCAGTACTGAAAATACACGCCTTGTTTGGTGCCGTAGGGCTCCCACGCGTTGCGTTCGATGCTCGGCACGCTGTCGTCGATGGATCCGCGATCGATGAAGGCCCAGGTCCGGAGCACCTTCAACCCCATCGCCTTCGCGCGCGCGAAGACATCGTCGACCATGGCCTTGTCGCGGTAGTTCAAATAGTAGTTGTTCGTCCCCGAGAAGCAGAACGGCTTGCCGTCGTGCACGAACACCGCGCTCGCCGTGTCGGTGGGCACCACCGGCAGCACACCATCACTACCGGAGGCGAGCGCCGCTGCGTCCTCGGGCCCCGAGCCCCAACGCCAGCACCCGCCGAGCAGCGCCGCCAGAGCGGCCGCGAACAGCGGCGCCGTGGCACGCCTGCTCGGTATTCGAAACGATTTCATCATCACCAGAACGAGATTCCGCCCGCGTCACGGCGGGCACCTGGGCAATAGCCGAGCCGCCCGGGAACGACAACCGCTCGTGGCAGGGGCGCGGCTACGGATATGCGGCGGGCTCGGTCAGCCCGAGGCTCTCCTCGAGCCCCAGCATCAGGTTCAGGTTCTGGATAGCCTGGCCGGCCCCGCCCTTGACGAGGTTGTCGAGCGCGCTGATCGCAGTGACGACGCGCTGCCGCACGCCGGCCTCGAGGCGCGGCTCGCCGAGCGCGAAGCCGACCTCGGCGTAGTTCGATCCCGCCACCGCCACGACCTCGGGCAAGCGCTTCTCGGGGACGATGATGAAACGCTCGTTCGAATACGAGGCCGCGAAGGCCGCGCGCAATCGCGCGGCGTCGACCTCTTCCGGCACGCGAGCGAACGACGTCGCCAAGATCCCGCGCGTGAGCGGCGCCGCGATCGGCACGAAATCGACCTCCAGGTCGCGCGCCCCTGCGCGCGTGAGCGCCTCCTGGATCTCGGGCGCGTGGGTGTGGAGCAGCGGGCGATACGCGCGCAAGTTCTTGGCGCGCACCGGATGGTGGGTCGTGGCGGTCGGAGTAACGCCAGCGCCGCTCGAGCCCGTCATGCCCACCGTCTGCACAGGCCCGCTGAGCCAGCCGGCGCGCGCGAGCGGCAACAGCCCGAGCTCGATGGTCGTCGCGAAGCACCCCGGCGATGCCACCAGCCGGGCCCCACGCAGCCGCTCGCGCGAGAGCTCGGGCAACCCATACACAAACTGTGGCAAGAGCTCGGGCAAGGGATGCGGCGCGCCGTAGAATTTCTGATACGACGCGGCGTCGTCGACGCGGAACGCACCGGACATGTCGATGATGCGCACCGAAGAGCCGATGGCGCGTGCGACGACACGATGGCTCACCTCGTGCGGCAACGCGAGCAGCAGAATGTCTACGCTCGGCGAGCCTGCCTCCGGCACGGCCTCGAAGCGAAGGCTCGTCTTGCCTTCCAGGTTGGGCAACGCGGCGGCGAGTGGCTCGCCGATGTAGTCGGCCGCATAGACGTGGGCGAGCTCGACGTCGGGGTGACCGAGCAGGCGCCGCACCGCCTCCGAGCCGAGGTAACCGGAGCCGCCGTACACGGCGGCGCTGTATCGCTTCATCCCTCGAGCCTACCGCGCTCTGGCGTCAGCGGAAGCCCGAGGGCGAGGCTCGGCCCAGATAACCACGGGTGCGAGGCGAGAGCACGCCGCCTGACGGCGGCGCCCCGGAGCCGTCGAATCAGCGCCCTGCGACGAGCGCCGCGCCGGTGTTCAGCTGCCAGCCCACCTCGACCCCCACGGCGGGGTGATCGGAGAGCGGTCCGCCCTCTGCGTCCACGAACCGGCGGTCCGTCCACCAGCCGAGAACCTCGAGCTGTACTTGCTGCGAGCCGCCAAAGAAGACGCGGTCGATACGCTCCTCGCCACAGCCAAAACGACGGCAAGCGTCGGTCAGGCCCGTCTGCGCCAGGAATCGCTCGAGCGTCTCCTCGTCTCCGGCCATGCTCGTGCGCAGGTTGGTGTCGCCCGCGACGATGACGGCATGCTCGCGCGAGCGAGCCCGCAGGTAGTCGGCGAGCTGCTCGAAGTTATCGCGACGCACGTCCATATCCAGCTGCGAGCCACCGGCCTCGGCGTGCAGATTGTAGACGTCGATGTGCACACCGGGGGCGATGGTCACTTCGCCAAAGGAGAAGCCCTTGTCCGCCAGGCAATCGCTGGCTGCCCCGAGGTAACCGTTGCACTGCACCCAGCGCACGCGATGAATCCACGCGAATGGATAGCGAGAGAACCAGTTCAGCCCATCCGCCATCAACGCCAGGCTGTGGCTCATCGGCTCGGAGCGATACGCGTGCTCCGCGCGCGCCGACAGCCTCGAGTGGTAGGAGAAATCCTCCTGAACGAGCGCGATGTCGTAATGGTTCAAGAGCGGGCTGATCTGCGAGATGTTCACCTCTGGATCGGAGTGTGACACCAGCTGCGGCAGGCCCGCGACGTTGTAGGTCAGGAGTGAAACACGGCCGGACGTCGCCCGAGGTGTCTGCGCAGGGCTGCTTCGGCCTGCTTTGGAACCACCTGTCGACGACTGCTCCGCGAGCTGAAGCGAACGCGACCAGACAGCAGCAGAGCTTCGTTCCGCGAAGCTGCCGTTCGTCACGCTCTCGAGGCGAGAATCGCCTCCGCCAGCTAGGAGCAATGCGCCCGCTAACGCGAGAACGCTACTGCTATGCTCCATACTATCGACTGACTACTTTCAATGTAGCGCACGCTCGAGCGATGCGCCGGTGCTTTGTCTACAAACCGTGAACGGCAGCAACAGTCGTGTGACGAGCCAACAACAGCTCTTCGACCCAGCTCTTCGACCCGGCGTCACGGAGCTGACTAAAGCTCTCGCGTGAAGATCGCGCGTGGCGCGATCGGATGCGGGTTTGCCAGCGCGCGAGCAGGCGCCGAGGACCTCGTGACGCAGTGACGCGTGCCAGCGCTCAGACTCGCTGCTCGGCGGATGACGAGCCGCGCTGCTCCCTCGCGCGAAAACTACGCTGACGCCGTCAGGAGTGGCGCCCGATGAACCACCTCGCACACGACCTGCTCGCACCAACCCCTCACCGCCGCTCGCGGCGCCGCGATCCGCGGGAGGTGCGCGCAGCGCATGCCGACCGCCGCGCAGCACGCACGCTGGCGGCTAGGTACTTTCGGGACACCGTCCCGCATCTCGAGCTAGAGTCCGGTGGTCAAGCCGCTCGCCAGCCCCAGCTTCAACGGAACGTCCCATGCAGTACT
>Ga0315910_10004171_pt1 | contig 12142 bp, 15 predicted proteins | sample EdamamesoilMG_FD_204470 | JGI IMG/M metagenome (GOLD analysis project Ga0315910, IMG submission 204470) | Garden soil microbial communities collected in Santa Monica, California, United States - Edamame soil | ecosystem: Environmental > Terrestrial > Soil > Garden | place: USA: California... | reverse complement strand
ACGCAGTACCGGGCGGTCGGCTCCGACCAGCTCCAGGTGACGGTGCTCACGCGCTACGTCGAGTCCGGGGACCCGTCGAGCTGGTCGGCTTCGGCGTCCGGCAACGTGGCGCTGCGGGTGGCCAACGTGGTGGCGTACTCCGGCGTCCAGGAGACGGGCCCCCGGAGCGGCGGGACCGCCGGTAACGGCGCGACCTGCTCGACGGGCTCGGTCACCAACTCCACGACGGGGTCGTGGCGGCTGGTGTGCGGCGCGTACTTCTCCGGCACCGCGAACTACGAGATCGAGTCGAACGAGGCTCAGCGGCGCTGGATGGCCGACGCCGACAACTCCGGCGCGGTCCAGGCGGCGTCCTGGGACTCGAACACGGGCGTGGCGACAGGCTCGCACTCGCGCCAGGTGTCCCGCGACGCCAACTGGTCGATCGCGGCGGGCATCATCATCCTCCTGACGCCCAGCCTGGGCACTCCGGCGTCGGGCGACTGGACGTCGACCCTGAAGCCGGTGGCGGCCGACGCGGTGGGCGAGGTCCACAACGACGCGGTGGCCGAGGCGGAGCTGCCGGGCTTGTCGGCGGCGTTGGAGGGCGAGGGGCAGCCGCAGGAGGCCGAGGGCGGCTTCACGGCGGGTCTGCGGCCGGTTGAGGCTGCTGCGGCGGGCGGCGTGGAGCCGCAGGGCTCGTTCGCGGGTCTGCTGCCGCTGACGGTGGACATGAGGGGCGAGACGCGCCTGAAGGGCGTCCGGGTGATCAACGTGGATGCCGATGACCGACTGATCAAGGTGCAGTCGAGGGCGGTGACGGGCTGATGTCTATGTCCATCGTCGGGACCACGTCCGCCGGGCAACCGGTGGGCGAGTCGACCGTCACTCTGACCTACCCGGCTGGAATCCAGGCCGGGGACCTCGCTCTGGTCTCCCTGACCGCGAACAAGAACACCTGGAACATCGCGACGCCGGGCTACAGCACGGTGACGTTCGCGGAGGGCACCTCCGCGTTCCGCTCGTACCTGGTGCGGAGGTTCCTCACCGGGGACGAGACGACGGCCAGCTTCGTCAAGAACACCGACACGGCTTCCCCGCTGGTCGCCACCATGATCGTGATCCGGGGCGTTCACCCCGACGCGGCGATCGGCATCCAGGCTAGCGCCAACGCCGTCCAGGCGGGCGTAACCGCCAACGCAGACCCGGCAGTTGACATCCAGGTCAACCGGGCCGCCAACCCCTCGCGAGTCATCTACTGGCGGACGCTCCGAAACGGGACGGGTGTCAATCCAACCTTCAGTATCGGCGGCGGCACCGGGTATACCCTCGGCAGTCAGCAGTACGCCGGTACCACCGTCGGCGGCGTGCGCTATGGCGCGACGATGGCCTACACCGGGGACTTCCTCGGTAGCACCGGCAACTCCTTCGAGCCGTCAGGCGGCATCAAGTCGACGGCGACGTCCACCGACGACGTCCATTTCATGGTCGCCCTGCTGGGCATTAACGAGGCGGCGACGGCGTCGGTCCTGCCGAAGCTGGGGCCGACGGCCTTGGTGGGTCAGGTCGGCACAGCGGACGGCGACCTCACTTCCCAACTCCCCAAGCTGACTTCGACGTTCGCCGGTACGGGCACCCCACCCGAGGGCGATGTCGAGGCGTCGTTGCCGAAGGTATCGGCCGCGCTGTCGGGTGGCGGCGCTGGCGGCGGGATGGTCGCCCAGCTTCCGAGCCTGGCTCCGGCGGAGTTCGCGGGCGCGGTCAACCCGATCGGCGGTTTCGCCGGGCAACTGCCCAGCCTCTCCTCATCGTTCCTGGCCGAGACCGCAGTCTACGGCGAACACGTCATCAGGGTCGAACCTGACGACAGAGCCTTCCGAGTTGTCGACGACGGCACGGATGTCGGGCTGAAGCCCATCAAGAGAAGTAAAGTGACAACTCAGTAAGGGAGTTGAAATGCCTTTCGGCAACGGCCTCGGCAATAAGTACGACCTCGGCACGGGCGTAGCCCCGGTCGACCTGGCGAGCGGTGCGGCCACCGGCAAGCGCGTCTACATGGCGCACTGCGACGCGGTGGACGTCGTCTTCATCAAGGGTGCGGGCACTGCGAGCGAGGACCCGGTCCTGACGCTCAAGCAGCACACCGCCGCCTCTGGTGGCACGACCTCCGACCTGGAGGTCATCACCAAGTACTTCACCAAGGGTGAAGCCACCCTGGACAACGACGAGGTCTGGACGGAGACTTCGCAGGCGGCTTCGGCTGAGGTCACCACGGTGGCCGAGGAGGAGCAGATCGTCGTCTTCACCGTCTCCAAGGACCAGCTCGCCGAGGGCTCGAAGTACATCAGCGTGGACATCGCGTCGATCGGCGCGGAGGCGGACGCCCAGCTCGGCACCGTCCTCTACATCTTCCACGGCCTGGACCGGCACGCCAGCCCGACCAGCTACCTGAACCCCCTCACCCGCTGACCCGAAGGGAAGACCCGTGAAGTTCCGCATGATGGCCGCTGGCGTTGCCGCGCTGGGGGCGATGGCTCTGGCCGCCCCGGCGCAGGCCGCCGAGAGCGACGTCGATGTGTCGGCGTGGGTTCAGGCCAACAAGGAAGTCATCGAGGTCTTCCTGGATGTGGACGTCGACTCGTGCAAGGGACTCAACTCCCTGAGCTACGACGAGGCGGTCGCCCTGGCCGACCTCGAAGGCGTCGACCTGGAGAAGCTGGCGAAGTCGCACAGCCTGGACGAGATCCTGGACTACGCCGACCGGGAGGGTGTCACCCTGAACGACGTGGAGCGCTTCCTGAACGCGTTCTGCGCCGGGAAGGTCGACGTCCCGACCGTGACGCCCTCCGGGGACGCCTCCGGCAGCCCGACGGGCTCTCCGGCGGGCGAGACCCCCGGCGGCGGCTCCCAGTCGCCCAGCGGCGACGCCAGCGCCCCGGCCGGGGCTGACGGCGAGGCCGAGGGCTCCGCGAGCCCGTCGGCGACCGCCGAGGCCGACGCTGACGGCGAGATGGCCCACACGGGCGCTTCCCCGCTGCTCCCGCTGGGGATCGGGGCCGGGGCGCTCGGCCTGGGCGGCGGCGCGCTGTACCTGGCCCGCAGGCGCGGGGTGATCTGATGCTGTCCGCCCTGGAGAACTGGGCGACGGCGATGCTGGTCCTGTCGATCGTCCAGACGGTGCTGCTGGCGGCGATCCTGGTGGGGACGCGAGGGAAGGGACGGAGGCGGCGGTGAGCGACGACCTGGAGAACATCGTCAAGCAGGGCGATTACCGCGAATCGCTGATCGCCCTCCGCGACTACGTAGCCCACGAGTTGCAGGGCAACCGGTGCAACACCTGCCGGATGTCGCAGCTCCGCACGGGCGACACCGCGTCGCTGGTGCTGAGGCTCCAGAAGATCATCGAAGATATCCGGGCCATCCCGGATCCCAACGAGGAGGTGGACGAGTTCGATGCGCTCATCGCCCGTGAGGCCCCGTGGGCATCAACGCCCTCGAATCTCCCACCTCCCGCCGACGGCAGTTGACTTCAGCCTCGGCGAGGACGCCGTCCGCCTGGCCGAGATGGCAGGCCTGGACCTAGACCCCTGGCAGCGCTGGGTCCTGGTCCAGTCCTGCGCCCAGCGGCTGGAGACGTTCGTCAACCCCAAGTCGAAGGCCCTGGAGCGGATGTGGGCCGCACGAGACGTCGGCCTGGTCGTCGCCCGCCAGAACGGCAAGGGCTCGATCCTGGAGGCCCGGCAGCTCGCCGGTCTGATCCTCCCCCGCTTCGGCGAGCGGACGATCATCCACTCCGCCCAGGACTTTGCGACCTCGGGTGAGCACTTCCGCCGCGTCGCTTCGCTCATCACCGACACCCCCGCGCTGAGTAAGAAGCTCAAGGGGTGCTACGAAGCGAACGGCAAAGAGCGCATCGAGATGAAGGATGGCAGCCGCCTCCTCTTCAAGACCCGTACGAAGAAGCTCGGTCGAGGCTTCTCACCTCAGCTTGTGGTGCTCGACGAGGCTATGTTCCTCGACGAGGACTCGATGATGGCTCTGCGGCCGACGCTGTCGGCGCAGCCGAACCCCCAGATCTGGTTCACCGGGTCTGCGGGCCTTGAGGACGCCTATGAGTTCGGTCGCGTGCGGTCCCGCGCGATATCCGCTCTCGCTTCCGGCGACCTCGACCCATACCTCTTCTTCGCGGAGTGGTCGGCGGACACCTGCACGGACTTCTGCCTGCCGTCGTGCACTGAGCACGACTCGCTCGACGACGAAGAGGTGTGGGCGAAGGCCAACCCCGGCTACGGGATCCGCATCCAGTACGACACCGTCGCCAACGAGCGGCGGGCCTCGTCCGAGGACGCCTTCAAGGTGGAGCGCCTGTCGGTGGGCCGTTGGCCTGTCGACGGCGACGCCTGGGCCGTCATCGACGAGGAGAGCTGGAAGGCTCGTGCGGACGAGGAGTCCGAGATCCTGATGGGCGGCTCCAAGAACACCTGGGTGCTGGCCGTGGACGTGAGTCCGACCCGAGCCTGGGGCTGCATCACCGCCTGCGGCGTCAACGACGACGGTATGCAGCACATCGAGATCACCGGCTTCGAGCAGTACGACTACCGGCCCGGCACCGACTGGATCGCTGGCCGGATCCGCGAGATGTGGAACAACCTGAAGCCCGACGCCGTCATCATCGACGACAAGGGCCAAGCGTCCAGTCTCATCACGGAGTTGGAGAACGCAGGCGTCACGATCGTGTCCCCGACGACGTCGGAGTACGCGGTCGCCTGCGGCGAGTTCCACGTCGGCTGCGTGCCCCGCAAGGGCGAGGTCCCCAAGATCGTGCACACCGACCAGCAGCCACTCACCAACGCGGTGGCGGCGGCCGTGAAGCGAGACCTGGCCGACAAGTGGGCCTGGGACAAGAAGAACGCCGCCCAAGATATCAGCCCCCTGGTTTCCGCCACGCTGGCGGTCTGGGGCTACAAGAAACTCAGCAACGAGGCACCAGCTTCAGCGCCTTGGGTGGCCTACGGCTAAGGAGCGACGTGACACCCACACAAGCGGTCCTTGCCGTAGCACTCCTGCTGCTCATGGCAACGGCCGGAGCAGTTTGGCAGTTCGGTCCGTACGGCCTCTACGGGGGCGCGGCAGTCGGGGCCATCGCCCTGGCCTTCGTTGACGTGAACGAGAAGAGGAAGGAGGACGACAATGGCTAAGGTCTGGCAGTCCCTGTTCGGGCGGAAGCAGTCCTCCGACGAGGAGCGTCTCACCGTCAACGACTGGGCCCAGATGTTCAACTACAACGGGAACAACTACCCGTTGAGCGTCACGGCCACCACCCCCCATGACAGCAAGGAGTCGCAGGAGAGCGACTTCGAGAGCATGGTCCAGGGCATCTACAAGAGGAACGGCATCGTCTTCGCGTGCTGCATGGCGCGCTCGCTGCTCTTCTCCGAGGCCCGGTTCCAGTTCCAGCAGATCAAGCAGGGGCGTCCGCAGGATCTCTTCGGCACGCAGGAGCTGGAGATCTTCGAGAAGCCCTGGCCGAACGCCACGACCGGCGAGCTGCTGACGCGCGCCATCCAGGACGCGGACCTCGGCGGCAACTTCTTCGTCGTGCGCGAGGGGAAGCGTCTACGCCGACTCCGGCCGGACTGGGTGGACATCATCCTCACCGCGCCCCCGGCCAAGGCCGCCCGGAGCGACGTCGCCGGGTACATCTACAAGCCGGGCGGCACCGAGCACCCGGAGGACTGGGAGATCTTCCCGGCCGACGGCTCCAACGGCAAGGTCGCCCACTGGGCACCGATCCCCGACCCCGAGGCGCAGTACCGGGGCATGACCTGGCTGACGCCGGTCCTTCGCGAGATCGAGGCCGACTTCCTGGCGTCCCGCCACAAGACGGCGTTCTACAAGAACGCTGCGACTCCGAACATCGCGGTCTCCTTCAAGGAGACTGTGACGAACGAGCAGTTCAAGGAGTTCATGAAGGCGATCAACCGGGGGCACACGGGCCCGGACAACGCCTACAAAACTCTGTACCTCGGCGGCGGTGCCGACGTCACCCCGCTGACCATCGACTTCCAGGCCTTGGATTTCAAGAAGATCCAGGGCGCTGGAGAGACCCGGATCGCTGCGGCGGCCCGAGTCAGCCCCGTCGTCATCGGCCTCTCCGAGGGTATGCAGGGCTCGTCCCTGAACGCCGGTAACTTCCGGTCCGCCCGCGACGCCTTCGCCGACGGCACGATGCGCCCGCTCTGGCGCTCGTTCTGTGCTGCGATGTCCGTGCTCATCACCGTGCCGTCCGGCTCCCGCCTCTGGTACGACGACCGCGACATCGCGTACCTGCGCGAGGACGTCAAGGACTTGGCGGAGATCCAGTCGCAGGAGGCGTCCACGATCACGAAGCTGATCCAGGACGGCTACACCCCGGACTCGATCATCGAGGCCGTGAAGAAGCGCGACTGGTCGCTGCTGAAGCACACCGGCCTCTACTCCGTCCAGCTCCAGCCGCCGATGCCCGAGGGTGCCGCCGCAGCCGAGGCCAAGGCCCAGGCCGCCGTCGGCAACCAGGGTGCGCTCTCGAAGCCGCCCAACTCGAAGCCCGGCAGGCCGACGAACGCGGCGGCGGGCAAGGCTCCGGCGAAGGGCCCGAACAAGGACGGCGACCACGCCAACAACCCGCGCCCGTACGGCTCGAAGCCGACGGCCCCGACACCCGGTCAGAAGAAGGCGGCAAAGGCCGCCGCCCCCAAGAAGTAAGGACCGTAGATGACGTTCATCGAACGGGCCGTGGACTTCGAGCCGCTGCCCGAAGAGGAGCGTGCCGGTAACCAGGGCGACGGCAAGACCCTTGAGGGGTACGCCGCCGTCTTCGATGCCGACACCGAAATCAACTCCTGGGAGGGGCACTTCAAGGAGCGCATCGTTCGCGGTGCCTTCCGGAAGACCCTGCGGGAGCGCACCCCGGTGCTCCAGTTCGACCACGGACACGACTCCCGCTTCGGCAACCTGCCGATCGGGAAGTTCGAGTCGATCAAGGAGGACAAGCACGGACTCCGCGTCCAGGCTCGCCTCTTCGACCACGCCGACCCGATCCGCGAGGCCATCGCCGAGGGCGCTGTCTCCGGCATGTCCTTCCGCTTCAAGGTCGTTCGCGACTCCTGGTCGGACAACAAGGGCGTGGAGATCAAGGACCGCTCCGAGCTGGTCGATCTCCTCTACACCAAGAACCACAAGCGCGGCCCGCTCCAGAGGACGATCAAGGAGGTCAAGCTCATGGAGGCTGGCCCCGTCGTCTTCCCCGCGTACCCCCAGACCACGGTAGGAGTCCGGAGCAGCATGAACGACGACGAGCGCCGCCAGCGCCTCGAAGACCTCGCCTACGAGGGCGCTGGGGACTTCGAGCTGACCGACGAGACCCGCGAGGCCCTGGAAGAGGCCGGGTACGACGTCGAGCAGGTCGAGGAGATCCTGCGCGCCTTCCCGCCCAAGAAGGACGGCGAGAAGCCGAAGCCGGGCGAGAAGAAGCCCTCCGGCGACGACAAGGCGGCCGACCCCAAGAAGCCCTGCAACTGCGACAAGGTCGAGGGCAAGCACACGGTCGGCGACCACAAGAAGACTTCCTCGGACGACAAGGCCAAGGCCAAGGCCGGTTCCGAGAAGAAGAGTGCATCCGACGACGACACCGTAGCCCCGGCAGTGGGTGCGGAACAGTCCGACGACGCTCGCAGCGAAGACCCGAACGACGCCGCCCAGGCGGGCACCTCGACGGGCATGTCCAAGAACGCACGTGAGCGGGCACTGAGCCTGCTCGACCTGATCTGAGAAGGGATCAGAACATCATGACTCTGGAAGAGATGAAGGCCCGCCTGGCTGAGGCGCAGGAGGCCCTTCGCAGCCTGCACGAGGGTGCGGGCGACGAGCCCCTGGGCGAGCGCCAGGGCGAGTGGGACGAGCTGACCGCCGAGGTCTCTCAGCTCCGCTCCGACATCGCCGCGATCGAGGCCCGCCAGGCGACCGTCCGCGAGCTGGGCGAGCGCAAGGTGAAGGACGAGGCCCCGGCCTACGTCCGCAGCCGCACCGACGCCGAGGTCTACGACCTGGACGCCCTTCGGATGGAGTCCAACTCCCCCGAGGACTTCGTCCGCCGTGCTGGCGACAACGCCAAGCGCGCCATCGAGCGGGCCGAGTTCGGCCGCCGCGACGGCGTCAGCAAGGAGGCCATGCAGGAGCGGGCCGAGATGCTGATCGACACCGTCGACAACCAGGCCGGTGACCTGGCGAAGCGGATGCTCATCACGGGCTCCAAGGACTACGAGCGCGCCTTCACCAAGGTGATGCGCCACGGCACCGACGCCTTCTGCACCAACGAGGAGCGCCAGGCGCTGCTCCGCGCGCAGTCCCTGGGCACCGACAACCAGGGTGGCTACGCGGTCCCGTTCCAGCTCGACCCGACGGTCATCCTGACCTCGGCGGGCGTCGTGAACCCGATCCGCGAGATGGCCCGCGTCGAGACCATCGTCGGCAAGGAGTGGCAGGGCGTCACCACCGCCGGTACGACCGTGTCGCGTGACGCGGAAGCGGCCGAGGTCTCCGACGACAGCTTCGAGCTGGGTCAGCCCACCGTCCGCACCAAGCGGGTCCAGGGCTTCGTGCCCTTCTCGATCGAGGTCGACCTCTCCTGGTCCGCCCTCCGGTCCGAGATCACCCGCGTCCTGGTGGACGCGAAGGAGGCCGAAGAGGACTCCTTCGTGACCGGCGACGCCACCGGCAACCTGCCGCAGGGCATCAACGCCGGTCTGGTGGGCGCGTCTCAGGACGTCAACACCGCCGCGATCGACACCTTCGCCGTGGCCGACCTCTACGCCCTGGAGGAGGCGCTGGCCCCCCGCTGGGAGCGCAACGCTTCCTGGCTGGCGCACAAGAGCGTCTACAACGCCATCCGGCAGTTCGACACCTCTGGCGGTGCGAACCTGTGGACCCGGATCGGCGACGGCACCCCGCGCCGCCTGATCGACTACCCGGACTACCGGTCCTCGGCGATGCCGAGCCTGACCACGGCCAAGGGTGCTTCGGCGGGCACGGCCAACGCGGCCGTCATGCTCTTCGGCGACTTCAAGCAGTTCCTGATCGTCGACCGCATCGGCATGACCGTCGAGCTGATCCCCCACCTGTTCGGCGAGAACCAGCGCCCGACCGGTCAGCGCGGCGTGTACGCGGTCTGGATGAACAACTCCAAGATCCTCGTGCCCTCCGCGTTCAAGCGTCTGGTCATGAAGCAGTCCTGACCCGGCAGTAGTTGGGGCGGGTGACGCCACTTTGAGGTCGCGTCCCCGCCCCACCTCGGAAGGAGGATGATGGCCCTCGGCGACCCCTACGTCGAGCTCGCCCGGCTCAAGGACTACTTGAAGTTCAAGCCGGACAACGAGGCGCAGGACGACAACCTCATGGACGCCATCAACGCGGCCAGCGGTGAGATCGAGAAGCACTGCAACCGCCAGTTCAACAAGGCCGATGAGGCTACCGCGCGCGTGTACGAGCCTGACGACGAGTACACCGTGGCGGTCGACGACTTCTGGTCGACGGACGGGCTGAAGGTCGAGGTCGACTCCAACGGCGATGGGACCTTCGTCTACGAGGTGCCGTCTTCCGACTACGAGGTCTACCCCCGGAACGGGGTCGTGGACGGTCAGCCCGGCTGGCCGTACTACGAGATCCAGTTCGTCAACAGCGTCCTGCCGATCTACTCTCGTCGGCGCGGAGTTGTCCGCGTGACGGCGAAGTGGGGCTGGACGGCGGTTCCCGAGGCTGTGCGTCAGGCCTGCGTGATCATCGCGGCCGAGACGTTCCAGCTCAAGGACGCCCCGTTCGGCACGGCAGGCATGGACCAGTTCGGCAACATCTACCACGTCCGCGACAACCGCATCGCTGCGGGCAAGCTGGCGCGGTACTGCCGAAACCGAATCCCGGCAGGCTGAGATGGCATCACTCGCGCTACTCAAGCAGGCCCTCGCGGACACCATCGGGAACCACATCACCTCCTCGGGCGAGGAGTTGAACATCTTCCCGTACATTCCGGACCTCATCCAAACCCCCGCCGTCTGCATCGACGTTCATATGTCGAAGTTCGACGGGGCGATGGCGAGGGGCGACGACATGTGGCGGTTCAACGTCTACGTCGTCGTCCAGCGGGGCGACGCCGAGAACAGCCAGGGCAGCCTGGATGATTTCCTGGAGTCGGCCGGTCCGAGGAGCATCCGTGAGGCCATCTTCAATACGCCCGACCTGGGCGTAGACGAGGCCGAGCATGGCTTCGTCCAGGCCTTCGTGTCCGGCGTGCACGAATACGGCGGCGGTTACCGCGACGCCCGTATCGATGTCGTCGGCGCGATCCTCCGAGTTGACGTCCACACGGACGGCTCCAAGCTCTGAAAGGACACACTGAGCAATGGCTGCTCTCACCACGCAGCAGCTCGTGGACGCGGGCACCGCGCCCGCGTTCGGCGCTGCTTCCGCCTCTGACACCGCCGAGGTCGGTTCCGGCCGCAACACCTTCGCTGTGTACCGGAACACCGGCGCTGCTGCGGTCACCGTGACCGTCGTCGCGCCCGGCAACACCTCCTACGGCGAGCCCATGCCGGACCCCGAGTACGCCCTCGCGGACGGCTCCACGACCCCCACCGAGGTCTGGATTCCGCTCCGTAAGGAGTACGTGGACCGCGCCACCGCAGGCGCTGGTCGCTGCACCATCATTGTCGACACGCCCGCAGACGTGGACGTGGCGATCGTTCGAGTCGGCTGACGAAGGCCGCAACTCTCTAACACAGAAAGGGGCCTTCCATGGCCAAGCTGGTCCTCCGGGACTGCTACGTTGAGGTTGACGGCACCCCGTTCTCCTCGCACGTCTCGTCCGTGACCATCAACCTCGCCAAGGACGAGATCGACACCACCAACTTCGGTGGCGACGGTCGTGAGCGTGCTCACGGCCTGAAGGACGACTCGTTCGAGATGACCTTCCAGCAGGACTTCGACGCCGACAAGGTCGACGACGTCCTGTTCCCCCTGTGGGACAACGAGGAGGAGTTCGTCGTCAAGGTGCGCCCGCGCCTCGGCTCCGGCTCCCCGGCGGCGGACAACCCCGAGTACTCCGCCACCTGCATCCTGCTGGAGTACACCCCGCTGGCCGGTGACGTCGGCGACCTCTCCACCACGGACGTCACCTTCCCGGCTCAGCGCGAGGGCATCGCCCGCGCGACCTCCTGATGCCGGGCCCGTGGCTGGGGTACAGCATTGTCTCGGGCCCTGAATGGGAACGGGTCATCGCTGCCCTGGGGCGGGTCAACGACGACGTGCCAGGCGAGCTGGGCGACGCAATCGAGGCGGACGCCGAGAAGCTGGCAGACGTTGCGCGGGGTCGGGTGCTTGGTCTCCCGACTCCGCGTCAGGCAGGGCATACGGGCCTTCGGAAGAAGGTCGCCGCTGGTGTCCACGTCGACAGGCGTGGCACCGGTGGTGTCCGCGTCCAGACGTCGATGCCCACCCCCAGCGAAGGGATCATCCCCCGAGGCCTTGACCGGCCAAAAGGATGGCGTCACCCCCTCTTCGGTGACAAGAACCACTGGTACAGTAACCCCGGTTACGACTGGTTCATCTCAACCTTCAGTCAGGCTGACGGCCTGATTGAGAATCATCTGCTCAACGTCCTCAAGAGGGCCGCCGACAGCGTCGCGCGAGCAGACTGACCCCCATGACTGGCACGGCCGGATGTTCGCGGGTGCTCCGGCCGTGCCTCAACCCGCTAACCCCGCGAAGGAGTCAACAGACATGAGCGAGAACGAGAACGTCGAAGAGTACGTCTTCCTCGACCGGGACGCGATCCTGGAGTACGACGACATCGAGACCGTCGTCGTGCCCGTCCCCGAGTGGGGGCCGAAGGCGGCTGCTCGACTGAAGGTTCTGACCGCCGCCGAGCGCGACGCGTTCGAGGCGAGCACCGTCACCACCAAGGGTGGTAAGCAGAAGCCGAACCTGGCCAACCTGCGCGCCCGCCTGGTGGCCCGCTGCATGGTCGACGGCAACGGCAAGCGGATCTTCGAGTCCGGCGACGTCGCCCGCCTGGGCAACAAGTCGTCCAAGGCGCTCGACCGTCTCTTCGCCAAGTGCCAGGAGATCAACGGCT
>Ga0315910_10004169_pt1 | contig 12145 bp, 15 predicted proteins | sample EdamamesoilMG_FD_204470 | JGI IMG/M metagenome (GOLD analysis project Ga0315910, IMG submission 204470) | Garden soil microbial communities collected in Santa Monica, California, United States - Edamame soil | ecosystem: Environmental > Terrestrial > Soil > Garden | place: USA: California... | reverse complement strand
GTTCTGGCAGCAGGAAAACCGGCGCTACTTCACGCGCGAGTGTTCCGAGGCGGGACGCCAGTTCTCCGAGGACATGCCCGTCGCCTGCGAGCGATTCACGGTTGTGTTCGCTCCGGAAAGAATCCGTGCGGAGCAATTGAAAGCTCCCGTGACCTTCTATCTGGACAACTTGCCCGTTGGGTACTTCCTTGACGATTGCACGCCGGAGGTTGATGGCAACTACAAATACATGCCGTTTCGTGGTCCTGGACATTACAACCTTGGGCTGCAGCTCAGGAATTCGCGCACCCCACGTTGCCATTACGTGGCGAATGAAAAGCGAGTCGAATTTTCGGTCCGGACGTACGTCGAGTACGGTGTGCTGTGCCTTTCGAACTTCAACGTTGGACTGACGCCATGACCCCGATACGTATCTACGCTGAGTTTCCAACAGTTAGACGCCATGGCTGACGCAATCGCCTTGTTCGCCAGCTCGCGCCGCAACGGCAACACCGGGCAGTTCCTGGACCGGATCGCTGCGGAGGTGGACATCGAGATCGTCGATCTCGGTTCGAAACAGATTTCGCAATACGACTACGAGCACCGGAATCGTGGCGATGATTTCGAACCGTTGATGCATCGAGTCCTCATGTACGATCGGATTGTCCTGGCGTCGCCGGTCTATTGGTACGCGGTGAGTCCGCCGATGAAGGTATTTCTCGACAGAATTAGCGACTTTCTCGATCTTCCGGATCTGGTCGATCACGGACGACGTCTGCGCGGAAAGACAGCCTATGTCGTCGCGACTTCGATTTACGATGAGGTGCCGAAGCCATTCATCGGTGCCTGGCTCGAGACGTTCGACTATCTTGGAATGCGTTTTGGCGGGGTGGCACACGTGAACTGTCGAGACGGCTACGTTCCTTCGAAGCACGAAATCAGCGCGAGCGAGTTCGCCGCTCAAATCAGATCGCAGCCCGGCTAGCCGATCATGCCAAGAATGAAACCCACCGCCGGCTGGAAGGTTGTCCTGTTCGCCTCAGGGGCGCTGGCGATCCTGTTCGTCATCTTCGGTGGCTTCACGAGTGGATATTCCCTTCGCGCCGTCATCGCGCTTGCGCTGGCCGGTGGGTTACTCGGGGCAATCATTGCGCCGGAACTCGAGCCCGCGGCATTTCCGCAGCCGAGGATCTGGCAAATGGTCTTCTCCATTCTCGGCTGTCTTCTCATCGCATTTCACGTAGATGCCGGGCCGGTGGGTTTCGCAATCGCAGTGGTCGCTGGAGGATTGTTGGGATACTTCGCCCGTTACTGGACGAAGTACATTGACGTGCCATCGTGAGTCACCCTTTGCGGCCATGATAAAAGTCAGCATCATTTATCCCTCTGTCGCCGGCGCCCGCTTCGACTTCGAGTACTACCTGACGAAGCACATGCCGCGATCCATCAAGTTGCTCAGCGCGCATCGGGGCTTCCGCGGCGTGACGGTGGAACGCGGCATCGGAGGTACGGAGCCCGGTTCGGCGCCCAAGTACACGGCCGCCTGCTTCTACACCTTCGACACCATCGATTCCTTCATCGCGGCGTTCATGCCGCATGCCGCAGAGCTACAAGGCGACATGCCCCGGTACACGAGCATTTCGCCGGACATCCAGTTCAACGAAGTCCTGATCGCCGAACCTCAGTCGTGACTCGCGTATATGTGGACATCTCCGTGTTCACGCCCCTCGCTTCCGTGGGCGTAGTCAACGGCTACCTGGATCTCGAGGTGGTGCCTTTCGAAGGGCAGATCGTCGAATTCAACCAGCCGATGAATCCGGTGGCTCCGCTCGAGGTGTCCGGATTCACGCCCCGCCTGCTGGTGGAGCATGTCAGTCCACCGGTTGCAGGAAGCCGGGAGATGCTGCTTTCACTTACGGATATCACGATGGCAACGAGACCGGAGGCGCTGAAGGTCGCGAAGTATCTTCAGGAAGGATTCGGTCTCTACTTCGATGAACATGGTGCGGCGGCGGAGCAACCATGAGAGCGGGAATTCTGTTGAAGCGCTCAAGCGTCGAGCGGTACTAGTGCCTCGCCCCGAGCAAACCTTCGGCCTGTTCGTGGTGGTCCAGGCCGCCCATTCGGCCGAGGAATGCTGGAACAAGCTCTGGGAGTCATTTCCACCCGCGCGCCTGGTTGCGGGGCTGTTGTCGACGGACCACGCGCGCGGCTTCGTCATTGGAAATGTGGTGCTCGTCGCGTTCGCTGCCTGGTGTTTTTTCTGGCCAGTGCGGCGCCAGTGGTCGATTGCAGTTCCGTTGCTCTGGGTCTGGGTCGTGATCGAGACCATCAATGGATTGGTGCATCCACTCTGGTCACTGCGAGAAGGGGGTTACACGCCGGGCGTTGCGACCGCGCCCTTGTTGCTCTGCCTGGCGATCTACCTTGCGATGCAGATACGGCGCCGCGCTCCCCTGGGGTCAAAATCGAAATGACGGCCAGTCCCGATAGTTTGATCGCGCGCTTCTTTGAGGCCTTTGACAACCGAAACGGCCGGATTCCGGATCGTGCTGATTTCGATGTCCTGTTCATCGACAACGCCGTCATCCTGCACAAGACCCGAGGCAAGATCGCAGTCCTCACGGTTGCCGAATTCGCCGACCCCAGGGTGGCGTTGCTCACCTCCGGGCGACTCCGGGACTTCCACGAATGGGAAACGTCGAGCTCGACGGAGGTGTTCTCCAAATTTGCGGTCCGAGTGTCGCAATACGAGAAGTCAGGAGAGCTGGACTCGATGCCGTATGGAGGCCGAGGAACCAAGTTGTTCCAGCTCGTCAACGTCGATGGCGAGTGGCGAATCGCTTCTCTGTGTTGGTACGACGACGATGCCTGAGCAGGAGCCGCTTCCTCTTCTTCTCGCGCACGAGATCGCGCCAATGCTCGCTGGCATGCATTGGGGCATTGGCGGAAGCCTGCTGCTGTGGAAGCTCGGGCTGGAGTCCAGGCCCAGAGACCTAGACCTCATGACGACGGCCGAGCATTTCGGCCCGGTCAGTCAACGTATTGCGCAGAAGCTGGGGGAAGGAGTTCGCACGCCGCATCCGAACTTTCGTTCCACCTGCTTTGCGCGGTTCAAATCCCGGGGTTCGGCTCCGGTGGATCTGTTCGCCGACGTCAGGGTCGAGCGGAACGGCAAGGTGGAGAGTTGGAGCTTCGATCCGCGACACCTCGAGAATTGGCGGGGGCTCCCGTGGATGTTGCCGACGCAGTGGCTCGAGCTCTATAAGCTCTTCGATCGCCCGAAAAGAGTCAGGGCGCTGGAAAGCTTCCTCGAAGTACAGGAACGAAACCCGTGAATACCGATGAGCGGCAGATCCGGGACACACATACGACCTGGATAGCGGCGGTCAACGCCGGCAACCTCGCGCAGTTGCTCACCCTGATGACGGACGATGTCGTGTTCCTGAATCCAGGGCAGGAGCCGATGGGTCGGGATGCATTCTCTGCCAACTTCTCGAACGCCCAGGGGCAGGTCTTGGTCGATTGCAACAGCGAGCTGGAAGAGGTCGTGCTTGCCGGCGAGGTGGCCTTTGCTCGCAGTCGCGATGCGCTATCGGTGACGCCGCGCAGTGGCGGCGCGACGATGAAACTCGCAGGCCACCGCATGACCGTATATCGCAAACACCGCGATGGTCGGTGGCTCCTGGCCCGCGATGCCCACACCTTGTCCGAAGTCCAAGGCTGATCCCGGGCTGCTCCCGCGGGCGAACGATCATGAAGTACCTGATGTTCTACGAGACGTTGATATTGCGCTGGCGTCGAGCCGGCAAGTCCGCGAAGGAAATCCCATGAAAGCCTCATCGCTGATCGCAGGAAAAACCTACTTCCGCCTGACGTACGCGGATCGCGACCTGACCATGCCCGGTGTCGAGCCGCTGGTGTTCGTGGGCCAGGTCACGGAAGAGGGTGGCTCGAATGGCTTCGTGTTCCAGGACACGAGCTCCTATGTGCAGTTCGGATCGGGACTCGAGGGTGAAGAGCAGCACGAGGACATCGTGATGTATTTCCTGCCGGAGTCGGAGATCGGTGCGCTCTATGACATCGAGGAAGTTGCCGGCGAGATTGCCGAAGCGGCCAGGCGCGCGGCCTCGTTGAACTACCCTCGACTGACGCCGCCGTCATAAACGGATGCGAATCGCCATCCTGGGCAACTCGGGCTCCGGCAAATCGACATTGGCCAGGTGGTTGGCTTCGCGCGCGAAGGCTCCAATGCTGGATCTCGACACTGTCGCCTGGGAGCCGGGCAAGGTTGCGGTCGCGCGAGCACCTGATGCCGCGCAAGCGGATGTCGAAGCCTTCTGCACACGCAATCGGCATTGGGTCGTGGAAGGCTGTTACGCGTCCCTGGTGGGCGTCGCGCTCAACCACGCACCGCGACTGGTCTTCCTGAATCCGGGCGAGGCCCGATGCCTGGCTAACTGCCGCTCCCGGCCGTGGGAAGCACACAAGTACTCGTCAAGATCAGAACAAGATGAGCGCCTTGCGATGTTGCTCGGCTGGGTGAGCGAGTACTACTCCCGTGGTGGCGACATGTCGCTTACCGGGCATCGGGCTTGCTTTGATGGGTACTCCGGCCGCAAGGTAGAGCTGACCACGCATCTGGCTTTCGATCCACCGTCGCCAGACCTGCTCGAGTGTCTCGAACCAGAGCCAACAACATGAATAAACAGGATCTCGCGGTGTTCGTCTTCTTCACTGTGGTGACGAGTTCGCTGGCGATTGGCGATACGCCTGTCGCCGCGCAGCCCGGTGCTGAGCAAACTGGGGCGAAAGACAGCATCACGGTGCTGGGCAAGACCTGGCAATTTGGCTACACCGCCAAAGACGAGCAACAACAGATCATGGAATACGTTCTGCCCGGCGAGGTGGTCGAGAAGTGGAGCGCGTTGGTATCGCGCGTGTTCATCCATGACCCGGAAGCCCGCTACAACATCAAGAAGGTCCTGAACATCCAGCGTTCGCTGTTTCCGCCTGATTGCATCAACTTCACCTGGACCGTCATCAGGCAGACCAAGACCGAGGTTCTCTACACCTGGCAACACGACAGCTGCGATCAATCGCCCGCCGAAGCCGAGCGTGCATTCATGCGGCGGGTGCCCGGCGGGCTGTGCCGCTGGTCATACGCCACGCGCGTCGATCCGCTCAACACCAAGAATCTCGAACAGCTCGATGCGGACCTGGCGAACCTGCCCTGCGATCAGCCGAACTAGGCCGCCCCGTCCAGGAGAAGTCGTCATGAAGAAGACCGCGTCCACGGAAGGCAAATCGGCCACGAAACTGATCGATGCGCACATCAAGGCACTCGCCGACTGGCGTGGCGAAATGCTGGGCCGCCTGCGTGCGGTGGTGACGGAAGCCGATCCCGGCGTCATCGAAACCTGGAAATGGGATATCCCGGTGTGGGAGTGCGAGGGCATCATCTGCACCGGCGAGACGTACAAGGCCGCGGTGAAGCTGACCTTCGCGAAGGGCGCATCGTTGAAGGATCCGAAAGGCTTGTTCAATTCCAGCCTGGAAGGCAATGTCCGGCGGGCCATCGATTTTCGTGAAGGCGAGAAGATCAACGCGGCGGCGCTGCAGGCGCTGATTCGCGAAGCGGTAAAACTCAACAAGGCGAAAAAGAAAAAATGAAGATGTTCGCAGGCAAGGTCGCACTGGTGACCGGCGCAAGTTCCGGCCTGGGCGAGGCGACCGCGATCAAGTTCGCGGAAGAGGGCGCCAAGGTGGTCATTGCGGCGCGTCGCGCCGAGCAGAGCGCGCAGGTGGTCGAGCGCATCAAGGCGCTGGGCGGCGAGGCGCATTTCGTGCCGGCGGATGTCAGCCGTGCGGCCGACGTCGAAGCCATGGTCAAGTCCGCGGTGCAGAAGTTCGGCCGCCTGGATTGCGCGGTGAACAACGCCGGAATCTCCGGGCCGCGCTACACACCCGTCGCGGATGTCACCGAGGCGCAGTGGGACGAGGTGATGAACATCAACGTGAAGGGCGTGTGGCTGTGCATGAAGCACGAGATCCCGGCCATGCTCGCGAACGGTGGCGGCGCGATCGTCAACATCGCGTCTATCTACGGCCTGAAGCCGAGTGACGCGGGGACGGCGGCGTACTCCACCAGCAAGCATGCGGTGATCGGCCTGACTACTTCGGCGGCATCGGACTACGGCCAGATGGCGATCCGGGTCAACGCGGTGGCGCCCGGGTTCACGCGGTCCGAGATGGTGAACCCCGAGCGTCCCGGTGCGGCCGAGCGTTACAAGGCGCTGCTCTCGCGCCATTCCGGAATGAATCGGCTCGGCAAGGCGGAGGAGACGGCCAACGCCATCGTGTGGCTGTGTTCCGGGGAGGCGAGCTACGTGAACGGCGCGGTTCTGACCGTGGACGGCGGCGGCGCCACGCGCCTGTACTGAGCGGCCCGTTCCGTCGGGCTGCGACCGCGCCCGCTCCCCGGTAGACTTGCCGCAACTCAGTTTCACCGTGCCCGGGCGCCTGGCCCGCGCCCATGCCGTCGCCCGATCCCGCCTCCCAGCCTGCCGTCGACACCTGCCTGCGCCGCGATCAACACCGATTGCGGCGTGAGCGGGATCGGCTGCGTGCGGAACGGCTGCGCGGTAACGACGTCACGGCGGGCGAGGCCGTGCTGGCGCAGAAGATAGCCACTTCGGTGGCCGCCCGCGCCGCGCGCGCGGCCAGCGTACCGAAGATTTCCTATCCGGAAGAGCTGCCGATCTCGGCGAACCGCGACGAGATCCGCAAGGCCATCGAACTGCATCCGGTGGTCATCGTGTGCGGTGAGACGGGTTCCGGCAAGACCACGCAGCTGCCGAAAATCTGCCTCGAGGCGGGGCGCGGCGTCGCGGGCGCGATCGGGCACACGCAGCCGCGACGTATCGCGGCGCGCGCCGTGGCCTCGCGCATCGCCGAGGAACTCGGCGTGCAGCTCGGCCAGCTGGTCGGCTACAAGCTGCGCTTCCAGGATCGCAGCCGCCCCGAAGGCCTCATCAAGCTCATGACCGACGGCATCCTGTTGGCGGAGACCCAGGGCGATCGCTTCCTCGACGCCTACGACACGATCATCGTGGACGAGGCGCACGAACGCTCGCTGAACATCGACTTCCTGCTTGGCTATCTCAAGTGGCTGTTGCCGCGTCGGCCCGACCTCAAGCTCATCATCACCTCGGCGACCATCGATCCCGAGCGTTTCTCGAAGCACTTCGGCGATGCACCCATCATCAATGTCTCCGGTCGCAGCTACCCGGTCGAGGTGCGTTATCGCGCGGTCGAACTCGATGAAGAGGACGAAACCGCGGTCGACGAGCAGGCCGCGATTCTTTCAGCGGTCGACGAACTCTGGAGCGAGCAGGCGGGCGACATCCTGGTGTTCCTGAGTGGCGAGCGCGAGATCCGCGAGACCGCCGAGTCGCTGCGCAAACACCATCCGCAGAACTGCGAAGTGCTGCCGCTGTATTCGCGGCTGTCACAGGAAGAACAGCAACGCGTGTTCAGGCCGTCGGGCCGGCGCCGCGTGGTACTGGCGACCAACGTGGCGGAAACGTCGCTGACCGTGCCGGGCATTCGCGCGGTCATCGATACGGGCGTCGCGCGCATCAGCCGCTACAGTCATCGCAGCCGGCTGCAGCGCCTGCCCATCGAGAAGATTTCCCAGGCCTCGGCCAACCAGCGCTCCGGTCGATGCGGGCGCGTAGGGCCGGGCGTGGCCATCCGGCTGTACTCCGAAGAAGACTTTCTCGCGCGGCCGGAATTCACCGAGCCCGAGATCCAGCGCACCAATCTCGCCGCCGTCATCCTGCAGATGCACGCCTTGAAACTCGGCGACATCGAGGCGTTTCCCTTCGTCGAGCCGCCGGACGGGCGCTACGTGCGCGACGGCCAGCGGACTCTGCGCGAGCTCGGCGCCTTGACGGACGACGACAAGCTCACCGAGACCGGCCGCCGGTTGTCCAAACTACCGCTGGATCCCAAGCTCGGCCGCATGCTGCTCGCGGGAGCCGACGAGCATTGTCTCGACGAGGTCGCCATCATCGCCTCGGCGCTGTCGGTGCCGGATCCGCGCGATCGGCCGGCCGACAAGCAGACCCAGGCCGACCAGAAGCACGCGCCGCTGCGCGACGAGAAGTCCGACTTCCTGTCCTTGTTGAAGCTCTGGAACGCCTGGAACGAGCAGCGAGGACAACTCTCGCGCGCCAAGTTGCGTGCCTGGTGCAAGGAAAATTTCCTCTCGTACCTGCGGCTCACCGAGTGGCACGACGTGCACGGCCAGGTGATGGAGGTCGTCAAGGGCGAGCTGGCGCTCAAGTCGAATGCGCAGCCCGCGCAGTACGATGCCATTCACCGCGCGTTGCTCGCGGGGCTGCTCTCCCAGGTCGCGCAGCGCAAGGAGCAGGCCGAATACCTCGGCGCCAACGGCACCAAGCTCGCCATTCATCCAGGCTCGGGGCAGTTCAAGGCCAAGCCCGCCTGGATCGTGAGCGCCGAGCAGGTGCAGACCACCAAGGTGTACGCGCGCACGGTGGCGCGCATCGAGCCGCTGTGGGTGGAGCAGGTGGGAGAGCATCTCATCCGCCGCCAGTACTACGAGCCGCACTGGGAGCGCCGCGCCTCCCGGGCGGCCATCTACGAGCGCACCACGTTGTTCGGCCTCACGCTGACTTCGGGCCGCAGCGTGCCGTACGAGCGCGTCGATCCCAAGGCCGCGCGTGAGCTGTTCATCCGGCACGCGCTGGTGCTCATGGAGTACGACTCGCGCGCGCCTTTCTTCGAACACAACCTGAAGCTGCTCGAGGAAACCGAGTACCTGCAGCAGAAGGGCCGGCGCGTCGACTTGCTCGGCGACGAGCAGCAGCTGTACGAATTCTTCGACGCGAAGATCCCGGAGGGCATCTCCACGGGCGCGGCCTTCGAACAGTGGCGGCGCAAGGCCGAGGCGAAGGAACCCAAACTACTGTGGCTGAGCGAACGCGACATCGCGCCGGGGGATGCGGAACTCGACGCCACGCGCTTCCCGGATCACCTGTCCGCCGGTCCGCTGGTGGTGCAGTTGAGATACCGTTTCGAGCCCGGGCACGAGGATGACGGTGTTTCAGCGCTCATACCGCTGCACGTCCTCAACCAGCTCCCGGAAGAACCCTTCCAATGGCTGGTGCCAGGGCTGATCGACGAGAAGATCGAAGCGCTGGTGCGAACGCTGCCGAAGAACCTGCGCGTGAATTTCGTACCCGTTCCCGAGGCCGTCGCCAAGGTGATGCCGCTGCTCGATCGGGGCCGCGGCTCCCTGCACGCGCAGCTCGCGGATGCACTGTTGCGCACCGGGGGCGTGCAGGTGCCGCGCGACGCGTTCCGCGAGGAACTGCTGCCACCCCACCTGCGTATCAACTTCGTGTTGATCGACGACGCGGGCAAGGTGCTGGCGCGGTCGCGTAGTTTCTCCGCGCTGCGCGAACGCCATACCGGCGCGGCCCAGCAGGAGTACGCCAAGCAGTCCGAGCTGACCACGGGCGCAAAGAACTGGGTATTCGGGGAATTGCCCGAGCGCCAGGATGCCGCGCCCGGCGTGCGCAAGCAGGTCGGATTCCCGGGACTCGTGGACGAGGGCGACAGCGTCGGCCTGCGTGTGTTCGCGACACCGCCGGAAGCGCAGGCCAGCCATGAGCGCGGCGTGACGCGGCTGATTCGCCTGGTGCAGGCGCGCGATCTCAAGCCGCTGCGACGTGATCTCGCGGTCAACGTCCAGGGCGAGATGATCTACAAGGTCCTTGCGCCGCACCCGCTGCTGAATCCCGAGCTCAAGGCCGGGCGCGACCTGCGCGATGACCTGCTCGATCGCATCGTGATGACCGTGTTCCTCGACGGCCGCCCGCCGATCCGCAGCAGCCCCGCCTTCGATGCGCGCATCACCACGCAGCGGGGAGGCATCGGGCTCCCGGCGCAGGAGATCTCGCGTGCGGTGCAGGCCACGCTGGAGCGACTCGGGCGCATCCAGTCGGCCCTGGCCAAGCCCGTGGCCGCATCCGCCGCGCCTGACATCCGGGCGCAGCTCGCCTGGTTGCTGCCCGCCGGATTCCTGCTGACCACGCCGTGGGAACGATTGAAGGAGTTTCCGCGTTACCTGCAGGCCATCGAACAGCGACTGGAAAAGCTCGGCCTCGATGTTCGCCGGGATGCGAAGCTGGCCGGCGAAGTCGCGCCGCTCGAAACTCGCTACCGCGAGCGGGTGAAGGCGGAGCGCGGCGCGAAGCCGCCCGGCGCGGACGAATTCCGCTGGCTGCTCGAGGAGTTCCGGGTGTCGCTGTTCGCGCAGCAGTTAGGCACGCGCACGCGCGTGTCGGCGCGTCGCCTCGAGGACGCCTGGGCGGAGCGCGAGCGCACCTCCGTCGCCTGACGGAATGCGGAAATCAGCCGGTTGCGCCGCTCGGCCGGTCGCCGTACAGCCGCACCATGTTCTCAAGGTGCTGCTGCAGGATGGGAAAGTTCACCACGCGCATCGGGATCTCGAACACCTCGTCGCCCGCGGCACGCACCTCGAGCACACGGTCCTGCGCACGTTCACGCAGCGAGCGGATGTCGCGCCAGGGCATCGCGCCCACATGCAGCCGGCGCCAGCGTTGGCCGCTGATGCGCGAGACCATGCCCTCGGTGTCGACGCGCACGGAAAACGTCCGCATGAATGACAACGCTGTGAACATCACCGAGATGGCCCCGGCGACGATGGCCACGAGCCAGAGGTTCACCTGCGTGCCGGCCACCCAGGCGGTGGCGCTGTCGAAGCCATAGACGATGGAAAACAGGCACACGGCGGTGGCGATGACACAGCCGGTGGCGGTCAGCACCATGGGCAGCAGGGGATCGTGGAACTCGAGGACCAGCTCTTCCTCGCGCGTCGGGCGCGCGCCCGCGAGGCTTCGCGCCATGTCGAGCATCTCGGGCGAGTCGAGCCGCGCGCGCAGGCGCTCCAGGTCCTTGCGTGTCGCTTCGTCGGGAGCCTGCTCGATCAGGCGTTCGATGTGTTGCAGGAGCTTGTTCAACTCGGATTGCGGCTGATTCATCGTCACACAGTATAGGGGTTACACTCGGGCCCTAATGACCCAGGATCGCGTCAGCATTTATCCACACTGGATCGGCGGCAAAGCCGTCGCCGGAAGTTCCGGTCGCGCCGGCGACGTGTTCAACCCGTCGCTGGGCGTGGTGGCATCGCGCGTGGCGCTGGCTTCGGAAGCGGAAGTCGACACCGCGGTGCATGCCGCGCGCGCGGCCTTTCCCGCGTGGGCGGCGACACCGGCACTGCGCCGCGCGCGCGTGCTGTTCAAGTTCAAGGAAATCGTCGAGGCGCGCCGCGCGGAGCTGGCGCGCGTGATCGCCTCCGAACACGGCAAGCTGGTGAGCGACGCGCTGGGCGAGGTGACCCGCGGACTCGAAGTGGTCGAGTTCGCCTGTGGTGCGCCGCACCTGACCAAGGGCGAGTTCGCCGACAACGTGGGCTCCGGTGTCGATTGCTTCTCGCTGCGCCAGCCGCTCGGTGTCGCGGCGGGCATCACGCCTTTCAATTTCCCGGCCATGGTGCCGTTGTGGATGTTTCCCGTGGCGCTGGTGTGCGGCAACTGCTTCATTCTAAAACCGTCGGAACGCGATCCCGGCGCGTCGCTGTTGTTAACGCAGTGGCTGCACGAAGCGGGTTTGCCGCCGGGTGTATTCGGCGTGGTGAACGGTGACAAGGTCGCCGTAGACGCCCTGCTGCGCCATCCGGGGGTGGATGCCGTGAGTTTCGTGGGTTCCACGCCGATTGCCGAGTACGTGCAGCGCGAGGGCGTCGCGCACGGCAAGCGCGTGCAGGCGCTGGGCGGCGCCAAGAACCACCTGGTGGCGATGCCCGATGCGGACGTCGGCCAGGTGGCCGACGCCTTGTTAGGCGCGGCCTACGGTTCGGCCGGCGAACGCTGCATGGCCATCTCGGTGGCCGTCGCGGTGGGAGAGGGCACGGGCGATCGGCTGGTGGAGACGCTGTCCGCGCGCGTGAAGGCGCTGCGCATCGATCACTCGCAGAACGGCGAAGCGGACATGGGGCCGCTGATCACCGCGGCGCATCGCGAGCGGGTGTGTGGCTACATCGATGCGGGTG
>Ga0315910_10004167_pt1 | contig 12147 bp, 11 predicted proteins | sample EdamamesoilMG_FD_204470 | JGI IMG/M metagenome (GOLD analysis project Ga0315910, IMG submission 204470) | Garden soil microbial communities collected in Santa Monica, California, United States - Edamame soil | ecosystem: Environmental > Terrestrial > Soil > Garden | place: USA: California... | reverse complement strand
CGTCGAGACGACCGAGCTCGGTTGGGACTGGGAGGCGTGGAAGCATCTGTCCACGAGGCCGTTCTTCGGCGGGGCCGTACACTATGCGAACCTCACCAGGGGCGTCACGTGCGCACCGCCGAACGCGCTGCTCTGCCGGATCCAGTCGACTCAGTGCGAGGCTGGGCAGTGGGAGCGCGTGCTGCTCTCGATTCCCGACGACATGATCGCCAGGGCCGCGCTTGGGCAGTTCATCGTCGTGCACGACCACTCCGAGAAGTCCCGCGAGACCAGGGCCATGTGGCAGGGTCTGACCCTGGCGAAGATCGTCATGGAGTTCCGGTGGTTCGGCGAGCTGCGGTCGCACTACTCGTCACGGCGTGGTGGCTCATCAGCACTGCAGCACCTGCGAAATGTCGCGTCCGAGCTGCCCGATCACGTGCGGCGCAAGTACGACTACTTCCGTGACCTCGCGTTCGAGATGAACACGGAGTACGTGTCACTGACGTCGTGCTACTCGAACATCGCGGAGTCCGGCTGCGGGTTCACGCGGCCCCGCGAGCCGCGGTTCCGGTAGCGGTCGACCTGTGGTAGATTGCTACTAGGTTCAACTCGCCGGTGGTCACCGCGAGAAGGCGTCGACACTTCGTTGACGGCGGTGACCACCCACACCCTTCTCCTTCACACATAACCTACGCACTGATGAGAGGAGTGATCGAATGCTGTGTATCTTGGAGGGCCCCGACGGCAGTGGGAAAAGTTCTCTAGCGGAACGACTGATCCAGCGGATCCTGGAGACACCCCGGTATGCTGAGGACGTGGTCGACTACGCGCACAAGAAGCGACCCACTGAGGACAGTCTACTCGCCGAGTACCTGCGACCTCTGGCTGACTACGAGCCCGGTCGGCACCGGCACCTGATCCTCGACCGCTGGCACCTGGGAGAGCTCGTCTACCCCGAGATGACCGATCGCCAGACCCTGGCGACGGCCGCCGAGTTCACGTACCTGGAGATGTTCCTCCGGTCGCGCGGCGCACTCGTCGTCCACGTCGACACCGACACGACCACGGTCCTCGATGCCATCGAGCAGCGGTCCGAGAGTGACCCCCTGGAGAGTCGGGTACTGGAGCAGCACGCGGGCTTCTCGCGGGCACTGAAGACCACGAACCTGCGGACGGTCACATACGACCGGCGACAGGACGTCGGCACGCCGGAGTGGCTCGACCTGATCATCGCCCGGGCCGCGAATGCGGAGTCGGACATTCCTCGGATCGATCTCAACCCGACGTACGTCGGACCGGCGAACCCGAGCGTTGTGCTCGTCGGTGACCGGCGCAACGTTCGTGAAGGGTCGTTCGCGTACCCGACGGCGTTCGTTCCCGAGCCCGCCACCAGTGGCAAGTTCCTGCTTGATGCACTACCCGACACCTGGCGAAGGTACGGCATGGTCGGGTTCATCAACGCGAATGAGGGCTACCCGGTCGACATCTTCAGCGAGTCGACCAAGCCCGCGGTGCGACCGAACTTCGTGGTCCTCGGCCGTGAGGCAGAGAAGACCGTTCGCGGTTCGGGCGAGCTCGCTGAGCACGGCTTCGGCGTCGTGCCACACCCGCAGTACATCCGCCGGTTCCACCACTACGCGCGCGACCGGTACGGCATGGAGATCCAGCGCGTGGCCGTCAATCGAGAGGACCGCAGCACATGGCGACCGTAGTCATTGAGAGCCTACAGCTCGAGTACCGGACCGTACTGGATGCGGTTCTCGCGAACACGACGGTGAACCAGCCTCGCGGTCGTCGGGTGTACGACGCGGGTTACACGACCATCGAGATCGCGCGACCCGATCTGCCGCAACTGCCGGTGTCGACCGGTCGCGGCATCAACATGGACATCGCCGCGATCGAGGCGATCCAGCTCATTAGTGGCGAGGCCAAGCACGACCTCGTCCTCAAGATCGCGCCGCAGTTCGAGGCGTACTCCGATGTCACCGGCAACGGCGATGACGGCGATCCTATGGTGCGCGAGTTTCACGGCAACTACGGCGGCCGGATGCAGCCTGAGCCGTTTCATGCGTGCGGCTGCGACCACTATCACTTCAGCTACCTGGAGTGCGTCGTCGCGAAGATCAAGCGTGACCGTGACACCCGTCAGGCGGTCGTCAACATCTGGGACAACCGGCTCGACAACGGCACCCCGGGCATGCATGACTACCCGTGCACGATCGCCCTGGTGCTGCGGGTATTCAAGGGCCGACTCGATATGCACGTCATGATGCGATCGAACGACGCCTGGCTCGGACTCCCCTTCGACATCTGGCAGTTCAACCAGTGGCACTGGACGGCGGCGAACATGCTCGGCGTGCCACTTGGCCGGTATACGCATCTCGCGACATCGATGCACATCTACGAGGATGACCTCGAGAAGGTCGAGAAGGTGTACGACCGATCGAACGTCGCCAACATCTCACTGCCGCGCGGATTCAGTCACGTGCAAGATGCGGCCGACATCATCAACGGCAACACCGAACTGTCACACCGCGAGTCGGCATCGCACCGGTGGTACGCCGAGCGACTCGCGCCGTACATACACGATGAAGATGAGAACGACAAGAAGGAGTAGATGAGTGAGTAAGCGACAGCGTCCCTCGTGGGATGACACCTGGATGAGCATGGCCGCGACCATCGCGAAGCGGTCGCTCTGCTCACGCGACCAGGTCGGGGCGGTTATCGCCTCGACAACGAACCGGGTCGTGGCCGTCGGGTACAACAACCCAGCCGCTGGTTTCGACCACCAGGGGATGGACTGCCTGACCTGGTGTCCGCGAGCGCGGGACATGGCCACCCTGGTCGGCTACGAGCACGAACCCTCGATGATGCACAAGCACGAGCTGACGACCATGGAGACGACGATGGATGAGACCATCCTCGAAGTCGACGGCGTTGCCCGATACCGCTTCAACAACGAGGATGACAACCTCACTCTCATGAACGAGATCATGGAGAAGTGCGGGTGGCGACCTCGCTACGAGACGGACAAGACGAGGAAGACCAGCGACCAGCCGTGCTCGTCACTTCACGCGGAGGCGAACGCCCTCGTGGTCTGCGACCGGACGCAGCGCGAGCTCGGCACGATCTACACAACCAGCATTCCGTGCTTCAACTGCGCGAAGCTCATCGCGAACTCTGGACTCGCGCGCGTCGTGTACCTCGAGACGGGGCGCGGACTCGAACGGCTCGAGCGGGAGAAGATCAACCCTCTCGCGTACCTGGAGAACCAGGGGATCGGGGTGACACGGTATGGGCCGAGGACTCGGTGATGTCCAGCTCAACCTCGTGCAGTCACTCGATGACGCGCTCGCGCTGAAGACGTGGCTGTCGGAGGACCGCGGACGTGACGGGATGCTCGCGTTCGACACAGAGACAACCGGTTTGAGCCCCGCGACCGATCGCGTCCGGCTCGTCCAGATCGGCGATGCCAACACCGGCTGGGCGATCCCGTTCGTGGAATGGCGTGGTCTCGTCAAGGAGATCATCGACCAGTGGCAGGGCGACTGGGTCATGCACAACGCCAAGTACGATGTCGCGATGATGGACCAGGGGGAGGGCATCCGGTTCCCATTGCATCGGGTCCACGACACGCGGTACATGTGTCACATCCTCAACCCACTCGAGCCGACGGCGCTGAAGTGGCAAGCGGGTAAGTACATCGACCCGAAGGCCGCGGCGATGCAGCGTCAGCTCGACGAGCTGCTTGACGCGAACCGGTACTCGTGGGAGACGATCCCGATCACCAGGGAGGGACCCGCGTCAGCCTACTGGGTGTACGGCGCGCTCGATCCCGTGCTGACGTACCGCCTCTGGCAGCGACACTGGCCTCTGGTGAAGGCCGAGGCCCCGATGGCGTACGACATCGAGCTTGCCGTCGCGTGGGTGACCATGTTCATGGAGCGCAGGGGTGTCAGGGTCGACCGCGAGTTCACCGCGCAGAAGGACATCGAGTTTGAGCTCGAGTTCAACGAGCTGACGAAGCGGTGTCATGACGAGTGGAACGTCGCGCCGAACTCGTCAAGTGGCATCGTCAAGGTGTTGCTCGATGACGGCGTCCGGCTCGAAAAGATGACCGCGGGTGGTGCATACTCGCTCGACAAGGAGGTCCTCGACTCGCTCGACCACCCCCTGGCGAGACTGGTGAAGCGTCGTCGTCGACTCGAGAAGATGCGGTCGACGTACATTCGTCGGTTCATGCAGTACAGTGAGCGTGACGGGCGGTTGCATCCACGCATCAACACGATCGGCGGGTCGGGGAAGTCGGCGCGCGAGTCGGGTGGCATGTCGGGCGTGAAGACGTCGCGCATGTCCATGGACTCGCCGAACCTCCAGCAGTTGCCGCGCGGTGATGACGACATCACGTCCGCGATCCGGAACTGCATCGTGTCATCCGAGGATTCGACCCTGGTCATGACCGACGCCGACCAGATCGAGATGCGCGTCATGGCGCACCTATGTGGCGATGAGGGAATGCGTGAAGCATTCCTCGGCGAGCTCGACTTCTTCACCAACCTGGCCCGGACGATCTACCATGATCCTGACCTGGTAAAGTCAGATCCTCGGCGGCAGATCACGAAGAACTACGGCTACGCCAGCATCTACGGCGCGGGCATTCCAAAGCTCGCGAAGACCGCGGGTGTGTCCGAGGAAGAGATGCGAATCTTCGACTCACTCTTCAACACGACGTACCCCGGTGTTCGCATGATGAAGGACCGGACCGCCAGGGAGGCAATGCGTCGACTGCGTGAGGAAGGCGTCGCATATTCGCGGTCGCCGCTGACGAACCGGAAGTACGCGGCCGCCGACCGAAAGGAGCACGCCCTGGTGAACTACACCATCCAGGGTATGAGCGCGGAGATTCTCAAGATCAACATCCTGCGACTCCACGCGGCCGGACTGGGTGACTACATGCTGCTACCGATTCATGATGAGGTGATACTCGATGTTCCCGACGACGAGCTGCGCGACGTCATCCAGGTGGTACACGAGACCGTGAATGATGACCAGCTACTGACGGTGCCCCTGACGTGGGGCGTCGCGACCGGAAAGAGATGGGGAGAGAAGAAGGACTATGACATCTGACCAGACACTCGCCGACGTGTTCACGCGGCTGCGCGTGCGACCGAAGGCCATGATCATCGGGGCCGACCCCGGTGACACGACCGGACTGTTCCTCCTAGTCACGTACGACGGAGGAATGCTCGTTCGGCACTCGCAGGTCGAGTCGTTCAACGTGTCATTCTGGCTCGATGCCGTGTTCAAGATGGCCAACGAGTGCACGATCCCGTTCAACCGTCGACACGTCGCCGTCGAGCGGTACGCGATCACGAAGCGGACCGTGAAGCTCGCGCGGCAGCCCGCGGCGATCGAAGTCACTGGCGTCATCCGCGACTACGCCCGGTACTACGGCGCGAACGTCTGGCAGTTCGGTATGTCGGACACGAAGAAGCTCGCGCCCGACGACCTACTCGACCGAGTCGGCTGGGTCCCGAAGAAAGGACGTGGCAACCGGCACGCCAGGGACGCGGCCCGCCAGGTGTGGCGCTGCCTCATGGACGTCGACTACATCCACTGGCTGGACGCGTACGAGAACCGGACCGATGTCACAATGCTCGAGCCGATCCAACTGCCGAGCATTCTGCCGAATCCCCTGGAGGACACCGATGAGTGAGCGAGCTAGCAACCGGTTGTTCGCCGACGTCGAGGAACTCGATGACGGCACCAGGGTCATCGTGCTCGCGTCTCCCTGGAACCTCACGTTCGAGCTGCGCGAGGTGCCGGGCACGCGATACATCGGCAAGCGCAAGCGGTGGGAGATGCCGTTGTCGTGGTCGAGCTGCATCATGCTGCGAAGCGTGTTCGGTCAGAACATCACGATCGGCCAGGGGTTGAAGGTGTGGGCTCGTGAGGAGCGAAGTCGTCGCATCGATCCCTCCCTCGAGCTGCGCGAGCTGACCGAGCTACCCGACGGCTACGGCGACTACCCGGACGGTGCGAACGACCACGACGGACGACTGTACCCCTACCAGTTGGCGGGTCGCGAGTTCCTCGTGACCGCCCGCCAAGCCCTACTCGGCGACGAGCAGGGATCGGGTAAGACCATCCAGGTGTTGGCCGCGCTGCGGCGAACGGACGCGTACCCCGCGGTCGTCATCTGCCCGAACTCCGTGAAGGAACACTGGGCGAATGAGGTTCGCACCTGGCTGCCGGAGGCGACCCCGATCGTGATGAGCGGCTCTGCCAAGCAGAAGCGCGACGCACTGAAGACCATGGATGAGGTCGACCGCGCGGTCGTGATCATCAACATCGAGTCGGTCCGGATCTTCTCACGGCTCGCGCCGTACGGCAACATCCGACTCGCCAGGTGTACGGACTGCGACAAGTACGGCGGCAGTCCCGCGGTCAAGAAAGGCAGCTGCGAGGTCCACGCCAAGGAGTTGAACGAGATCCCGTTCCGGACCGCGATCTTCGATGAGGCCCACCGCTCCAAGGATCCGCGGGCCAAGCAGACACGCGCCATCTGGTCGGTGTTCCACAACCCGTCGGTCGAGTACCGCTGGGCGCTCACCGGCACCCCCATGGCGAACAACCCGGGGGACCTCTGGTCGATCATGCACGCGGTCGCGCCGGGCGACTTCCAGTCGCGCTCGAAGTTCATCGACCGGTACGCACTGCTGTCCTGGAACGCGTTCGGCGCGATGGACATCGTCGGGCTGCGTCCCGACACGCGCGAGGAGTTCCACAAGATTCTCAGCCCGCGATTCCGCCGCATGCTGAAGTCCGTTGTGTTGCCGCAACTACCGCCGAAGGTCCGGTCCATCCGGACGGTGGAGATGTCGCCGAAGCAGCGGAAGGCGTACGACGAGCTGTCATCAAGCCTTGTGACCCGACTGGATGACGGAACCCTGCTCGTCGCGCGGAGCAACCTCTCCGCCGCGATCCGACTGCTGCAGCTCTCGTCATCATACTGTGAGATCGAGCTCGGTGACACACCGGAGGAACCGTCCTCCTGGACCGTGACACCGACCGAGCCGAGCCCGAAGGTGGACGAGCTCGTCGAGCTCATCCGCGAGAACGAGGGTCACTCGATCGCCGTATCCGCGGAGCACCGGAAGCTGCTGGAACTCGCGGAGCAGCGACTCATCAAGGAGGGCATTCCCTGCGTCACGATCACCGGCGCGGTGTCGACGGAGGACCGTCAGCGAAACCTCGAACTGTTCCAGGCGGGAAAGGTCAAGGTGATCATGTTCACGTACAAGGCGGGCGGTGTCGGGCTGACGATGAACGCCGCGGACATTCTCGTCCGGCTGCAGCGATCATGGTCCCTGGTGGACAACCTCCAGGGGGAGGACCGCGTGCACCGCATCGGCTCGGAGATTCACGACTCGGTGAACATCATCGACGTGGTCACGGCGAACACCGTCGAGGTCCAGCAGTGCCTGCGCCTCCACTCCAAATCGCAGCGCCTGGAGGAGATCGTACGCGACCGTGACCAGCTCGTCAAGCACGGGCTGCCGACCGATGACATCGATAACGAGCTCGAACGGCTCGAGACCGCGTTCCTTGGGGAGGCGTAGTGAGTATCCATGAGCGGTGGACGGCCGACAGTGTCGAGCAGTTGTTCAGTACGGAACAAAAGCTGATGAAGCAACACGTTGACCAGCGGGTCAGCGCGGCGACATGGGTGGCCGACTGCGTGCAGCTGGCAGACGCGTGGTACCGTGAACACTATGACCGGGTCGAGACCGACTTTCACATGGGCATCATCGGTCCCGACGGTCAACCGAAGAAGTTCGACCGGAGTCAGTGGATCGCGGGCGAGGTCCGGCGCCGTTGCCTGGCGCAGCTCGACCGCGAGACGCCGATACGAAAAGATGGTGAGATATGACACGACGCATCAGCAATTCAGAAGTGCAGACATTTCTATCATGTCGTCGCAAGTGGTGGCTCGCGTGGTACCGTGGGCTGCGGAAGACCGAGCAGAACCCGACGGGTCCACTGCGGTCGGGCAGCCGGGTCCACTCCGCGCTCGAGGTCCTGTATGTCCCCGAGGGCGACGAACCGGGCGACCCGTTGGTCGAACTCGCTCGTGTCCAGGGGGAGGACCTGCGAGCATATCAGGTCGCCTGCGCCGAGTCCGGTCTACCCCCGGATGACGGGGTCATCAAGGAGTTCGGGAAGAACTGCGAACTCGAGCACGCGATGATCGAGGGCTACCTAGAGTGGCTCGAGGAGACCGGTGCCGATGCCGAGTACGAGGTCATCGCGCCCGAGCAGCAGCTGTCGGTTCCCGCCGAGCGGGTGTTCGGCGAGGGCGTGCACGTCGGCGTCGAGCTGATCGGTAAGCTCGACGTCCGGGTGCGTCGCGTGTCAGACGGCGCGCGACTGCTGCAAGATCACAAGACGGCGGCGTCGCTAACCGAGCCGCTCAAGCAGCTGCCGCAGAACCCGCAGATGCTGTTCTACCACGTCCTCGAGGAAGCGCAGGCCGCCGAGTCGGACGAGGACCGGTGCGTGGGCGCGATCTACAACATGCTGAAGAAGGTGAAGCGGACGAAGGCCGCGAAGCCACCCTTCTTCCGCCGCGAGCTCATCCTTCACAATGACCACCAGCTCGCGTCGTTCAAGATGCAACTGCGCGGTGTCATCACCGACATGCTGTTTGTCGAGCAGCAGCTCTCACTGGGCGTCGCGGGCGATGACATTCAGCAACTCACGTACCCGCGACCGAGTCGTGACTGCTCATGGAGCTGCGAGTTCTTTCAGGTCTGCCCCGCGTTCGATGATGGCTCCAGGGCCGAGGACATGCTCACCGACACCTTCGAAGAGCGCGATCCTCTCGATCGCTATCGGTTCGGCCGAGACAACACCGACTCGCCTACCTGATAAAGTAAACTCGATTCTCGAAGGGAGATACATGACCGACTACCGCACGCTCGCCATGCTCGTTCACGGCGAGTCGAAGGTGGGTAAGACCACGCTCGCCGCGACGGCCCCGATGCCACTGTTGGCGCTTGATGCCGAGGGTGGATGGAAGTGGATCGCCGGCACGAAGAACCCGAACACGGGAGAGCCGTACCGGCGTGTCGACTGGGACCCCATGGGGCCGCCGCCCGAGTACGACGGAACCTGGGACTTCTGCGTCGTGAACGTCCAGAAGTGGAAGACCGTCCTCGACGTGTACCGCTGGCTGACGCAGGCGCCCCACCCGTTCGTGTCCCTGGCCGTCGACTCGATCACCGAGATCCAGCGGCGGTGTCGCCAGAACATCGTCGGCACTGATGCCATGCAGATGCAGCAGTGGGGTGAGCTGCTCGCCCAGATGGAGGGCGTGATCCGCGGCTACCGCGACCTCGCGAACGACACACACAACAACATTAACACGGTCGTCTTCATCGCCGAGTCGAAGGAGCGCGGTAAGAGCCAGAAGATCAGCCCATCCATGCAGGGTCAGATCATCACCTCCATGCCCTACTGGATGGACGTCGTCGGGTACCTCTACCCCGAGCGGATGCCCGATGAGAATGGGCAGCCAAACGGACCCATCGTGCGGCGACTTGTCGTCGAGCAGAACGACGAGGTCGAGGCGGGCAACCGTGTCCAGGGGCGCCTGGGGATGGTCGTCGACCGTCCCAACATTCTGAAGATCCTCAAGAAGATCTATCCCGACTACCCGGGTTAAGAAAGGTGACTAGTATGACCGAAGGTATCAACTTCGCTGACCTCGTCAAGGAGTTCAGCGGCGGCTTCGAGCCGCTCGCGCCGGGCGAGTATGACGTCGTCGTCGACACCGCCGAGTCGGTGCTGTCGAAGAACGGCAAGCAGATGATCAAGGTTCGCTTCAAGATCCAGGGTGGGCCGTCGAGCGGGCGCACCGTTTTCTGGAACGCGGTGTTCTCGCCGCGCCGCGATGACGGGTCCGTCAATGAGGGCGCCCTGAAGGCGTGGTTCGGCAACATGTCCGCGTTCGGGCTGAAGACCGCGTTCTTCTCGGCGAACCCGTCCATGGAGCAGATCGCCGACGCGCTCACCGGCAAGGCCGTTCGCGTGGTCCTCGCGATCCGCGAGTGGCAGGGTCAGGAGCAGAACGACGTCAAGAGCATCAAGCCGCCGGTCGGCGGGGCGATCGAGGTCGCCGCGCCCGGTGGTGGAATGTTCAGCGGTGGCATCGGCGGTGCCGGTGCCGTCGGTTCGCCGAGTTCCACGGGTTCCGTCGCTCCGGAGTCCATCGGCAACCTGCCTCCCGTCGCCGCCGAGGACGAAGAGGACGACGAAGCGCCGTTCTAACGCGGTACCGTAGACCGGTGGGTGGGCGCGTCTCTCACCTCGCGCCCGCCCACCCCTCAACGATCATCGATCGAGATAGGAGCAGACATGGCCCGCGTTGGCTACATGAAGATCGGAAGAACCATACACCTCGACCCCGGTAAGTGGGGTGTCGTCGGTGGTGATGACGAACCACCGCTCACACTGCTGACCCTGGCGCGTCGGAACCCCGACGACGAGTTCGTTCTCGTCGGTCTCAACTCCGGCTGGGAGCAGGCGGTGCCGATGCTGCCGTCGAACATCACGAACCCCTGGGCGATAAACCCCGACGTCCGCAAGCGCGTGTCGGGTATCAACGACACCGAGACGTTGCTACACGTCTTCGAGAAGTACATCCAGGGATGGTTCTACGACCTCGACGCGCTCATCGTCTGGGCGGGTCAGTCGGGAACGTCGAACACCGCGATTCCGAAGGTCGGAACGACCTGGGCAAGCGGTGACCTCGTGACGCCGCTGCAGTCGCAAGTGCGACACTCCGGCTACGCGGTGCTTGGCATCAACGCGTTCCGCGAGCGCGATCCTCTCAAGTACGAGGAGATCTGGCTCAACCCCGACCCGCGAAACGTCCCAAAGATGCGGGACCTGAAGTGGCCCCAGCGACACCCAATCCTCACCCAGTACGACTTCGCCGAGTCCCGCAAGTTCGAGCGCTACATGGACTCTCGACACCCTTACGAGTGTGGGTTCGGCGGCATCGCCCAGTGGGAGGGTGACCACCTCTGGCACGCTCGACAGCACCACACGTACTCGCGCCTCGAGATTTGCGGCGTGACACCCGAGCACATCGGTGACCAGCCGTACGTCTCGTGGCACCAGCGCAAGCGCTTCGGTCTCTTCATCAATGAGGCGCGCTCGTACGTGACGCACGCTCGCCGACCGATCGTGAAGGACTGGGTGCTGCCCCTGGAGCCGAACTTCATCCACGGCAAGTGGGGTGACGGTCACGTGGAGGAGCTCGGTCGTGAGATCACGCCCGCGCCGTGGGACCGGTACTACCCACTGCTGCGATCGGTCAAGTCGACGCTCACGACGCCGTCATCCGGTTCTGGCTGGGCGACCACCAAGCCGTGGCAAGCGTTCGCGACGAACACCGTCTGCTTCTTTCACGAGCGGTACGACACGCAGAACCACATCCTCAACGACTTGCCGGATCACGTGAGTGAGTACCTTCGCGTGAAGTCGCCCGAGGAACTCCACTCGAAGGTGAACGAGGTCAACAACTCTCACGCTCGCTGGGAGGAGCTCACCAGGGCTCAGTACGAGCTGTACCAGCGAGCGTCCGCCGAGCTCACGTACGCCCAGATGATCGAGGAGCGTATCGATGACAGCCGACCTTGAGTTTCACGAGCCATCCGGCCTCTGGGTCCGACCGGACACCCGGGATGCGATGATCGCCAATGAGGTGCTCGTCGAGCAGACGTACGGCATGGCCCGACTGCGTGCCGACGACCGGGTGCTCGACATCGGCGCGAACATCGGCGCGGCGACGAGGTTCTTTCTCGATCACGGCGTACGCGACATCGTCGCGTACGAGCCCGACCTCGACAACTGCCGCATGTTCGAGCGGAACGTACTCACGGAGGACATGGACGGCGTCGAGCTGGTGAAAGCCGCGATCACCAGGGAGACCGGTCCGGTGACACTGTACACGAACAACGGCCCGAACAAGGCGTGTCACTCCCTGGTACGGAAGAAAGGTTACACGACCTCGACGGTCCAGGGGTTCGCGCTCGAGCGTGTCCTCGACGACGTCGACCCGACGGTCGTCAAGTGCGACATCGAAGGTGGTGAGTA
>Ga0315910_10004166_pt1 | contig 12149 bp, 8 predicted proteins | sample EdamamesoilMG_FD_204470 | JGI IMG/M metagenome (GOLD analysis project Ga0315910, IMG submission 204470) | Garden soil microbial communities collected in Santa Monica, California, United States - Edamame soil | ecosystem: Environmental > Terrestrial > Soil > Garden | place: USA: California... | reverse complement strand
ACACGGCGGCGCTCGGGCTTCGCGTCGGGCGCCGCTTCGGCGCAGCGACGGTCGAGCTCTTGGGGGCCGAGGTGCCGATCTATCTGCTCGCGAAGGCGGCTGGGTCGCTTCCGTTCACCCCAGACTCGGGGGCGCAGGCTCCGGCGGCGCGCACCTACGCACGCCATTGGACGCCGGTCCACCTCGACTTCGCGGTGCCTGCACTTGCTCCGGCGCTCGAACGGGCGCGCAGCGCGGGCGCTCGCGTAGAGGGGGTGAGCGAACACAGCTGGGGCACGCTTGGGCTGCTGGTCGATCCCTTCGGTCACGGCTTGTGCCTGATCGAGTTCCGGAACCGCGGTTACGACGAGCTCGCGACCTCGGGGGGCGCGAGCTCCTGAGTGAACGCAAGGCTTGCCGCCGGCGAGGGAGCGCGGCAGGCTGCGCGCGATGTCGGCTACCAGTGTCGGGTCGTGTTCGCCGGAGACCACTCGCATCGGCTGGGTGGGCGGCGGCGTGATGGGGAGCAGCATGTGCCAGCGTTTGCTGAACGCGGGGTACTCCGTGACGCTGACGACCCGCACGCGTAGCAAGGTCGAGGCCCTGCTCGCTGCGGGCGCACGCTGGCTAAACACGCCCGCAGAAGTCGCCGAGAGCGCCGACCTCGTGGCGACCATGGTGGGTTTTCCGGCGGACGTTCGAGCCGTGTATTTCGGCGACGCGGGCGTGCTCGCGGGGGTTCGCGCGGGCACGATCATGGTCGACTTCACGACGAGTGAGCCCGCCCTCGCCCGCCAGATTCACGCGCGCGCCGAAGAGCGCGCCGTGCTTGCGCTGGACGCACCAGTATCCGGCGGCGACATCGGCGCGCGGCAGGGGACGCTTTCGATCATGGTCGGCGGCGAACTCGCAGCCTTCGAGGCTCTCACGAAGTTTTGGGCGACCCTGGGGAGCCGGAGCGTGTATCAGGGGCCTGCCGGCAGTGGGCAACACACCAAGCTGGTGAACCAGATCTTGATCGCGTCGGGCATGGTCGGCGTGTGCGAAGCGCTCCTGTACGGATACAAAGCCGGTCTAGACCTCGAACGCGTGCTCGAGAGCGTGTCCAGCGGAGCCGCTGGTTCCTGGTCGCTGACGAACCTCGGCCCCCGAATTCTCGCCGGTGACTTCGCCCCGGGCTTCTTCGTGGAGCATTTCATCAAGGACATGGGGATCGCGCTCGCCGAGGCGGAGCGGCTCGGCTTGGCGCTGCCGGGGCTGGCTCTCGCCGAGCAACTCTATCGAGCCGTGCGCGCTCAGGGTTACGCACGCTCCGGTACTCACGCGCTCCAGCTCGCGCTCGCCGCGCTCTCCGGAGTGCAGTGGCCCCGGGACAGCGAATCCCCGAAGTAGCGGAGCGTCAGGTGGGAGCTCCGCGCACCCAACCGAAATCCAGCCGCGGAAGACTTTGATAACCGGGTCGAGCTACCCCCACGAACGAAGCAGACGAGTTTCGCGGGCACGCACACCTCCCCGCGCCAAGGAGTAGCTTCGTGGCATCCGAGAGTATTTCCCCGTTTCCCCCAGATCCTGCCCAACGTATTTCACAGCAGTTCTGGAATAGCGAGCCGGCTTACAGTGAGGCGCCACCTCCGCTCAGCGCGGAAGCAGCGCCGGTGGTCGTCAAGGACCGGAAGCGCGGCCTGTTCGCCAAGTTACTGTTCGCCGCGTTGTTCTTGCCGATGCTCGCGTTGCTGGCGCACGTGGTGATGAACCACGTCTCCTGAGCGAGCGGTCAGCGTGCCGGTGGCGGTGGGAAGGGGATGACCGTGCTCTGGCTGCCCGGCACGTCGGGGACGAGTGCCTTGTAGGCGAGTGCCTCTTCGCGGGTGTCGAAGGGCCCGATGCGTACGCAATGCCAGTAGCTTCCAGACATCTTGACGCGAGTGACCTTGGTGCTGTGGCCGTTCGCGCTGAACGTCTTGGCGACTTGCTCCGCTTCCTCGCGTTCGGCAAACGAAGCCACCTGGACGTGGAACTTGCCGTTGGAGCGGGGCAAGACGTACGACGCGCGGCGATCGACGGGTTCTAGGTCGAAGCGGCTTTTTTCAGCGCTGACCCGATCTTCGAACGGACCCAGGCGAACCGCGTGCCACCATCCCGCCGCCGGGCCGCCGTAGGCGATCGACTGAGCGGAAAAGCCGCGTGCCACCAACGCTTTGGCGTGCTCGTCCGCCGTTTCTTTGGTGCGGTAGGACGCGAGCTGCACATAGAAGGCACCGGGGATCCCGGGTGCCAGTGCATCCGCCGGTGGAGCGTCCGCTTGTGCCTGGGGAAGCGCGGGCATGGGGGCTGCAGCAGGCGCAGGGGCACCAGCCTGGTGCTCAGCCACCTCGGTCTCGTCGGTCTCGCCCGGATCCGGAGCTTCGCCGAAGGCGGCGTTCGCGGTCGACTCCGATTCGTGCTCCCCGGCTTGCGCGGGGGAGATCAGCGGCGCCGAGTGGGCGAAATCCGAAGGCGGTTCGGGAGCATGCTTGAATGAGGTGAACGCGGCCATTCCGGTCGCAATCAGAACCCCAGCGCCCGCGGCCACCCAGTAGGCGGTCGAATAGCCGGACTTTGCGGTGGAAAAGTCCTTCTGAGGGTCGGGGTGTTGGGACGCGCCAGGATCCTGCGAATCCTGCGAAGTCGGGAGGGCCGCAGAATCCTGCGGCAATTGATAGAGCTGGCTGAGGTCGGTGGTCACGCTCGAGATCTTCGCAGCCGGTCCCGGGGAGGGGCCAAGAAAACGCCGGTCGGTAGCGGAGAGGGGGGGCCAGGTTGTATATTGAATCGGTTGTGCCGATGCCGACTTCCGACACCACTGACGCGCTCCTCGTGGAGCCCCCCATCGTGGTGCGTATCAGCCCGGAGTGGGGCTACGAGGTAGTGAGCGGCGGCAGCCCGGCTGCCGTCGCGTTGTTCGAAGCGCTCGGGCGCCTGAGTGCTCCTGCGACGCGTGCCGACTTCACGATCGTGGCGAGACTGCGCGAGGTCTTCGGCGAAGGGCGCCGAGTCTCGTTTCGCTGGCAACTCAACGCTCGCTCGAAGGCGCGCCACTTCGACGTGCACCTGTTCCCCGAACGCACGGAAGGCGGCGGTCTGCACGCGCTCGGCACCTTCTTCGACGTCACTGACGAGCTCTCGGCGGGGACCGCAGCCTATCAAACTCGCCAGCGTTTCGAGGCCGTGCTCTCGCACCTCCCTGGATTCTGCTACACGGTCGACAAAGATCTCGTATTCACGTCTTCCGTCGGGTCTGGCCTCGCCAGCCTCAACCTCAAGCCCGGGCAAGTCGTGGGCAAGTCTCTGCGTGACCTGTGGGGCACCAGTGATCCCGACTACGAACCGTTTGCCTGCCATCGCGCGGCGTTGGACGGTCAGACGACGACGTATCGCGACGTGTGTATGGGGCGGTCGCTCGAATACGAGTTGTGGCCGCTGCGTGATGCGTCCGGCGCCGTCATCGGCGTTATCGGCGTCGGGCTCGACGTGACCGAACGCGATTCGGCGAAGGAGCACCAAGTCAAGCTCACCGAGCGCCTGCGCCAGGCCGGCAAGATGGAAGCCATCGGGCAACTCGCGGGCGGAGTCGCCCACGACTTCAACAATTTGCTCACCTGCATCATCGGCAATCTCACGTTGGCCGAGCGGCAACTGAGCCTCAGCGCGGAGGCAACCGCGCGCCACCTGAGCGAAGCGGGCAACGCCGCCGACAGCGCCGCCGCGCTGACGCGGCAGCTGCTTGCCTTCGGTCGGCGACGAGTCATCGAACCCCGCACCATCGATCTCAGCGCTCTGGTGACCAGGGTCGAAGGGATGCTGCGGCGCCTGATCGGTGAAGGCATCATGCTGCAAACGCGCTGCGCCGAAGGGCTCTGGAACGTCGAGGCAGATCCTGGGCAGTTCGAGCAAGCGCTGGTGAACCTGGTCGTCAACGCCCGCGACGCCATCGCTGATCATGGTGAGATCTGCATCGAAACGAAGAACGTCGAAGTCGACGGACCGCTCGCTGCCGGGCCGGCAAACTTGCCCGCAGGTGAGTACGTCTTGCTTTCGGTGAGCGACAACGGTCACGGCATGTCGGACGTCGTGCGGGAACACTTGTTCGAACCGTTCTTCACCACGAAGCAGATCGGTTATGGAACCGGCCTCGGGCTGGCGACGGTGCACGCTGCCGTGGAACAAAGCGGTGGCGCGGTCGCTGTCGAGTCCACGCTAGGAAGCGGCGCCACCTTCAAGATCTTCCTGCCCCGGTCGATGCGCGAACTCGCGAACGCCGACGTTCGGCAAGGCTCGAAAGAAGAGGCGGCGACTCCGGGTGGTAGCGAGCGCATTCTGCTGGTCGAGGACGACCCGCTCGTGCTCGAGTTCGCTCACTGCACGCTGCAGCAGCTCGGCTATGACGTGCTGCCGTGTTCCAGCTCCGACGAGGCGCTGCGCACGCTCGCCGACCAAGGCGAGCCGTTCGATCTGCTGCTGACCGACGTGGTGATGCCGCGCATGAACGGCAAAGAACTGGCCGCTCGGGTGAAGGCCCTCGTGCCCGGCATTGCCGTGCTCTACTGTTCGGGATATGGCGAGGGCATCATCGCGCAACAAGGCGTGCTCGATGACCAAGTCAACTTCATCGCCAAGCCCTACCGCCCCGCCGAGCTCGGCCTCAAAGTGCGCGCGGTCCTGGACGTCGACGGGCCCGAAGCGATCTCGGGCGTAAAAGAACTCGTCCCCGAGCGCGACGACCGCACCACCCAAGTCCGTTAGCAACGAGCCCAAGCCGGGCCCGACCGCTACGGTCGCCGAGTGAAGCACCGTCTTTCGAGCGAGTCTCACAAGAAACTTGCACCCAACGGCTTGCGTTTTGTGCGGCGTTGTTCGTAGCGGGCCCAGCTTATCTTTGTAGCGATGATCTTCGCCCTCTTGTACATTGGACCGACTGGTTTCAGCGGAGCTTTCTGACGTGTTTTCTCGTTTCCTGCGCACCGCTCTCGCGGCTTCCTGCCTGCTGGTGATTGCCGCAAGTTGTGAGTCGCCTGAGTTCGACAACCTCGAATCGGTGAGCGATTCGGACGAGACCCAGACGGTGGGCACCTGCGACGACTTGGTCCAGGGCGGCACCGAAACCGGCATCGATTGTGGTGGCGACTGCGCGCCGTGCGAGGTGGGGGATGCTTGCGAGACCAGCGACGATTGCGACGGCGGTATCTGTCTCGATAGCGTCTGTGTCACCGATCCGTGTGCTGACGACGCAAAGAACGGCGCTGAAACCGACGTCGACTGCGGCGGCTCTCAGTGCAGTCCCTGCTCCGAAGGCCTCAAGTGCCTGGTCGACTCCGATTGCGAAGAGGAAGACTGCACCGACGAACGCTGCCAGCCCCCGCACTGTGAGAACGGCGCACCCGACGACGGGGTCGAGACCGACACGGACTGTGGTGGCGAGTGTGCTCCATGTCCGGCGGGCGGGACATGTCAGAGCGACGCCGATTGCGAGAGTGACTACTGCGCCGACCCCGAAGACGAAGAAGGGTCACCGGTGTGCGTGGCGCTCACTTGCGTCGATGGCGACGACGGCATCAAGAACGGCACCGAAACGGACATCGACTGCGGGGGTGAGTGTGAGCCGTGTCGCGAGACGCAGGCCTGCGCGGAAGACGGCGACTGTGTTACGGGTGCGTGTGCCAACTCGGTCTGTGTTGCGGCGTCGTGCAGTGATCGGCTGAAGAATCAAGACGAGACCGACGTCGACTGCGGGGGCGGGTGTGAGCCCTGTGCGGCGGGCGCTGCGTGCGAAGCGGCCGCGGACTGCGTCAGCCAAAACTGCAACGAGAACGTCTGCGTCCAGGCGGGGTGCGGCGACGGGCTCCAGAATCAAGACGAGAGCGACGTCGACTGCGGCGGTTCGTGCGATCCCTGCGGGGAGGGCACCGTGTGCGCGCAGCCCTTCGACTGCGCCGACGGCGTGTGCACCGACGGCTATTGTCAGGCCCCGAGCTGTGACGACGCAGTAAAAAATGGCTCCGAAACGGACGTCGACTGCGGCGGTTCCGACGGTTGCGACGTGTGCCCGATCTCGGGCTATTGCGAAATCGGCGAAGATTGCGCGAACGGCGTGTGCACGGACGGCATCTGTCAAGCCGCCGAGTGCCGCGACGAGACCCAGAACGGGGACGAGACGGACGTCGACTGCGGCGGCAGCTGCGGGAATTGTCCGGCGGCTGCCGCTTGTCTCGAGAACGCCGACTGCCAGTCGGGGGTGTGCGAGGACGAAACCTGCCTCGAGCCGGCCTGCGATGACGGCGTGCAGAACGGCTCCGAGAGCGACATGGATTGCGGCGGCGGCTGCGGCAAATGCCCTGCCGGGGCCACCTGCGTGAGCAACGCCGATTGCTCGAGCGTGGTGTGTGCCAACGCGGAGTGTGCCGAAGCCAGCTGCGACGACGAAACGCGGAATCAGGACGAAAGCGACGTCGACTGCGGCGGAACCTGTGACGATTGCGCTGTCGACGAGCTGTGCAATAGCGGCGACGACTGCGCGTCGAGTGTCTGTGGCGGGGGTGGTACCTGCCGGGCTCCGGCCTGCGACGACTACGCCCTGAACGGCGAAGAGACGGATGTCGATTGCGGCGGCACGAGCTGCGAGACGTGCGGCAGCGGACGCGACTGCCAGATCGACGACGACTGCCAGAGCGAGGTCTGCGACGCCGGCACGTGCCAGGCCCCCACTTGTGACGACGACACCCTGAATCAGACCGAGACGGACGTCGATTGCGGATCGATGTGCCCTGCGTGCGGCAACTCGCAACGCTGCCGCGGCGACTCGGATTGCGAAAGCGGCGTCTGCGGCGGTAGCCCGCTCCGCTGTCGAGCGCCCACCTGCGGCGACGAAACCAAGAATCAGGCGGAGACGGACGTCGATTGTGGCGGCTCCACGAGCTGCAGTCGCTGTCCGGCGGGTGGCATCTGCGAGGGGCACACCGACTGCGCGAGCGGCCGCTGCATCAACTCCATCTGCCAGACGCCCACCTGTACCGACGTGGTGCAGAACGGCGACGAGACCGACGTCGACTGCGGTGGGACGTGCGCCCCCTGTGACGACACGCTCGATTGCGAGGCCGACACCGACTGCGAAAGCGGCGTGTGCGATACGACCTGTCAAGCGCCGCTGTGCAGCGACGGGACCAAGAACAAGGACGAAAGCGACGTCGACTGCGGTGGTAGCTGCGCCCCCGATCAAAAGTGCGCGAACGGCGACGACTGCAACAACGGGTCCGACTGCGAGAGCGGTGTGTGCGACGACACGTGTCAGCCCCCGAGCTGCTACGACGGCGTCGAGAACGGCTCCGAGTCGGACGAGGATTGTGGCGGAAGCTGTCCCAAGTGTGGCGCGGGCGAGCGCTGCTCGGAAGCGACGGATTGCGCCGAAGAGGTGTGCACGGCCGGCTTCTGCCAAAGCGCGGGGTGTGGCGACAGCACTCAGAACGCAGACGAGACCGACGTGGACTGCGGCGGGCCTGACTGCGCGGCGTGCAGCGACGGGCTTTTGTGCGAGGGAGACACCGATTGCAGGAGCTTGGTCTGCGCGGGAACGCCCGCGCGCTGCCAGGTACCGAGCTGCGACGACAACACCCTGAACCAGGACGAGAGCGATATCGACTGCGGCGGAGCCTGCGATGGTTGCGCGACGGGCGAAAGCTGCGGGGGCGATGCCGATTGCACGAGCGGCAACTGTGCCGCGGGTGTCTGCGCGGCATCGTCGTGCTCCGACTCGGTGAAGAACGGTGATGAGACCGATGTCGATTGCGGCGGTTCTTGCGCTCCCGCGAAGCGCTGCGGTACCGGGGATGCCTGTGGCGCGTCCGACGGCAACTGCCAGAGCGGCAACTGTGAAACCGGCATCTGTCAGGAAGCCGCTTGTGACGACGAAATCCTCAACGGCGGCGAGAGCGACGTCGACTGCGGTGGCGCGACCAGCTGTCCGCGTTGCGGCACCTCGGACCAGTGCGGCGACAACACCGATTGTCAGAGTCGCCACTGCGACGACGACGCCTGCGTCGCTGCGAGCTGCACCGACAACATCCGAAACGGTTCGGAGACCGACATCGATTGCGGTGGCAGTTGCAGCGCCAAGTGCGAGCCAGGCGCCGGCTGCGCCTTGCCCGGCGATTGCGCCGAAGGCGTGTGCAGCGGCGGCACCTGTGCCGAGCCGGCCTGCAACGACGACGTCGCAAACGGCGACGAATCCGACGAAGACTGCGGCGGCAACTGCTCCGACTGCAACGCCGGCGCGCTCTGCAATAGCGCCAGCGATTGTGTGAGCGCGGTGTGCTCAGGCACTCCCGAGCGCTGCCAGGTGGCCAGCTGCACTGACGACGTGAAGAATCAGGCCGAAACCGACGTCGACTGCGGTGGCAGCTGCGCTCCGACCTACAAGTGCGATCCCGGCCAGTCCTGCGTGACCGACAGCGACTGCGCCACGCAGAGCTGCACCAACAACGAGTGCGACGCAGGTTGCGGGGACTGCATCAAAGCCAGGATGCGCCAGGGCACGACCAACGCGAGCGACTCGTACCTTCGGCCCTACCCGAGCTTGGTCAACACCGGGACCGACCCGATCGCGCTGAAAGACCTCGAGATTCGCTACTACTTCAGCAACGACGGCGCGAACGAGAACTTCAGCTGCACGTGCTGGAGCGCCCAGTCGCCCGCGTCGTGCAGCACGCTGACGAGCACGGTGGTGACCATGGGCACGCCCGCAACGAACGCGGATCACTACATTCGCATGACGTTCCCGAGCAGCACCCAGATCATTCAGGTGGGCGCGGAAGTGGGTAAGTGGGACGTGGGCTGCCGAGTGAACCCCTGGTTCAGCTGGGATCAAGACGGTGACTACAGCTGGTGGGGTTCCACCACCTGGGTGGATTGGAACAAGATCACCGTGCATCAACAGGGCGTGTTGATCTGGGGCATTGCCCCTTGAGGCGCAGCGACTGACCTCACCGCACAGGCGTGTTCGCTCTCACCGTGTACTCGCGCTGGCCGCGCACCAGGGAAAAAGCGCCGACTCCGTGCGGTGTTTCCACGCGGTAGTCGCCGTAGTAGCCGGTGAACTCCAGCGTGCCGTCGGCGCCCGCCGCAGCCTCCACGTCCGTGCGCCAGCCGGCGAGCAGCGCATCGAAGCGCTCGCCGACGACGGTGCGCTCGGCGTGTTTGTCGAAGAGCGCCGAGGCGGGGGGAGGTACCGCGGCGCTTTCCCAAATCGCCCAGATCAGAAAGGAGTCGGCGTTCGGCGTTCCGAACACGAGCCGCAGCGTATCTTCGAGGATGTCGGCAGCGCGCGCACGTTCGCCTTTGTTCACGGCGAACTCGGTCAACGACAGCCTGAGCCCCGTGCTCGACAGATTCTGCAGCACCTGCATGATGCGAGCGGGACTGTGGCGGTGCTCGCCGATCTCCGCCGAGCCGCGAGCGTCGGCGTAGTACTGGATCCCGAGCCCCTGGACGGCTCCGCCAGCGCGCCGGATCTCTTCGGCGTGCCTCCGGTACCAGTTGGCGTATGGATCGCTGCCGCCGACCAGTGGGTGCTCGCTCCATTGCAACTAGTTGTACTCGTTCAAAAATAGACGCGCCTCGCCAGCCCCGGCTTGGACCGCGCGCGCGGTTCGGTTGAAGATCGCGGCCACTCCTTCGGCGCCATAGGCTTGCCAGTAGCGCGCGCGATGCAGGCTCTCGTTGAGCACGTCGAGCTCTCGATAGCGGCGCGCACGCAGTTCGACGTAGTCGTGGATGCGCTCGTCGATTTCCGAGTCGAGCTCTTTCTTCGCGGCATCGTCCCCACGCGCAGCGCGCGTCAACAGGCCTGGCCGTTTCGGGTCCCGCGAGACGACCCAGTCCGGCTGTTGCTCGGTGTCCCACAGCATCGTGTGCATGCGGGCGCGCAAGTGGTGCTGCTCGGCAAACTCCAGAAAGCGGTCGACGTACCCGAGTTCGACCCGATCCCGCTTCGCCTCGTGATACACCCACTTGCCACCATTCGAGAGCACGATGGTGTTGAAGCGATCGAGCACCAACTTCTGATACACGGCCGCATCCGATCCGGGCACGGTCTCTAGCGGAATCAGCTTGTTTTCCCCGTAGGGAATGTTGGTGCCGAAGTTGAAGGCGTGGCGCTCGAGCGACACCTTGACCTTGTCGCCGGGCTTCACGCCGTCGATGCGGAGGGTCGCGGGCCCGCGGCGGTAGTGCGCGATCGCCGTGTCGGCGGCGCTCAGGGCGTTTGCGTCGCTGTTGTCGTTGGCCCAGGTTCCCGAAGTCGCACCGAACGCGTAGATCGTGACGTCGCGCGTGTTGTTCGGCACATCGTTGACGTAGGCGACGCGCACGAAGTGCACGCCCTCGGAGAGCTCGAACTCGAATGCATGCTCGGAAGCATCGACGCGTGCGTCGAAGGCCCGGGTTTGCCCAGCTACGGCGAGCTCCAGGCGCGGGGCGTCCCCGTCGGCGTGGCCTTGTGCGCGCACCGTGAGCGTGACGCGCTCGGGTCGCTGTAGTCTGAGGTAGCTACCCACGAAGCCGTTGTCGGAAAGCAGCCAGGCGTCCCCGCGCGCGTCCCCCGACGAGTGCATGGCGAGTGCCCGCGCACTCGCCACCTCGCCCTGCGGTTGGCCGCTCGGGGCGCTCGCGTTCGGGGCTGTACTCTTGGCCGGCGCTGGCGCGGCTCGTGGAGCATTCGGCTCGCTGTGTGGCGTGGAGCCACAACCCAAAGCACACAGTAGGAAAAGCGGGAGAGCAGTGCGTGACTTAGTCAGGTCCATCCGGCCGGCATGTTACGTCGAATGGCGCGTGTGCAAAGCGTGAGGAACATCCTCACGCGAGTTTTTTGGCCCCGGCTTGCGCTGAACCCGCGGGGGACCTAGGACCTAGCCCAAGCAACGAGGTGGAGAGATGGTACAGAACACGGACCGACCCAAGGGGTGTGCGATTGTTTTCGGCGCGGGCTCAGGCACGGGCGCCGAGATCGCGAAGTTGTTTGCAAGTCGCGGTCACCCAGTGGTCGTTTCGCGCCGCGACGCCGCGGCGCTCGGCGGGCTCGTGAAAACGATCGAAGCGGCGCAGGGGCGGGCGCTGGCAGCGGCGGCAGACGCGGCGAACGCAGCTCAGGTCACGGGCGTCTTCGAAACGGCGCTGGCCAGCTTTGGCGTCCCCGAAGTCGTGGTCTTCAACGCTGCCGGCTTTGCCAGGGCGTCCATCCTCGATACCACTCCAGAAGCGTTCGAGGCCATGTGGCGGGCGACCGCCTTCGGGGGCTTCGTCGTGGGGCGCGCGGCCGCCAAGCACATGCTGCCCGCCGGCAAAGGCACCATCTTGTTCACGGGGGCCACGGCGGCGATCAAGGCGAGCGCCAACTTTGCGGCCTTCGCGTCCGGCAAGCACGGCCTGCGCGCGGTGGCACAGAGCATGGCCAAAGAGCTCGCTCCTCAGGGCCTTCACGTGGCCCACGTCATCGTCGACGGCATCATCGACGTGCCGCGCGTGCGGGAGCACATGCCCGAGCTCGCGGCCCAAAAAGGCGAAGCAGGGCTGATCGACCCCCGCTCGATCGCCGAGACCTTCTACTGGCTTCACTCTCAGCCGCGTGACGCCTGGACCTTCGAGCTCGATCTGCGGCCCTTCCGCGAGCCGTGGTGAAGCACTGGTTTTGCGGCGACACACGATAACTTTAGCCGAGCTTCGGAGCTCGTTCTGTGCCCGAACCCAGTGTGCCACGGCGCGAACTCGCGTACCCTGAACCAGCATGACGAGCGGGTCGGCGGGAGCGCCCAAAGAACCCACGCGGCCTCCGGTCGTGCCCAGCGGCGCGATCTGGGACGCGGATCGGCGCGAGTGGCTCGCGGGGCGCAAAGACCCCGCGGGCTGGCACGGACTCGTCACGGGCTACGATGCGGCCGGGCTGGTGCGCTCGCGCCAAGAGTTCCAAGCGGGAGTCGCTGAAGGCGCGTTCGTCCGCTTGCATCCGAGCGGAGCCGAGGCTTACCGCGCGACGTTCGTGGAGGGCAAGCTGCACGGTGCCGCGCGCGCGCTGAGTTCACCCGAGCCCGGCGCGCTGCCGCTGCGCGCCTGCTGTGTCCCCCCGGGAGCCTCGGCGCTCGTCACGC
>Ga0315910_10004164_pt1 | contig 12150 bp, 9 predicted proteins | sample EdamamesoilMG_FD_204470 | JGI IMG/M metagenome (GOLD analysis project Ga0315910, IMG submission 204470) | Garden soil microbial communities collected in Santa Monica, California, United States - Edamame soil | ecosystem: Environmental > Terrestrial > Soil > Garden | place: USA: California... | reverse complement strand
TTCCAACCGACCTGATGCCCAGGTCGCGGGTAAGGAAATTCAAAATTACGAAGACATCTATATCTCAAAGCGAAACGGGGGCATCTGGAGCTTGCCGAAGAAAATCAGCGCAAACATTAATATCAAGTTTAACGATGCTGCCGCTTTTTTATCAGCGGATGGAAAGACGCTTGTCTTGTATTATGAATATGGAGGGGGCGATATTTACACGTCGACACTCAACGGTGACGAATGGACTAAACCCGTAGCGCTTAATGCAAATATCAATACACCCCTCTTTTGGGAGGCGTCGGGATTTCTGACAAGCGATGGAAGGAAGCTTTATTTCACCAGTAACAAACCAGGCGGAATGGGTAACGTAGACATTTATGTCAGCGAGATGGAACAAACCGGAGATTGGGGAAAGGCCGAAAATCTTGGGCCGGTGATAAATACTTCGGGCAGAGAGGACTCCCCTGCACTCGATCCTGATGGAACGACGCTGTACTTTTCTTCCGATGGACACCCCAATATGGGAGGAACCGATATTTTTAAAAGTGAACTCAAAGATGGTAAATGGCAAAAACCGGTAAACCTTGGTTATCCAATCAACTCGGTTGAAGACGACAGCTTTTTCGCGATCACAGCAGATCGCAGAAGAGCTTACTTCTCTACCATGCGGGAAGAGGGAAATGCTGAAATTTATACGTTAACCTTTGTCGAACCCCAGCTATCCGTTTCGGATGTAATCGCTCCAGGCCTGCAAGCCGACACCACTTCTATCGTTGTGGATAAACCCGTCGTAGTCGCTGCAACGATTCCACCACCCGTTTCCCGAAATATTACACGAGAAAGCCCGAGCAAAAACATTGTAGAAGTAGTTCCAGAAAAGAAGCTCCAGGAACAACCCAGTAAACCAGTACCCATCGGTGCCAAAAGATTCCTGTTCTTCGGAATTGGAAAAGAAGATCTCACGGCTGAGTCAACCAGCAAACTCGCGGAAATTACTGATCAATTGGCACAGGATCCAACAGCAAAAATTCTTATTGAAGGACATACTGATAATACCGGAAGTGCTATACTGAATATGGCGCTTTCTGTTAAACGAGCCAATGCTGTGGCGAAGTACCTTACCCAGCAGGGTATTGATCCCAATCGACTTTCCCTTAAGGCCTACGGCGCAACACGGCCGCTGGTTTCCAATGATGATGAGAAAGAAGGCCGCGAAATAAACAGACGGATAGAGCTTAGTTTTATTAATTAGTCATTCGTTTTCATACAAATGCATGCACGTTCACGGAGGCACCTTGTAGCAACTCTTACCAAACGCAATGTGCGATGCCGCTTGGCATCGGATTTATACACCGATCCGTTTTGGTATAAATGTTGCATCCCTTCGGGATGGGGAATTTTGAAAATTGCACTACCCGTTGTAGATGCCGTGTCCATTCAACACGTTTCTTCCGTGCATTTTTGACGCCCTGTGATGCCAAAGGCATCAAACCCTTATAGCCGCACAAACAAAAAGTTACCGACTCCAGCGGAGTCATCGCTGTCAGAAACATCTATTCTTAATACAAAGAATAATCATTCAGGAGATTCTCAAGACTCTTTTCTCAACACTTGCAACGGAGGTGTGTTGATTACCTCACGTGAGTTGAACCAACCAATGGACACCGTGAGGAAGACTACTCCAAATCCAATGATCAGCAATTCCACCCAGTCAAACGCAAATGTAATTTCAAAGAAAAATTTAGTGAGCAGCCATCCTCCCCCAAGCGAAAGGATCATCCCTGTCAGGGCAGAAAACAATCCCAGCCAGGCGTACTCGATTAACGTAATTTTGGTTATTTGTCTTGTGCGCGCTCCTATCGTACGCAGTAAAACATTCTCTTTGATACGAATGAACTTACTGTTGATCACCGCGCCAGCCAGTACAATAAGTCCCGTGATGATGCTGAAGATAGCCAGGAAACGAATCACTAGTCCAAGTTTGTCAAAGAGTCCGTTCACCGTACTCAGAATCAACCTCAGGTCGATCAGAGAGACATTCGGATATAACATCACCAGTTGCTGCTGAAAGGTATTCGCTCGCTGCTGGTCATCTATGCGCGTCGCCGTGACAAAAATCTGCGGTGCATTTTCAAGTACGCCGGGAGGAAAGACGAAGATAAAATTCGGTGGGTCCTTGGGCCAATCCACTTTGCGGATTCCGGAGATGTGAACCTTGAGCGGCACACCTTGTATATCGAATACGAGTGAGTCACCAACCGATACCTGAAGCGACTCCTCCATACCTTCGGAGATAGTGACCCAGACAGAATCCTTTCCTGGTTGCTTCCGGTGCAATTCTCCTTTTGTTAGTTCCTCTGAATGATGCAAGCTATCCCGATAGGTCACCCGATATTCTCTCGTAAGCGCCCAGTTAGGAATTTTGTCAGTCGTATCAGCCTGAAGCACCTGCACCGCTTTTCCTTTTACCTCATTAAGCCGGCAGGTGATGATCGGCACTACCTGGTTCACTTTGAATTTATTATCCTCCATGAGTTTGATGACACCGTCTTTTTGGGCGGGCTGAATGTCAAACAGGATGGTGTTGCTCTGGTTCTCCTGACCTGTAAACTCAACCTGGCCCAGCATACTCTCTTCTACAATGTTCAATGTAGAAATAATAAAGGCGCCCAGCCCAATCGTGACAAGTAAGACACGGGTCTGATTGTTTGGACGAAACAAACTGGATAGTGAATGGCGTAGGATAAAACCTGCCTGCGCGGGAAAAAATTTCCGTACCAGATACAGAAGCCCCATTGCCACCAGCGTCAAACATCCCAGCGCTGCTGCAAGTCCAAGGAAAAAGTAGACGCCCGTGAGTATATCTTTGGTTTGAATGGCTGCAAACACCAAAGGAAAAAGAGCAATGAGAACAATGGCTACTACCTTCGTTTTTGATATGATTGACGTTGGTTCAGCTTCCGCCCTAAGGACCGATAGAGGCGGCACAAACCTTACAGAAACCAGAGGAAGTATGGAGAACAGAACCGATACCAGCGCACCGATTAGTAATCCCATTAAAAGGGAAATCCATGAAATTGAAAATTCAACTTTAAAGGGAAGAATGCCCTTGAGAAAAATTGGAATAAGTTGTTGAATGCCGATCCCCAGAAATGATCCGATGATACTGCCGGCAATTCCCAACACAAAAATCTGAATAAAATAGATATTAAATGCCTGCCATCCGGAAGAACCTACGCACCTCAATACAGCCACTTCCTCACGTTTTTCCCGCGCATAGATGTGCACGGAACTCGCGACACCGATACACCCCAGGATGAGGGCTACAAAGGCGAGCAATGAAAAGAAACGGTAAACGGAAAGGAAACCTTCCCCCAGTCCCTCCTTCCGCTCCTGAACGGTGTCGAACGAATACCCAAATGCCTTAAGCGTTGGCCTGAGGTTCTTGATTAGTTGTTCCGTAGCCTCCTCGCTGGAAGTTTTGAAATACTGCTTATAGTTAACCCGGCTTCCATATTGAACCAGACCAGTGGAATCCAACTCGGCCATTGAAATGTAAACCGAAGGTGTAAACGACGCCATGATACCCCCTCCGCCGGGGATCTGCGTAACAACGCCGGAGACCGTAAATACGCTGTTGCCAATACGTATCGAATCTCCTGAACTAACCTCGAATTGGCTAGCCAGGGTCTCATCCAGCATCGCGTATCTACCCGACGCGATTTGAGAATAGGCATCAACCGGCAGGGTCTCTATCTTGCCATAAAAAGGAAAAGGACCGGAGAATGCCACCAGGCGAATTAACCGAGATTGCCCCGAATTCAGAAAAAGAACCATGGAAGCCATGTCGGCTTCAGATGCCTGTTTCAGTCTCGTGGAATCAAAAACTTTCAACAAATCAGGGGAAAATTTCTTATCACCTTTAACAACAAGGTCTGCACCAATCAGCTCTTTTGCGTTCCGGTCAATATCATTCTCCATGGTATGACTAAAGGAATCCAGTGCCACTACGGCTGCGATACCGGTAATCAGGGAAGCAATAAATAGAAGCAGTCTGGAAAAATTATGTCGGGCATCGCGCCAGGCCATCAACCACACCCAACGATCCTTGAAGATAGACCGCGTCTCGCGTTTTATTTTTATTATGTATTCAATCATAAAAAATTCAGTTGAAACAAACTTCAGTGCTATCCGTGTTGCATCTGAAGGATCTCTTCTTCCAGTTTACCGCCGCGCATCCGCAAAATACGTTGCGTCCGCTGCGCCAATTCGAGATTGTGCGTTACCAGAACCAGTGTAGTGCCCTTCTCTTTATTCATCCCAAAAAGTAATTCTGTAATGTGTTGCGCATTTTCTTCATCCAGGTTGCCCGTCGGCTCATCAGCAAAAAGTATTTTTGGATTAGTAATAAAAGCACGTGCCATCGCTACCCGTTGTTGTTCTCCTCCTGACAATTGTGACGGATAATGGTGTGACCGGTCAGAAAGCCCGACGCGATCAAGCAGTTCTTTCGCTTTGGGGGCCACGCCCTTCTCACCACGGAGCTCAAGGGGTACCATTACATTTTCCAGGGCGGTGAGGGTGGAAAGCAGTTGGAAGTTCTGAAAAACAAATCCAACGTATTGGTTTCTCAGGTAGGCCCGGTCATCCTCATCCATGGCCTTCAACTTAAATCCCATCAATGACAACGTACCGGAAGTAGCCGTATCCAGGCCGGCACATAGTCCCAGCAGGGTCGTCTTACCACTTCCCGACGGACCGATAATTGCCAACGAATCTCCCTGCGACACAGAAAACGACACATTTTCCAAAACGGTGAGTTCCCTACCGGCCGAGCGATAGACCTTTGTTAGATTTTCTGCAAGAAGAATGGATGTTGACATGATTTTTGTTAGATCAAGTATGCTTGTAAAGCGTTATTACGCTAAAATTGTTTCAGATTCCACGAAAAGGCAAACGAGTTTATGTCGATAGTCGTAAAAAAGCTCTTAATTATTTCATTCCTGGCCTTATTTAACATCACTGCTCCTCCGAAAGTAGTCCTTTTTTACGGTGATAGTCTTACCGCGGGCTATGGGCTATCGACGGAAGAAGCGTTTCCTGCCGTTATTGGAAGGAAACTCCAGGAGAAAGGAACTCCGATAAAAGTAGTCAATGCAGGTTTAAGTGGAGAAACATCTGCCGGGGGATTGAACCGGCTGGATTGGGTTCTCAAACAACCCGTTGATGTTTTTGTGCTTGAGTTGGGTGCCAACGATGGCCTTCGTGGCCTGCCGTTGGATCAAACGCAAAAGAATCTTCAGTCTATTATTGATAAAGTCTCAGCGAAATATCCCAATGCAAAAATTGTGATTGCGGGAATGCTCGTACCTCCGAACATGGGTCCGGACTATACAGCCAGTTTCCGGAAGATATTTCCCGAGCTTGCAAAGAAAAATAAAGCGACTTTGATTCCGTTCCTTTTACAGGATGTGGCCGGACAGGAAAAACTCAACATCGCTGATGGAATCCATCCCAATGCAGAAGGACATAGAATTGTTGCCGACAATGTTTTGAAAATAATTGAGCCCTTGCTGAAGTAACGACCAAATGATTTTTAGCATGAAACGAGTTGTATTGCTTACCACCCTCGTGTTGATCAGTTGCCTTACAAACGCGCAACTCAACCTTAATAAACTTAAAAAATCATTTAGCGGTGAAACACTCAGCTCAGAACAAGTAGCAGAAGGGCTTAAGGAGGCGCTTACAAATGGAGTTTCCAAAGGCGCCGACCTCGTCTCACAACTGGATGGGTACTATAAGAATCCTGAAATCAGAATCCCATTTCCTCCAGAAGTACGTCAGGTAGAAAGTAGCCTGCGCCAGCTTGGTCTAGGCAGTGAAGTGGATAAATTTATTGAATCTTTAAACCGGGCGGCTGAGGATGCCGCGAAAGAAGCGAAGCCTATTTTTGTTTCGGCTATCAAACAAATGACCATTCAGGATGCCTGGGGAATCCTCAAAGGTGAACAGGATGCCGCCACTCAATACCTGAGCAAAACAACTTCCCCTCTTCTTAAAGAAAAATTCAATCCCGTTGTCCGGCAGTCACTTGACAAGGTGAATGCCACCAAGTACTATAGCGATCTTATCAAAACCTACAACAAGATTCCACTCGTTCAAAAGGTAAACCCAAACCTTGATGAATACGCAACGGAAAAAGCCATTCAGGGTCTCTTTTTGATGATCGCCAGGGAAGAAAAAAATATCCGTGCTAATCCCGGCGCCCGAACAACCGACTTGCTGAAGAAAGTATTTAGTCAGCAATAGAAGGACGGTTAGTGCAAGACAAATTAGCCGCTCTAGTCGTTTCCACGCGGGATTTATACAACAAAAGGCGAAGAAAAAATTCAAATCCTCATCAATAACTGCTATAATTACTTCATAAGAATACCCTTTCAATTTTGGAGAAGCAATTATGAAGGTTGCCCTGTTTATCCCCTGTTATATTGATCAGTTCTACCCGCAAGTCGGGATTGCAACGCTGGAGTTATTGGAAAAACTGGGGGTTGACGTTTCCTATCCGGAAAAGCAAACCTGTTGTGGACAACCCATGGCTAATTCCGGTTTTGAGCATCTGACTGGTACTTGCAACGACCATTTTATAGAAAACTTTTCAGGTTACGATTATATCGTTTCACCCTCGGGCAGTTGTGTGCTGCACATTAAAGATCACCTGCATTCCGTCCATCGAGAGTCTGAAGCTGAAAATATCAGGAGCAAGGTACTGGAGCTTACTGAGTTTCTTCTGGATATTCTAAAAGTTGAGAATATTACGGCAACGTTTAATCATAAGGTTGGACTTCATCAAAGCTGTCACGGGCAACGTGGGTTGAAACTCGCACAGATGTCAGAATTGGTTGCTCCCGGATTTTCAAAGCCTGAAACCCTGTTGAACATGGTGAGCGGCCTCAGACTCATTTCGCTCGACCGTAAAGATGAATGCTGCGGGTTCGGAGGGACATTTTGTGTGGGTGAGGAAGCCGTATCGGTGAAGATGGGAAAGGATCGGATCGCGGATCATGTGCAATATGGCGCAGAGTATATTACGGGGAACGACATGTCCTGCCTGATGCACCTCGAAGGAATATTAAAGAGGCAAAAAAGTTCAACACAGGTGATCCATATTGCTGAGATTCTAAACACGGGTTCCTGATGACGACTGCAACCGGCACCAACCCACATTCCACCTCCAATTCCGATCACGCCGCCCTTGCCGGCAAATTTAACAAGGATGAGCTACGGGTGGATTGGCATGACAAGACGTTATGGTTCATCCGAAAGAAGCGGGATAAGGCCGCCTGGCAAATACCGGAATGGGAGGAATTGCGGGAAATAGCATCACAGATTAAAAATAATGTCTTAAGCAATCTCAGAACCTATCTGCTGGAGTTTGAAGAAAAAGCTCAAAAAAACGGAATAACAGTTCACTGGGCTTCCGATGCAGAAGAGCACAACAAAATTGTATACGACATCCTTTCCAGGGCGGGCATCAACAAAGTGGTAAAAAGCAAGTCTATGCTTACCGAGGAATGTCATTTAAATGAATACCTCGCAACGAAAGGTGTAGAAGTAATTGATACGGACTTAGGCGAACGTATCGTTCAACTTGCCGGAGAACCTCCCAGTCATATTGTACTTCCCTGTATTCACTGGAAGAAAGAAGAGATAGGTCAATTGTTCAGCGAACACCTGGGAACCCCCGAAGGAAACAGTGATCCGCAGTTTCTTACTGCGGCAGCGCGCATACACCTTAGGCAACACTTTATGTCCAGCAAGCTGGCAATCACCGGCGTAAACTTTGCCGTAGCTGAAACGGGTGAGTTTGTTGTGTGCACCAATGAAGGCAATGCTGATCTTGGTGTTCAGCTTGCCGACATACACATTGCGTGTATGGGTATAGAGAAAATCATTCCTAAACGGAAACACCTGGGCGTCTTCCTTCGGTTGCTCGCACGAAGTGCTACGGGGCAACCCATCACCACTTATTCAAGCCATTTCAGGCGCCCACGGAAAGGTCAGACTATGCACATTGTACTCGTTGACAATGGAAGAAGTGAACGCCTTGGCAGCCCAGACTTCAGGAGCGCCTTAAAGTGTATTCGGTGCGGGGCCTGTATGAACACCTGTCCGGTTTACAGACGCAGCGGTGGACATAGCTACCACTATGCCATAGCCGGTCCTATCGGCGCCATTCTCGCGCCAGGCTTGGATATGAAAAAACATGCTGATCTGCCATTTGCGTCCACCTTATGCGGGTCATGTACAAATGTGTGCCCGGTGAAAATTGATATTCATGACCAACTATACCGCTGGAGGCAGGTGTTGACACAAAACGGACATGTGGGATTTCTGAAACAATCCGGTATAAAAGGTATGGCAGCTGTACTATCCTCATATAAAATATATCAGTTCGCAGGGAGTGCCGGCCGATGGTTACTGAAGTACCTACCCTTTTCTGTCAACAACCGCTTCAACGCATGGTATAAACAACGTGAAATGCCAAAAGCGCCGGATCAATCGTTTGGCGACTGGTATAAGGGAAATAGAAAAAAGAAAGTTGAAAAAATTGAAAATTGATAGTTATAGATGAATAGTCGGGAAACGATATTGGAACGTCTTGGAAAGAATTCTCCTCAGGATTCACCGCTTCCGGCGTTACCTGTTGCGGGATCAGGAATGCCGGATCCGGTCGAAAAATTCAAGACTATATTGGAGAGTATTGGAGGCACCGTGGTTCATGTAAGTACCTGGCAAGAGATAAAAGTGTATTTGAATCAGTACTTTTCAACGAAAGCACGTTGGATTAATGGTGTTCCGGAATTAACAAGGGTGGACGACGCTATAAATTTCGGCGTGGATCCTCACCAATTTGAAAACGTCTTGCTTACTATTTTAAGAGGGCACTTTGGTGTTGCTGAAAACGGAGCAGTCTGGATCACTGACGATAAAATGGGTGATCGGGCGTTACCCTTTATTTGCGAGCACCTGGCAGTCATCATTAATTCGAAAGATATATACCATACCATGCACGAAGCCTATGATCATACAGATCATTCGGAGTATGATTTCGGTACCTTTATCGCTGGGCCATCCAAGACAGCAGATATAGAACAGTCGCTTGTGCTCGGTGCACACGGACCAAAAAGTATGACCGTGTTCCTGTTATCGGAATCATAAATCAGCCGGACAACTGTTCTGACTTAACCACTTGCCGTTTGGCACTGGCCTGATCCATTTAAAAAACTTGCCTCCGTGTAAATCGGGATGAATCGATATCTTGTTGCTGGTTCAATCAGGTGCAGGTCCGCCAGGCCACTGCAACCTTTGAAAATAACACTTAACTAAACTGTCCATGAAAACATTTTACAACAGCATCCTGGTATGGATCGTACTCGTGACCTTCTATTCCGTTCAGGCTCAGGAAAAAGCGGAACCTGCGATCCCCATCAGAGGATTTTGTATTGCCGCACCAAAACCGGCTTCCGTTGACAGGTTTGTAAAATTCATTAAAGAAGAGTTAGCTACACGCCAGGTGAACACACTCATCTTGCGGGTAGATTTCAATTATCAGTATGAACGTCATCCTGAACTGAGAGACAGCATTGCGCTTTCAAAAGCAGATGTAAAAAAGCTCGTGGCGGTTTGCAAGAGCAATAATATCAGACTGATACCGCAGATAAATTTATTGGGTCATCAGTCCTGGGCATCAACGACGTACGCTTTACTTCGTAAATATCCACAGTTCGATGAGACGCCTCATGTAAAAATGCCTGAGAAATATTCGTGGCCTAATCCCGACGGCCTCTACTGCAAGAGTTATTGTCCGTTACATCCGGATGTCCATGGCATAGTCTTTTCACAAGTCGATGAAATATGCGATGCCTTTGAATCAAATGCATTCCATGCAGGTATGGATGAGGTGTTTTACCTGGGAGATGATAAATGCCCCCGTTGCAGTGGTCGCGACAAAGCAGAATTGTTTGCCAATGAAGTCCGCAAGATCCGGGATCATCTGGCGCTTAAAAACAGAGAGCTTTGGATATGGGGAGATCGATTAATAGACGGTAAAGAAACGGGTATGGGTATCTGGGAAGCAAGCATGAATAATACTCACCGCGCCATCGATATGATCCCCAAGGATGTAGTGATCTGTGACTGGCACTATGAAAGACCGGACAAGACTGCGGTGTACTTTGCCATGAAAGGTTTAAGGGTGGTGACGTGTCCCTGGAGAAATCCTGCCGTTGCTGTGCTTCAGGTGGAAGACATGGCCCGGTTCAGGAAAGAATCGGCAGCGGGCATGCGTAATAATTTCCAGGGCATCGTACAAACGGAATGGTCGAGTCCGGATAGTTTCATGGACGGATTTTATGGCCTGAAAAAAGACGACAGTCGTGGTGATAAGACACCTTGGAATTGCTTCCGCGCCACGTTTACAAAAATTAAGGAAGTGCAGCAGGCTAACCAATAAGTAGAAGCAACTGATCTGCCGAGAGCAAATTTACATCCAGTGATTTTTGCCTACTCCTGAATGGAGTCTTTTACGTGCTTTTGCGCGTATTCAGACGGAGTTACACCAAAATATTTCTTAAAACATTCTCTGAAATATTGAAGGTCGTTGAAGCCCACTTCATAGGTAATTTCAGCAATGGTTAACTGGTTTTGCTCCATAAGCTGCGCGGCTCTCTTGAGACGGATCGTTCTGATAAATTCATTTGCAGATTGCCCGGTCATCGCCTTAAGCTTACGGTATAATTGCATACGGCTCATGCCTACATCTGAACCGAGTTCTTCTACTGAGTATTCCGCATTACTCATGTTACCCTCAATGCTTTTTAGAACCTTTTCAACAAAGATTTCATCGGCGGATGTGAGCGTTACGCGCTTGGGTTCGATGGTTAACACTTCCTTATCACGGAACAAGTTGCTCATCTGTTCTCTCGTACGAATGAGGTTGCGGACTTTCAGTTGAAGAACCTTGGGATTAAAAGGTTTGCTAACATAGTCATCGGCGCCGGTTTCCAACCCTTCAACCTTAAATATGAGCGATGTGCGTGCCGTCAATAAAATTACAGGAATATGAGAAGTCCGTACATTCGACTTCAGCTTTCTCGTCATTGAGATACCATCCAAAACCGGCATCATAATGTCGCTGATGATAGCATCCGGAATTTCTTCCATAGCAAGGGCAAACCCCTCCTTTCCTTCTTCTGCTTCGAGCACGATAAAGTCACCCTGAAAGACAGACTTTATGTATGCTCTTACCTCAGGGTTATCTTCGACTATCAGAAGTTTGTGCTGATCTTCAATAGGCCGCAGGATCTGCTCAATTGCTCCATGGTTATCCAACAATGTTTCGGCCGGCAGCCGGGGATACAACTCGATCTTTTCCAGATCCGGGGCACGAGGCAATAACTCAGATGGGTCAAAGTGACTCGAACCAGAAAGCAGCCGGATGGTAAAACGCGTATACTGGTTCTCTACCCGCGATACCGTAATCGTGCCATGATGTGATTCCACCAGACTTTTTGTTAGTGCCAGTCCAATACCTGTACCGGTGTGATGGTGGTCTTCATCATAACTGAAGAAAGATTGAAAGATCGTTTCGAAGTGTTCCGGTTTGACACCTTTTCCGGAATCTTCCACAACGATTAAGATATCCCCCTTACCCTCAATGATCCGAATGGATACCTTACCAGACTCCGGCGTATGTTTAAATGCATTTGAAAGCAGATTAAACATAATTTTTTCAAATTGGCCGCGGTCAAACCAGGCGAGGATTACATTGGATGAAGTATAAAAGGCAAAATCGATTTTCATCTGTTCGGCAAGTCCGTCAAATGATAATTTGATCTCCTTGATAAACTTGACGAGATTTCCTTCCGCTACTTCGAGCTTCAGGTTACCCGTCTCCGCTTTTCGAAAATCAAGCAGTTCATTGATCAGTCGCAACAACCGTTGTGCATTATTATGAATGTGGTGGTATTGATCGCGCATAAACTTACTTCCCCCCGCTGAGTCGATTAGATTTTGTACGGGTCCCAGAATAAGTGTTAATGGTGTCCTGAACTCGTGAGAAATATTGGTAAAAAACTGCAGCTTCACGCGATTGAGGTT
>Ga0315910_10004163_pt1 | contig 12152 bp, 6 predicted proteins | sample EdamamesoilMG_FD_204470 | JGI IMG/M metagenome (GOLD analysis project Ga0315910, IMG submission 204470) | Garden soil microbial communities collected in Santa Monica, California, United States - Edamame soil | ecosystem: Environmental > Terrestrial > Soil > Garden | place: USA: California... | reverse complement strand
CCGTTTCCCCACGACAATCGGCGACGAGTAACCACGACCCAGGTTCGTGCTGGGCCAGAGAAGTTTCGGCCCGCCTTCCGGCCACTGCTGCAACAGTCCGGTTTCCGGGCAAACGCCGTCACGCTGCGGCCCGCGCCACTGCGGCCAGTCGGCAGCGGCAAGCGGCAGGGCTGCGGCGAGCAGGAGCAGCGTGCTTGGAACTGGTTTCAAGATTCGTCTTTCTCCTGTAGCGGCGCTCTGTGAGCGCCGATTTCTTCGATTTTTACCAGACCGGCGGTCACAGACCACCGCTACAATGAATTTTGAAACCGCTTCCAAGCAAAAGGGCGCGCGATTCATGGTGCGGAAAGTCTGGCGAGCGAAGCGGCGATGTCAATCAAGGGAAGCCGAGGAGCCGGATTTAGCGAGTTGCCCTGATTCGTTTCCGGATCGGAGCGCCGGTTTCCGACCCGGCGCGGTGAGAAATCCCGGGAACGCGCCACTGCGGCCAGGCGGCGGCGGCAAGCGGCAGTGCGGCGGCGAGCAGGAGCAGCGTGCTTGGAACTGGTTTCAACATTCTTCTTTCTCCTGTAGCGGCGCTCTGTGAGTGCCGATTTCTTCGGTTTTTACCAGACCGGTGGTCACAGACCACCGCTACAGTGAATTTTGAAACCGCTTCCAAGCAATTCGTCTTTCTCCTCGAACGGCGCTCTGTGAGCGCCGATTTCTTCGGTTTTTTACCAGACCGGCGGTCACAGACCGCCGCTACAATGAATTTTGAAACCGCTGCCACAATCACATCTGCATTTTCAGAGTTGATTTTGGTTTTGAGTTCGGCGCCCAGGTCCCTTAGGCTCTCGCGATGACCTCGCCGGGCTGCGCTCGTCAAAGGAGCCGAGCGGCAGGTGTCCGCACTCAGAAATACGAACCAGAAACAATAGAGTTACCATGAAATCATCCTGCAAAGCCACAATGTATTCGCGCCATTTGTCTCCCAAACCAGCTTCAGAGTCGGCGACGGACGGTCTGCCCCCGGTGACCGTCACGCGGTTGAATGTTTCAAGCTGGCTGGCGGCGCTGGTGACGATGCTGCTGGTTCTGGCCGGAGTGTCGGCGTCCGCCCAGACCTACTTGATTGACTTCGGCGGCAGCGGCAACCCCACCACCCGGGGGCCGATTCCGGATGATCCGAACAATTATTGGAACAACGTGGACAATATCCTTGGCGGCACGTCGAACGGCGTTCTGGCCAATTTGGTGTCATCCCTCAACACTCCCAGCAGCATCAGTCTGGCGATGATCAGCCGGTTCAACGGCAACAACGATGTGGGCACGCAGGTATCGTCCTTGTACGCAGTGGACGCCACGCGCGATTCGCTCTATGGCAACACAGAAATCTTCAACAACCTGACGAACATCTTCCCGAGTTTCAAATTGACGGGCCTGGATCCGGCCACGAAATACACCTTCACCTTTTACGCCTCCCGAACCGGCGTGAGTGATGTCCGGGAGACGGACTATACGGTCACCGGCGGAAATTCCGGCCTCGCGACCCTGGACGCCGCCAACAACATTGACACCACCGTAAGCGTCGCGGATATCACGCCGGATGGCGCGGGTGAGATCCGGATTGACCTGACGCCCTCGGCCAATAACAACAACGGGAATCACTTTACCTATCTCGGGGTGCTGCAAGTGGTCGCGGTGCCGCCGCAGACTCCGCTGACATTCACCTTACAGCCCGTCAGCCAGCGGGTGATTCAACTCAAGCCGGCCACTTTCACCTGTCAGGTCAGCGGTCCGCCGCCTTACTTCGTGCAGTGGTTTGAGAATGGTAATCCCATCCCGGACGCGAACCAGTTCAGCTACACGAATCCCGCCGTGGACCTCTCCATGAACGGTTATCTTTACTCCGTCACCGTGAGCAATCTGGCTTTCGGCGTCACCAGCACCAACGCGGTGCTCACCGTCCTCAGCGATACGAACCGGCCGCTGGCGCTTTCGACGGCGAGCTATGACGGGAACACGATCCAAGTGGTCTTCAATGAACCCATAGATGTGAACACCAGCAGTGAGGCGCAGAATTACGTGGTAAACAACGGCGCGGTGGCGGTTGGCGGGGCGCAGTTGAATCCAGACAGCCAGAGCGTGACGCTGTTTCTGGCCGGGCCGGTCACGGGAACGTTCACGGTAGTCTTGAATCAGATTCAGGACAGCGCGGGCAATCCCATCGCCCCCAACACGAGCGTTACGGGAGCGGTGGTGGCGCTCGAGGATCAGGACTTCCTGTTCGATTTCAGCGGTAACAATATCACCCAGTTCGGTGCGCCGCCGGATGATCCGGTGAATTATTGGAACAACGTGACCGGCGGAATCGGCACCTCGGACACGGGCGAGCTACCCAATCTGGTTTCCGTTCACAACACGCCCAGCTCGCTTGGCTTGACCATGCTGCTCCGCTTCAATGGGGTCAACGAAAGCGGCACCTTGCTCTCCTCTCTCTTCCCGTCCCAAGCCACACGGGATTCGATGTTCGGTAACACCGGGAACTTTGGGGCCGGAAGCAATTTCTTTCCCAGCTTCAAGCTCACCGGACTCAATCCTGCGCGTCAGTACAGTTTGACGTTCTACGCCTCGCGCACCGGCGTCGGCGACAATCGGGAAACGGGCTACACGGTGGCGGGTGCCAACACCAACTTTGCCGCGCTCAATGCCGCCAACAACATCAACAACACCGCCACCGTTCAAGGGATCACGCCCAACGCCTCCGGAGAAATCACCATCAGCCTCGCTCCGACGGCGAACAACAACAACTCCCCCACATTCTTCACGTATCTCGGGGTGATGCGGTTGTCACCCTACGCGGCACCCCTGCGATTTCTCGCACCGGTGATCACGAACGGGAAGATCAAGCTGGAGTGGACCGGCACGGGCCAATTGGAGCGAGCACCGGCGGTCAATGGACCGTGGACCGCGATCGCGCCGGCACCGACCTCGCCTTACGAAGACAATCTCGTGCCCGGCGAAAACCGGTTCTATCGCCTGCAACAGTAACCACACCAATCATTGCCGGGACCGCAATCTCAAGCTCCACGGAAGCCGGACCGTCCGGCTTCCGTGGGCTGGGTGCAAATCGTAATCCGCTGCTGTCGGATTTCTCCGGTCTTCAGTGAACCTCACCAGATGAAGTTTTATCGCGCCAGAAACCTGCTGCGGACCGCATGGCTGGGGATCGCGCTCGGACTGCTCAGTCCGATTTCGTCATTCGCGCAACACCAGGTCCTGTTCATTGGCAACAGCTTTACCATCGGGAGCGGTGGAGGCGGGGTTCCGGGTATCTTTGACCGACTGGCCCAGGCGGGCGGTCACCTGAATCCCAACACCGTCATGGCGGCGGTGGGTGGGCAGGACTTCCAGTATCACACCCAGGCTCCGGCAACCCAGAACGCGATCACCTCCCAACCGTGGACGCACGTAATCTTGCAGAACTATAGCACCGAGCCGACCCATCTCGCGAGCGGCAGCGTGGCGGATCATTACACCTACGGCACGCTGCTCCATCAACAGATTCTCCAGAACAATCCGCAAACCCAGGTCATCCTGTTTGAAACCTGGTCGCGCGCGGAAGCGCACTCGCTGATCACGGGCGTTTCCTCCCCGACCAGTTTTGCCAGCACGGCGGAGTTTCAAAACGAACTGCGCACGAACTATCGCGGCCTGGCAGATTCTTTGAATGCCACACATCCGACCAATCCGCCCGTCCTCGTCGGGCCCGTGGGCACGGCGTGGGAAAACGCGGGTGGCCTGCGTGATTCCAGTGATCCGCTGTTTGTTCCGTTGTTCGGGAGCGATGACTACCACGGCAACAACAACGGCTATTACCTGGCGGCGTGTGTGTTTTACAGCGTGATCTACGGCGTTAGTCCGCACGGGCTTTCCACCAACTCACTGATCACGAGCCTAAACCTTGGCTTCACGGTTTCGCCGACACTGCTTGAAGACTTCGCCTGGGCAACCGTCTCCGGCTCCTTGCAAGCGGGTGTGCAGTCGTTCCTGTTTGACTTCGGCCCGGCCAACGCCATCACCACCAATGGCCCGGCACCGGGCGATCCGTTGAACCGTTGGAACAATGTGACCGACGCCATCGGCGCATCAACGACCGGGCAATTGACCAATCTCATCACCACGGCAGGAACGGCGACCGACATCAGCCTGGCAATGGTCAGCCGCTTCAACGGCGTGAATGAAAACGGCACGACCGCTTCCACCGCTTTTCCAGCTGCTGCCTCGCGAGATTCGCTGTATGGCAACACCGAGTTGTTCAACAGCCGGAGCAACGTCTTTCCCGGTTTCATGCTCACGAATCTGAACCCGGCCCGCACCTACAGCTTCACCTTTTACGCTTCGAGAACCGGAGTGAGCGACAACCGCGAAACCACCTACACGGTTTCCGGTCAGAACTCCGGTCTGGCCACTTTGAACGCCGCCAACAACTTGGACAACACCGCGACCGTGCCGGGCATTGTGCCGGACACGAATGGCGCCATCACCATCAGCCTCGCCCCCGCGGCAAACAACGACAACAGCTTCCACTTCACCTACCTCAATGCAATGCGCATGGACGCCGTGCCGGAACAGGAGCCCATCGTGTTTACCCAGGAGCCCGTCAGCCAGGAGGTGATCGCGGGGCTGCCGGTGGTATTTACCGCCGCCGTTCAAGGCACACCGCCTTACTTCATTCAGTGGCTGAGCAACGGAGTTCCGCTTGCCGGAGCGACGCAGTTCACTTACACGATCCCAGCGGCCACCACCAACATGCACGGCGCCGCCTATTCCGTGACGGTCAGCAATCTGGCTTACAGCGCCACGAGCAGCAACGCGGTGCTGCTCGTTTCCGCCGCGCCACCGAACGCTTCAGGACAGACACTCCTCTTCGACTTCGGCGGCGGCAACACCACTGGAAACGGCGCTTCGCCCAACGATCCGCTCAACTACTGGAATAACGTCACAAGCGGCGTCGGCGCATCCTCCACTGGCCGGCTGACAAACCTCGTCACCGCCGTGAATGCTCCCACCACGATCGGCTTGGCGATGATTAGTCGCTTCAACGGGGTGAATGAAAGCGGCACGCTAGACAATCCGTTGCTCCCGCAGAATGCGACGCGTGATTCGCTCTTTGGCAACACGGAAGTCTTTAGCGGACAGTCCAACATTTTCCCAAGCTTCAAACTCACCGGACTCAACCCCGCCGCCAAATACCAGATCATCTTCTACGCTTCCCGCATGAGTGTGGGCGACAACCGCGAAACCGGTTATACCGTGCAAGGGGGAAACAGCGGATTCGCCGCGCTCAATGCCGCCAACAACGTCACCAGCAGCGTTACGGTCAGTAACATCACGCCGTCCGCGGCGCGCGAGATCACCATCAGCTTGGCACCGACCGTGAACAACAATAACGCGAACCATTTCACGTACCTGGGAATTCTGCGTTTGGTCGCCGTGCTGCCACCCGTGTTCCAATCACCCATCTTGACAGCCGGCCAAATCAAATTGGAATGGACCGGAGCCGGTCAACTGGAATGGGCAAGTTCGCTCTCGGGACCATGGCAGCCAATCATCCCGCAGCCCACATCGCCCTACGCGGAAGACATTCTCCCCGGCCAAACGCGCTTCTTCCGGATCGCGGCCAACCCGTGAGTTGTCCAAGGATTGTTGCCTCAACGTCCAAAGCGTCGGTAAAGCACCAATGCAACCACTCCCGCCGCGACCAGGTCCGCGACCATGATCGCCAGTCGCACGTTCAACGGCATCGGCAGGACAAAAAAGCACACGACACCGCTCGTTGCAATCAGCACCGGAATGATGAACACAAGTGGATTCATGCCGCCAGACTCACGATATACCTGGCAACTGACAAGCTGAGAGTCTCCGCCCCATCCCGACCAGGTGTGACTGAAAGTGCCGGACTCTTCCTTGAGTGGCATTCGTCGCGTTGCGACGAATTCTTCCGTGCAGGGCTGGAAAGTTTTCCAGGCGCTGCTCGCGGAGTTGAATCTCTCACCGGATCGCGACGCCTGGTGGGGTGGAATTGAAAAATACTTTGGCGCGTCGTATATCGTACTCGCCGTCTGGCTGGGGCCGGGGCTGATGCTTTGTGGACGCGTGTTCGCCCGGGCAGGAAGAGCGCCGCATCCTTGCCGGGTTGACTGCGGCTAGCTACCGTCCGGGGGCGATGGAACTCAACAACACCAACAAGTCTCCGATCCTCATCGAAGTCTGCGCCAACTCCGTGGAGTCAGCTCTCACCGCACAGGCGGGCGGCGCGGCGCGCGTGGAGTTGTGTTCGGCTTTGGTTGAAGGCGGGATCACTCCAAGCGCCGCAGCGATTGAACTGGCGAAAGAGAAATTACAGATTGGCCTCCACGTTCTCATCCGTCCACGCGGCGGGGATTTTTGTTACGACGACACGGAGTTTGCCGTGATGAAGCGCGACATTGCCTTCAGCAAACGCGCGGGCGTGGACGGTGTGGTGATTGGCGTCTTGAATCCGGATGGACTCATTGACACGGCACGAACGAGGGAACTGATCGCCGCCGCGCGCCCCATGAGCGTCACGTTCCATCGCGCCTTCGACATGACGGCGGATGCGTTCCGCGCTTTGGACGATGTGCTCGCGCTCGGCATGGAACGATTGCTGACCTCCGGCCAACGTGCGAGTGCGGTGGAGGGGAAGGAACTGATTGCCGAACTGATCCGCCGCGCTGGTGATCGCCTGATCGTCATGCCGGGTGCGGGCATCAACGAGGGAAACATCCTCGAACTCATCGCTGCCACTGGCGCACGCGAGTATCACTTGTCCGGTCAGAAGAAGATCGCCAGTCAGATGATTCATCGCAATCCACACGTCTTCATGGGGGTGCCAGGCCTGCCGGAATATGAAATTAGCGTGACGGACTCCGAGAAGATTCAGCGCGTGGTTCTGGCGGTGAATGAACCCGTTTGAACTTTTCTCGTCATTGCCTCGCGCGCGGTTATTGGCTAACGTTCGAGTCCTGAACTTGGCGGTGGGATTGAATACCTGACACCTGACACCACGCGACTGACATTTTTTATGGCTCAACTGAACGACAATTATCTGAAACTGAAAGCCGGCTACCTCTTTCCTGAAATTGGCCGGCGCGTAAAGGCTTTTTGCGAAGCCAACCTCGAAGCGGCGAAACGCCTCATCCGGTGCGGCATTGGCGACGTTACCGAACCGCTCCCGCCCGCCGTGATTGCCGCGTTGCACCAGGCGGTGGACGAGATGGCTTCCCGCGAGACGTTCAAAGGCTACGGCCCGGAGCAAGGTTACGAGTGGTTGCGTGCGGCCATTGCGCAGAATGATTTCCGCGACCGCGGCCTCGACGTGGCGGATGATGAGATCTTCGTCAGCGACGGCTCGAAGTGCGATTGCGGCAGCATCCTCGACATTCTGGGCGACAAAAACAAAATCGCCATCAGCGATCCCGTCTATCCGGTTTATGTGGATACGAACGTCATGGCCGGCCACACCGGTCCGGCAAATGAAGCCGGGGCTTACAGCAAGATCGTTTACCTCCCGTGCAAACCCGGCAACGGTTTCATCCCCGAGCCGCCGAAGAAACACGTGGACGTGATCTACCTGTGCTCGCCGAACAATCCGACCGGCGCGGTTGCCACGCGTGAGCAACTGGAAGCTTGGGTGAAATACGCGCTCGAACACAAAGCGGTCATCTTGTTTGATGCGGCTTACGAGGCTTACATCGCCGACCCCGCGATTCCGCATTCGATCTACGAGATTCCCGGCGCGCGCGATTGTGCCCTCGAGTTCCGCAGTTTCTCGAAAAATGGTGGATTCACCGGCACACGTTGCGCGTTCACGGTCGTGCCGAAATCACTCAATGCCTACACCAAATCCGGCGAAGCGAAACCGTTGCACCCACTGTGGTCGCGCCGCATGACCACAAAGTTCAATGGCGTGAGCTACCTCGTCCAGCGTGCGGCGGAAGCGCTCTATTTACCAGAAGGCAAACAACAGGTCCGCGCTCTGATCGAGCACTACATGGGCAATGCCGCCGTGCTGCGCGCCGGCGCGAAGAAAGCCGGCCTGAAAGTTTTTGGCGGACAGAACGCGCCTTACATCTGGGTGCGCACGCCCAAAGGCGTCACGAGTTGGCAGGCGTTCGACAAGATTCTGGGCGACGCGAATGTGGTCATCACGCCCGGCAGCGGCTTCGGCTCGAAGGGCGAAGGGTACTTCCGCATCAGCGCGTTCAACAGCCGCGCCAACGCCGAGGAGGTTGCGCGGCGGTTGCAGGAATTGAAGTGGTAAGGGGAAAAGCCCCAAGCACCAACATTCAAACACCAGAGAAACTCCAAGCCTCTGGCTCCAGGCCAACGCGCTTTACGCTGCGTTTGGTTATCGGAGCATGAAGTGTTTCGGGAGCTTAGGACTTGGAGATTTGTCGCCGGTGGCGGCGTGGATCATTCGATTGTTTCATGTTAACCGTTCGCGTTCCGAAAATCGTCTGAGAGGGGATTGACGGTCTTCTGGCGGAGGTTCAGGGTTGAGTTCCGGGACCAGTCATTGTCACTCGGTGAAAACCTTTCGGTCATGGGAATCGAGTGGCGGCCTTCTGGACATTCGCGCAGCCGTCCGAAAACCGCGTAGGGACGTTGTAGTCTCAACACTCATCCCGGCTTGTCGCTCGGTCATCAGCTTCGGCGCGCTCCATTTCGTCTGCGTGTTTCCCCATCCGCAACCCTGCGTAGGGAAAGAAAGGAGTGCCACATGAATACAATCACCCAGTTCCGGCACCTGGCGTGGATACGGTTCGGGAAACATGCGCTCGCCTTCTTGACGACGCTCCTGCCCCTGATTTTACGCGGAAGCGGCGTGGTGACCGAATGCACCGAAGCAAATCTTCGCGCCGCCGTAGCGGGGGGAGGAACTGTCACGTTCGCTTGCGACGGCACGATCACGCTCACCGCCACGATTACAAACACGATGGACACGGTGCTCGACGGCAGCGGGCGTGAAGTCACCATTAGTGGTGGCGGTTTGGTTCGCGTGCTCACCGTGGCCACGAATGTCCGGCTCGACGTCGTCAATTTGACCATTGCGAATGGATTGGGCCGGAGGGGTGGCGGGATTCTCAACGTCGGTGGCGTGGTCAGCCTCGTGGGAGTGCAGGTTTGCGACAACATCGCGAACTATGAGGCCGAGGTTCAAATGGCGGGTTCGGCAGCGGGCGGCGGAGTTTTTAATCAAGGTGGAAAGCTGGTCGCCACCAACTGTGTGTTTCTGCGCAATCACGCCCGGCAACAAAGCGGATCATCAACCAGTCCTTCGCGAACGCGGGGTGGTGCGATCTGCAATGAAAGCGGCGAATTCCAGCTTCAGAGTTGTTCCTTTTACGGAAATTCTGTGATGGGCGCTCCCGGTCCGTCCAACATCCGCGGCACCGCACACGAAGCGAACGGCGGCGCTATTGCAAATTCCGGAACCTTGGAAGCAATTCTCTGCAACTTTCTAACGAATTCCGCAAGGGGCGACTTGGGAGGCGATATTGCCGGCGAAGGCGGCACTGCCAGTGGCGGCGCGATATGCAATCTAGGTACGTCAAGACTCAGGGCCTGCACCTTCCAAAGCAACAGTGTATCGGGCGGGATCGGGGGTCCGGGTGGGAACGGAATGCCCAGCGGGCCAATTGATGGCGGGCCGGGTGGTCCTGGTGGCCCCGGCAACGGCGGCGCGCTTTTCAATGCCGGAATCGCAACGGTGGAGAATTGCACTTTCACGCGGAACTTCGCCAAGGGCGGACATGGCGGTGTCGGAGGCTACCCATACCCATATCCGCCCGGAGGACAAGCCGGTGAGGTGGGGGCAGGCGGTGCGGCATGCGGCGCTATTTGCGACATCAATGCTCTTTGTCGCCTGACGAATTGCATCGTGTCCATGAACTCCGCCATCGAGGGTATAGGCAGATCGAGTGGCGTTGACGTTCAGGCAGTCGGGGGACTCCTGAGTGTCGGCGCCATTGTAATCAACACGGTGATTACTGGAAATGTCCCGGGGGGCGATTGTTCCGGCACATTTATCGACGGAGGCGGGAACGTCTGTTCCGACGGCAGTTGTGCATTTACAAATCCCATGCCGCCGCAGGGTGGCGTTCCGGTCTCACCACCTTTTTATCTGGTTCACAATTTCAGCGGCCAGGAAGAGTCCTATGTGGATGCTCATCCGTTTAGCGCGCTGACTGGCGCTGCTGACGGAACATTCTACGGCGTGACAAGTGGGGATGCCTGGCCCGGCGCTGGCGCGGTATACAAAGTCAACAGCAATGGAACGCACAGCAGCTTCAGTGTGATCCGAGCCTTCGGGAATGACCCAGGCTACGGACCAGCCGGGGCATTGGCGGTGTCCGGCAGTGTGCTGTATGGAACCACTGTTCTGGGCGGCCAATCCAATCTGGGCACTGTCTTCAGGATCAACACGGATGGTTCTGGGTACGCGCTGCTCCATAGTTTTGGCAGCACCGGGGATGGCCACAGGCCCGGCGCCGGTGTCGTGTTTTCTGACTCGACGCTCTTCGGCACGACGAGATTTGGCGGCATATCGAATCACGGCACGATATTCAAAATCGAAACCAACGGCTCGGGATTTGGAATTCTGAAGAGTTTCATGGGCGGAACGGACGGAGCCGGCCCAACTGCGGAACTCCTGCTATCTGGAACAACCCTCTACGGAACATCCCTGGGCGGGGGTTCTCTTGGCGGCAGCACCATTTTCAAGATCAACACCGATGGGAGCGGTCATGCGGTCTTGACACAATTTGACGAGGTTGGTGGTTCGGGAGCCCACCCCTCGACGGGACTCGTTTTGAATGGCGCGACCTTGTTTGGAACTACCATTCCCGAGTGTCGGGGCGGGGGGGCCGGGTGCGGCTCAATTTTCAAGATCAATACCGACGGCAGCGGTTTCGCCATCCTCAAGCAGTTTCCGAGCAATGATGCACCGGGTCGTGACGCGGGACTAATCTACTCGGAAGGCAAACTGTATGGTACCACGACCGGAGATGGTGGCCTGTCGAGCTATGGAGCCGTGTTCACAATCAAACCGGACGGAAGCGACTATACTGTGCTCTGGCGATTCAACGGCAGGGATGGGGATGGGCCCAACGGCAATCTTTTGCGGCAGGGCACTATGCTTTATGGGACGACCGAGCGTGGGGGATTCTACGGTGCCGGAACTGCGTTTGGTCTTTCGCTCTCGCCGCCGTTGATCATCAGTATGCCGCAATCCCGCACGGTCGAGTTGGGAGACGATGTTGCTTTCACAGCGCATGCAGCCGGCCTTCCCCCGCTGTCGGGGCAATGGTATTTCAACGCCACGGTTCCGATCGCCGGCGCTACAGGGTTTACGCTGTATCTGGCAGCGGTCCAGTTTTCGCAATCCGGTGCCTACACCTTCGTATTGACCAATGCTCTGGAGGCGACCACCAGCGCACCAGTCACGCTTGATGTCATCGCGGCAGTTGAGCGCCGCCTGGTTCCGGGCATCAAGCTGACGGGTGTGGCCGGAAGCGTGCTGGCCTTGGAATGCTCCGCCTCGCTCAACACCGAGCCGAATTGGATTCCGCTCGGAACGGTGGCCTTGACGAGCGCCTCACAGTATTGGTGTGACGATACCAGTTCGCTCCCGCCGCAGCGGTTCTATCGCGCCAGGCAAGCGCCACCAGCAGGCATAATTCAGCCACTTGACCTACATTTGATTCCAGCCCTCACCTTGACCGGCAATCCCGGTGGCCAGATTCGCGTGGACGGCATCAACCAAGTTGGCCCGACCGACGCCTGGTTCACGCTGGACACGGTGACGCTGACGAACACCACACAGCTTTACTTCGATGTCACTGCGCCAGGTCAGCCCGAGCGACTCTATCAACTGATTCAGTTACCTTAGCCACTCAACCAACAAACACACAGGAAAGGAGTTCAATGTGAGTACAATCACCCAGCTTCGACACCCTGCGTGGATACGGTTCGGGAAACATGCGCCTGCCGTCTTGACGATTCTCCTGCCTTTGTTTCTGACAGTGGGCAACGGTGCGGCGCAAGACCACTCGATCATCCATCATTTTACCGGCTCGGAAGGA
>Ga0315910_10004162_pt1 | contig 12156 bp, 7 predicted proteins | sample EdamamesoilMG_FD_204470 | JGI IMG/M metagenome (GOLD analysis project Ga0315910, IMG submission 204470) | Garden soil microbial communities collected in Santa Monica, California, United States - Edamame soil | ecosystem: Environmental > Terrestrial > Soil > Garden | place: USA: California... | reverse complement strand
ACTACCTATGACGAATATGCACCCACAGAAACTTTTCAGCGTGAATCGGGTGCTACCACTACCGATTACTTCAAGTACATCTATCAATATGGTTTGACAGTAAGCGGCCAGTATTATTTCCCGGTAGGCGATGGCGAACATTTCTTTCCCTACGCAGGATTGGGGTTAGGAGCAAACTATAACCGGTATTCCATTTTTTACAATATCTACACGGATGAAGAAACCGCCTGGGGATTTCTGGCCAGGCCCGAGGCTGGCGTGTTGGTGCGTTTCGGAGGCTCAATAGGATTAATGGGTGCCGTTCACTATGACTACTCAACCAACAAAAGCGAAAGCTTTAACTACAACAACTTTACTTCCTGGGGCTTTCAGATCGGAGCAATTTTTATGAACCGATAGTACGGCTGACATTGCCTGTTACCGGTGACCGGCAAACCGGTAACTTGGACCATTCAACTAAATCAGGAATCGGACTTTCGTCAAAACAATCCTGGTTTATCTTTGCACCCATGTCTCAACAAATCCTTATTCTCGATTTTGGATCGCAGTATACCCAGTTGATAGCTCGCAGGGTTAGGGAACTGAATGTTTATTGCGAAATCCACCCTTTTAACAAGATTCCACCGATTACGCCCGATGTAAAAGGCCTCATTCTTTCCGGAAGCCCCTGTTCCGTCCGTGATCAGGGTGCCCCTGACGTTGACCTTACACCGTTTGAAGGAAAGATGCCGGTGCTGGGGGTTTGTTATGGAGCGCAATTGATTGCCCACCAGAACGGTGGCAATGTAATGGCGTCTACACACCGTGAATATGGACGTGCAAAACTCACCAAAGTTGATCATCATAATGATCTATTAAAAGAAATCGCCCTGGATAGCCAGGTATGGATGTCGCATGCCGACACCATTGCTTCAGTTCCGGATTCTTTTGAGATCGTTGCCAGTACGCCTTCTGTTCAGGTGGCGGCCTATCGCGTAAAAGGTAAGGAAGTGTATGGCATTCAGTTCCACCCCGAAGTTACCCACACGGTGCAGGGTAAAGAACTGCTCCGGAATTTCGTGGTACACATTTGTGGTTGTGCGCAGGATTGGACTCCCGATCAGTTCGTGGAGTCAACCATCGAAGACCTCAAGAAGAAATTGGGAAGTGATAAAGTGGTGATGGCGCTATCCGGTGGTGTGGATTCCACGGTGGCGGCTGTACTGGTTCACAAGGCTATCGGAAAAAACCTGAGTTGCATTTTCGTGGATAATGGCCTGCTTCGTAAAAATGAATTTGAACAGGTGTTGGATTCCTACAAGCATATGGGGCTTAACATCAAAGGTGTTGATGCCAGGGAGAAGTTTTATTCAGCACTGAAAGGTCTTACTGATCCGGAAGCTAAGCGTAAAGCGATTGGCAGAACTTTTATCGAAGTATTCGATGAAGAAGCCCACCACATAGCGGATGTGAAATGGCTCGGTCAGGGTACTATTTATCCCGATGTCATTGAATCGGTTTCCGTGAAAGGTCCTTCAGCTACCATAAAGTCACATCACAATGTGGGTGGTCTTCCTGAAAAAATGAAGCTGAAGATTGTGGAGCCTTTGAACACCTTGTTCAAGGATGAAGTCAGGATAGTAGGGAAAACGCTTGGCGTGGATCCCAATATTCTGGGTCGCCATCCTTTCCCCGGGCCGGGCCTGGGCATCCGGATTTTAGGCGACATAACCGCAGACAAAGTGAACATCCTGCAACAGGTCGACAGCATTTTTATCAATGGATTGAAAGAGCACGGCTTATATGATAAAGTATGGCAAGCCGGTGCCATGTTATTGCCTGTGCAGTCAGTAGGCGTAATGGGTGATGAACGCACCTATGAACGCGTGGTAGCCTTGCGGGCCGTAACCAGCACGGATGGGATGACTGCCGACTGGGCACACCTGCCTTATGAATTTCTGGCCAACGTTTCCAGCGACATTATAAATAAAGTAAAAGGTGTTAATCGGGTAGTCTATGACATCAGTTCAAAACCACCCGCCACGATTGAATGGGAATGATTAAGTTTAATGTTCAAGATTTCAGGTTTAAGGTGAAGTTTGAACTTTAGACCTCAGTCTTTAAACCTGGATTTTAATTACAACCGATGAGGATACTTCAGATTTTATTCACGCTTCTTTTTCTGAATGGAGTAATAGCATCAGCTCAGATTGATTACAATAAACAGTTCTTTACGGCTAAGCAATTTTTCCGGGAAGGAAAATACAACCTGGCGATGGAAGGATTCAAACCCTTGATTTCGTACGATCAAAACAATCAGTTTCTGGAGTATGCTTCCTTTTACTATGCGCTGTCAGCCTACAACCAGGGTTTTCGTGCGGTAGCGAAAGACATGCTGGTTCAGTTAAAGATGCAACACAGCACCTGGGATAAAATTGATGAAGTGAACTTCTGGCTTGCCAAAATTCATTTTGACAACAAGGATTATTTCCAGGCCATGAAAATACTGGCCGCTATCCAGGATAAAAAAATGCAAAAAGATGTCGATGCCATAAAACGTGAATCGCTCGCCACCATCACCGATGTCGAAACGCTGAAGATGATGCACGAAGAATATCCGAAGGATGAGATATTAGCAGTAACCCTCGCCAAAGCGTTGTCGCGCGATCTGACCATTCCGGAAAACAGAACACTGCTGGAAAGCCTCATTAGCGCCCATCACCTCAAACGTGATGAATATATACCGGAGGCACCCAAGACAATTTTTAAAGATACCTATACCGTTTCTGTGCTGATGCCTTTTATGGTAAGCACGCTTGATCCGGCACCGACACGCAAGAAGAGTCAGTTCATCCTCGACTTTTATGAAGGAATGAAACTCGCTGCCGATACACTCGACAAGCAAGGTATCAAGATCAGTCTCCGCGCCTATGATACGGAGCGAAATGTCGAGAAAATAAAAACGCTGTTGGCCACGGAAGAACTGAAAAGCACGGATCTGTTGGTTGGGCCGTTTTTCCCGGAAGAAAATAAACCCATTCAGGATTTCTCCCTCACACAAAAGATCAATGTGTTTCATCCCATGTGGAATAACATTGATGCCGGAGTAAACCCGTATGCCTTTCTGTTCCAGCCTTCGGTTGAAACTCAGGGAAAGAAATCAGGGGAATTTCTTGCGACCTATGCACGAAAGAAGAATTGCATTATCTATTACGGCCCGTCACGAAGAGACTCTTTGTTAGCAGCTGCGTTTTCGGAAACGGCTTCGAAGAACGGCTTGAAGATTTTAGCGTCCGAGCGCATCACGCGCGATTTGCAAGGTAAAATCATCAGTACACTGGCAACGCCAACTGAATTTGATGAATACAAATATCCCAAGCAGTTTTCGCTAAAGAAGGACAGCCTGGGAAGTATTTTCGTGGCTTCCGATGATCCGCTGCTCTACAACAAAGTATTAGGTGCTATTGAAACCCGTGGCGATTCCGTCATTGTACTGGGCTCAGAAATGTGGCTTGAACAACCGGGTGTTGACCTGGAAAAGTATCAGATACTTCCGGTAGTGTTGGCGGCACCGAACTTTGCGTTATTCGACAATCTTCATTACCAGGCGTTCGTTAAAAAATTCTCCCGTGTGCATGGCCGTGTGCCTTCCACGTATGCCCGCATGGGTTATGAATTCATGCTCTTTAGTGGAAATCAACTGAAGAAAAATGGCGTTTACTTTCAGGATGCACTCACCCGGGAAGCATTCATACCGGGATACCTTACTCAGGGATTTAATTATCAATTCAGTCACGATAATAATCTCGTGCCTTTTGTGCGCTTCATTAAAGGTAAAGCCACTGTAGTGGGGAAGTATTAGCGGAGGACTTTCACTTTAATTCCGGAGACACCAGTCATGAAAGACATTTCAAAAAGTAAAACGATTTTTGATCGGGCTAAGAATTTCATCCCGGGCGGAGTTAATTCTCCGGTACGTGCTTTTCGTGCAGTAGGGGGAAATCCGTTGTTTATGAAAAAAGCAAAGGGTGCTTACCTCTACGATGAAGATGGAAATGAATACGTTGACCTGATCAATTCATGGGGTCCCATGATTCTGGGACATGCTCATCCGGCAGTGGAAGACGCTGTAAAAGAAGCCCTCGTTAATTCTCCTTCGTTCGGAGCGCCAACACTGCGGGAAGTGGAGATGGCAGAGCTGATTTGTTCGATTATGCCCTCGGTGGAAAAAGTACGCATGGTAAATTCGGGAACGGAAGCTACCATGTCGGCTATTCGCGTTGCACGCGGATTCACAGGGCGCGATAAGATCATCAAGATGGAGGGTTGTTATCACGGCCATGGCGACTCGTTTCTAATCGCAGCAGGTAGTGGAGCACTTACCTTCGGCACTCCGGATAGCCCGGGGGTAACGAAAGGTACTGCGAAGGACACGCTCATCGCTCCTTTCAACGACCTGAAAGCGGTTGAAAAAATTATTACTGAAAACAAAAACGAAATTGCTGCGATCATCCTGGAACCGGTTGTCGGTAACATGGGTTGCGTGGCCCCGGTATCGGGTTATCTTCCCGGGCTGCGCTCGCTTTGCGATCAGCATAATATCGTGCTGATCTTTGATGAAGTGATGACCGGATTCAGACTTTCTCCGGGCGGTGCGCAGGAACTTTACGGTGTGAAAGCGGATATGACTACGTTGGGGAAAATCATCGGAGGCGGATTACCCGTTGGTGCCTACGGAGGAAAAAAGGAAATCATGGATTTTGTTTCGCCTTTAGGCCCCGTGTATCAGGCGGGTACCTTATCCGGAAATCCATTGGCCATGGCTGCCGGAATGGCCATGCTGAAGTATTTGAAAGCGCACCCCGAAGTCTACCAGCAGATCAATCGCGTTACTACCAAACTGGTTAATGGCATACAGCAGCAGGTAAAACAGGCAGGCTTACCGTTTACAATCAATCAGGTGGGCTCAATGTTCACCTTGTTTTTTACCGGTAAACACGTAGTCGAATTTACTACGGCTGTCACATCCGATACCAAACTGTTTGCGAAATATTTTCAGGCAATGTTGAGCGAAGGGATATACATGGCACCTTCGCAGTATGAGGCGATGTTTATTTCAACAGCTATTGACGACCCCATCGCAGATCGGATACTTTCCGCCAGCGAGAAAGCGCTCCGACAACTTTAGATACGGAACGAAAGCCCGAGGTAGACCCGGGTAGGAGCCTGCTTACTGATCCCCAGGTTTGTGGCAATATCGACTTTGACATTGTCGCTGACGTTGTAAATCAATCCACCATCGAGGTTGAAGATGGATTCGCTATTGTAAAAAGTAACGAGCCCTTCCAGGAAATAATCCATTTTTCCAACCAATGGTCCGCCCACTACTACGGTCTGGAAGAACGCCAGATCGCGGTTGCCCTCGCCATCCGGTAAAAAATCGAATTGGGATTGCGCACCCAGCCCTAATTTTTCAGATACATCATATGAAAATGGAAACCCTATTCCGAAGTAAACATCAGACCTGAACTTAAACGGGTTGCCAGATGGAAAACCCACGTAGGGTATCATGCCGAATGCAGTTCTCGATTCGCCATCATTTCCCCAGAAATTGTGTTTGAGTCGGATCGTGGTTGTTCCATAACCTTCATTAATCGTATTACCTTCGGCATCCTGATAGATGTTGTACATCTCCATGCCAATATGGATGTCCCACGAATGTGCCAATCCCATTTTGTAAAGACCACTGAACAGACTAATTACTTGTTCTCCGTCTGGAGCTTCTGTCCACTTGATCATGTCGCCTTCAAACTGAAAATGCCCACCATCAACTGAAATGGGCGACTCGGTAACATCCGGGCGATCGATGCTGAATTCGCGCATCTGATCATGTGGTGTGGGGTTGAACAATGAATACTTCTCATTTGCAGTCTGGGCGAATGCACAGACAGGCAGAATCATCAATAAAACGGTCAGAAACTTGATCATGAGGGTAATTTTTAACAAACATATATATTTTAGATTAATCTAAAAAAATACTTCTAGTAAACTAAAAAAAATAAAACGAGTTTTCGTGTACCGCCATTCTTTGCCAGAAACATACGTGGCGGCCTGAAAAGCCGTAAACTTTTTCTTTTCCAGGTGATTATTGCTAACTTTTCCCCTGATCCCTCTCGGATTTTTTAAGCTCTGACACATGAAAAACCGCGCGCTGAAGTACACTTTGGGTTTTGCAATTATCGGTATCATTTTCTCGGTCTTAATTGCCTATGTAGAGCGCAGTACGATCAATTCCTACGAAGACAATCTGCCTTATGTCAACTTAGGCGACCATGTCAAGAACCGCACAACCGAGGCGCATTTATGGTTTGAAGAATTAATTGCGGGTGATGCATCAATCAATTTTGAAACTAATGTATTGCAGCCGCTGCAATCCTCGCAGGAGATTTTGCAGGGTGCCTATGATGGTAAGGAAACTGCGCTAGGTTCATTCAAAAAGAAAACGGATGAGGAAACCAAAATTATCCTTAAAGAATCCCTGATAAGCCTCGACCGGTTGACCCTGATGGCGCAGGAACGCTGGAAAAGTGTGCAAAGTCACCAGGTGGGATCTGCCGATAGTACAGGAACCGTCACCGGTTTGGAGGATGAACTGGCAGGAGGTGAACTCGATCAGAAATTTGATGTTGCTTACCAGAATTTCCAGGCAACATTAGATCGCCTGATTAGTCATGTGAATGATAATGTAAAGTCGGATACGCGCCACACGAATTCACTTTCGTGGATATCCATTGTTTTGATTGTAATCACCTTCATCATACTGGGTGCGATGGTATACCGGTTACAGTCCGATAACGATAGAGCAACAACGAACAGCAAGGTTCAAATTGAGCGACAGGAAAAGGCTGTGACTTCGTTAACGGGATTTATTGAATCTATTTCTTCCGGAGATTACTCTATTGATCTGGTGCTCGAAGGAGACGCCAATCTCAGTAATTCCCTGGTGGTGATGCGAGACAAACTTCGGAAGAATGCCGATGACGATAAGAAACGTAACTGGAGTACTACCGGGCTTGCGCAGGTTGGTGAGATTCTTCGCGCTTCCACGGGAACAACTACTGAACTGTATGATAACATCATCAAGTTTGTGGTGAAATATACGCGCAGTAACCAGGGCGGACTATTCATACTGAATGAAGAAACCGAGAATAAAAAATTTCTGGAACTGGTAGGTTGTTACGCTTTTGAGCGCAAAAAGCACCTGACCAAGCAGGTTTCGATTGGCGAAGGTCTGATCGGCCAGTGTTTTCTCGAAGGCCAGCGCATTTACCTCGTAGAAGTTCCAACGGAGTATATCTCCATTACTTCAGGACTGGGTGGGGCAAATCCCAATGCGTTGTTGATCGTTCCACTGCGGGTAAATGATAAAATTTACGGTGTTCTTGAATTGGCCACGTTTGGAAAATATGACGACTTCGAAATCGAGTTGGTCGAAAAGCTTGCCGAAAGTATAGGTTCCACCATTTCGACCGTACGGGTTAATGAAAGCACTCGGCTTTTGCTGGAGCGCACACAGCAGCAGGCTGAGGAAATGCGCGCTCAGGAAGAAGAAATGCGCCAGAACATGGAAGAGCTCGAGGCTACGCAAGAGGAAATGCGGAGAAAGGAAAAACATATCCAGGAAATGCTGGATGGTGAGAAGCAGCGGAACGAAGTCAGCCAGAAGAACCGAAAAGTGCTGATGGAACTTACCAAGAACAGCGACATACAATCCGGAAGCTGGAATGCAGCCCTGGAAAAAATCACCAGCGTCATCGGCAATCAATTGCACATCTCACGTTGCAGCGTTTGGACGCTGAACGATCTGAAGAACAAATTAAAATGTGAGAAGTTATATCAGGCCTCGACCCGGTCTTTTGAAAAAGCGGATGACCTGATGGCGCGTGAATATCCAAGTTATTTTGAAGCCGTAACGCGCGAAGAGATTATCACTGCGAAAGATGCGTTGACGCATTCGGCTACCCGCGAATTTGCTGATGTCTACCTTCGTCCACTCGGGATTTATTCGATGATGGATGTCCCTTTCTTTAATGAAGGGCGCATTGCCGGTATCATTTGTTGTGAACAGCAGCACGAACAAAAAGACTGGACCGAAGAAGACATTGAATTCCTGAAGTCTTGTTCAGATCTGGTAACGGTATGTTACAATACCATGAAGATCAATACCATGATCGAAAATCTGAACGATACACAGGAAACGCTGCAAAGCATCATTGATAACATTCCAAGGGCCATCTTCTGGAAAGACAAAGAACTTAAGTTTCAGGGATGCAACAGAATATTTGCGCAGGTTGCCGGACTTAAATCGCATCGCGATCTCGTAGGGCGCACAGATTTCGAAATGCCCTGGAAGGAACATGCCGAAGCTTACCGGGCCGATGACCTGGCCGTTATGAAAAGCCGGAAGTCGCGCCTCAACCTGGAGGAAAAGAACGTGAACAGCGATGGCAAGGAATCGTGGGTGATGACCAGTAAGGTACCTATCATGAATCAGCACGGTGAAGTAGTTGCAGTACTGGGTATGTTTGAGGATATTACGGAAAGAAAGCTTCGCGAGAATGATATTTCAGCTAAACTGGAGGAGCTTGAAGCGCTGAAAAAGGAGCTCGAAAGGCGGAATAATTGATTTTTTAAGGCTAAGTATTACATCTGCCCGAAGGGCAGTATATACAGGTGTACCTATTTTTAACCTGATTTTCTTATTTTTACTGATTATTACCTAATTACCCGGATTATGAACTATCGCTTTTTCATGATTATGGCTGCGTTTCTGGCAGGTCAAGCCAGTCTTTTTGCGCAGGGCGAACGAAAAGATAAGACGGCCGTCACGTACGAAGAAATCTATGATGAACCGTATTCGGTCAACAAATTGTTTGTTGGGATTATTCCGTTGTATGGTGAACTCTTCGCGACAAACGTGAATGCAGGCTTCGGACTGGAAGCAGCATATTACCTGAAAGATAAAATGGATTTCCGGGCTCATTTCCGCAAAACCTATAGCCAGCAGTTCTTCGATTTTTCGCGCGATCTGGCCGACAAGCAAAGCAGCGTAGATAACCACGCAGAAGTATTTAACTACTATGAGCTTGGCTTCACCTATCACATCAAAGACTTTGAGGAAAGCTCAAAGACCAAAATGTTTCTGTATAAGAAAAGCTATAAAGGTGACCGGTGGGCAGCACGTGTGCCCCTCAGTGCAGATGTGCCTTGTAAAGTAAGAAAAATATATGGTGCTCGTTTAGGGGGGATCATCTGGGATAGCTCAACGGATCTGGAACGCGCATTGGACGCGCAGGACTTAAGCAATTCAGATTTGAAAAGAGAAGGATCGGAAGTCGGGCTGCCAGATCAGGAATACAATGAACAAGGAGAACTGGTGCAGGTACACCCGTTTTCAAACATCTACTCGAAAGGTTTGTACGTGGGTGGTTCAATGACCTGGATAAAAAACGTAGCGGTTAACTTCGATAAGTTTGAAGAAGGTATTGATGACCTCATCTTCACCGCTTACCTAGATATTCTGTATTCTCCGGCTATTGACATCGATGATGTTGTTTATACCGACAAGGATGCTTTTGGTGTACCGATTGCCGGATCAACGTACAATTATTCTGTAAGCGCACTGAAGACTAAATCGTTCGGTTTCCGCCTGGGAATTGATGGCCGCTTTAATCGTCAGTTGAGCTGGTCATATGGTGGTGAAATAGGATACCGGCCAAGCTTGGAGAAGCGTGCATTCTATGCGTTGATCAAAATAAGCTTCCCGGTATTTGGTACTAACCTCGACTACAAAGTAGAGTCTTTCGGCAAGTAGCAGCAGCCTTTTGACGCAGGCTTAAGGGTTGGGGTTTTGCCTTTTAAATCAAATCGTACTTCGTAAATCGTATCTCGCACCTGTTTTTCCATGTCCGATTTGCTGATTAAAAACATAAAAGGTCTCGTTCAGGTCAGGGAAAAAAATATCCGTAAGGTTTCAGGAAATGAAATGGCACAACTTCCCGTGCTGGCCAATGCATGGCTTCTTATCCGCGATGGCATAATTCATGATTTTGGCGAAATGACTGACGTTCCGGGTTCAGGCGCTTCCACCGTGGTTGATGCCAGCGGACGTTTTGTGTTTCCTTCTTTTGTCGACTCACATACGCATCTGGTTTTTGCGGCCAGCCGTGAAGAAGAATTTGTGATGAAAATCAAAGGCGCCACGTATGCCGACATTGCAGCCAAAGGCGGAGGTATTCTGAATTCAGCTAAAAAATTACAGCAGGCTTCCGAAGATCAACTCGTTGAGAGCGCACTGACTCGCGCTGCTGAAATCATCCGGAACGGAACCGGAGTTGTTGAAATAAAAAGCGGTTATGGACTTACCGTAAACGATGAATTGAAAATGCTTCGGGTGGCAAAACGTATTGGCCGTGAAACGCCATTAACGGTACGAACTACGTTCCTCGGTGCACATGCAGTTCCAAAAGAAATTTCAAAGGCAGCGTATATTGAACTTGTTATTCAGGAAATGATACCTGCGGTAGCATCTGAGAAACTGGCCGATTACATTGATGTTTTTTGCGAGGAAGGATTTTTCACCCCGGATGAAACCATACGGATCCTGGAGGAAGGAAAACGTTTTGGAATGAAACCGCGCATTCATGCCAATCAACTAATGCGGTCCGGAGGAGTTCAGGCAGGTGTGAAAACCGGTGCGCTGAGTGTTGATCATCTTGAAAATATCGGTGATGAGGAAATTGAATTACTGAAACGCAGTGAAGTGATGCCTACGGCTTTGCCGGGTGCAGCGTTTTTCCTGGGGCTTCCTTTCCCTCCGGCAAGAAAAATTATTGAAGCAGGGCTTCCCTTGGCTATTGCCTCCGATTATAACCCGGGAAGTGCACCCAGTGGTAATATGCCGCAAATGCTTTCGCTAGCGTGCATTAAAATGAGGATGACTCCTGAAGAAGCCATTAACGCGGCTACATTAAATACTGCCTGCGCACTGGAATTATCGGATTCTCACGGGAGCATCACGAAAGGAAAAACCGGCAGTGTATTCATGACAACCCCCATTCCTTCAGTAGCTTATTTGCCCTATGCTTTCGGTAGTACCCTTATTGACACAGTTATCCTGAATGGTGCAATTCAACCGCGATAGAAAATTCCATCAGGTGATTGCCGGATATTCAAAGCGATAGTAGTGCTTACTATGCCAGTATAGACTCAATGAAAAAACGACTGTAGTGAGTAGCCAGAAAGGTACTTTAAATAGGCACAAGACAATCCCCATAATCGTGAACCCAAAGACCATTTTAATAAAGCCTTCGAGGTCTGATTTTTTTTGATAAAGTAAGCCGTACCAGAAAAATATTCCCGCCAGGAAAAAGAAAAGACCTTGAAGCATTTCGGGCAACGTTAAATAGTTTGGAAAATAGGCTATATATACGCCTGCCTCCGGCAACATAATCAGCGACAAACTAACTAACAGGAAAAATATCCTCGTCCCGAGGGTAATTGGCAGATGACGCACCAACGTGAAATGATAGTTTTCAAACCGGTGTGCTTCAAAGATAAGCTGAGCGTTTGCACCGATTACGATGATGATCGCCAGGCCCATCAGCCTGAAATCATAAACATCGGTAGTATAAAGTCTGGAGACCGCAACCAGCATGAGGATGCTAAAAAGTTTTGTTCCTACCAGCGTGAGTGTTTTTTTACGGGATAACCATTCGACTACGAAAAGTGGGTATGGCCGGATCATCATCCGATTTATCATCCGGGTAAAGCGGCTTGTTTTTTTATCCTGATTCGGATGCTGCATTCTCCGGATAATATGAATCGTGAGTGCTAACCAGAGCGAGATAATACTGATAATGACCATAAGAACCGACCCATATAAAGCATGTTTTGTTGCAGTGGCAATCAGGAAAGTTCCGTAGAGTACTGCGGGACTTAGCTGGATACCAACGACAACAACGGTGATCAGAAATAGCTGTCTCCTGGGAAGCAGTGTTGCCTGAAAGAAAAAGGCGTTTGCCGGCTTCATCAGGCATTCGGAATTGAAATTCAGAATTTTTGCACCATAAAGTAACCAGGTGAAAAAAGGTATTGACACCAGGTACATTTTGCTTA
>Ga0315910_10004161_pt1 | contig 12157 bp, 10 predicted proteins | sample EdamamesoilMG_FD_204470 | JGI IMG/M metagenome (GOLD analysis project Ga0315910, IMG submission 204470) | Garden soil microbial communities collected in Santa Monica, California, United States - Edamame soil | ecosystem: Environmental > Terrestrial > Soil > Garden | place: USA: California... | reverse complement strand
CTCAGAAAATCGATTCGATGAACTAGCAGACCTTAGGCCTTCAAGGCTAAAGCCTTTCAAAGCACAAAGGTAATTTTATTAATCCATCCCATCAAACCACCCGGGCTAATGAAAAGATAGAATAGTACGATAACCAAAATCAGGTTCAAAAGATTGCCTGTCCAGTCATTTTTTGTTTTACCAGTAATACCTTTTTTCTCTTTGATGAACAGGTAGTAAGGGATTTTCAAATAAAAGAAGAGAGAAACCACGGTATTTAACAAACCGATCACAAATAATGTGAGCAATAGCCAATCCCCTCTTTGCTGAAATGAACCCCACAATGAACCAAAAATCAGAAACTTGCCGGTAAATCCTGCTGTGGGCGGGAGCCCCGTAAGGGACACTAGCCCTACCAGAATAGCTATAGAGGGAATTAGATACGTTCCCCCCAAACCAGCAAGCAATGAATCATGCACGGGGCCTATTGCATCTTCAAATTGTTGCAAGGCATGGAACACCAAAAAGTTCATGGCAAGGAAGACCGCTGAGTAGAATAATATAAAATGAATTCCATCCATGCCAAACGAAACCAATCCGACCATTAAGAAACCTGCGTGGGCCACGGATGAATAGGCAAGCATTCTTTTTGGATTTTTCTGCGACAATGCAGAAAGATTTCCGATCAGAATAGATAAGATAGACACTACGGCCATTATTAACTGCCAGTTGTATCCGGATTGACCAAATAAATTAATGGCTAGCGTGAACCGGATGATTAACGCAATGCCTGCCAGTTTGGGTACGACTGAAATAAAAGCCACCGCAGAAGTTGGGGCGGATTCATAAACATCCGGAGCCCAAAGATGAAACGGCACGGCCGAAATTTTAAATAATAGTCCCGCCAACGTTAGCAGACCACCGATCAGGAGCAAGGGCGATGATAGTTCAATCAGGCTTTCAACAAAAGTATCTGAGGAAAAGTCGAGGGTGCCGGCCAGTCCATATAAAATGGAAAGACCGTAGATCATGCAAGCAGTAGCAACGGAGCCAAACAAAAAATATTTGAGGCTGCCTTCGGCACTTTTTTTATCAAAACCAAATCCTGCTAAAAGGTAGGAGCTAAGAGAAATCAACTCTAGTGAAAGTAACACCACGATGAAATTTGTGGTTGATACCAGCAGGCAACTGCCGAAGACAATGGCCTGCAGTAAGAGAAGGTATTCGGCTGCTGATTCTTTATTTTCAGGATGATACATCCATGTACCCAAAACCCCACCAATAAAAAAGAGCATTTTGAAATAGGTAGAAAATTCATCCACTCGCATCATTCCATCAAAAAGAATGGTGGGCTTAGAAGGTGTGTCGCGCAAGAGAAGCAAGATGGCAATGCCATACGTGATTAGTGCGAACGATTTTAATACCAGGTATTTATTTTTCACCAACAAGTGAAGAATGATCATTACCATCACCGAGATGGTGATGATTACCTCTGGTATCAACCACCCGATGCTTTCGTAGATATGTTGAAGTTGTTCATTCATACCGGCAGCTTCATTAAGGATTAATGAATGATGCGGACCTGAAAAGTGTTTCTACAAACTCTTGTGCAAACGGATTAATGAAATCGAGAAGTGGTTGGGGAATGATACCAAAGAACAATGCTGCCATGGACAGCGGCAACAACATGATATATTCTCTCCTGTCCAGGTCGTTGAGTTCGACATCAGGTACTTTCACCGAGAACGGACCATAAAACATTCTTTGAATAGTCCATAAATAATAACCTGCTCCCAATAAAAGTCCGAACGTTGCGGTGATGGCCATCCAGATAGGGATGAGCCCATTTGATTTCTCAGATAGAAATGCTCCGAACAAAATCATTACTTCTCCGATAAATCCGGCAAAGCCAGGCAAACCTAAAGAAGCAAAGAATGCCACTAGCACAAAACCGGTGAATATTTTCATCTTACTCGCCAAACCAGAGTAGTTGGCAATCAAGCGGTCATGAGTGCGATCATACAACACGCCTGCAATGATGAACAACATAGCAGAAATGATTCCGTGGCTGACCATCTGGTAAATGGCACCTGAAATTCCTTCTACTGTAATTGAAGCCAGCCCCAACAACACAAAACCCATGTGCGAAACGGAAGAGTAGGCGATAAGTCGTTTGAGATCTTTTGATGATAACGCGTTGAGTGCGCCATAAATGATAGACACTACACCAACAAATCCAACCAGCCAACTAAAATAGATGGCACCATCTGGGAATATGGGGTACGCGAATCGGAGTAACCCGTAGCCGCCAAATTTTAATAGCAGAGCCGCTAATATTACAGAGATAGGAGTGGGTGCTTCCACGTGCGCATCGGGCAACCACGTATGCACGGGCACAGCGGGAAGCTTAATTGCAAAACCAATGAAGAGTAGTAAAAAGGCCCAGAGACGGAAAGAGAATGGACCAAGTTGATTGTCAACATTGACAGATAGGATGGATTCATGAATAATGTTTTCCGGATTTTGCATGAGCAATACATTAAACGTGTGCACCAACTCGTTTCCCGAATAGGGATCTTTTACAGAGATGTAAAGACCGATGATCACGATTAAAATCAAGATGGACCCTAATAAGGTGTAGAGGAAAAATTTGATGGAGGCATATTCTCTGCGTGGGCCGCCCCATATTCCAATCAGGAAGTACATAGGCAACAGCATGAATTCAAAGAATACGTAGAAGAGGAGAAAATCCAGTGCACAGAAACTGCCAATAATGGCACCGTTTAAAATCAGCAATAGAATAAAATACCCTTTCTCATTTTCTTTAATTGTCCAGGAGGAGATTACGGCAATGGCCATGATACCAACAGAAAGTGCCACCATCGGGAAACTTAGTCCATCCAACGCTACGAAGTATTCTGCTTTAAGCTTGCCCCATTGCCCCAACTCCATCAAAATCCAGGGGATTCGTTCAGTAAGTTGAATGCCACCATGATGTTGATATTGAAGCGTAATCAGGATCATGATGATTGCCTGAATGGCGCTGACCAGCAAGGCTATTGAACGGAAATAATTTTTCTGATTTGCCGGAATAATTAGTGACACTCCTGCAGCAAGAAGTGGTAAAAAGATCAGGTATGAAAGAAGATGCTGCATCAATATAAAATCCAAAGTATAAAAATAAGTAGGCCAGCCAAAGCCCAAAGCAAATAGGACTGTATTTTTCCGTTCGCCAGGGATCGGGTAATCAAGCCAATGCCTTTTGATGAATGCGCCACCCCATTAACGATCCCATCAATTATGTACCGATCCGACCATCCGGTGATATGCGCAAGCCCTACTTGCAAATAGGTGAGGCCATGAATTATTTTGTCAATCACTTTTCGATCGATCCAATGTGTGAATGAGGAGAGTAGATGAACCATGTTGGTGAAATAATCAGAAACGATGTCCAGATAGTAGTGAGGTGACAGGTAATTGTTAGGTTCCTGCAACTCAGCATTTCTGAATGCATAATAAGCAACCACTAATGAGATTATCACCAACAAGGTAGACAATAGACTGACACTCAAACTGGATATTGCCTCGGTGTCTAATAACATAGGAATGAAGGAAGAAATATGAAATGGGCTGAACGAAACCAGTAATGCCAACGAACCTAATGACAGCATAAGCAAAGGAATTCGCATCACCCAGGGAACTTCCGTAACCTCCAGGTCAAGTTTTGGTTTGTTAAAGAAGAGAAACCAAACAAGCCGGAATGTGTACAGAGGAGTGAGAAAAGAAGTGACCCAGGCTCCTGCAAGCACTAACCATTTCCAGGAAAGCCCTTCCGTTATCCAGCTTCCCATTTCGGTGAGGATGAGTTCTTTTGATACAAAGCCAGAAGTAAATGGAATGCCCACCAACGCAGCTGAGCAAATCATGAACGTTAAGAAAGTAACCGGTAATTTTTTTCGTAAACCACCGAGGTTGCGAATGTCCTGTACATCCACCTTATGGGAATGATGATGGGTGGCATGATGCATCGCATGAATGATAGCACCAGCACCAAGAAACAATCCTGCTTTAAAAAAAGCATGATGCAACAAATGCAGATAACCACCCTCAGCGGCTCCAGAACCTATCGCCATCACCATAAAGCCTAATTGAGAAATAGTGGAATAAGCCAATATCTTTTTAATATCATATTGATATAGTGCTCCAGTTGCTCCCGCGAGTGCGGTGATCACACCAGTTATTGAAATCAACACCAATGCTTCAGGAGTAAATAATACGTTGATCCTGATCAACAAATAAACTCCTGCTGCCACCATGGTAGCTGCATGTATCAATGCAGATACAGGGGTTGGTCCTTCCATGGCATCTGGTAGCCAATTGAACAATGGAAACTGTGCGGACTTAGCGATGACTCCAATGAAAATACAAATGCCGACTGCAGTTAAAGATGAAGATGGAATATCGGCTAGGTTTAGATTCGTACTATCGAGGTTGCCCGAATAAGACCAAAGTATCATCAAACCAATTAGGAACCCCAGGTCACCAACTCGGTTGATAATAAATGCTTTGGTGGCAGCTTTTGCAGCCTGTGGTTTTTCATACCAATGACCGATCAAACGGTACGAACTGAAGCCTACTAGTTCCCAAAAGCAAAAAATCAGTAAGAGGTTGCTGCTCACCACCAGTCCTAGCATGGCAAAAGTGAAAAAGCCGAGCATACCAAAGTAGCGAGGTATAGCATGATCTTCGGCCATGTAACCAATGGAAAACAAATGAACCAGGAATGATACAATAGAAACAATGAATGCCATGACCAACGCTGTATTGTCCAGCAGAAAACTCACCTGCAGAATTTTTTGATTGAGAGAAAACCAAGGCCATGAATACGTAAGAGGTTCATTGGCTTGGTTAAATAAGATCACTCCGCATACAGTGGTAATCAACAGCAACATGGTGCTAACGATGGGAGCTACCCATGCCGATTTTTCAGCAATCAGGAAACAAATTAAGGCAGACAGCAACGGCAGGCCCAGTACTAACAGTACCCACCAAACTGAAACCGATGAAGAAATAATGGCTGTCAATTTTTCTCTTTTAGGTCACTGATCTGATCGGGAACGGAAGTGCGATAAAAATGATATGCCTTTAACACAATAGCAATACCCACGGCTGCTTCACACACGGCTATCACAATTACAAACAAGGCGAAGAACTGTCCATCATAGTTGGCAGGATTTAGCTTGTTAAATACAATCAGGTTTATATTGGCAGCGTTCAGCATGAGTTCAATACCTAATAAAATCATAATAGCATTCTTCTTCGTGAATACTATGAATAGTCCGGCACAAAAAAGAAAGGCACCTAAACCAAAGAGCAGGGATTGTTCAGACATTGTCATTTTTCTTAAATGATGACGCCATTAACGAAGCACCAATCAGGCAAACCAAAAGAAGTACGCCCGCAATTTCAAATGGAATCACGTAGGTACTCATTAATTGGATTCCAACCTCGCTAATATGATTTCCTTGGGGAGGAATATTTTCAAACGCTTTGATGGAGGTTTTAGAATAAGAAGTTACGAGGACAAAAAATATTCCCACAGAAACGATCAATCCTACAACGAGATGATTCGATTCTAATGAGAGAGGTTTCCCGGATATTCTATTCGTGAGCATGATTCCGAAAAGAATGAGCACCAGTACACCCCCTGCATAAATAACAATTTGTGTTATGGCCAGGAACTCGGCATAGAGTAAAGCGTAAATACCCGCGATAGAAATCAGGCAAACAATCAACGAGAGTGCAGCGTAAAGGATGGTTCTCGTAAAAAGCATTTTCATCACCGAAAGGAATGCGGTAAGTGTAAAGAGGTATAAGAAAAAATGACCTTGACTCATTCGGTGGCTGTGGGTGGAGTGGGGGGTTTGATCTTAGGTTTAAATACTGGTTTGGGAGTAGTAGTTGTTGCTGCTGTGGTTGTCGGAACAGGTGTGGAGACTTGTTTGTTTTTCTGATGTTCTTCCCACTCTTTTTTCTTCACTTCAATTTCATCAGTTGTCATGTCAGCAAATTCAAAGTTATGTTCTTTGATATCAAAGACAGAGAAATCAAATTCCTTGGTCATGGTGAGGCATTCGGTTGGGCAAACGGTAGTACACAAACCGCAGAAGCAACACTTGCCCATATCAATGTCAAACTTTGCCGCATAAATTCGTTTAGGTGTTCCGTCAGATGTTTTACCAAATTCTTCTGCTGACTTAATGGGCTCAATGGTGATGCAATTCACAGGGCATACTTTCACACATTTATCACATACAATGCAGTCGTCAATTTCATTATGGAGTTTGTAGCGACCGTTGTCAGGCACAGGAATGGTTTCAAACGGATATTGCACGGTGGCAATCCCTTCCTGATTTTCAAAATAGGCGGGTGATTGCACGGAAAGTGGTGACCTGCTTTTGCGCGCCTTTAAGATATGGGAAAGAGTAAGAGCGAGTCCTTTGCGTAATGTCCGTACTGCAATACCAAAATTTGTCCAATATGTAGTTGCAGAATCCTTCATATGTAGACAAAAATAGAAGGAAAACCCCAAACCCTATTCAGATGATTTCTTAATTGTAAAATAAAATGTACTTCCCACCCATTCCTCACTATCAAACCAGATATTGCCACCATTTTTTTCTACAAACTCTTTGCACAGGATAAGCCCTAACCCGGTACCTTTTTCATTGGCTGTTCCGCGTGTGCTATAAGACGCTGATTTATCAAATAAAAACTTTTGTACTTCTTTGCTGATTCCCACCCCATGATCTTTAACCGCCACCACCACGAATTGCTTGTCAAAATCCTTGCAAGTGACGGTGATCTTGCCACCAATCTCAGAAAATTTTAAAGCATTCAACAAGAGATTGCGAAGTATCAGATTGAACATATTCGGATCTGCCCAGCCATACATTTCAGCAGGCACCTCTCTTTCAAAAACAATTTGTTTCATCTGAAGTGCCTCCACGGTCTTAATGTTTTCTTCTATGGCATTCGCCAAGACAATTTTGGCAGGTTGGATTTTTAACTTATCCATTTGCAGAAGTGCCCAGTCCAACAGGTTGCTAATAAAGGTGCGGGCAGTTTCAAATTGCTTTCTCAATTCTGCCGTTAGTTGTTTGAATTCTTCTGGGGAGAGATTTTTTTGCTCCGCCAGATTCAGTATGGCGGATAATGAATTGATGGGTGACCGCAAGTCATGCGAAACAATGGAAAGAAACTTGTCTTTCACCTGGTTGAGTTGTTCCAACTCCTGACTTCTTTTTTTTATTTCCTGCTGATGTTGGACCAGGAGGTTGTTGATTCTTATTCTTCGTTGATTGCTTCGATAAACGGTAAGGAGGAGAATTACTGCCAGCGCCATAACAACCACCAAAATATTGCGAAGTAATTCTTGTTTCCTTAGCGTTGTCTCCTGTTCATTTCTCACCTTACTTAAAGCAGCAATTTCACTATCTTTTAATTCTGTCTGGAATCGAAGCTGATCCTGGAAAAGTCGGGCAAGCATCTCTTCACTATACAAACTGTCTTCAAGTAGTTTGAAACTTTTGTGATACTCGAGACCGAGTTCATAGTCTCCCTTTTTCTCAGCCAGATACGAGAGCTTCTCAAAGCAATCGATAGTCATTTTTTGAGCGTTGTTTCTTTTGGCAGTAACCAGGCATTTTTCGATCAGTTCTTCAGCCTCATCAAACTTCTGTTGCTCGATATAAATTTCACTAATGCCCAGATTGGATTCTGCCACTCCAAACGTATTATTCGCTTTACGATGCATCGTGGAAGCTGAATCGTAATAAGCCAACGCCTTATCATATTGTTTCAATTCAAATTTTAATTGGGCGAGTCGCTTTAAAACGCGAGGCTCAATGATGTTAAGGTTTCTTTCACGAATAGCTTTAAGAGCCTGGAGCAGGTACTCTTCTGATTTTTTATACTCTTTCTTCTTGAGGTATAATTCACCGGTAGCATCCGTCAGGTAAACCAGGCCATCCAGGTCTCCTATTTTTTCACTAATGCTCCTGCTGAAATTGAAGTGATTTAGGGCGAGTTCATACTGGCCCAATTCATTTAATACCAAACCGATATTATAAATGGCAATCGCCATTTTCATTTGGTCCTCAATGGCGCTGGCAACTTTATAGGATTGTGTAAAATAGTAATAGGCCTCATCATACCGACCCAGGTCGCTATAATCATTGCCAAGGAAGTTAAGTGTTTCGGCAATGGCAGCGCTATCTTGTGCTTGTAACTGCATTTGTAAATTCAAGTTGTCATACTTGATAGCAGTTGAGTAGTCGCCACTGATTGTTGCCAAAAAGGACAATCGATTATAGACCATTCCCTTCGCCCATTGCCATGAATTCTTATCGGCTATGGCAAAAGCTTTATCTGCATAAAGTGTGGCATTTACAAAATCAGCATATTGTTTCTTTTGTGAAAGATTGATGTAGGTAATAAAGCGAACCGAGTCTGATAGTTTGGTAGTCAGGGTACTTTCAAGACTATCAATATCCTTCTGAGCAAAAGATACGGTTAGCCATAAAATGCTTATGAGGGTTAATACACCTTTATGTATCCTATTGCGAATCACAGAAGTATTTTCCAAAGTGCACAAATAACCACTAAAATTAATGAACAAGGAGTTAAATATTTCCAACTCAAGGATGTAAGCTGGTCAATGCGCAAGCGAGGATAGGTCCATCGAACCCAGATTTGAAGGCACACCATCAGCAAAGTTTTAGCGATCAACCAGAAAATACCCCATGCATGTAAGCTTATGGAACCCTGTGTACCGGTAGTCCAGTCGGCCAACTTCAATACTCCTATATTGGGGAATGGAGTATTCCAACTTCCCCAGAAAAGTATCACTCCAATAAAACTCACGAGCAACATCATAGCATATTCGGCCAACATAATGACCGCCCATCGGAATCCGGCATATTCTGTCTGGAACCCGGCAACTAATTCTGATTCTGCTTCGGGCAAATCGAAGGGAGCACGGTTACTTTCTGCCAGCGAAGCGATGAAGAAAATGATCCATGCAAAAAATAATACCGGCATCCGGAAAACATTCCAGGTAAGAAATCCACCGATTGCCGTTACATCTATGTTAAGTTGCTTCACGCCAAACAGGTAATTGGTTTTGCCATGAGTTGCATCCATCAGGATACCTTGCTGATAAGAAATTTCCTGAAGGTCGAGTGTTTGGCCTAAGATGCAAACGCAGATGACTGAAAGAGTAAGGGGAACTTCATAGGAAATAATTTGTGCCGCTGATCGTATGGTGCCTAACATGCTGTATTTATTATTTGATGCCCAGCCCGCCACCACAATACCAATTACATCCAATGAGATAATGGCGAAAATGAAATACAAAGCAGATGATAGGGTGGGTGCTGACCAGTTGGGTGTAAGTGGTAACATTGAGTACCCAATAAAGATCGGAACGAAAATAAGCAGCGGGGCTAGCTGAAATAAAGTCTTATTCGCACTGGTCGGAACGATGTCTTCTTTTTGTAAAAGCTTCAATAAGTCAGCCACCGTTTGAAGTATGCCATAATATCCCACCTCCATTGGCCCTAATCGGTCTTGCATGAAAGCGGAGATTTTTCTTTCCGCATACACCACCATGACCGTGTAGATCACAAGAAATGGAAGAAAGAAAAATAATGTTGAGAGCATGGTTTAATCTTCAATTAGTTCAGGGATGCTTAGGTGATTCGAAAATAAATTTATTTTAAATAATAATGACCCAATGCGTTGAATTACTTTTAGTCAATTCCACAGCGGATGCTTCTCCAACATAACAGCTTCGCCAAAGAACAAGCGTGTGGAGGCCTCAAATGATTCGGTATAGTCAGAAACAAAAAAGTGGTCATCGTTGTGTTCAGATTCTTTCAATAGGCGATTGAATGCCAGGTAACGTTGGAGTGCCTGGGCTACTACGTTGGCAGAATCAAGTACTGTAATTTGTTCACGGTAATAATCATTGATTTCTTTTTTGATCAGTGGATAATGCGTACAAGCCAATACCAATGCTTCTATGTTTTTGAGTGTTTCATCTGCAAGGTATTGTGCAATAATTTCATGACTGATCTGATTGTTAAAGAAACCTTCTTCAATCATGGGGGCAAGTAGCGGAGTGGTTAATGAATGCAGGTCAATACCTCGATTGGCTTCCTTAATTTTCCGGGCATAGATGCCAGACTGAACTGTTCGTTTTGTTCCAATCAATCCAATCTGCTTTCCAGCGAAATGTTCAGTCACGTACTCTACCATAGGATCAATTACATTAATGATGTGTGCATCTTTGCGCACATATTCTTTCAATAACTCATACGAAGCTGAACTGGCTGAATTACAGGCAATCACGATTACCTTACAACCTTTTTTAAGTAATATGTCAGCAATTTTAATTGAGTAGGCCTGTATGGCTGCCTCCGATTTATCTCCGTAAGGTAAATGAGCGGTGTCACCAAAATATATGATGTTCTCGCTCGGTAGTAATTGCTTGATGGCTTTTGCTACGGTGAGTCCACCAATACCGCTATCAAAAATGCCGATGGGGGCAGTTGCATGGTTATTCATGAGCTTCAAAAATAGCGGCTGTGGATGGGAATTTGTAATATTGCGCAAACTTTAAAACTGAAACAACATGGCCTATAACCTGCTTAAAGGAAAGAAGGGAATTATTTTCGGAGCCTTGGATGAAAATTCAATTGCCTGGAAAACGGCTCTCAAAGTAAAAGAAGAGGGTGGCACTTTCACACTCACCAACGCGCCCATCGCGATGCGTCTGGGAACGATCAATCAATTGGCAAAAGCCTGCGAAGCGGAAGTAATTCCTGCTGATGCCACTTCCGAAGCGGATCTTACCAACCTGTTTTCTAAGTCAATGGAAATAGTAGGTGGCAAAATTGATTTTGTACTTCATTCCATAGGCATGAGCCCCAACATCCGTAAAGGCAAAGAGTATGGTGATATGAATTATGATTGGTATTTGAAGACCCTTGATATCTCCGCGCTTTCATTTCATAAAGTGCTGCAGACTTCAGAGAAGCTGGATGCCATGAATGAGTGGGGTTCAGTAGTAGCGCTTAGTTACATTGCAGCACAGCGCGCTTATCCAGACTATACCGATATGGCACAGGCCAAGGCGATGCTTGAATCGATTGCACGTAGTTACGGACAACGCTATGGCACAAAGAAAAAAGTCAGGGTGAATACCATTTCACAATCACCCACCAAGACCACCGCAGGTACAGGTATCTCTGGCTTTGATGTATTTTTTGATTTTGCCCAGATGATGTCACCATTGGGTAACGCGACTGCGGAAGACTGTGCCAATTATGTTACAGTCATGTTTTCAGATTATACCCGCATGGTGACCATGCAGAATCTGATGCACGATGGAGGATTCTCTTCATCGGGTATTACGAATGAATTGATTGAGCGTCTATCAAAATAGTTATACAATGCCCGATGCTGAATATAGTTTAGCATCGGGCATTGTATATACAGCATCATGGTAGCCTTTCCGCATTGCAAGATTAATCTCGGCCTTCACGTTACTTCGAAACGTGAAGATGGCTACCACAATATTGAAACTTGTTTTTATCCAGTTCCCTGGACGGATGTATTGGAGATTATTCCGGCAAAGGAATTTTCTTTCAATTGTTCAGGTGCGATTATTCCCGGTAAGGAAGAAGATAATCTATGCATCAAAGCGTATCGACTTTTGCAAAATCAGTATGACCTTTCTCCGGTAAAAATTCATTTGCACAAAGTGTTGCCAACCGGTGCTGGCTTAGGCGGAGGTTCGTCCGATGCTGCATTTACGTTGCGACTATTAAATGATGTATTTGAGTTAAAGCTCAATTCAAATGAATTGAGAGTGTTTGCATCACAATTAGGGAGTGATTGTGCTTTCTTCGTTGGTGATCAACCCATGTTGGGAGGTGGAAGAGGAGAGGTACTTTCAGCTGTATCGTTGAGTTTGAAAGATTACTACCTGGTACTGGTGAAACCAGCTGTTCATGTCTCAACAGCGGAAGCGTATGCAGGAGTGAAGCCAGTGAAACCAAAACATGTGATTTCAGAGGTGTTGACCAGACCAATTTCTGAATGGAGGGAATTA
>Ga0315910_10004158_pt1 | contig 12159 bp, 12 predicted proteins | sample EdamamesoilMG_FD_204470 | JGI IMG/M metagenome (GOLD analysis project Ga0315910, IMG submission 204470) | Garden soil microbial communities collected in Santa Monica, California, United States - Edamame soil | ecosystem: Environmental > Terrestrial > Soil > Garden | place: USA: California... | reverse complement strand
TGGACTCCAGGAAGATCGCATTGCGGTCCTTCTGGTAGTTGCCGAACACTTCCGCGTCCGACATCAGGCCGCCCGGGCTGATGCCCATGATGAAGCGCCCCTTGAGCATGTGGTCGAGCATCGCCACCTGCGCGGCGATCGCCGCCGGGTGACTGTTGGGCATGTTGATGGTGCCGCTGCCAAGCACGATGTTTTCCGTTTCGTGCGCGACGCTGGCGAGGAACATCAGGCAGGAGGTCACGTTCTCGGCGAGGTCGGTGACGTGCTCGCCTACGTAGGCCTCGACGTAGCCCAGCTTGTCGGCGAGCAGGATCGCCTCCCGGTCTTCCGCGAGCGTTTCCGCCGGCCTGCGCCCGGGCGGGTGCAGCGGCATCATGAATGTGGCGAGCTTCATCCGCCCAGCGCGACGACCGCGGCCCCCGGCATCTACAGCGTCGGATTGGCGATTTCGCCGCCCAGGGCCGCCAGGCCCCAGGCCGAGAACTGGGCGTCGGTGCTGAAGCTGAAGTGGCCGCCGAGGGCGTGCGCATCGCGGAAGATGCGCTGGATGGGATAGCTGTCGTAAATGCCGTTGGCCCCCGCCATCGCATGCAGGATGTCCACCGCTTCGGTCGCGATCTGCGCGGCGTACGCGAGGTCGCGCTTCAACCGCAGCTTGGTGGGGGCATCCGCCGCTCCGCCCGAGCGGGCGATCTCCATCGCCTCGCGGCAATTGCCGCGCAGGAGTTCGCGCGCCGCGTCGATGCGCGCGCCGGCCGCGCCGATCCGCGCCTGGATGGTCTGGATGTCGCGCATCTTGAGGCTCTGGTAGCTGGTGCTGCGCTTTTGCACGAAATCGAGTGTGAGGTCGAGCGCCGCCTGCGCGTTGCCCACCGCGACGCCGCCGATGCCGTGCGCGGCCATGGCCGAGAACGGCACGCGGAACACCGGATTCGGGTTGCCCTTCGCGCCGGGGAACGGCACGCCGCCGCGCAGGTCGTAGGCGCACAGCGCCCGGTGCTCGGGCACGAACACGTCCCTGGCGACCACCGTCATGCTGCCGGTGGAGCGCATGCCGAGCACGTGCCAGTCGTCGACGATTTCATACTCGTCCCTGGGCAGCAGGCACATGCGGTGGTCCACCACCTTGTCGCCGTCCCTGACCGTGCAGGCAAGCATGTTCCAGTCGGCCACGTTGACCGCGCTGGAGAAGTTCCAGCGTCCGCTGACAAGGAAGCCGCTCTCGCCGTCGCGCTTCTCGCGTTTGCCGTTGCCCTGGGGATAGGCGATGCCCGAGGCGATCAGCGCCTCCGGGTTGCTGCCCCAGACCTCCTGCTGCGCGCGCTCGTCGTAGAGCGCCAGCATCCAGTGGTGGATCAGCAGGTTGCCGACGTTCCAGCCGGTCGAGGCGCAGCCGCGCGCGACCAGCTCGGGGAAATCCACGTAGGCGAGGTAGTCGAACTCCATGCCGCCCCAGCGCCTGGGCTGCAGCACGCGCATGAGTCCCGTGCGGTGCAGGTCGGCGAGCGTCTCGGGCAGCATGACGCGCTCTTCCTCGGCGCGCGGCGCGCGCTCGCGCAGGGTCGGGATGAGCGCGAGCGCCGATGCAACCGCATCCTGGTAGCTGACGCCGGCGAAGCCGGGCGCCTTGTGCGCGGGGGCGTTCACCGGGCTTCGACGCGTTCCATCTTCGAGTAATCCTCGCCGCCCCAGTCGGGCGCGTCCTTGATGCCGAAGAAGTTCAGCTCGATGGTGATGCCGTTCGGGTCCTCGATGAAGAGCTGGTAGAGCTCGGACTCGGGCAGGCTGCGCGGCCGGAATTGCATCCCGAGCCTGTTGAAACGGTCGACGAATTCCTTCGGCTCGGAGGCGAGGAAAGCGATGTGGTCCACCACACCGGTCTTGTGGTTCACCGCGTTCTTCGGGGTCCCCAGGTAGTACATCTCCTGGTTCGGGATGCCGGCGGGACCCATATGCACCTGGATCTTGCCGTTGATGCCGAGCCAGTAGCCGGGGAACGGGAAATTCGGCCGCGGCATGACCTCGAAGCCGAGCACGTCGACGTAGAAGTCCTTGGTGCGCTCCAGGTCGTTGGCGCGCACGAAATAGTGGTTCAGCTCGGTGAGCGGCATGGCGACTTCCTATCCTGCGGTGGGAATCCCGCGGATATGATCGTCTGCTAGTGCGCGCTTTGCAAGTCGCTCCTCAGGTTCTTCAGGTTCATCGCCACCATTTCGAGCCGTCGCGCGAGGGGCCGGTATTCGGATTTTTCCAGCAGCCAGGTCAGCGTGCCGACCACGTGCACGGCGATCTGCGCCGCGGGCATGTGCTCCACGTCCGCGAAGTGGTCCGAAAGATCCTGCAGCCCGCAGGATTCGGCGGCTTCGCGAAAGCCGATCAGCCGGCGCACGATCGCGTCGTGATCCAGGTTGGTCGGCCAGCGCAGCGTTTCGATTTCAGCACCGCGCATCGGCCGGCTGCGCTCCGGCTGGCGCGCGCGTTTCCATGGTCCTGTCCATGGAGGTCGATTCTGCCGGGCCGGCGCCGGGCAAATGTTCGCCACTGTCAGCCCGGCGCAAGCGATCGTCAGGCCCGCCGGACGGGAAAGATGCCGCCTGGCGCGATCGCTAGTTGCCGGTATAGGGCAGGCCGTCCGAGACCAGGCCCCAGATATGGCGCGCCGAAGGATCGAGCTGCTCTTCGCGGATATGCCCCACGAGGCCGGCGGCGCGGCTCACCACGGCGATGCCGCGCATGACCTGCTGCGGCACGCCGATCTCGCCCAGCAGCGCGGCGATCGCGCCGGTGGCATTGATGGTGAGGTGCCGGCCCCAGGCGGCATCGACTTCCGCCGCCAGCAGGCGCAGCGCGCGGATGTGGCGGCCCGGCACGCCCGCCTCCTCGGCGATGGCGATCAGGCGCGGCGAGCGCGGGTCGTCGGGCTTGAGGTGCGGATGGCCGAATCCCGGAATCGGTTTTCTTGCCGCGCGGAATTTTTGCGCAAGGTCTTTGGCGGTTCTCGATTGATCTTCCGAAGCAATGATCTCCTCGAGATTCGCCGCGCAGCCTTCCATGGTGCCGATGAAGGTGCTGCCGACCCCGAGGATGCCCGCCGCCACCGCGGCCTGGATCGCCTCGGGGCAGGAATCGTAGATCATGCGCGTGGCGATCGCCGACGGGGTGATGCCATGCTCCATCAGCGTCACCAGCACGGCGTCGAGAATCTTCGCCTGCGCCGGCGTGGGCTTCGCGCCGAGCAGCTGGAAATACATCATCTCGGTGAACGAGAGCTTGCCGATCAGGTCGTCGACCAGGCTGGCGCCGCGGATGTAGATCGCTTCGGCGGTATGGTGCGCGATTTTCGTCGCGGGTTTTGCGGATGTCATGGATCAGCGCTCCGGAATGCTGCGTATCGCGGCAACGCCATGGTACTAGCGATCCTGGAGAAATGGCCTAGCCGGCGACGGCCATCGCCGCTTCCTCCTGCCATTGCATCGCCACCGCCGACACGTTGTCGCAGTCGCGACCGGCGTGCGCTTCGGCGCGCCGCATCAGCTCCGGGAGCGCGCGCGCCGGCTCCGTGCCGATGAATCCCATCAGCAGCTGGCGCGGCGGCAGCGGCCCCCAGAGGCCGTCCGAACACAGCAGCAGGATGTCGTCCCTGGCGAGGCGCGCGCTGACGGCCGGCTCGAACACGGGCACCGTCGGGCCGCCGAGGCAGCGCAGCAGCTTGTTGCGCTCGGGATGCGTGGCGACCGCCTCTTCGCGGATGCGCCCGGCGTCGACCAGCTGCTGCAGGCTGGTGTGATCCCTGGTGCGCAGCGCCACCCTGCCCGCGCGCATGAGGTACAGGCGCGAGTCGCCGACGAACGTCCAGTACGCGAAGCCGGCCTGCACGAGACAGGCGACCAGCGTGGTGCGCGGCGCATCGCCGAGCCCCGCGCGCCGGCCCTTCTCCAGCACCGCCACGTGCGCATGCACCGCGGCGCGTGAAACGAACCCGTTCGGGTCGGCGACGCGCGGTTTCGCCGCCGCGGCGAAGGCGCTCGCGAGGGCATCCAGCGCGGCCTGCGCGGCGATCTCGCCGCCCGCGTAGCCGCCCATGCCGTCGGCGACGGCCATCAGCAGCGCTTCACTCGTACGCCAGTGCCCGACCCGGTCCTGGTTGTAGGGGCGCGCGCCCTTGCGGCTGTCCTGGATGATCGAATACTTCATGGATTCAACCCGCCGCCACGCGCAGGACCGCCTGCCTGAGCTGGTCCAGCAGCGGCGCCGCGCCGCGATGCGCGGGCGCGCGTTCGCCGGTGAGCGCTTTCTGCAGCGCGAGCGCGCTCTGCGGCCTCTCCAGGGGATCCAGGCGCAGGCACCAGTCGATCGTGTCGAGCAGGTCGGCGGAGTATTTCCCCGACCAGCGCCGGCGCGCCGGGACCAGGCGGTCCCGCGCGCGCCGCTCGGCGGCGGGCGGCGGGGGCGCCGACGCGAGGCAGGCATACATCGTCGCGCCGACCGAATACAGGTCGCTCCAGGGACCCAGGCCGGCGCCGGCGTGCTGCTCCGGCGAAGCGAACCCGGGCGTGTACATCGGCGCAAGCTGCGTGGCGCCGGTCGACAGCGAATGTCGCGCAGCGCCGAAATCGATCAGCAGAGGGCTGCCGTCCTTGCGGATGTAGATGTTGCCGGGCTTGATGTCCAGGTGCAGAAGCCCGGCCGCGTGCACCTCGCGCAGTCCGTTCAGGAGTTCGACGAAGATGTCGCCGATCCATCGCTCGCCCGGCCTTCCGTTGGCCCTGTCGATGTGCTCCCGGAGCGTGCGCCCGCGCTCGTAGCGCATCGCCATGTAGGCCGTGCCGTTGGCGCGAAAGAAATCCTGCACGCGCACCACGTTCGGATGCTGCAGGCGGGCAAGCGAGCGGACTTCCTCGAAGAAGCACTTCATGCCCAGTTGGAAGCTCGCCCGGTCCTGCGCCGCGACCGCCGGAACCGGGTTGTCGCCCGCGCGCAGCGCGAGCCCCGCGGGCAGGTACTCCTTCAACACCACCAGCGCGCCGGAAGGATCCGCCGCGAGGTACACGGTCGAGAATCCTCCTGACGCCAGCGTCGCGAGGATGCAGTATTGCTCCAGCTGCAAGCCCTCGGGCAGCGGCCGGTTGGCCTGGCGCGGCTGCGCGCCGGCATCGGCAATGCGCCGCGGCGCGAACATCGCCATGTCAGGTTGCGCCGGGCGCGCTGGCGCGCGGCAGGGTGACGTAGATCAGCGTGCCGCGGTCGCGCTGGCCCACGTGCCCGAGCGTTCCGCCCAGACGCGCGACGATGGCCTTGGCGATGCACAAGCCGAGCCCGCTCCCCAGCGTCACATCCAGACCGGCCGCGAAACCCTGCGCGCCGCTGGCGGCGCTCGGCGCGGGCGCGTTGGCCGCGCCGTCATGCCAGACCGCAAGCGTCGCGGTGCGTTCGTCGGCGCGCACCCGCACGCCCACCTCGCCGCCCGCGGGCACGCGCGAAATCGCGTTGCCCAGCAGGTAGCCGATCGCCTGGGAAAGGCGCTCGGCCTCGCCGCGGACCCAGGCCCCGCCATCGTCATCAGCGCCGGCGATGCGCACGCCGTGGCGCGCCGCGTCGGTTCGCGTGCGGTCGACGACAGCGGCCGCCAGCGCCCCCAGATTGGCCGGCGGCCCTTCCAGCGGCAATTCGTCGAGTTCGATGCGCTCGACCTCGAACAGGCGCTCGACCCGGCGCGAAAGCCGGTGGGCGTTGTCCAGCGCGAGGCCGACGAAGCGCTCGTCGTCGCGCGATCGGCCCGGCGGCACCCCTTCGCGCAGCAGTTCGAGCGCCGCGATGACCGACGCGAGGGGCGTGCGCAGCTCGTGCTCGGCCTGGTTGACCAGCGCCTGCCGTGCGCGCCGCCGGCCGCGCTCGAGCGCATTGCCGACACGATCGCGCGCGCGGCGCAAATGGTCGCACGCGGCGCGCCAGTCGGAGACATCGGAGATGCACGCGAAATAGCCGCGGTCGCCGCTGCGCTCGTCCCTGTCGACAGCGGCATGCACCTGGCAAACCCTGGGCGAGCCGTCCTTGTGCCGCATGACGTACTCGCGCGGCACCGCGTCGCCGCGCTTGAGCGCCGCGACGTGGTCCCGGGCGTAGCGCAGCGTCCCGGCGTCGACGAAATCCGCCAGCGGCCGCCCGAGGATCTCGTCCGGCGCGTAGCCGAGCATCTGTTTGGTGTGCTCGCTGGCAAACTGGATGCGCAGGTCGGACTCGAGGTAGACCAGAACGGCCGGGACCTTGTCCGCGACTTTTCCGGCCAGGGCGGACTGCGGCGCCATGCTCATTGCGCGCCGACCAATGCCGTTAGAATAGGCGCGCCATGGACAGCGTCAGAAGCGGGAAGCCTGCCGCCGGAGCGCCGCGCATCGCCTTGCTGGAAGACGATGCCTCGCAGGCCAAGCTGGTCCTGCACTGGACCGGTTCGCAGGGGATCATCTGCAGGCATTTCAGCCGCGGCACGGACATCCTGCGCGAAGTGCTGCGCGACACCTACGACCTGGTGGTGCTCGACTGGCAGGTGCCCGACCTGAGCGGCGAGGAAGTGCTGCGGGCGATCCGCAAGTCCGTGCGCGAGCCGCTGCCGGTGCTGTTCACCACGGGGCGCAACAGGGAAGAGGACATCGTGCAGGCGCTCAGGAACGGCGCCGACGACTACCTGATCAAGCCGCTGCGGCGCCAGGAGTTCCTCGCGCGCGTCGAGGCGCTGCTGCGCCGGGCGCGCGGCCACGACCGCGACGATCGCTCGGCCTTCGAGGTGGGCACGTTCCGCGTCGACCCGGAGGGACGCACCGTGCACAAGGCGGGCGCCGCGATCGAACTGACGCAGAAGGAATTCGAAGTCGCCGCGCTGCTGTTCCGCAATGTCGGCCGCCTGCTGTCGCGCCCCTACCTGCTCGACTCGGTCTGGGGCATCAGCGCGGACGTCAGCACGCGAACCGTGGACACGCATGCAAGCCAGTTGCGCAGCAAGCTCGGGCTCTACCCGGAGGAAGGCTGGCGCCTCAGCGCGGTCTACCAGCACGGCTACCGGCTCGAGCGCATCGCGCCCGCGGCGGCATCGCCGGAGGCCGGACCCGCAAAGCCGGCGTCGCGCAAGCGCAAATAGTCCGCTGCTTCTCATGACAGGATCGATGCTAGTGCGGGGTTGAGGCCGGAACGTCAGGCAATGTGAGCCGGCGGTCAATGTCGGTCATTCGCGACGACAACTGGACCAGTCGCGCGGATATCGCGTCCAGCGGCAGCACCTCGTGCACGGCCTGCGCCGCGATCGCCTGCTTGGGCATGCCGAACACGACACAGCTCGCTTCGTCCTGGGCAAGGTTGTAGGCGCCGCAGCGGCGCAACTCGGACATGGCCTCGGCGCCGTCGGCGCCCATCCCCGAGAGCATGACGCCGATGCAGCGCCGGCCCGCGGCCTGCGCGGCCGAGCGAAACAGCATGTCCACCGACGGACGGTGGCGGTTCACCGCCGGCGCATCGGAGATCTGCGCGCTCAATCGCCCCGCGCGGCCCGCCAGCAGCAGGTGCCGCCCGCCCGGGGCGATGTAGGCGTGGCCCGCGCGCAGCGGCTCGCCATCCTCGGCTTCCGTCACGCGAATCGCGCACAGCGTATCGAGACGCTGCGCGAAACTGCGTGTGAAGCCGGCGGGCATGTGCTGCGCGACGAGGATGGGCGGCATGTTCTCGGGCAGGGGCGTGAGCACTTCGCGCAGCGCCTCCACGCCGCCGGTGGAGGCGCCGATGACGACCAACCTGTCTGCGGCGGGCGCCGCGTCGGGCGCCCAGGCTGGCGCGCGCGAGCGCGCTGGCGCGCCGGCTTCACGCTGCGCGCGACCGACGCGGGCGCCGGCCGCGGCGCGCAGCTTTTCCGCCACCAGCTCGGCGTACTCGGCGAATTCGGCCGCGCAACCGAGCTGCGGCTTGGCGATGAAGTCCACGGCGCCGAGTTCCAGCGCGCGCAGCGTCACGTCGGCGCCGCGCGCGGTGAGCGAGGACACCATCACCACGGGCAGCGGACGCGTGCGCATCAGATGGGCGAGGAACGCCAGGCCGTCCATGCGCGGCATCTCGACGTCGAGCGTGATCACGTCGGCCTCGGCCACGCGCAGGCGCTCGATCGCGACCAGCGGGTCGCTGGCGAGGCCGGCGACCACCATGTCGGGCTGCGCGCCGACCACGCGGCTCATGACGCTGCGCATCACCGCGGAATCGTCCACCACCAGCACGCGGATGCGGCTCATCGGCGTTCCGCGAAGATCTCGACCTCGGAGGCGAGCGGCGCGCGCGCGAGCTGGGCGAGGTAATCGCGCTCGCGCTGCCCGACGGTGTCGTTACGCGCCTCGCCGATGCGCTTCACGAGCACCTTGCCGCTGTGCGGAAAGAAATACACCTTGCGCGCGCAGGCGTCGTACAGGTCCTTTGCCGCCAGCGGGATGCCTTCTTCGCGCAGGAATTCGAGCACGAACGCGCCGTTCTGGCTGCCGATGTTGAGCGTATCCAGGCCTTCCAGCACGTTGCCCCCGCCGAACACCTTGGCGACCAGGCGGCTGCGCTCGGCGCCGAGCTTGAGCAGCTGGTTGATCAGCAGCTCCATCGCATAGACGCCGAGCCGCGCAGGGTCCAGGCCGGGCGCGCCGGCGGCGCGCGCGCCGCCCGGCAGCATGAAGTGGTTCATGCCGCCGACGCGCAGCGCCGGATCCCACAGGCAGGCCGATACGCAGGAGCCGAGCACGGTGACGATCACGATGTCGCGCCGCGCAGAGTAGTACTGCCCGGGCAGGATCTTGACCGCCTCGAGCCCGAACTGCCGGTCGAAATAGCGCGCTACCGGGTCGTCCATGGCCGCTCCGTCGCCGCGCGTTGCGCGTCGCGGCGCTCATAGGCGGTCTTGCCGCAGGCGCTGAACGCCGGGTGTCCGGTGGCGCAGTTCTCCGAATGCCCGAGGAACAGCAGCCCGCCCGGCGCGAGCACCGCCGCGATGCGGTCCAGCAACCGGCGCTGCGTGGAGCGGTCGAAATAGATCATGACATTGCGGCAAAACACGGCGTCGAAGCGCTCCTGCGCCGGCCAGTCGGCCCCGAGCAGGTTGCGCGGCGCGAAACGCACCATCGCGCGCAGCTCGGGCCGCGCCATCGCCTGACCGTCGTTGCTGCCGGTGCCGCGCAGGAAATGGCGCCGCATGCGCTCGGCGCCGATGCGCTCGAGCGGTTCGATCCGGTAGACGCCGCGCCGCGCCACGGCGAGCGCGTCGGTGTCGACGTCGGTGGCGAGCACCTCAGCCGCCTGGCCGGCTTCGCGCAGCGTCATCGCGGCGGAGTAGGCTTCTTCGCCGGTGGAACAGGCGCAGCTCCAGACGCGCAGCGCGGCGCCTTGGCGCGCGCGCGCGAGTTGCCCGAGGCTGGCGAAGTGGTGCGGCTCGCGAAAGAACGCCGTCAGGTTGGTGGTCAGCGCGTTGACGAAGCGCTCGCGCTCCCCCGATCCCGGCGCTTCGACCAGATCGAGGTAGGCGCGGAAACTGCCCTCGCCGATCGCGCGCAGCCGGCGCGCCAGCCGGTTGTAGACCATGTTCTCCTTGCGCTCGTGCAGGGCGATGCCGGCGTAGGCCGCGATCATCTGCCTGACCCTGCCGAAATCCTCGCGCGAGAAGGCAAACTCGTGGTGCACGGCGGCTCGCCCCGGCCCGGCGCGCGCTAGCGCGCCCGGTCTTCGAGCTTGAACTCGGCCACGGCGCTGGACAACGCCCCGGACTGCTGCTCCAGGGAACCTGCGGCCGCGCTCGCCTGCTCCACCATCGCCGCGTTCTGCTGCGTCACCTTCTCCAGCTGCGTCATGGTCTCGCTCACCTGCTCGATCCCCTGCGCCTGCTCCTGGCTGGCCGCCGCGATCTCCGCGATCAGGCCGCTCACCTGCTTCACCGAGGTAACGATCTCCTGCATCGTGCGCCCCGCGTCGTTCACCTGCCGCGAGCCCGCGTCCACCTTGCCCACCGAGTCGGTGATCAGGTCCTTGATCTCCTTGGCCGCCGCCGCGCTCCTTTGCGCAAGGCTCCTCACCTCGGAGGCCACCACCGCGAAGCCCCGGCCCTGCTCGCCCGCGCGCGCCGCTTCCACCGCCGCATTGAGCGCCAGGATGTTGGTCTGGAACGCAATGCCGTCGATCACCCCGATGATGTCGGCGATCTTCTTGGACGAGGCCGTGATGTCGTTCATCGTGCCCACGGCCTCTTTCACCACCTCGCCGCCCTTGGCGGCGATCCCGGAGGCCTGCGCCGCCAGCTCGTTCGCCTTCTTCGCGTTCTGCGCGTTCTGCCCCACCGTCGCCGTCATCTGCTGCATCGACGCCGAGGTCTCCTCCAGCGCGCTCGCCTGCTGCTCGGTGCGCTGGCTGAGGTTCTGGTTGCCGGCGGTGATCTCGCCGCTCGCGGACTGGATGGAACCCGTCGATTCACGGATGTTGCCGACGATGCCGCGCAGCTGGTCCTGCATCCGCGCGAGCGCCGCCATCAGGCTGCTCGTGTCGCCGCGTGCCACCGGCACCTCGCGTGTCAGATTGCCGCCGGCAATGCTGTCCGCGAGCGCGACCGCGCTTGCGGGCTCGGCGCCGATGACCCGCATCACATGGCGCACCGACCACAGCAGCACGCCGACGATCACCGCCAGCACCGCGAGCATCCCGCCGCCGATCGCGGCCAGCACCACGTTGCGCGCGGCGGCCACGGCATTGCCGCGGAATCCCGCCTTGAGCTTGCCGAGCGTCTTGTTCGCGCCGTCCTTCAGTTCGCGCTCCACCAGCAGCAGCCCGGCGGTATCGGTCGGGCTCTTGGCCACGTCCGAGGTCAGCGACTTGCCCTCCGCGTCGAAGAATTCCGCGAACGCGACCTGTTCGTCGCGCGCCATTTCCTTCACGAAGGTTCCGAGCGCCGTGAGGTCGTAGTTGGTGACGTAAGGCGCGCTGACCTTGGCGACGAAATCGACTTTGTGTTCGGCCTGCTGCGCGAACGACTGCGACAGGTGGCGCACGACCAGCGCCGATCCGCCGGCCGCCGCCGCAAGCATGGCAACCACCGAGAGGGTGAGCGCCGGCACCAGCAGCCGGCTCCTGAGAGTAGTGAATTTCATGAATGCATCCTTGCCTGTTTCGGTGGGTTGATTCCGCAGATCAGAGTTTGTCGACCTGCACGGCCTTGCCGCCCCTGACGACCGTCAGGAACACGTCGCGCGCGCCCTGGTGGCTGCTTGGCGAAAATGCGACCTTCAGCCCGCCCAGGTCCGTGCTGAGTCCTTCCAGCGCCCCGACGAAGCCGCTGCGGCTGGGGTTCGCGCCCGTCTTTTTCAGCGCTTCGACCAGCACCGCCGCGTTGGCGTAGCCCTCGAGCGAGGAGTAGTTGACCGGCCCGCCCCGCATGTCCTGCTGGAACTGCTTCACGAGCGGCACGCCCGCGCTGTCGGGCGACGGCATGACCTGGGTGATGTACACGCCCTCGCCGTCGGCGCCGGCTTCGCTGATGAAGTCTGCCGTGCCGATGAAGGAGACGGTCATGAACCTGGCCTTGATGCCCTCGGCCCTGGCCTTCTTGACGATCGCCGCGAACGGCTTGTAGGTGCCGACGAATACCACCGCGTCGGGCGCGGCGGCCTTGATCTTGGCCAGGCCCTCGTCGATCTCCATTGTGTTGCGCTTGTAGCGCGCCTCTTCGGCGACCTTCATGCCGCGCTTGTGCAGCGCGCGGTTGATGCCGGCCTTGCCGGCCTCGCCGAACGCGTCGTCCTGGATGAACAGGGCGATTTTCTTCGCGGCCGCGTCCTTGGTCAGGCGCTCGACCATGGTCTCGGTCTCGTCGAAATACGAGGCGCGCACGTTGAACACCCACTTGTTCACCGGGTTGCGCAGGAACTCCGCGCCGGTGAACGGAAACAGGTAGGGCACGCTGGCGCGCGAGGCGAGCGGCACCGCGGCGCTCGACGTCGGCGTGCCGACGTAGCCGAACAGCGCGAACACCTTGTCATGCTCGATCAGCTTCTTGGTGGCGGCGGCGGATCTTTCCGGCTCGTAGCCGTCGTCCAGGCTCACCAGCACGAGCTTGCGGCCATGCACGCCGCCCGCGGCGTTGACGCGCGCGATGTAGGCTTCGGC
>Ga0315910_10004157_pt1 | contig 12161 bp, 10 predicted proteins | sample EdamamesoilMG_FD_204470 | JGI IMG/M metagenome (GOLD analysis project Ga0315910, IMG submission 204470) | Garden soil microbial communities collected in Santa Monica, California, United States - Edamame soil | ecosystem: Environmental > Terrestrial > Soil > Garden | place: USA: California... | reverse complement strand
GCATCCGGCCGGGCCTGACGGGGGTCGCGCAGATCTTCGCGCCAAGAGACATCGCGCGGCGCAACAAGTTCCGCTACGACCGCGTCTACATCCGGCGGCGCGGGTTCGCGCTGGATCTGCGGCTCATCGCGCTGTCGTTCTGGATTACCTTCCGGGGCCGATGGGAGCATCGGGGCGACAAGTTCTGAGGTCCGGTACGTCGTGAACAGGGAGGCTTTTCGGCTACCCTAGTGGCACCCGCGGGCGAGCTCGGCGCGGGTGCGACTCAATGCGCGACGTCCTCATCATCGGTGGCGGCCCTGGCGGCCTCGAAGCCGCGCGCCTGCTGGCCGGCGAAGGGTTCGACGTCGCGGTGTTCGAAGAGCACGCGACCAGCGGCGACCCCGTCCACTGCACCGGGGTGCTTGCCGCCGAAGCGTTCGACCAGCTGGCCCTCCCGCGGCACGTCATCCTCAACCCGCTCAAGACCGCACGCTTCTTTGCGCCGTCGGGCGATTCGGTGGAGTACGAGACGCCGGCGATCGAAGCCGTGGCCGTCGATCGGCTGGCGCTCGACCGCACGCTTGTCGAACGAGCGAAAGCGGCGGGAGCCAGCCTGGTTTACGGGCGCCGGGTCCTGTCCGTCGACGTCACCGGCACCGGCGTGGCCCTGACGTTCAACGACGGGCCGCCCGTCGAGGGCCGCGCGTGCATTCTCGCGTGCGGCGCGCAGTATGCGATTCAGCGCCGCCTCGGCATGGGACTGCCGGCGGTGTTCCTGCAGTCGGCCCAGATGGAGCTGCCGGCAAGCCGGCTGGGCGACGTCGAGGTCAGGTTTGGCCGTCAGGTCGCCCCAGGCGGATTCGCCTGGACCGTGCCGGTCACGCGACCGTCGGGGCCCCACGCTCGAGTGGGCCTCATGTGCGACCGGTCCGCGGTCACGCACTTCCGGCGTCTGGCCGCGCTCGTCGGCGCGCGATGGGGCCTCCAGGTCGACGACGCCGGCCAGCTGACGCCGCGGCAGAAGCTGTTGCCGCTTGCGCCGATTGCCCGGACGTACTCCGACCGCGTCCTGGCCGTCGGTGACGCCGCCGGCCTTGTCAAAGCGACAACCGGGGGCGGCATCTACTACAGCCTGATCAGCGCTCGAATGGCGGGAGAGGTGCTGTCCCGTTCGTTGCGTGCTGACCGGCTCGATGCCACTGCGTTGAGACCGTATGAGACGGCGTGGAAGGCGCTGCTCGGCGAGGAACTGAAGGCGCAGCTGCGGCTGCGGCTGCTCTCGCAACGGCTGGCCGACTCGGATATCGACGCCTTCTTCGATCTCGCACGCACCGACGGCGTGATGCCGATCGTGCGCAAGACCGCGAAGTTCAACCAGCACCGCGATCTGATCGTGTCGCTGCTGCGCCACCCACCGGCGCGCCGGGTGCTGCTGCGGCGCCTGAGCGGCCGGCGCGGCCCCCAACCGAACGCACTCACAACGGCCGATACCAGCTCATAGCTCGTCGTCCGTAGTTTGTCGCTCGTAAAGTGACTCGCTTCCTTCTCGCGGCCACCGTGGGGCTCGTGGCGTGGGGCGCGCTGGCCTTTGGCGCGGTCTACCCCTGGGCCTGGATGCCCCTTATGGGGGGCTGCGCCGCCGCTGGCGCGCTCAGCGTCTCGGCGGCACGGCGTCGTGGCGGGCGCGCCGACGACTACGGTGTGCTCCTCGCGCTGGTCCTCGTGGCGACGGGAGGAGCGATCCAGCTCGTTCCGTTGACCCGCGACATCCGGCTGGCCCTCAGTCCGGCGACCGAGCCGCTGCTGGTTCAATATGACCTTGCCTACGCCGTGGCCGTCGCGCAGGATGCGGCCGGCGAAGCGGCGGTCGATATCCCACGACGCCCGCTCTCCATCGCCCCGAGAGCGACCGGGCTCGGACTGATCCTGCTCGTCGGGTTGACGCTCCTGCTGGCCGGCCTGACGCGGCTGCTCAGCGTCGTCGGCACCCGGCGCCTCGCGACGGCGGTCGTGGCCGTCGGCGCGCTGCTTGCGCTCATCGGCATCATCCAGTTCGCGGTTCTCGGGGATCACGCGTACGGCGGGATGAAGATCTACGGATTCTGGGCGCCGATGAACAAGCTCACGACGCCATTCGGGCCATTCGTCAACAAGAACCACTTCGCAGGCTGGATGCTGATGGGGCTGCCGCTGGCGCTCGGACTGGGCCTCGGCTGGTTCGAGCGGTCGACCGGCCAGACGCCTCGAGGGTGGCGCGCCGCTCTTCACATGGCGTCGTCACGTGAAGGCGGTCAGGCGCAGCTGTTCGTGCTGGCGGCGACGATCATGGCCGTCTCGCTCCTCATGACGCGATCGCGATCGGGCCTGGCTGGCTTCATGCTCGCGTTGATGCTCGCCGGCATCGTCGTGAGCCGGCGGTTCGGTGCCACGCGCGCAAAGGCCACCGCGCTCGGCGGGCTCGCACTGCTGCTCGTCGTCTCGTTCGCGTGGGCGGGCGTGGACATGTCCGATCGGTTTGCGACCGGCGGCGGCTCGGTTGATCTCAGGCGCCACATCTGGCACGACTCCATGGCGGTCGTCCGCGACTTTCCGCTGGTGGGAACGGGACTCAACACGTTCAGCGCCGCCATGGTGGCGTATCAGACGCCGCCACGGGACTCGCATTTCCAGGAAGCCCACAACGACTACCTGCAAGTCGCCGTGGAAGGGGGCGCTCTCCTCGCCGTGCCGGCTGCCGTCGCGCTCGCGCTGCTCGTGTTCGCTATCAGGCGCCGGTTTGCAGCGGGCCACGACGACGCCATGGCGTACTGGCTTCGTGTCGGCGCGACGACCGGCCTCGTCGCGATTGGGCTTCAATCGCTGGTCGAGTTCAGCCTGCAGATGCCCGGAAACGCCGTGATGCTCGTCGTCTTGATGGCCATCGCGCTCCACGAAGCCCCGCACCGCGTGCGTGTCCGCACCACGGAGAGCAAGCGTCGACAGCAGGCTCACGCCCAGTCATGACCCCCGAGACAATCGCGCTCGGCCGATTGCTGGCCGGCGACCCTGCCTGGGCGCAGGGCGGGTCGTGGACGCCTGCCACCCTGGCGGACGCCGCCGACGAGCATGGGATTGCCGCGCTCGTGTGGCAGACCCTTGGCTCGGCGCCTGAGACACATGCCGACGTTCGCGAGCGGATGGCGCCGTGGGTGCGTGCCGCCGCCACCCGGGACATGTTCATCCAGCGCGACATGCAGATGGTGCTGGCGGCCCTGGCGGAGGCCGGAGTTCGCGCGCTCGTGATGAAGGGCTCAGCGCTCGCCTACACGGTCTACGAGCAGCCGTGGCTTCGTCCACGCACGGACACGGACGTCCTCATCGATCGCGCCGACCTCGACGCGGCCGCCCGTGTGCTTGCCGGCTGCGGCTACTCGCAAAGCGACGCCCTCTCGACCGGGACGCTCGTCAGCCACCAGGTCGCCTTCGAACGCACCGACGCCCACGGCGTCCATCACGTCGTGGACCTGCATTGGAAGATCGTGAACCCGCAGATGCTGGCCGACGCGCTGCCCTTCGAGGATCTCTGGCGCGACCGTCGCGCCGCGCCCGTCCTCGGGCCGTCGGCTGCCGTCCCCTCGCCAGCCGCCAGCATCGCCATCGGCAACATCCATCGCCTCGCGCACCATCAGGGGCACGATCGGCTCATCTGGCTTGTCGACCTTCGCGCCCTGGTCGAGCGATTGACCAGCGACGACTGGCGCGCGCTTGTCGCCCTCGCCTGTGAGGCGCGCGTCGCAGGACTGTGCCTCGACGGCCTGCGGCAGTCGCGCGATCGGCTTGGGGCAACGCTCCCTTCCGACGTCGAACAGGCACTGGCAGCTGCTGCGCCATCCGAGCCCTCGAAGGTCTACCTCGAGAAGACGATGCACAAGCGCGACGTGCTGGTGAACGACCTGGCCGCGCTCGGCTGGAGAGCACGGCTTCGGCTGCTGCGCGAGCACGCCTTTCCGTCCGCGGCGTTCATCCGGCACAAGTACGGGGAAGGCAACCGCTGGCCGCTGCCGGCGTTGTACCTGCACCGCCTCGTCAGTGGCGCGATCCGCTGGGTCCGTCCGTGACGACGACCCTCCTCAACTCCACTCTCTGGCTGCTCGCTGTCCTGCTCGCATTCGCCACGATGGCGGCGGCCCGCGGGCGATCGCCCCGCGACGCCGCAACGCGAGCCATCGCGATCGCCACATGGTGGCCGGTGCTGACGCTGGTGGGATTGATGACCGCGGCGGGAGTTGGATCGCGCCTGTTCCTCGGCTACGTATCGCCCGGCGCGTACGCGGAGGAAGTGGTGGGGGCGCGGGCATTCCTCGCCGAGCGACGCCTCTACCAGGGCGACGATCGCGCCGACCTGCGGCGGTGGCTCGACGCCGAGCCGATGCCGGCCGACCCCTTCGCGATCCCCGGCATCACGGCGTGCCAGGCAGACGCGATGGCATCGCGGCCGCAGTTCTACACGGGGCAGGGCCATCCGCCGGTTCTGCTGCTCGCCTCGGCGCCCATCGTGGCCGTGTTCGGCGGCCGCGGCGTCTTCGTGCTCATGAGTCTCGCCGCGATTGCCGCACTGGTCGCGGCGATCCGGGCCCTTGCCCGGTGGGCCGGCATCGACCCGCCTTCGCAGCAAACGTGGCTGCTGGCGGCGGCGGTCTTCGGTTGGCAGCCGGTCATCGCCGGGCTTCGCCAGGGTGATGCAGCGGTGCTGGCCGGGGCGCTCGTTGTGCTGGCCTGGCAACTGCGCGCGAACACGACCGCGGGAGGGCTCGCGGCCGGAATCGCCGGGGCCATCGCGCCCCCGGCGCTGGCGGCCAGCGCAGCACTCGTGAGGCTGCGCTCGACGGCGGCCGTCGTCGCCGCAGGTGTGCTGGCCGCGGCTGGCCTTGCTACCGTCGCGGCCGGCGGTCTCCTGGTCGTCGCCGATTACGCGCGTCTGGTGGTCGCTGCTGCGCGCGCCTACGCTGACGCGCCACTCAACTACGCCATTGCGGGACGCCTTCTGGCGAACGCATCGACGCTGGTGCCCATTGCCGTACTGGGCCTGCTGCTCGGCGGCATCACGGCCTGGCGAGCCCGTTCGGGTGATGCTGCGTTTGCGGCGTGGCTGGCGCTCGCGATGCTCGCCTCGCCCATTGTCTGGTCACAGCACCTGCTGCTGACGCTCGTGCCGGTCGCCGTGCTCTTCTCGCGCGTTTTCGACGCACGTTCCTCGTGGCCACTGGTCGCGTGGACGCTGCTCACGATGGTCCTGTCGCTGCCGGACCCCGCGATGGCACATCTTCGTGACGCCATCGCCTTGGTGTCACCCCGCGCGGCCGACGTGCCCCTGGTGTCGGTAGGACTTGTCGCGATGTGGAGCTGGCTCGTCGTGACCTCATGACGAGCCTGCGCACGTGGACCGTCGTCGCGCTCGTCGTGTTCTCGGCGCTCTTCTGGGCGGCCGGATCCAGGGCGAGCGTCGCCGTCGACGGCACTCGCTACCACTACCTTGACGACGACCAGATGATCTCGATGCGGTATGCGAGAAATCTGGCAGAGGGTCGCGGCCTCGTCTGGAACGAACACGGCGAGCGGGTCGAGGGCTACACGAACCTCGGCTGGATGCTGGTGATGGCCGTCGTCCACGCGGCAGGCGCCAGCGACGCCACGGCCGCACTCTGGGTGCGGACCATCGCGTGGCTGCTCGGCTGCGGCGTTCTGCTGCTGACCGCGCGCCTGCTCATTCGCCTCGGGGTCGAGCAGGGGCCTCCGGCGATTGCCGCGCTTCTCGCGCTGGCCCTGTCCTTCGACCTGCTCTTCTGGTCGATCAACGGCTTCGAGACGACGCTGCTGACGGCGCTCTTTCTCGTCGCGCTGATTCACGCCCTCGGGGACGCCGACCGCGGCACGCTCACGGGTCGTACGTGCCTGCTGGCGGGGCTGCTGCCCATCGTGCGAGCCGACGCCCTCGACCTCACAGTAGCTGTCGTCTGTACGGCCGTAGCGCTCGGCGCGCGGCGCCGGCTGGAATGGATCGCGCTGGCGGCCCTGCCATTTGCGCTCCATCTCGGCTTCCGCGTCGCCTACTACGGCGACTGGCTGCCCAACACGTATTACCTCAAGGTCTCTGGCCGCCCGGGGCTTGCGCTGAAGGGCGTCGGCCACACCAAGGCGTTCGTGCTCACATACGGCCTGGCGACTGCGCTGAGCGGTGTCGCGTTCTGGAAGACACGGCGGCCGGCGGTACGTGTCGTGAGCGTCCTCGTGGGGCTGGGCGCCTTGCGTCTGCTGCTGGTCGGGCCTGACATGTTCGAGGGATTCCGGTTCCTCGCTCCCTACGTGCCGGTCGTTCTCGTCTCCGCCGCAGCCGGCGCCACGTGGCTGATGTCACGGTGGCGTCCCGTCGGTCTGGCAGCCGCTGTGGCGTTGCTGCTGACGACGACCTGGTCCGCGGGCGTCAGCGGAAAGCAGGCCTTCGACGGGCTGGTCTCGACTAATGGCCTGCCCAGGACCAACACGGTGACTGGCGTGCTGATCAACAAGTACACGGGGCAGGACACGCGCATGGTGGTGGTGGCGGCCGGCTGTGTGTCGTACTTCGGACGTCGCGAGTCGCTGGACATGCTGGGCAAGACGGACCGCCATGTCGCGCATGTCCCGGCCGTCGACGACGGGGCGACCGGACACAACCGGTTCGACGTCGACTGGACACTGAAGGATCGGCCGGACCTCGTCGTGACGCTCACGGCCGGACACGTGGTCGTCGATGCCGAAGCCATCATGCGTGCGACCGGCATGACACCGGCTCGCGACAACGGCGCGGCGCTGCTGCTCAACCCGATCTTCGTGGCCGAATACAGCCGCACGCCCGTGCCGCTCGACTTCCTTCTGAAGAAGAACGCGATCTTCGTCCACCAGCGTTCGCCCGAAAGCCCTCGCCGCGCCCTGTGGCGCGAACCGGTGGTCGCGGAGCCATGAGCCGGCAGCCTGGGCTCGGCGACACGGCGTGGTCATTCCTCGGACTGCTCTGGCGCGAGCTCGGGTGGCGCCTGGGCCTGTCGGCGGCCGTCGCCGTCGGGCTGGCATTGGCCGAAGGTACGGGGCTGCTCCTGCTGGTTCCACTGCTGGCGTCGATCGGCCTCGCCGTCGACCAAGGGCCTGCCAGCGGAGTCGCGGCAGCCGTGACGCGCGCGTTCGTCGCGTGTGGCGTCGCGCCGACGCTCTCCTCGACCCTGCTCGTCTTCCTCGGGGTGTCGGCCGCGCATGCCCTGTTGTACCGCGTCCACCTGCTGCTCAACCCGTCGCTCGAGCAGCGGTTTTCGACGCGGCTCAGGATCCGGCTCTACGCGTCGATCGTCTCGGCGCGATGGTCGCTGCTCGTCAGACGACGCGCCACCGATCTGGCGCATGCGGTCATCGTTCACGTCGATCGCACCAGCACGGCCGCGTATCAGCTGCTGACCTTGTTGACGGGGCTGGCGGTCTCCGGCGTGTATGTCCTGCTCGCTCTGCGGCTGTCTGCGACGCTGACCGCGCTCGTGATGCTGGCCGGCGCCCTCATGCTCTGGCTGTTCAGGGGACGCACGAGGCACTCGGCCAACTCCGGGGAGACCTACGCGGAGGCGGACCGCCGGCTGTTCAACATGACGAGCGAGTCCATCGCGGGAGTGAAGGTCGCCAAGAGCCTGTCAGCGGAACCCCGCGACGTCGCGATCTTCACCGGCCTGGCCGAGCGTCGCGCCGCGGCGTATCTGGACCTGCTGCGATCGTTCGCGCAGGGCAAGATGCGCCTGGACCTCACCAGCGCGCTGACGATCGCGGCGCTTCTCTACCTCGCCGTGTCGTGGCTGCACCTGGCCGGCGCGGGACTGCTGCTCCTGATCTTCGTCTTCGCGCGCCTCATGCCGCGAGCCATGGCCCTGCAGGAGTCGGCGCAACTGGTCGTCGCCGGCCTGCCCTCGTTTGCCGTCGTCTCGCGCGTGATCGACGAGTGTGACGCCGAGGCCGAGCCCATGGACGCGGGCCGCGATCGGCTGCCGATGCGACATGCGGTCGCCCTCGATCGCGTCGTCTATCGATACGCCGATGGACCGGAGGTCGTTTGCGGCGTGTCCCTGGCCGTCCAGGCCGGGCACGTGACGGCGATCGTCGGGCCCTCTGGCGCCGGCAAGTCCACCATCGCGGACCTGCTCCTGGGCCTCCTGCAGCCGGCGGCGGGGCACCTCGCCGTCGATGGTCAGCCGCTCGCGGAGAGCGACACGCGCCGGTGGCGCCGTTCGGTCGGCTATGTCTCGCAGGACGTCTTCCTGCTGCACGACACGATCCGAGCGAATCTCGCGTGGGGTCGCCCCGACGCATCGGACACCGAGATGTGGGCCGCGCTGGAGGCCGCCGCAGCGGCCGCGTTCGTGCGCGCCCGTGCCGACGGACTCGACACGATCGTCGGCGATCGCGGGGTGCAGTTGTCGGGTGGCGAGCGGCAGCGTCTCGCGCTGGCGCGGGCGCTGCTCACGAAGCCGGACCTGTTGCTGCTCGACGAAGCCACCAGCGCCCTCGACGCCGTCAACGAGCGGCACATCCTCGACGCGGTCGCGGCCCTCGCTCCTCGTGTGACGACCGTGATCATCACGCATCGGCTGACGGCCGTGCGTGATGCCGATCTCATCCACGTGATCGAGAACGGCGAACAGGTGGAGTCCGGGTCGTGGGAGGAACTGGCGTCGCGCCACGGCGCCTTCGCGCGCCTGATGACCGCTCAGGGCCTAGGACGCGCGGCCGCGAACCACGGCCAGTAGCCGTCGCCGTCGTTGTCGGACAGCCCGACGCGCACGAGCCCCGCCTCCGCAATCTCCCCGTCGATCTCTTCGACCGTGCTCTGGTGGAAGAACCCGATGTGGGGCGTGAACCGGTCGCCCTCGCGCCGCAGGCCGCGGCGAGCCGCCCACGCACTCAGCGGATGGGTCGCGGCAGGACCCGGCGTCTCGCGCCTCAGGAAGAAGCTGGCGCACACCGGCCCCTCCGTCAGGCGCGCCAACGCAGCCAGTGTCGCCACGCGTTCCGATCGCTGCCGGATGTGCGAGTAGCTGCTCCACCCGAGCAGTGCCGCGTCGAAGCGTGCCTGATCCCGCAAGTCGACGGGCTGGCCGTCGAGCGTGCGCAGCACCGGCAGGTCCTGATACCGGCCCACGAGCGGCTGCACCGCTGCTCCGCTCGATCTCGCGCGATCGCCCATCGACCGCGCCAGCGCGTGTGACGGCTCGAACGCCGTCACCGTGAATCCCCGGGCGCAGAGCTCGAAGGCCTCCCGCCCGCCTCCTGCGCCGCCCACGAGCACCCGGCCCGGCGGTGCCGGAAACGCCCGGTCAACCAGTTCCGTTTCCCAGTTGAACAACTGTTCCCTGAACTGGGGGGCTGTGGCGTCGTATACGACCGTCGACCTGTAGGCCAGGTCGTTGTACGCCTCGAGGACCGCGTCGGACGCCAGCGAGGTCACCACCAGCGATCGCACGCGATCGAAGTGGGCGATGGCGCGGTCGGCCAGGATGCTCGCGCGGATGACGCGCGCTCCGAGCCGGGACAAAGGCCCGCTCACGCGAACCTGATCCCCGCCGGCAGCCCCGGCGAACCGTCAGCGGGTCGCTGGCACCCGTCGGGCCCGAAGGCAATCGCCGGCCGATAGCTGGCGACCGACTCGGGCCGCTCGGCCAGCGCGCGACCATCGACGACCACCCACACGTGACCTTCGACCGTGTGGGACGCCGAGTGCCGGAAGCCGACGACGAGCGTTGGCGATGCGCTCGCGTGACAGAGGAGACGGTAGGCGGCAAGGCTGCGCTCGAGGCAGTTGCCGGGCGCGCGCCGCGGAAACGTGCCAGATGCCGCCATGTAGCCTTCGAGCCGGTGCTCGACCTCCGCGGACCGTGATCGGGCAGGTCGCGTGTGCATCAGGCGCACGAGCGTGCCGAGAGGCACGACGTGCTTGAGCACGCGGAGGACCGCCGCCCATGTCCACAGCCTCGCGGCAATGCCGGTCGTGCTCATCGGCATTTATCGAATCGCGTGGTCCAGAACCCGCGCGGCCAGGTCGGGCAACGCGTCGAGCGACGGAGTGAAGCGGCACTCCCACACCTCGACACGTCGCGCGAGCCCCATGACGTGCTCGACAAACACCCGCTGCCGGGCTGGGCCCCCCATTTCGGCGGGATGTGCGTGGCTGAGCAGCAGTTCGAACCTGGAGACGGGATCAACGGCCCTGAAAGACGGCGCGCGCGCGGGCACCCGCTCGTCGCGCACGAGTTGGTAGACGCGCCCGAGCGGACGGACCTCGCCGCCGGTCCATGCCAGCCAGTCGTCGGCGGCTCGCCCGACGGCCGCCTTCGCGTTCTCATCGACGCGCACGGGAAAAGGGAGGCGGATCGCCGAGGGCTGATCGCCCTGCAGCCGGTAGAGCACCGTGTCGTCTGCGAAGTGCCGCGCGCCGGCGGCTGCCATCGCGTAGGCCATGGTCGACTTGCCGGTGCCGGAAACGGCGCAGAGGGCGACGACTGATCCGCTCTCGCAGAGGATCGCGCTTGCGTGAAGGGCCTCGTCGCCGCGCATGACGAGCACGACCGGCATTACACCGCGGATGAAGATGTCGTGAATCTGGGGATCGTTTGCGCGGCGGGGCGTCGTGGCGCGAACCGGTCCGGTCGGGCCGAACCAGAAGGTGGCCAGCTCCGGCCACTCCATCCACCACAGCCCTGACGCGCGGCCACCGGTCGCCACGAGGCGACCGGCGTGATCGCGCCAGGTCTGCAGTGCAGGACCTCGACCGGCCTCCGCTTCAGGCTGGCCATCGGCAGAGACGACCAGAGCTGGAAGCTCGACTGCTGGCCGGAGCATGCGGCCCCGCCGGGTCGGCGGCTAGGTGCACTGAGAGACGTGCGGCTTCTCGCAGCGCATCTCGCCAGGATCCTGTCCGGTGACGCTCAGCTTGCCTCCTCCGCTCAGGAGGATCTGGCCAACACTGCCCCGATGATGGAGGGTCGGCGTCGTCCACGTCTTCACCGTGGTGACCGGCGCCGTCGTCTTGCTGCTCATAAAAGGCTCCTGCTCCTGTGCCGCGTTCATCCGCGCTGTCTGGTCCACGTTTCCAGGTTCAACAGCGTCCAGAGGCGCCCGGATCCACCCCACGCGGCGGGCGAAACCCGACTCGACGATTCTATTACGGACGCCGCCACCACACCAATTCGGGCTAATGCCCTGGGCCCCTGCAACTTCTCGAGAATCGGGGGGGCCTGTTTCCCCAGCAGGTCGCCGAAGACCCGCTGCGCACTCACCTTGCCCCGGCGCTCGAGACCCAGCCCGGGGAGCCGCGCTGTCACCATCCGCCGCAATGGCCACTTCGACTGCCCGTCGCGGACGAGGGTGTCCGGCGGAATCCGAAATGCCAGTTCGATCAAGTCGACGTCCCAGAACGGGTGCAGCACCCGAAGTCCGTGCCGGCGCCCGAACTCCTGCGTCTCCTCCAGGTCGTGCGTGACGGCCGGATGCCGCAGCGCCAGCCGCGTTTCACGACGATAGAACCCGCCCGGCGGACGCGCCGATTCCATCCACCGCTCGATCCGGGCGTCCATGGTGGCCCGCAGCCCCGGGTCGGGCGCCACCCAGTCCGGACGCTCCGCCAGAAGCCGACGACGTCGCCGCCGATGCCATGGCCGCGGCGCCACGCGATCAAATGCGGCGCTGGCGAGCGACCGCCCCGCAGTCAGCCAGACCAGTCGCGCGACGGCGCGTGCGCCCACGAGGTTGTGCGAGCGCCGTCGGGCCTGAACCAGCCGCCACGCACCCGCCAGATCGCCCCGCTTCAACTGGTCCGCAAGCAGGTACGGCGACACGGTGAACCACTCGTCGCCTCCCCGCCCGGTCAGCAGCACCCTGCGCCCCTCGGCGGCGGCCTGCGCCGCCAGCGGCATATAAGCCGGCGTCCACAGGTTCCACATCGGCTGCGGCCATTGCGCAACCAGGTCCAGCGCCTCGGCCAGCAGGCCCCTGGGCCCGACCGCGTCGTCAAATGCGATCACGTGCTGCCTGAGACCCAGACCCTCCGCGACACCGACCTGCACCGCACGCTCGTTGGCGGCCCCCTCCGGGAACGCAAGCGACAGCGCCAGCGGCGCATTCGCCCCGATCTC
>Ga0315910_10004156_pt1 | contig 12163 bp, 11 predicted proteins | sample EdamamesoilMG_FD_204470 | JGI IMG/M metagenome (GOLD analysis project Ga0315910, IMG submission 204470) | Garden soil microbial communities collected in Santa Monica, California, United States - Edamame soil | ecosystem: Environmental > Terrestrial > Soil > Garden | place: USA: California... | reverse complement strand
CCTGCTGGGCGCGCTGAGCGCTCTGCTGCTGCGCTCGAAGGCGCACGGCCTGCTCGGCATGGGGCTGGGCGCCGTCGCGCTGCTGATGCGGTTCACCGATTCCGTGGAGACGGGCAGCGCGACCGTGAGCGCGGGGCTGGACTACTTCGTGCTCGAGCTGCTGGTGCTGGGTCTGCTGTTCATTCCGCTGGAGCGCCTGTTCGCGCTGCACAGGCAGAAAATCTTCCGCAAGGGCTGGCAGACCGACCTGAAGCACTTCTTCGTCAGCCACGCCGGCGTGCAGCTGCTCTCGTTCGCGGTGCTGATCCCGGCGCAGACCCTGTTCGACTGGGCGGTCGACTTCGAATTCCAGGCAAGCGTCGCCGCGCAGCCGGTCTGGCTGCAGCTCGCCCAGATCCTGCTCGCCGCGGACTTCGTCACCTACTGGACACACCGCGCCTTCCACCAGGTCCCGCGGCTCTGGCACTTCCACGCCATCCACCACTCCAGCCGCGAGATGGACTGGCTGGCCGGCTCGCGCATGCACCTGGTGGACGCGCTCGCGACGCGCGCGGCGGCCTTCGTGCCGATCTTCGTGCTCGGCTTCTCGCAGGCGGCGCTGGTGGCCTACGTGGCCTTCGTCTCCTTTCACGCGGTGTACATCCACTCCAACACGCGCTGGCGCTTTCCCGTGCTGCGCTGGCTCATCGCCACACCCGAATACCACCACTGGCACCACACCTCGGACGAGGAAGGCCTGGACAGGAATTTCGCCGCCTTCCTGCCGTTCTGGGACTGGCTGTTCGGCACCGCGCACCTGCCGGATCACTGGCCGAAGAAGTACGGCACGGTGAATTTCCAGCCGCCCGAGAGCTACCTCGGGCAGCTCGCCTATCCCTTCCGGCGCAAGAAGGAAACGCCGTACGGCTGACCTAGAAAATCGTCAGTCCGCCGTCCACGGGCAGCACCGCGCCCGTGATGAAGGACGCCTCGTCCGAGGCCAGCCACAGGATCGGCAGCGCGATTTCCGCCGGATCCGCCCAGCGCCCCATCAACGAATTCTCGTCCCGCGCGCGGCTGAGTTCCGCCATCGACCTGCCCGCCGCCTTGCCGCGTTTGATATGGAAATCGGTCAGCGTGGAACCCGGGCAGACCGCATTGACGCGGATGCCGTACTCCGCCTCCTCGTGTGCGAGCGTGCGCGTGAGCGCGATGAGGGCCGCCTTGGTGGCGTCGTAGATCGCCATGCCCTTGCGCCCGGTGAGCGCATAGCATGACGACACGTTGACGATGCTGCCATGGCCGGACTTTCGCAGCGCGGGCAACGCCGCCTTCGCGCAAGCCGCCGCGCCGACCAGGTTCACGTCCAGCACCTCGCGCCATTCCTCAGGCGTCGCTTTCGCGACCGCCGAGTAATTGCGCATCGCCGCGTTGTTGACGAGGATGTCGAGCGGACCGAATTCCCTCACCGCTTTCGCCACGGCCTTTGTGTCGGCAACATCGACGGCGACAGACGCGGCGCGTTTCAGCGCACGCGCGGTGCGCTTCAGGGCCGCCTCATCCTGGTCCAGCAGCAGGACCGACGCACCCTCGCGAATGAATGCCGCCGCTGTCGCCGCGCCGATGCCCGCACCGCCACCGGTGATTACCGCTCTCCTGCCCTTGAGTCTCATAGATTCAGAAGTCTCCGTGGGTTGTCGACAAGTATGCGGTGCCGGAGTCCGTCATCGGGAATGAAGCCCAGCAGCGCATCCAACAGTTTGCCGTCATCCGGCATCCGGGTGGGATCGAAAAAACCGGTATGCGGCCAGTCGCTGCCCCAGATGAGCCGGTCGGGCGCGATCTGCGCCAGGCGTTGCGCGAGCGGCGCCACGTCGCCGTAGGGATGGCCCAGCTTCGAGATGCGCTCGGCACCGCTGATCTTGGTCCAGAAGTTCGGCCGCTTCATGAGTTCGCACAGGATGCCGAACGGCGCCGGGTCGGCGCCCGCCGACGGATCGACGCGGCCGAAATGGTCGATCACCACGGTGGCGGGAATCGCTTCCAGCCAGCCGCGCAGCCCGGGTACCGCCGCCCCCTCGAAATGCAGTTCCACGAACCAGCCCAGGCCCTCGATGCAGCGCAAAACGTGCTCGAACACTTTCTGGTCGAGCGTGCCGCCATGCTGCGGATTGAAGGCGAAGCGCACGCCACGTGCGCCGGCCGCGTGCAGGTCCCGGCAGCCCTCGCGCGACGCCTTGCCATCGAGCCTGACCACCGCCAGATAGCGGCCGCCGGAGCGCGCAGCCGCATCGAGGTCGACGCCATTGTCGAAGCCGTGGGTGTTGGCGTGCACCACCAGTCCGTTGCGGATGCCCAGGCGATCGTGCAGCGCGAGGGCCGCGGCCAGCGGTGCGTCGGGCGGCGAGTACTTGCGCGTGGCGGCATAGGGAAAGCGCGCCTGCGGCCCGAGCACGTGGAAATGCGTGTCCCAGGCGCCCTCGGGGAGCGTCCAGCCCGGCCGCGAAGGCGCGGCTTCGGGCCCGAGGCAATCAGGAATCGACAAGGAACGCGGTTTCCGCCTTGCCGCGCAGGACGATGTTGAACTCGAAGTTGCCGCCGCCCAGGTCGCGCCCGATCAGCGAGGCGCGCGCCTCCAGGTCCTCGATGCCGTTGAGGATCGGATCGATGTCGTTGAGCGCCTCGCCGGGAAAATACATCTGCGTGATGAGCCGCTGCATCACGCCCGCGGCGAACACCGAGAAGTGGACGTGCGGCGGGCGCATCCAGTTGTCGTAGCCCGGGTTCGGATAGGCGCCGGGCTTGATGCTGCGGAAGCGGTAGCTGCCGTCTTCCGCCGTCAGCGCGCGGCCGAAGGCCTTCAGGTTCGGATCCGGCGGCTGCGGCGTGACATCGTCCGGATGCTCGTACTTGCCGCGGCAGTTCGCCTGCCAGACTTCGATCAATGCCTTGCGCACCGGGCGGCCGTCCTGGTCGAGCACGCGCCCGCCGATGGTGATCGGGACGCCGTCGGCGCGCGGCCCGCCGGGAGCGCGGCAGGCAAGGTCGTCGTCGCCGGGCTGGATCAGGCCAAGGCTGAAGAACGGCCCCAGCGTCTGCGACGGCGTGATGACGTGGACCGGTTTCGCGGGCGTGCGCTGCTCGTGCACCCGGTAGCCCTTGATGAGCGCAAGGCGCTTCTTGTCCGCATAGACAGATGGGTGAGGAATTTCTTTTTTTGAATCCGGCATTTTCTACTGAAGCAACAATATGCAAAACGCAAAACTAGTTGGACGCCTTGGCGCCGGTGTCGCGGATGACTTTCGCCCAGCGCGGCGTTTCCCAGCGGATGTACTCGGCGAACTGCTCCGGCGTGCCGGCGACGATCTCGAACTGGATGTCGGTCAGGCGCTTCTGCACCTCGGGCTCTTTGAGCATTTTCACCAACTCTCGGTGATAGCGCTCGATCACCGGCTTCGGCGTGGCGCCGGGAGCGAGGAAGCCGATCCAGGCGATGGCCTCGAAATCGGCGAAGCCCGACTCGATCATGGTCGGCGTGTTGGGCAGCGCCGGGAAGCGCTTGCGGCCGCTTGCCGCCAGCGCCTTCAGCTTGCCCGAGGGGAAATGCGCCAGCACGTTGCCCGGCACGAGGAACGAGAGCTGCACGTTGCCCGCCAGCAGGTCGGTGACCGCGGGCGCCGAACCTTTGTAGGGAATGTGCACGATGTCGATGCCCGCGGCGGACTTGAACATCTCCATGGTGAGGTGCGAGGCGCTGCCGGTGCCCACCGAGCCGTAGCTCAGCTTGCCGGGATTGGCCTTCGCGTACTTCACCAGTTCGGCCACCGTGGCGAACGGCACGCCCGGATTCACAGTGAGGAACTGCGGCGTGGTCACCGCCAGCGTGATCGGCGCCAGGTCCTTCTGCGGGTCATACGGCAGGTTGCCGAACAGCGTGCCATTCACCGTGATCGGCCCGGTATAGCCGGCGAGGATGGTATGGCCGTCGGGTTCGGCCTTGGCCACCAGGTCGGTGCCGAGGTTGCCGCCCGCGCCGGCCTTGTTCTCGACGATCACCGGTTGGCCGAACGCCTCCTGCAGCCGCGGCGCGGCCAGGCGCGCAAGGATGTCCACCGTGCCGCCCTGGATCGGCACGATGATCCGTACCGGTTTGCTGGGAGTCCATTGCTGGGCGCCCGCCGGCAGGGCAAGCGCGGCGAACAGGGCGAGACCGGAGGCAGCGAGCTGTCTTTTCATGTCAGTCCTTCAGACGGTGAATACGGGTTGCTTGAGGCCGTCGACGAGGTTGTCTTTCGCCCAGTCCGGCGCGTGCACGGCGCGCTCGAGCAGCACGGCCGCGGCGCGCACGCGCTGCGAGGCCGCGTCCAGCGCCGGCGGCTCGATACCCTGCTCGAGATTGCGCGCGGCCTTCACGAGCGAGCGCCGCGCCATGGAGATCGCCTTGTCGGTCGGAATCAGGTGCTCGTTGGCATGGTCCTGGATCGGCCCCATGCTCTCCTGCAGCGAAGCGTCCTGGATCGAGAAGCCGGACACGCCGCTGAAGGTCTCGCGGTTCTTCTGCGAATCGCGGTCGATGAGCCAGTCGTTGCCCTTGTTGGCCAGCGGAGTGAACGTGCCGGGCACGTATTCCACGTGGATGCCCTTGCCGGCCTTCATCGCGTCCAGCTCCTCCGCGGGCAGCGGGCGGTCGGCCAGCCAGTTGATGCTCCAGGCCCAGCAGTTCTCGTCGTCGATCGGCACCCAGACGTGGCCGCCGAGGGCGTGGTGGCCGAAGGGCGGGATGCAGGTGAACCAGGGAAAGATCCACTGCGTGATGCGCCAGTAGTTCGTTTTCTCGTCGCCGAGCCGCCGGCCGTACAGGGTGAGTCCGTGCGGCATTTCCTCGATGTCGAAGACGACGTTGCTGTCCTTCTTGATGTAGTCGAGCGCCTTCGAATGCATGTGCATCGGATCGCGGTCGACTTCGTAGCGGTGCACCCAGGAGACATGGGAAGTGTCGATGCCGCCTTCCATCGCCTGCAGGTAGCTCGACTGCTGCAGCCGCTTGGTGACGTAGCGGTGGCTTTCGGGCACCAGGCACCACTCCAGTTCCGGGGGGGCGGGCCGCTTGTCCGCCGGCCCCATGTAGGCCCAGACGATGCCGCCGCGCTCCACGCAGGGGTAAGCCGCGATCTTCATCTTCGAGCACAGCGCCGGCACCTGCGGCAGGTCGACGCACTGGCCGGTGATGTCGTACTTCCAGCCATGGTAGGAGCAGCGGATGCCGTTCTCCTCGTTGCGGCCGAGGAACAGCGAGGCGCCGCGATGCGCGCAGAACTCGCTCACCAGGCCGGCGCGCCCTCTGGTGTCGCGGAAGGCGAGCAGCTTCTCGCCGAGGATCTTGATGCGCACTGGCGCGCAGTCGGGCCCGGCAATCTCGCTCGCCAGCAGCACCGGCACCCAGTAGCGCCGCAACAGCTTGCCCATCGCGGTGCCGGGGCCGACGCGCACCAGGAGTTCCGAGGTCTCTTGGTCCATACGTAAGTATAGTGCCGGCTCAGGGCTGCATCAGCACTGGCAGGACCCTGCCGATCGGCTCGCGGAACACGGCATCCGCGATGTCATCGAACTGCGTCGGCTCGGCATTGACGATGACGACGCGCGCGCCCGCCTGCTTGGCCATCGGCACCGCGCCCGCGACCGGGTACACCTGCAGCGTGCTGCCGATCGCGAAAAAGAGATCCGCCTCCGCCGCCGAGCGCAGCGCGCGGTCGATCACCTCGGGCACCAGCGCCTGGCCGAAGGAAATGGTGGCGCTCTTCAGGATCCCGCCGCAATCGCGGCACGGCGGATCGGCTTCGCCGGCGCGCACCCGTTCGAGCGCCTTTTGCATCGGTGCGGTCATGCCGCAGCCCATGCAGACCACCTTGCGCATGGTGCCGTGCACCTCGATCACCTTGCCGGCCGAGTTGCCCGCCTGCTGGTGCAGCTCGTCGATGTTCTGCGTGATGAGCGCGTGCAGCTTGCCGCGGCGCTCGAGTCCGGCGAGCGCAAGGTGGCCGGAATTAGGCTTCGCAGTCCAGGCAGTGTGATCAAGGCGGCTCCGCCAGGCGAGCCTGCGCACCTCGGGATCCGCCATGTAGTAGCGGATGTCGGAAAGCTTCTCGGCCTTGGGATTCCTGGTCCACAGGCCCTGCGGGCCGCGGAAATCCGGGATGCCGGAGTCGGTGGAGATGCCTGCGCCTGTCAAAACGACGACACGTTCCGCCCTATCCACCCAGCTTCTGACCTTTTCGATCATGGCGTATTCTATGCGCCGAGAACTCCGCACCTCGTGGCCCCGTTGCCAAGGAGGAAAGCCATGTCGAGCCGGTCTTTCGCCGCTTCCCTCAGCGCGCTGACGCTTGTCTCGCAAACTGCCTGCGGTCCGATATCAGTAGTTACCGTGGTCGACCAACCAGCCCACGTGTCAACTGCCACAATGCCGCGCTTTGGCACCATTGCCGTGGTATCCGCGCGAACCGAGCCGCGGGCGGATTTTCGCGAGTTCGAAGAAACGGGGACGGGCGGAGTCGGGCAAGGCGCCATGGCCGGGGCAGGCTTGTGGGGGCTTTTCGTCCTCCTGAGCGGATGCCTCAATCCAATCACTGCTCCCGCATGCCCCGCACTCCTTCCCGCCGTCGCCGGCGGTGCCGGCGCAGGTGCTGCCGCAGCCGGCGATCGTGCACCGCCGGGTTTGGATCCGGCACAAGCGCGCGCGGCCGTACGATCCGCCTTCCGTGAAGCGCATCTACAGGAAACACTGCGCGATTTGATACTGCAATACAACGTCGCCACGACTCGCCAGAAAATGCAAGAAGCGGCGAATCCGGAGCCGGACTTCCCCGAGAAGCAGCCTGGTTATGGCGCATTGCGCGGCGCGAACATTGATTCGGTGCTGGAGATCGGCATTGTCAAGATCGGCTTGGATGGTTCGGGGGGCATGTTCACCCCACAGAGCAATCTCTATGCAACAGCGCGCGCGCGACTGCTGCGACTGGCGGACGGCACGGTGTTGAGCGATGCACCGTACGAAGCGATGAGCGCACCGATGACGGCAGAAGAATGGAGCAAAGGAAATGCGGAAACATTCAGGCGACAGTTGCAACTGGTGTTGCAGGACCTGGCCGAGCAAATTGTCGATCATCTTTTTCTCGAGTATCACACACAGAAAGTCAGCACCCTGCCTTTTACCCGGAGTTGCCAACAAGCGCCTTTGCCACTGAAGCATCCTGCGCCGACTCACAATCCCTGTACATACTGCTTCCGCGGGAGGTGGGGCTGGACTTTTCCTCAAGTGGAAACCGTGCAACCCGTTTTGAGTTGGGAAGCGTTTTCAAATCCCAGCGACTCCGCAGATCGTTCTAAGGGAGAATTGTCTGTCATCACCGACATGAGGTATGACCTTCGGATTTTTACAGCCAAGAAGTTCGGTAGCGGACTCGCGATACTAGACGGCGCCTGGATGCCCGCCGATCTCGTATATCGTCGAAGCCTTTCAACGCCCAGTCACCAAGTCGAGATTCCGCTGCTAGCCTGTTCGCACTACTTCCTGACCTACCGCGCGCGCTTCGAGTTGAACGGACAGCCCCGCTCGACCAGATGGGCCGGCACCTATAACGCCGGCCCGACCGCTTGCATCATGACGACTGAACCCGAAAAGCAATTTCCGAGCCGTCACTACTATGGATTCAAGACACCTTGCCCATCGGTGAGCAAGAACTAAGATCGGACGCATCTGCCCGAATTGCGGGCGCCGATCGAGAATCGCGGACGTCGGCCTCCCTACGGGACCCGAATCAGGCGGCGGCCATGCGTCAGGAATGATCCACCGGCCGCAGATCCTGAATGTTAGCCTCGGCTCAGTGTCGCCCACCCCGCCGCCCCGCCACGTCCTGCCGGTCATCGTCGCCTCGCAGTTCGCCGGCACATCGCTCTGGTTTGCGGGCAACGCCGTGCTCACCGACCTGCAGCGGGAATGGAGCCTCGCCGGCAGCGCGGTTGGCGACGTCACCTCTGCGGTGCAGTTCGGCTTCATCGGGGGAACGCTGGTATTTGCGTTTCTCGCTGTCTCGGACCGGTTCTCTCCGAGGCTCGTCTTCCTCGCCTGCTCGCTGCTCGGCGCGCTCGCCAATCTCGCGGTGCTGGCTGCGGGCGGCGGGCTGGAGCTCCTGCTTGGCTGCCGCTTCCTGACGGGATTCTTCCTTGCGGGCATCTACCCGGTGGGGATGAAGATCGCCTCGGGCTGGTATCGCGGCGGCCTGGGCAATGCACTCGGCTTTCTCGTCGGCGCGCTCGTGCTCGGCACGGCATTTCCCCACCTGCTCAAGGCGCTCGGCCAGGCCTGGCCCTGGCAGAACGTGCTCACCGGCGTTTCGGCCCTGGCGGCGGCAGGCGGCCTGCTCATGCTTCTCGTTCCCGACGGCCCCTACCTGGCGAAGGGCTCGAAGTTCGATCCCGGGTCCCTCGCCGTGATCTTTCGAGCGCGCGGCTTCCGCGCATCTGCTTTCGGCTACTTCGGCCACATGTGGGAGCTGTACGCGTTCTGGACCTTCGTGCCGGCGGCGCTCGCATTCCATGGCGCGCAGCTCGACGTTCCGTTCTGGGCGTTCGCCGTCATCGGCGCCGGCTTCATCGGCTGCGCCGCCGGCGGCATCGTGTCGCTGCGCGCGGGCAGCGCGCGTGTCGCGTTCGCGCAGTTGGCGTGCTCGGGCGCATGCTGCCTGCTGTCGCCGCTTGCGATCCAGGCGCCGACGCCGCTGTTCCTCGCATTCATGCTGTTCTGGGGCGTGGTGGTGGTGGGAGATTCGCCCCAGTTCTCCGCCCTGAACGCCGCGAACTCGCCGAAGGAATGGGTCGGCTCGGCGCTCACCATCGGCAACTGCATCGGCTTCGCGATTACCATTGCCAGCATCCAGCTCCTGAACGCCGCGATGACTTGGCTGCCGATGCAATACCTGTTCCTGCTGCTCGCCCCTGGCCCCGCACTGGGCCTGCTCGCGTTGCGCCCGCTCATGGGGAAATCATGAACATCATCCGGATTGGGGACCTGACCGCCAACCGCCTTGGCTTCGGCGCCATGCGCGTCTGCGGCCCGAACGTCTGGGGCCCGCCCAGGGACCGCGCCAACGCGCTTCTGGTGCTCCGCCGCGCTTTCGAACTGGGCGCCAATTTCTTCGATACCGCCGACAGCTACGGTCCGCACGTCGACGAGGAACTGATCGCCGAAGCGCTCCATCCCTACCCGAGCGATCTCGTCATCGCGACCAAGGGCGGCCTGCTGCGGCCGCGGCCGGGCGCCTGGGACCCGGACGGCCGGCCCGCGCACCTGAAGCAGGCGATCGAGGGCAGCCTCAGGCGCCTGAAGCTGGAGCGCATCGACCTTTACCAGCTGCATGCGCCGGATCCGAAGGTGCCGTTCGCCGATTCGGTCGGCGCCCTGGCCGAGGCGCAGCGCGCCGGCAGGATCCGCCACGTCGGCGTGTCGAATGTCAGCGTGAAGCAGCTCGAGGAAGCGCGCCGGATCTGCCCCATCGTCTCGGTGCAGAACCGCTACAACCTGGAAGACCGTTCCTCCGAGGACGTGCTGCAGTCCTGCGAGCGCCTCGGCATCGCTTTCCTGCCCTGGTATCCGCTGGGCGCGGGAGCGGCGCTGAAGTCCAAAACCGTTCTGGAAATTTCCAGACGGGTGAAAGCAACAGCATCCCAAATCGCACTCGCGTGGCTGCTCGCCAAGTCTCCCGTGATGCTGCCGATTCCCGGCACCGCGGACCTCAAGCACCTGGAAGACAACGTCGCCGCCGCCGGATTGCAGCTCCCGGCGGAGGACCTGAGCAAGCTGGATTAGCCCCGGAGCCACGTCCGATCGGTCCCATGACCGCTGAGTACGGCACAGCGTCCCGTCCTATCCCGCGCCTCGCTTTCTGGCTTTCGCTGTCCGTTCCCGGGCTGGGGCTGCTCTATGCCGGCGCTCCGCTGCGCGGTGTCGCGATTTTCGCGCTGGCATTTCTCGGTTTCGCCGGCATCATCATGGGTCTGGATCACGGTGCTCGCCGTCCCGAGTACCAGTACTACGGCGCGATTGGCGCGTTGCTTCTGCTCGGCGCCTGGTGGGGCGGCGCCCGGCACGCGGAAAGTTTTGCGGCGCGCCAGTGCGCATGGCCGCCGCTTTACCGCTACTTCGCGTGCACCGATGTCCGGCAGGCGCTGTGGGGGGCGCGCGTCGAGCTTGCGATGGCGCTGCTGTTTGCCGCCTTGACGGCGCTCTACCTGGCATACCCGAAGCCGCCACGATGGCTTCCGGAGCCGCCCCGCTACTGGTTTCTCTATGAGGTGTTCGGCGCCTTCTATCTCGCCATGACGCACCAGCTGAAGATACGCACTGCCGGCTTTTTCGCGCTCACGCTCCTCGCCACCGTGTCGCTCGGGCTGTTCACGAACCTGCCGAAGGACATGCTGGCGGCCGCGTTCATTCTCGCGCTCCCGTCCTGCTGGTTCTCGCTTCAGCACCGTGGCGACGAGGCGGCCACACTGCATTGGCGCCGGCTCATCGTCTGTCTGCTCGCCGGATATCTGTCGCTGTTCGGGTTTGGAATGCTGGTGAATTTCCTGGAGATCGTTTCTGGGGCGCCGCAGTACAAGATGAGGATCTCCAGCGACGGCAACCTCGCAATGGCGGTATTCGCGATGATCTACTATCTGCTTCGATCCACCTTCGAAGTGCTCTCCCGCTGGACGGCTTCCTCCAGCAGCTTGCGGTAGCGCACCAGCGCAGCGTCGATGCCCAGCGGCAGCATCGGCGCGCCGGGATTCCTGCGGATCGCCTGGTGCTGCGCCGTGATCATGTCGCGGTCCTCGTTGAACGCGGTGATCAGGCTCTGGAATATTCCCTCGGTGACGGCGGCGTCGCCCGCGTCGGCGCGGTGCGACTGCTGGAAGAAGTAATGCGTGGTGTCGTCGGTCTCGGGCGTCAGCGTCTGGCAGCTGTGCAGCATCACGGAATTGGCCGGATCCGGCGCCTCCTGCCCCGCCGGCTTGCCGCCCGAACTCATCAGCAGCGTGCCAGGAAAGAGGAAGTCGTAGATGAACCAGCGGTCCACCAGGCCGCTGAACTTGCGGATGCTCTGGTAATACGGCGGCGGCGGCACGCCGGGTACGCGGCGCGTGACGCGCACGCCGCGCTCAAGGACCTCGATCTCCGGCCGCGCCTGCGCGATCGCGGTCGAACCGCCCAGCGTCTTCTCGTGCACATAGGACAGGTGCGAAAAATCCAGCAGGTTGTCGCAGATCAGCAGGTAGGGCGTGTCGTAGCGCAGGTAGCCGGGCTTGTTGCGCCAGTCCGGGTGCGCATTGGAGAAGTTGTCCGGCAGCAGCCGCTCCTCGGCCTTTGCCGGGTCGCCCATCCACACGAACACCCACTTGTTGCGCACCGCGACCGGGTAGGTCTTCACGCGCGCCTGCGGCGGGATGCGGTCGAGGCCGGGCGCGTCGACACAGCGTCCTTGAGCGTCGAATTTCAGTCCGTGATAGCCGCAGCGCACGCCATCGCCCTCGTTGCGTCCTTTCGACAGCGGCGCATGCCGGTGGCAGCAACGGTCCTCCAACGCAACGGTGCGGCCATCGGCCGTGCGAAATACCAGGATGGGTTCGTTCAGGACCGTCCGTCCGAACAGCCCGCCGGGCGGCACTTCGTGGTCCCAGGCAATGACGTACCAGCAATTGCGCAGCATCATGCGGCCATCCTTCCTCGCTGAGCCCTGTAATCGGTGGGCGATGACCCCGTCCAGCGCCGGAAGGCGCGCGTGAACGCGCTCTGGCCGGAAAAGCCGAGCAGGAAGGTGATCTCCGTGATGCTTTTGCCGGAATCCTGGACATAGCGCAGCGCCAGGTCGCGGCGCGTCTCGTCCACAAGCTGCTGGTAGGTCAGGTCGGCCTCGGCGAGCTTGCGCTGCAAGGTGCGGCGGCTCATGTGCAGGACCTTGGCGATGTCCACGTCGGGCGCCTCTCCCGCCGCGAGGCGCTCCAGCACCGCGGCCTTGCAGCGCGCCGGGATGTTGGAGCGGTCGAGCGCCGCCAGCTGCTGCGCCAGCATGACGTCCATCGTGCCCGCGATCTGCCGGTTGGAGACGGACAGCGGCGCATCCGCGTCGCGCGCCGACAGCACGAT
>Ga0315910_10004155_pt1 | contig 12164 bp, 8 predicted proteins | sample EdamamesoilMG_FD_204470 | JGI IMG/M metagenome (GOLD analysis project Ga0315910, IMG submission 204470) | Garden soil microbial communities collected in Santa Monica, California, United States - Edamame soil | ecosystem: Environmental > Terrestrial > Soil > Garden | place: USA: California... | reverse complement strand
TTTTATTTTTCATACTCGGGGGAAACTTATGAATGCGTTAAGGAAAACAGTCGTGCAGGATCAAGCACCAGGGCCAGGTGTCCATTACCCAGAATCGTGCTGCCGGAAATGAAATCCTGTTGCTTGTAGGCATCCCCTAACGGTTTCATCACCGTTTGCATTTTCCCTTCGATCTTGTCTACAGCTATACCTTTCCGGATTCCATTTACCAATACCGAAATGATGTCCGTTGTTTTCGGCAGATTTTCCTCATTGTGAAAACGCTGGCGAAGCGAAAGCACCATCAACGGCTCTTCATTCACGACTACGGTTTTATTTACTTTATCATCGCGATGTACTTCTTCATAGGGTATGCGATCAATACGCTCCACTACATTCAGGGGAACGATGTAACGCGTTTCCGCCACATTAACCAGCAGCCCTTCAATGATGGATCGTGACAAGGGCAGCTTGATATGAATGGCCGTACCTTTACCCGGCTGGCTTTTTACCGACACACTGCCGCGCAGTTCATCGATCTTCTGCTTTACGACATCCATCCCCACACCTCTTCCCGACACGTCCGATACCTGCGAGGCGGTGGACAATCCCGGATGGAAAATCAAATCATATATTTCGTTATCGCTCAGCTGGGCATCCGCGGAAATCAAGCCCTTTTCGATCGCTTTCTTCAGCACCGTTTCTTTTGGTATTCCCTTACCGTCATCACTGATGATGATGTTTACATAGGAACTTGAGTTGAAGGCTTTCAACTTAACCGTGCCGTGTTCTGATTTTCCTGCCGCTTTCCGTTCAGCCGGAGTTTCAAGTCCGTGGTCAATGGCGTTGCGAATAATGTGAACCATCGGGTCGGCCATCAATTCGATCACATCCTTGTCCATTTCAGTATCCGCACCTTCACTGAGGAAGTTTACTTTTTTATTGAGCTGCTTGGACAAGTCGCGAACGAGGCGTTTAAATTTGGTTACCAGCGTTTCCACCGGTACCAGGCCGATCTCGAGGGATGTATCGCGCAATCTGCCGGTAATCATTTCGAGCTGTTCGGTGACATCGGCCAATGATGTATTCTGAATGGTTGATGCCGTTGTTGTGAGTTGAGCCTGAATGATGATCAGCTCACTGATCCAGTTCAGCAGGTCGTCAACTTTGCGCTTGCTTACTTTAATGTAGCTATCACCAACACCTCGTTTTCGTGTGGCAATGGATTCGGATTCATCAGCATCCTCTTCCCGGTTCTGGTTGAAAGCTTCCATGCGGAGAGCAACGAAAGCTTCGATTTTTTCCATTTCAAGCGGATGAGAACCCAGCGAATCAAGATACCCGGCAAATTCGGGTTGTTCGAATAGATCGCAAGGAGTAAGCCGGGAATAAGTGACAGTGCATTCATTTTCAACAAAGATGAAGTAACTCTCCAATTCAGATTGAGGTGCTGTAGTAGTAAGAAACACTTCCCAGTAAACTACCTCACCGGATTCCTTTTTGGTAAGTAGAGTTCGGGAAGTACCGAGTGCTGCGATGTCCTGCACGATAAACACCAGCGGATGATTGCCATCCGCAGTGATGCTTATCGCAGGTGAAATGCGCAGAAAGAAAGTAGCAAGCTCGTCTCTCTGAATCGCACTAGAGGGGGTCTTCGAAATGTCGGCAGTCGACTGTGATTCAACGGCCTTTAGAAAATCGATTGCTGTTTTAAGATGGGCTCCTAAAGCGTCAGCGTTATTTATTTTTGCAGCGTCTTTCTCTTTCAGAAGATCGCGCACTTTATCAAAAGCGTGAAGCGTAATACTGATCAATCCGTCAGACACCTGCATCTTGCCCTGGCGGACGAGATCATACAATGTTTCCAGGTGATGTGCCAGCTCACCAATATTTTCGAAGCCAAACATATTTGCTCCGCCTTTGATGGTGTGCATGGTCCGGAACACCTGTTCGAGGGGTGCACTGGCTTGCGGATTGGCTTCGAGTTGCAGAAGTCCCTCGTCCAGCTCGTTGAGCAGGTCGAGCGCATCTTCAACAAATCGTTTCTGGTTGCTATCCATTGCCTATCGCGTTTTCGATCTGAGCGAAGAAAGTTTCAGAACGGTAGGGCTTCTTGATCCACGCACTTAATCCCGCCTCTTTTGCACTGCGCATTTTGTCGGGATTGGATTCTGTGGTCAGAAAGATCACCGGTACTTTGGATACCGTTGGATTATCCTTTATTTTCTTCAGCAGTTCGAAGCCGGTGCAATCAGGCATGTTGTAGTCCGTGAGCACCAGGTTAACGTTATCGGCTTTTTCAGTAAGTACTTTATACGCCTCATTGCCATTGGCAGCTCCGAGGGTTTCATATCCTTTGCGTTGGAGGGTCTCGCAAACGAAGTCACGGATACTGGCGAAATCATCTACTACAAGAATTGTCTTTTTCATAGGGGGAATGAATTATGATTCGAATGTATTCTGGATTCAGGGCCTGTCACAGCACCACTGCGTAAGTGGGCGCCATAACTTAGTATCTGGTGTTATTTGAATAAGCGGGCTGAAAGACCGGTGCTTACAAAGTAGTCCGGGGCATTTTCGCTCAAACCAATACCACCGGAAATATCCCACTGCAGCATCGGGGTGAATTTGTAGGTAAGACCGGCATCGGCACGGTTATCACCCTTGTTTCGCTCCGGGAAGAAGCTGTAACCCTCAATAAAAACCCCGGCTTTATCGGAAATGGCATATCCGAGAGAGGCCGTATAGATAAAGGTGGCGTTGGGAGATTCACCATCCCATTCAGCACCGAGGTTATAACTGAGCGCAAATTTTTCGCTTAACGTATGTGCAAAGGTGAACCGGAAATCAACGGCCGTATACTTCGGTTCAAACTCGCTGGATCCGGTACGGAGGTTAATATGTCCGATCATAGCCGCTTGTGGCCAGAAACCTTTTTCATCAGCAAGCTTTATCTTCAAGCCTAATGCGAGCGGGCTGATACCCTGAACTTTGTCAGACGCGGCCTCACTGGTTCGTGATTTTTCACCCAGGTATTCCGAGATGAGACGCAATTCAAAGTTCTCATTGACACCGTATTTGATCAATGTTGTATTGTACGTATAGTTGGTTGCATCTACGGCCCGGTCTTTATCCTTCTCGAATATAAAACCGGTTTCCACCTGCAGACCACCCTTGGGTACCAATACAGGTGCTTCGGTTTGATCCGGACGATCGGTCACCAGATCCGGCTTTTCAATGGTTTGACTTTTTGCCATCCAGATATTCGCCAGAAAAATGGCAACTGTTAAAAGAATAAAGAGTGCAATTTTTTTCATAAGGGGGCATCATTTATTTGCCTGATCAAAATTGATAAGCCCATTGCCGCCTTGAAATGCTGAATGATTAAGTGGAGGGAGTTTTTGAGTAAGTGGAGGAACAAACTTTATAAAAGAAAAAAGCCCCGGGCCGTCTGCCTGGGGCTTTTTAAATTCCTGCAACCCTTAACCCTAAACCAATGATGTACAGGAGAATTTTACTGTGTATGCATAGCAAATGTACGGTGTGAATACCTTGTGGGTAAGCGGGAATAAGTAAGTGGCGGGAATGAATGAGTAAGTGGGAGCTATAAGACTTTGAATAGCACCCTTGTCCATAGTTCTTCCACCACCTGGGCCTTGTCCGTAAGCAAACCGGTGTTGGTAAGCATCACGATGGTGATGGATTTATCCGGAAAATAGTAGGCCATCCCCCCTCCGCCCATTCCACCGCCATCGTGGCCGAACGCTACACCCCCTCTACCGAAATTAACCCGCATCAGCCCCATTCCATAGGGAACACCCGTTATTACACCCGTTTTCATTTCGGAAAGAGACGATTCGTTTAACAATGCTCCATTGCCTAAAAGCGCACGATAGAAAACCGCCAGGTCTTTTGCCTCACAAAGCAAACCATCTCCACCGATTCCCCCTGCAGTGAGTTTGAACTGCGTCTCCGTCACATCTTCATAGTGGTTGCTGGTGAAGTAGTAGGATTTTCCATCATAGTTATCCGGACTTGAATACGGAAGATACCAGGTGTTATTCAGACTGAGCGGGTCCATTATTGCCGATTGAAAATAGGCTCCGTGATGTTCGCCTGTTACTTCGTCCATAATCATTGCCAGAAGATGATAGTTCGTATCGGCATAGGCGAAGTCAGTTCCCGGAGAAAAAAGGGCGGGCTTGTCATAGACATAGCTCAATACCTTTTCGATTGTCATCGGGAACAATGCACCGCTTAGTACATCGGCCTGAAATTCCGGTATCCACACATAGTCCACAACTCCGGAAGTGTGGTTCAGCAACTGGCGTATCGTAATTTCATTTCCGTTACTGATGTGATCACAAAGATCCGCGGACAGATATTCATTCATTTTATCATCCACATCCAACCTGCCTGCTTCCTGCAGTTTCAGCACAGCCACCGCAGTAAATGATTTGGAAATACTTTGCGGATAGCCCAGCGTAAGGGTATCCATTCGAATATCATTCTCGCGGTCCCGAAATCCCGAAGAGAAGTACCAGGAATAGTCCGGGGTAGAAACGTACAATACAACTCCGGGCAACAGACCAGCTTCCGTGTAAGCATCCAACGTTTTTTGCACAGAGGCCTTTTTATTAACGGGCTTTTCTTCGGAATCACAGGATACAAGCCATACGATCGAAAGCAAGACAAAATAGCGCTGCAGCATATTAACCGGGTTTTGTGAATGGTACAGGTGTGATACACCTACAGGCGTCTTTCCCCTGACAAAGGCATCTGTATTTCAACGAGCGCAACGCCCGCCAACGAAGAATACGGATGTTTCAGGTTATTCTTTTGGAATCGTAATGGTGATACGATGCTTTTCAAGTGCGATGAAATGCATGACCATCTTGGCATTCAGTTTCCAGGCAATTTTCTGGGCCGCAAAGAAATTAACGAGGCGTGGATAGTTCAGCACATCGGTATAGATTGAAGCTTCCTGGCTGATCGCCTTCCGCAAATTTTCTGCGACCACAAAACCATCGGCACCAATGGTGATCTTCAGGTTGCGCTGTTCACGTGTGAAACGGAAAAACAACTGGCTATGCAGCTTCTGCTTGGGCAGTGACAGGAGGTATAGTAGAATGTTGGTAAGCAACGATCGTGTTAGAATCTCATTGATCCCTGAAAAAGAATCCATGTTCGACTGAAAATGGAATTCCAGAAAGTCGACAAAAGCATTTTGTTCGATCACTTTTCTAAGGGCGGTTTCGACATCACAAAATCGGAGGATATGGGTAGGCGAGCCTTCTTCCACATCGGATTCTGCCAGGTAAACCATTTGGAAAAGGCGTTCATCCAATTTGGCGGCATGCGAATCCATCATCTGCAGAATGCGGTCTACTTCCGAATTATCTTTTCGGATCTTCAGCAAGTTCATAAGGCCCTGTATCGTGGCAAGCGGTCCCCTTACATCATGGGCCATCCGGTAAATAAACTGATCCAACTCCGCCTTGCGCTGCTGCAACTGCTGGTTGATCACGTTCATCTCACTTAGATTTTTTATTTTCAAAATGATCCGGCCATTGATGTCGCTGATCAGCCCGAGGTAAAAACCCGAGATAGCCACCTCAATCGGCTGGTTGCTTTTTGAATAGAGGATCACATTTTCTTCCGGAAAGAAACCATCCCTGAGCTTCCGGTCAAGAATTCCAATGACGTCACATTCGCCCGAGAGATAATTGATGTTTTTACCCGTCAGTTCATCATTACTGAATTCCAGAAAATCCAGAACGTTCTGGCTTACCACAGTTATGGTAAACTTTAAGTCAACAATGATTGAATCCTGAAATAGCTGGGGCAGCTGCTGACGGATGGAATCCTCAGAGATTAACCGGGGCGAAAAATCCTGATTAAAAACCAACATAGATGACGCAAATACAGACAGATTAAAGAAAGATTAGAGGGTCTTTTTCTTAACCTTCACGCAATGATACGACAGCCGGATAACGGACGACAGTAGAAATTAGTAAGTGGCGAGTAATGTCCTGTAAGTGGAAAGGCCTCTTTCAAAAGAATTAATTCAAACGTTAGCGAACAACCTGATGTCTTCCCGGATGGTCAAGCCCTGGCTCCTATCCGCGACAGAAATCCATCTTTTTTGCGCTTCGAAACATCCAGGGATTTGTCATCCGACATGATGACATAGCCACCCTCACCCCGAACATACTTTTTGATAGCATTCAGGTTAATCAGGTAAGAATTATGAATGCGATAAAAATTATAACTTTCGAGCAGGTCTTCGTATTCTTTCAGCGTCCGGCTTACCACATATTTTTTTCCATCGGCCAGCGTGATGTCGGTATAGTTACTGGATGCTTCGCAATAAATTATATCCTGCATTCTTATAAAGATCAGTCCATCCGCTGTAGGCAGCGCCAGCTTGTAATTTTCAACGGAGTTGGTTTTGAGATTGTTCATCAATTCATTCAGTCGCGCAGAGATGGTGTCGTCTTTCCGTTTCTCCACTTTACCAACCGCGCGTTTCAATTCTTCGATGTCAATTGGCTTCAGTAAGTAATCAATAGCGGAGAATTTAAAGGCTTTGATGGCGTATTCGGAATAGGCCGTTGTAAATATCACTTCGAAATTAATATTCACTACTTTGGTGAGAAGATCAAAACCGGTTTCACGCTGAAGCTGTATATCCAGAAAAACGACATCCGGCTTGTGTTTTTGAATGGCATCCATGGCTTCGGCAACCGACTCACACAGTGCCTTGACGGTGATGTTGGTGCAAAAATCTTCCAGCAGTATCTTCAGACTTTCGCGGCTCTTGAGTTCATCATCAACGATAATACAGTTAATCATATGTATATACTTAAAAATTCACTGCTAAAGGATTAAAACCGAACCCATATACTTACCCGCGTACCTGCTGCCTGCCCTTTACCATCCACCAGGTCTTCTGTTTTAAAAGAAACATTTTCACGCTCATTAATCAGCTTTAACCGTTCCTCGGTGAGCACCGTAGCCATCGATTTATGCTTGGGAAAATTCTGAGCCTGCAAGCGTCTGGATTCTTCTCTTCCCACCCCGTCATCCTGCACCTCAAACAAAACACGATCGTCATCGTAGCGCACGGAAATGGAAAGTGTGCCGTGCGACTTTTTATTATTCAGTCCATGGAGTATGGCATTCTCCACATACGGCTGAATCAGCAAGGAAGGTATTTCGATGTTTTCAAGATCGAGTTCAGGATCGATCGTGAGTTTAAAGTCAAACTTATTTTCAAACCTCACCATCTCCAGGTTTATGTAATATTTCAACAACTCAAGTTCGTCCGTGAGGCTGATCTTGTCATTAACCGAATGGGTCAGCACACCGCGTATCAGCTTGGAGAAAGTAGAGAGGTAATTAATAGCATTCTGCCGGTCGTTCTTGGCGATAAAGTACTGAATGGAATTAAGCGCATTAAAAATAAAGTGCGGATTCATCACCGACCGAAGAGCCATGAGTCTGAGGTCACCGATCTTTTTATGGGCTTCAATAAGTTCCTGCGTATTTTTCTTTAACACCGTAATGTCACGCGTGTAAATGGATGCCCCGACAACCTTTCCGTTTTCGATAATGGGGTGAACCGAATTCTGAAAATAACTGTCGTTTACGTTCATTTCATCCAGCACAGACTCACCGGTAAAAGCCCGCTTGTACAGCGTCAACCAGTAGTCCACCATCGAATCCGGCAAGCGGCCACGGGAGGCAGTTTCAAAATTCTCACCTACGGAAAAAGTGGCACCATACCGTTCAGATACATAACGCTGCAGCACGTGGTTCATCGTGGTGATCTTAAAATCGGTATCCACCGACCAGATGCTTAAATCGGTATTATTAATGATCGCATTAAGCTTGATTTCGTTTTCGCGAATCTTCTCCTCGATGCGCTTACGTTCGGTAATGTCTTCACCAAAAACGGTGACACCGGTTATGATGTCTTTTCCACTGATAGGCCCGATCGAAAACCGGAAGTGGCCATTGGTTTTTACCGGATCTTCAAGCGTAAACGACTCGCCTGCCAATGCACGCTGATAACGCTCGATCCAACGCGCATGCAATTTTTCAGCATCCGGGTGTTTTGAGTTCACCTCCGAAATAAGTTTCTCGCCACGCTTCACTACCACACCATAGGTAGTTTCCATATAATCACGGAATGGCTGGTTGTAAGTGATCACATTCCAGTTTCGATCGACAGACCAGACCAGGAACTTGGTGTTATTAATGGTGGCATTAAGGTTTGCCTCACTCTCCAATAGATTCTGTTCGATCTGTTTTCGTTCAGTCACGTCACGCACGATAACCAGCAAATGACTTTCACCGTGAAGCTTTATACGCTGGGCGGAAATAATACCGAGAAAAAATTCACCGTTACTTTTGATAAAGGTGGATTCAAGGGTAACGTGATCCTGCAGCTCCAGTGTTTTGAAGTAAAAGTCGCGGTGATCAGCCACCGCCCATAAATTAAATTCGGTAGTCGATTTACCCAACACCTGCTCACGCCTGTAACCGGCAAAACCTTCCAGCTTTTCATTTACTTCCACCAGCACCCGATCACGTTCGCGGAACACCATCATCAAATCCGGATTCAGGTCGAATGCTTTTCGAAATCGTTCCTGGGCATATCGCTCTTCAGAAACATCGCGGATAACGGAGAGCATGTAACGAACGCCTTCAATCTCGAGCCGGTTACTGGAAACAATTACCTGTATTATTTTTCCATCCCGCTGTCGCCAGGGGCATTCCATTTCCATTTTGCCGCTCGTGAAGTATTCGGTGAAAAATTTTAGCCGGTCTTCAGGATCTGCAAAAAATTTGACTTCCGTTGCAATTTTCCCGATGATCTCATGACGCGGGTATCCCGTGACGGCTTCGATCTTTTCGTTGGCATCCACAATCATGGCATCCTCCTCGCGGAGGATCGTTACCAGATCCGGATTGTTCCGGAAGGCATTGGCAAATTTCTCTTCGCTGGTCTTCAGGCGTTCTTCTGACTCTTTGAAATAGGTAATATCATACGTCAGGCCTGAAATACGGTGAAGTCTTCCTTCGTATAGCACCGGATAAGCCGTAATCCTTAACCATTTTTTATAGCCCAACGGTGTGTTGAGTCTTGCCGTGATATCGAACGGCACCTCGTGGTTGATCAGAATATTCTGAAAGGTTTCCTTTACCAGTTCTCCACTACGCTCATCAAACAGGCGGTATATTTCATTCAGGTCGCTGATGTTAAAGGCGTGATCTACGCCATAGATGTTGTACATCTCGTTGGACCAGAACATCTGCTTTTGCCGGGGGTCATAATCCCAACTTCCGATTTTAGCGAGCTTTTGCGATTGATTGAGAATGAATTCACGTTCCTGTAACTGTTGAAGATTCAGGGACAATTGATCGTTGATCTGGCGAAGTTCTTCATCAGCCGTTGCCAGTTCATACTCCCGCTCCTTTAACTGATGGTTAAGCGTCCTCAGCTGTTCGATACTTTGCTCCAGCACAATTTCACGTTTCCGCTCACGGGTTATATCGATCCAACTGCCAAATGACCTGATGGCAATACCCTGCGCATCGCGTATGAACGTGCCCTGATCAATAATGTACGCCACTGAACCGTCATTCTTTATATACCGGTAGCTGTCAAAAAAAACACTTTCCGATTCGGTAGCACGATCGAAGTTCACCGACACCCGGTCCCGGTCGTCTTCATGAATAGCCTTGAGCCAATCCTGTAGCGTATAATTCGCATTATCAAATCCAAAATCCTTGGTGGCTTTATCACCTGCTTTCCAGGTTATTTTTTGGGTGGTGTGATCAATTTCCCACATGGCGATGTTGGAAAGTTCAGCAACCGCTTTGAACCGGTTCTTTTCTTCCTCCAGGGAATGGAACAATTCTTCGAGTTTGGTTTCGCGAAGTCTTTCTTGCGTCACATCACGCCAGCTGCCCAGTGCGCGCTTTGCACGCCCATCGGTACCACGCAGAAAGCGAACGCTGTCGTGAATAATATAGATGGAACGGCCTGCGCCAAAAAAACGGTATTCATGTTCGTAATACGATGTGTTCGGGTTTTTCAGTGCACGTTCAAAACCGGCAATAGCGCGTTGAGCATCATCGGGGTGAATATTGTTGCTCCAGTAATCCACGGAGATCGGATCTGCCGGTATACCATACTTCGTCCGGTTGCTGTCGGAAGCATACCAGTAAACGCATGACCTTTCAAAATCAACAACCCATATGGATTCCCCGAGGCTGTCGACAATAGCAGAAAAAGTTTCTGCATCGGGTAGATTGAAGATATCGGTGGCGTTTCCTGAAGTCAAAGGTCGAACTAACTTTAGTACACCACTAAAGGTAATTCTTCTAAAAAGAATTCAGGCGATGAAATGAAAATAAAACTCCGGAAAACGGGCCGTCACTGTACAAGATTGGGGATTTCCAGGGTAAAAGTAGTACCTACACCAAGCGTTGATTGAACCGCTATTGTTCCATTCAGTTTTTCAACCACACCTCGGACAATGTACAGCCCCAGGCCGGATCCCTTGCTCTCTGCGTTTGCGCGGAAAAACATTTTGAAGACGCTGTCAATATATTCATCCGCAATACCTATTCCATTATCGGCAAACGTCAGCACCGCCTTTTTTCGATTCACGTTAAAATCCATTTTGATAAATGAATCTTCTTTTCGCGCATCGCGGTAACGCACGGCATTTGAAATGAGATTATTGAAGATGATGAGTAAACGACTGTAGTCTGAATAGAAAGGCACCTCTACCAGGATGTTGCGGACAGACCTGACCTTTTCCGCGCCTTCCATAAATTTGAGTGAGTCGATCGACTCCTGAAGAAGTTCCTGAAAATCGATTTCCTTGGGCATGACCTCCATTCGCGCGTTCCGCGAATAATGAATGATATCGGAAATGAAGTGATCCAGTTTATTGATACTTTTTTCAATCAGTCCGAGGTAGTGCTCTGTGTTTTCTTTTTCAGGGTCGAGCTTGATCATATTTATCAGACCCTTTACGCTCATGAGCGGTGCGCGCAGATCGTGCGATGCGCTGTATACAAACCGGTCAAGTTCTGCATTTATTTTGATGAGCTCTTCATTCTGTCGCTTCAGCAAATCTTCAGCACGGGTTTGATTGGTAATGTCTCTGGAATATACGGTTAGCCCCGCCACGCTCCCATTCTCCACGATCGGATAGGTTTTTGTTTCGAAGGTCCTGTACTCTTTATCTACCCGGTAGGTATCGATATACTTTCCCGGTCTGCCGTGCAATCCACTCTCGTACCGTAAACGCCACAAGTTCTTCAGGTCGACATGATGGGCTGGAAACAACGACAGGATATTGGCCCCGCGCAACGCTTTGATGCCATACGCCTGCATATAGCGCTTAAAGAACTCACGGTTGAAATCAATCAGTTCGCACCGCGTATTGATGAGCCATATACCATCGTCAATGGTATTCAGAATGGAGCGGACATTCGCTTCGTTCTCTATGATCTTCTTTTGATAGGCCTTGCGAATAGTAATGTCGCGGCTGAACACCGACAATATCTGTGAACCATCCGGGCGCGTGCTGCATTTAAAATGAATCTCCCAATAGTAACTGCGTCCATCGATATCAAACACTTCTTCTACCTTTATGGCGGTGCCACTGAGCGCAATCATGCAGCGTTCTTTCCAGGTTTTCGTAAGCGCTGGATTAACGCACTGCATGGATTCAACGATGGATGTACCTTTCTTCAGTTCAATACCGTAGGTTTCAATAAAAATCCAGTAGAATCCGGAATTCAGATTGATGATCCTGAATTCTTCGTCAAGCAGTAAAACATTTGAATCCGCGTCTTCAATAATAGCAGCAAAAAGATCCTGCCACTCACCAATTTCTGGTTGCTCAAGCATACTCATTCCCGATACGTTATTCTGATTTTTCAAGCTCTTCCCTTCCATTCAATCACCGTGATACGCAATCGTATTAATCACTAACATCGCGTTGTGGACAACGAACTAACTCATATTGCGCAGTAGGATTTATATTTCTAAATACTCAGTTAAAAAAAGCACTGGACTTAAAACGGCAAGCCATTCCAAAAGGTGCATTGAAAAAATACGATTTTGTCACCTTTTATGTTAATCCGCATTTTGGATA
>Ga0315910_10004154_pt1 | contig 12165 bp, 8 predicted proteins | sample EdamamesoilMG_FD_204470 | JGI IMG/M metagenome (GOLD analysis project Ga0315910, IMG submission 204470) | Garden soil microbial communities collected in Santa Monica, California, United States - Edamame soil | ecosystem: Environmental > Terrestrial > Soil > Garden | place: USA: California... | reverse complement strand
GCGAATGGCGTTGTGAATGAGCTGGCCGAGGATCTTTTCGACGGGGCGGCGGTAGTAAGTGGGCACGTCTTCGAGGCCCACGACCACGAGCGACACGCGCTTGGAATACATGTCGGCGAGGAACACGGCCATCTCGTCGAGGCTTTCCTGCGAAAGATCGGAGAGCCGCGCGGCCGCCTTCTGGATGCCGGTGTTCGCCACCTCGGCGCCGCGTATCAGCGGCTGCCGGATAGTCGTGCCCGTGGCGGTGGCCGAGCGCTGCGTGGCATCAATGGGCGGCGCGCCCGTCTCGCCATTCTGCACGCGCCACTCGCGCAGTCGCGCGACCACTTCGCCCACCATCGCAAGATGGCTCAGCAGATCGTCGAGCTTGACTGCGAGCGGCAGGAAATCGTTACCCGAGAGGGTTTGTTTGTCGCGCAGGCTGTTGAGTGCGGCCGCGAAACGATCCGAACGGTCGCAGACCGAAGGAATCGGCAGCCGTTCGGCGCGCGAATGGATGCCGCGGATCAACTCCAGGATCAGCACCAGCTTTTCGCGGAAGGCCTGAGGCTCGCGCGCGGGCAGCTTCATGATGGCGCGGAGCTGGCCAGACTTGTCACGCGCTTCGCCCAGGAAGATATCGAGCCGGCCGGCATCGATGTGCATGATCTCCTTCAGCACTTCGCTGAGGCGCGGATCGGGCGGATCGATGATGGACGACGGATCGGGCGCCGTGGGCTTCGAGGCTTCCTGCGCGACGTCCGGCGACGTGATGGTCGTGGCGAGCTGCTGCTCTTCTTCTTCGAGACGATGCATCGTGGCTGTGGCAGCCGTCGAAGCAGCAGCACCGGCAGGCACTGGCGCAACAGCCGGCATCGAGACGTTCAGTGTCGCGATTTTCTGGGTCTTGTCAGCGCTGGCCGAAACTTCGTCCGCCGAAGGAATCGACTTCGACATTGCGGCAACCGCTGATTCCGTCAGCGCGGGCAGCGACGGCATCGAATCGGCGGTGACATCCAGCGGGCCGAGCTCGAACTCACCGGTAGACATCGGCGGAATGACGGCAGCGGCCGGTTTCGCGGGAGCTTCGGAAGAAGCGGTGGCGGCAGGCATGGGCGTTGGCGAGAGCGAGGGCGAGGGCGAGAGCGAGGGCGAGGGCGAGGGCAGCGTGACCGCGGCGGCGGCAATCGCGATCGGGTCGGTGGCAGGTGCGGCCTCGGGAGCCGCCGCCATCGACGCCATGTTGAGCGCGGGGCGAGTGCCCGTTTCGCCGGCGAGCCGCTTCGCGAAAGTGTCTTCGTTGAGCACCGGCACTTCGATGGTGAGCGGCACCAGTCGCGGTGCGGAGATGCGCTCGATGGAGACGATGATGTGATGGACGCGGCCGTCGACCACGAGGCGCGCAAAGCGAATGGCCAGGTGGCGGGCGCCGGAATGGACCTTCGCGAGCGGGTTCTGCGTGGCGTCGACCACCGCGGCGGGCTCCGCCTTCCACATCGTTTCGAGGAACGCGACCGCCTGGCGGCGCACCTGGACGTCGACGAGATCGGCGATGACCTGCACGAACGCAGTGCCGGCGGCGCAGGTATGGCCTAACAACTCGGGGGCGGCGGCCGAGGCCTCGCCCATGAGCTTGTGTTCACGGTCGAGGAACAACACGCCCGCCTGCGACAGCTCGAGCATGGCGTACGACTGCGCGCGCGCCACCACCAACTGTTCGTCGCGTGACCGGATGCTCGCGCGCTGCGTGAGGGCGTACAGCGTCACGCCGATCAGGCAGATCAACGCCAAGCCAAGCGCGACGACGGGGAAGTTGATGAATTCCATTCGCCCTCCTCAGGTCCCGGCGCCCGCCGAGACCAGGGTTTCCGGGTCGATGATGCCGCTATCACTCATCGCGTGCGACATTTGTTCGAGCGCAGCCAGCAGTTCATCGCAGGAGGAAATCCGATGCTCGCGCGACTTCGACATCAGCCGCTCCAGCAGAGGTTGATAGGCGAGGTGATGCACGGGCAGTTCCGGCACCGGCGCCATCACGTGTTGTTGCAGCACATCAATGGCCGAAGCGCCGAGATAGGGTTTCTTGCCCGCGAGCATTTCATACAGGATCACGCCCAGGCTGTAGAGATCGGTGCGCGCGTCGAGCGCTTCGCCCTGGGCCTGTTCCGGACTCATATAGTAAGGAGAGCCGCGGAGCACTCCGGTGCGCGTGCTGCCGTCGCCGGCCAGCAGGCTGCGCGCCAGGCCGAAGTCGATGAGCACCACGCTTCCGTTGTCGCGAAGCATGACGTTGGGCGGCTTCAGGTCGCGATGGATGATGCCCGCTTCGTGCACCACCTTGAGTGAACGCGCGATTTCCTTGAGGAAGGCGATGGCCTCGTCGGCCGTCAGCGGATTCTGCAGGCGCGCCTTGAGGTCGCCGCAGGGGAAATATTCCATCGCCAGGTATTCGACGCCCTCGTGAATGCCGTAGTCGAACAGATCGATGATGGACGGATGGTCGAGCGCGGCAATCGCCTCGAACTCGCGCTGGAACATGATCGAGCGCTGTCCCGTATCGGTTGCGTTCACCTCCACATTGCCGGTGTGCCGGCGCTTGGAGATCTTCAGCGCGACGTTGTGTCCGAGGTCATCGGCAATGGCCAGGTACACGGCAGCCGCTTCGGATTCGCCAATCTTCTGAAGAATGGTGTAACCCGGAATCTGGTGGTTCTCCGGCGCGACGGGCTTGGCTTCCTTCTGGGGATCCTTGAGGGAGGCTTCGAGCTTCGCCGCGGCTGCCGGATGCGCGGCGAGCGCGGCCCTGGCGGCCTCGGCCAGGCTGGCGCCGGTGTGGGTGGCGATGTGCGCGCGAGGGGCTGGCGGCGCAACGGGCGCGGGAGCGGGTGCAGGCGCCGCAGACACGGGTTTCGGTGCCACAGGCTGCACCTGGGCGGCCGCCTTCGCCAGGCTGGCGGCCGTGTGTGTCGAAATGTGCGACGGCGCGGGCGATGACGCCGAGACGGGTGTGGATGAAGCCGTGGCCACGGGCGAGGGGACGGGTGCGGGTACCGCCGCGGGCGCCGGCAGTGGTGCCGCCTTCGCGGCGGGCATGCTCACCGCAAGAGTGTCCGTCTCCGGCTTCGCGGCCGCCTTCGCACCGCGCTCGGCGCGCCGCTGCGCTTCCTTCTCGATCGCTCGAAGCGTGAGCTTGATGGAGCGGTGCAATCGCGGCGGTGTCAGCAGGCGCTTCGGTAGATAGTCGGCCGCGCCCAGGCGAAGCGTGCGGATGGCCGCCAGCTCGCTGCCGCCTTCGGCGAGGATGATCATTTCGGGGAACCCGGGCTGGCTGCGCAACTTGCGGATCCAGTCGAAACTGTCGGTGGTCGGATCCTCGATGCCTTCGTCGAAAGCCAGAGCGAGCATCACGATGTCGTAATCACGGACGGTCATCGCCGTGCGCACGCGACCGAACGACGTCCAGTCCATGATGACCAGCGAATCGTCGGGCCAGCCGGCGCTCACCGCGTGCTGCACCCATTGCGCATACTTCGCGTCGTTCTCGACGATCAGGAATTTATTCGGGCGTGGGGCGTCCATCTATTGATCCGAGAACCTGATGCGGACAGCAACGCGCTGTTCGACAGCCTTGCCATCACGCATGACCGGCTTGTAGCGCCACTCGCTCACCGCCGCAATGGCGGCAGAGTCGAAGACCCGGCGCGGGTTGGCGTTGGTCACCACGACATTGCCCGTGGAGCCGTCGGGCATCACGGTGAATTCCAGCTCGACGAAACCCGAAGTGGGGGTCATGCCGCGATTGCGGGAAGTGCTCGGGAATTTCGGCGCCACGTATTCGATGCGTTCCAGCGCGTTTGCGCCGACGACGCTGTTTGCTTGCGATGCCTTCTCGCGCGCGGCGACGAGACTGCTTTCCGCGGTTTTGATGTCGTCGCCTGTGAACCCGGTGCCGCGAGCTTCGTTCAGCCATGTGCCGGCTGCGTTCAGGTCTCCGCGGGCGAGCGCGGTGCGGAATTCGCCGAGTAACGCATTCGCGAGCGTCTGGCGCGCGGAAGCCACCGCCGGATGGCCGGCGTCGGTATTGATCATGGCCAGGAGATGGGCCTTGGCGTTGTCACTCGCCGGCTGCAGAAGGCGGTTCGCGGCCATCGCATTCGTGAAGGACTGGGTCAGCGCCGTCATCTTGCCGGCGCGCGCGCCGATCACCGTCTCCTGGAGCGAGCGGCGAATCGTGGTCATTTCCTGGCGCTGCGCGCCCGCGCTGTCGGCATTGGCGAGCCAGCGCTCGGTCTCGACCGCGTTGCCTTCGGCTGCCGCGCTGGCGGCAAGCTCGAGCAGCGCCTTCTGCAGCGCACGCTCCGTCTCGGCCAGCCTGGGATCACCCTCGATCAACTGGTTCGCCGCTTCCAGGTAGAAGCGGGCGTTGTCTTCGGAGGGTTCGATGAGAGCGCCGGTGCTCAGGCGCGCGTTGGCCAGGCGTACGTATGTGGCGCCCTTCTCCAGTTTGTCCTGGAGATCGTTGTCCTTCGCGCGCGTCAGCGCTTCACGTTCGCGCTCGCGTTCGATCTGCATCGCCAGGAATGCGCCGCGCGCCGTGGCCGGCTGGAGGGCCTCGGCGACGGTCACCATGCGGCGCGCATCATCGGTGTTGCCCGCGGTGAGCGCGCGTTCGGCCGCCGTCAGCAGACGGTCGGCAACGCGGACCAGCCCGCCTTTGGCCAGCGCATTGCCGGGGTCGAGCTCCAGCGCGCCCTTGAACAGGTCCACTGCATTGCGACCCGGCGGCGAGGCGAGTTCGCCGCGCTGCAAGGCGGCTTCCGCCTGCGCGAGTTGCGCATCCAGGCGCTCCTGGAAAGTGAGTACGGGTTGTTGCGGGGTCAGCGGCGCCACTTCTTCGGGCGCCTGGACTACCGCGGGTGTCGATGCGGCGGGACGCAGGCGTCGCCCAGGCTCTTCCTGCGCGGCAGCCGGTGGTTCGGCCTTGGGCGCGGCGACGACTGGTGCGGGCTCGGGAGTCGCGGTCGCCGGTTCAGCGGGCGCGGGTTCCGAAGAGGCCGCCGGGACCGGCGCAGCCTCTGCAGGCGCGGACTGGGCCGCAGCAGTGCCTGCGTCCGGGCTAACTACCTGCGCAGACGGCTCCGCCACGGGCGCGGCCTTTTCGCCATCACCGGAAGAGCGGGAGAACCAGATACCGACGCCGGCGATGACCACCGCTGCGCCGACGAGGCCCGGCAGAACGGCGCGGATCGCGCTCGGCTCGTTGGAACTGGACTTGGCCCTGGCTGCTTTCTCCAGCTTCGAAAAATCCGGACGGACCTGCTCGAGTGTGCGCTCGACGTTTTCCACTTCGTGGCGGCGCAGGGCGGCATCCACGAACAGGCGTACGCGCGGCGCGGAGACCGGCCGATGCAGAAACCGATATACGACGCCTGAGGTGATCTGCCCGGCGACCTTCGACTGTTCTTCGGCGGTACCGACCACGACGAGCACGAGATCGGGCCACGTCTCTCGCATCCGCTCGGCCGTGGCCGCGAGGTCCCCCTCGATGAACATGCTGTCGAGCAGCGCTACGGAGACGCGGCGGCTGTTCAGATGAGGCGTGAGCTCCGCCTCAGAAGTGACGATGATGAGGTCGTTGGCGGGGTCGACGACGCTGCGAAGAAGTCCGATCAGCGCGCGGTCCTGCGAAATCGCGGCAATCGCCACCGGCGCCGGGGCGCTGGCGTGCATGGGCGATTCGTATTCCGACTGCGGCAACATGACGGTGGTGACGGACCCGCGAAAAGCAGCGAAAACAAGGGGTGCGAGAGCACTTTAACAAGATATGTAAGTTTAACGAGGACGGCTGCACCAAGGCCTTGCGCTCAGGTAATCCGTGAACTGCGTCCCGGCGCCAATGTCTGGTAACGAGACGACATTCACAGTTGGGGTGTGGATTCCGCTCCCGGTTATGATCGCGCCGCCCCCATCCGCACGGAGAGCCAAATGCGAGTCAGAGGCCTGTTTTTCATCATGTTGGCTGGCATCTGCCTGCCCGCCATGGCTGCGGGGCCGAACTCCGCGCAGAAAGCCGGGGCGGAGGCATTTCTGGCCGCACTCGCCGGGGGCAATGTCATGGCGGTCGCGCAGGAGTTGCATCCCGACGAAGTGGAGAAACTGCGTTCGCGACTGCTCGTGCTCTTCCGAGCCGAGGCCTCGCGCTCTGACAACACCTACCGCGCGCGATTGTTTGGACCGGGCCGGTCGCTCGCCGAGCTCGAGAGCATGACGCCCGTGCGTTTCTATGCCGCGCTCTCCGATCGCGTGCGTTTCCGCTCGCGCGAATTCGTGAAGGTCGAGTGGCTCGCCGCCGTCCCTGATGGAAAGGTGGTTTATGTCATCGGCAAGGGAGAGCAGCCGAAGGAACGCGGCGCCGTGAAAGTACTGGTCACGGTGGCGCTGGCGCAGTATGGCCAGCAGTGGCGCGCCGTCATCCCGAGTGAAGTCGAGGCGCAGCTCGATGACCTCATCGAAGGCCGCGTGCTCGCCCAGGCGCCGCCCTCGGCGGGCGCGCCCGGCCGGCAGCTGGTCGAAGAGAGAAAGGCTCCTCTGTCACCGGGCATCAGCGAACTGCTGGCGCGCGCCGAAGCGAGCCTCGCCGAGGGCCACTGCGAGGAGTACTACGACCAGTTCATGAGCCCCAACTTCAACAGGGCGATGTCGAAGTCCGCGCGCAAGACGCTGATCAATGCGTGCACCAACAGCGAGAGTACGCGTGAGACCATGATCACGACGTTGCGCGTCGTGCAGGAGCTCTCGCCGAAGTACGACGGCGCGCGGGCCATCTACGATGTGAGCGGGCAGGGCCTGCCCTACGATCGCTTCGTGCTCGAAAAGGACAAGGACCGCTGGTACATCGCGGAGTGATGGAAGAACCATGCTGAACATCCGGCCTGCGACGCGTGCGGACGCACCCGTCATCGCGAGTCTCGTGCGCGAACTCGCGGACTACGAAAAGCTGCTGGACGAAGCGAAGGCGACGCCGCAGGATTTCCTGCGCGAGCTCGAATCCCCGAATCCGGTGATCCACGTGCTGATCGCCGAATGGGACGGAGTGCCGGCGGGCTTTGCGCTGTACTTCTTCAACTTCTCGACGTTCGTCGGCCGCCCGGGCCTGTACCTGGAAGACCTGTTCGTGCGGCCTGCGCAGCGCAGCCACGGCATCGGCCGCGCGCTGCTGCGTGCGCTGGCGCGTATCGCGCAGGAGCGTGGCTGCGGCCGGATGGAATGGGCGGTGCTCGACTGGAACGAGCCCGCGCTGAAGTTCTATAAATCGCTGGATGCACGGCAGATGAAAGAGTGGATCATCCATCGGCTCACGCCGGTGGAAATCGCGAAGCTCGCTGCCGGGTAACCGGAAACGGTCCTCAGTTCGCGTCGATCGTGAACTGGGTGCCGCGGAACGTGAATTTCGCGCCGCTTTGCGTAATGAGGTCGAGCCGCACGCCCTCGGGCAGGGAATCGCCCTCCCGAAGTTTCCGCATGTTGACGAACACGAACCGCTTGGTGGAGTCGGGATCGTACACGTGCAGGTCGAGGCGCAGGTCCGGAAGCTGCGTGCCCTGAGCAATCACCTCGTCACGCGTGGGCGTGGACTCGCGCCGCGCCGCTGCAATGTTGGCAGCCTGGGCGGGCGTGATCGCGGGGCGGTAATCGCGCGCGTCGTAGTCCGGCGGCACCGAGGGTTCCTGTCCGGACAGCACGGGCTCTTCGGCGAGCGGCGGCGCCGGGCTCGGTCCGATGACTCCCGCATCGGTGATCGCAGGTTGCGGGGCAACCGTCGTGCCTCCCGCGGGAATGTAGGTAGACGTGGCGGGAACCGTGACCATGCCGGGAGGAGTGGCGGGGGACGCTTGTGCCGCCGCGGATTCACTCGCCGCCGGAATGGGAGCTGGCGCTGCCGGCGAGCGCAACACGAACCACACCAGGATGAGCAGATTGATGCCTAACAACACTGCGAGCCCGATGGCCCATGCGGGGAAGTTCCGGCGCGGCGCCGCCACCTTGACTTCGAACAGTGCAGGCGACGACTGGCGCTGACGGTCGTTCTCGGATTTCTTGAGTGCGTCGAGGATGAACGACATCAGCTGCCACCACTGTTGCGCAGGAAAGGAGTGGCCGCGTCGTTGAGCGCGGCATCGAGCGCGACCTGGGTCTGCACGCCGGCGATGCCATCCACTGCGAGGCGATTCCTGCGCTGGAAATCTTCCACGAGCGTCACGAGCTCGGGATCGAAACGATCATTCGCAACGGATTCCGCGGGCAGGCCGTTGACGCGGCGGAGGCTGTCGCGCAGCCAGCGCACGCGCGCGTTGCGCGCACCGAGCGCGAGGGGTTGCGAGCCGCCCGCAGCCGGCCGCCAGAGCAGCACGTAGTCACCGAACCAGCTCTCCGCCAGATCGCCGATGCCGATCTCGCGCTGGGCGCCACCCAGGTCCACCTGCGCGTGTTCGTCGTCGAGACCGGCGAGCACGAGCTGGTGCGCGTGGCCGGCAGAGTCGATGACGTTGAGAACGGCCGGACGGTTGAAGAGCCGCAGCTGCGCAAGCGATCCGCGTTGCGTCAGGCATTCCAGGCCGGCCTGCTGCGCCTGGGTGCAGGGGTCGACGGTGCCGGCGACGTATCGCAGGCCCCACAGCGCGAACAACTTGTTGAAGGCGTTGTCGGGATCCGTCTCACCGCCGTACGTGCCTAACAACTTGTCGAGATCCGGCGCGGCGGGTTTGGGAGCCGGAGCCGGCGCGGGTGCTGGCGCCGCGGCCACGACGGGCGCCGGTGCACGTGCCGGGAGGAAGCGCGGAAGCAGTATCGCGGCGCCGGCAACGGCCAGCGCGGCTACGCCGGCCGCAGCGGTCCAGGGGAGCCAGCGCGGCTGGATGCTGCGGCCGAAGACTTCACCGGCGGCGCGACGCACGACGCTGCCGCTGACCAGATGACGGTCTTCGGTGAAGGCGCCCAGCAAGGCGCGATCGCTGATGATGTTGATGAGTCGCGGGACGCCCCCCGACAGGCGCTGGATTTCGCGCAGCGCGCCGTTTCCGAAGATCTCGCGCGTTGCGCCCGCGACGCGCAGGCGATGGCGCACGTACGCGGACGTTTCTTCGGCCGACAGCGGATCGAGGTGATAGCGGCCGGTGATGCGCTGGGCAAGCTGGCGCAGTTCCACGCGGCCTAACAACTCCCGCAGTTCCGGCTGGCCGATGAGGATGATCTGCAGGAGCTTCTGGGTCTCCGTTTCGAGATTGGTGAGCAGGCGAACCTGCTCGAGCACTTCGGGCGCGAGGTTCTGCGCCTCGTCCACGACGAGCACGATGCGCTTGCCCTCGGCGTGCGCCTTGAGCAGGTGGCGGCTGAGCAGGTCGACCAGGTCCTTGAGGCTGCGTTCCGAGCCCTGCGGTACGCCGAGGCGAAGCTCCTCGCAGATGGCGAGCAGGAACTCCGCCGGTGTCATGCGCGGATTGAGGATCAGCGCGATCTCCGCGTGCTTGGGCGCCTGCGTGAGCAGCGATCGAACTACCGTCGTCTTGCCGGTACCGACTTCGCCCGTGAGCTGGATGAACCCGCCAGCCTCGTTGATGCCGTAGACCAGGTGCGCCAGGGCTTCCGCGTGCCGTTCCGACAGGAACAGGTAGCGCGGATCAGGGGTGATGGAGAAAGGCTTCTCGTTGAGGCCGAAGAATGAGGAATACATGACTGTCGGTTATTTAACGGACGCCGCGCTCTGGCGGCGTTAAAAGTGGCGGCACGCCCGGAAACAGGCGGCAGCCTTTCAAGGCCCGCGGAGTATTACATGGGCTTTTTGGAGGCCGCTACCGGCGCGGACCACCCGTCGTGGACGTAGCCGGGGGCTTGCGGTCCTTGCGCCGCCCGGGGGCCTCCTCGGACATATCTTCCCCGCTTTCGTCCATTCCACGGGCTTCCGGCAGGGCGCTTCCGCGCCGAACGGCGAGGTTGCCGAAGCGCTCCCGGATCAGGTCCACGGCGGTGTCCAGCGCGTTGGCGCTGGTGCTGGCGCCCTGCGCGGACGGGGCGGCAAACAGGTCCATCTGGTCCGCGGCATGCAGGTGGTTAACGCCGACGCCTAACAACCGCACCTTCGCGCCCGGCTGCTCGGCGAGCCAGGCGTCGAGCAGTTCGGCCGCGATCTTTGCGATGGTGCGCGAATCCGTGGTGGAGGGCTCGAAACGTTTCTGGCGCGTGAACGTGGTGAAATCCGCGCGGCGGATCTTCACCGCCACGCATCCCGAGGCGAGATTCTGGGCGCGCATGCGTGCGCCGGCGCGGTCAGCGAGCCGCATCACTTCGGAGCGCATCCTGGCGTGGTCGGCCAGGTCGCTGAAAAACGTTTCTTCGGCGCTGATCGACTTTTCGTCCCACTCGGACATCACGGGCCGCTCGTCGACGCCGGATGCGCGCTCACGCATGCGCTGCGAGTCGCGCCCGAAGATCGGCCACAACACGGCATCCGGCGCCACGCGCAGTTGCCCCAACGTGGTGAGACCCGCGGCCTCGACGCGTTCGCCGAGCTTCCGGCCGAGGCCCGGCAGGCGCCGCACGGACAGCGGATCCAGCCTCGCGTGCAGGTTGTCGTGTGTGATGACGGTCAGCCCATCGGGCTTCTCGAGGTCTGAGGCGATCTTCGCGACGAGTTTGTTAGGCGCCACGCCCACCGAAGCCGCGAGTTGCGTCGTGGCGCGGATCCGGTCCTTGATGCCCCGCGCAATCGTCACGGCGCTGCCCTTGAGCGCGAGGCTCGCAGTCACGTCGAGAAACGCCTCGTCGAGCGAAAGCCCTTCGACGATGGGCGTGTACTCGTGGAACACGGCGAACACCTGGTGCGACACCTCGCGATACACCGACATGCGCGGCTTCACGCAGATGGCATGCGGGCAGCGGCGCAGCGCTTCGCGGATCGGCATGGCGGAATGGACGCCGAACTTCCGCACTTCGTAGCTCGCCGCGGCGACGACGCCGCGATTGCTGGTGCCCCCGACGATCAGCGGCTGGCCTCGCAGCTCCGGGCGGTCACGCTGTTCCACCGACGCGTAGAACGCGTCCATGTCGACGTGCAGGATGGCGCGCAGCGCGGTCAAGGCGCGTCCGTCCGGTGCGCGCGCTACTTCTCGACCGTGATCGTGATCTTCTTCGAGACCACGGCGGGCTCGTGCGGCGTGTGCAGCGAGTCCGCCAGCAACAGCAACAGCGTGTGTTTACCCGGCGTCAGCGTAAGCGTCGTCTCGGTCTGGCCCTTGCCGAAATGGATGTTGTGTTCATCCGCGGGCAGAGGCAGCGAGAGATCCGCGGGCGGGTCAGCGTCGACGATGAGATGGTGGTGCCCCGTGTTGTCGAACTTGATGCCGGCGGGCGCGATGCCCATGCCCTTGAGCCCGAATACCACGGTCACGGGACCCTTCACCGTTGCGCCGTCCTTCGGCGAGATGATGTACACCTCGGCACCGGCAGGCGACGGAGTGCGTTCAGCGGAGGCAAGCCCGGTGGCGGCGAAGATGAGCGCGGCACCGAGCGCGAGACGCGGAAGAATTCGGGATTTCATCGGAGGGCTCCTCTGGCGTGGGGGTGCAACTTAGACCCGCGGGAACGGGGCGCGCAAGCGCCGCTGTTCTGCGTTGATCCGGGGATCATCCGAGGCTGACGGCGCTGAACATCGCGAGCAGCAGCAGGACAATCACGGCCGCGCTGATGTAGGACAGGCCCATCTGCAGATACTTGGCGAACGTGAGCCACCAGCCTTGCCGGTAGTAGTTCCTCATCGCGCGGAAGATGTACCAGATGATGTAGACCCACGCGGCGAACTTCACGACGCCCAGGTATTCGCCGACCACCGGGATCAGGTCCAGCGCCGCCAGGATCGTCAGCATGAGGAACACGAAGGCGTGGTTGTGGACGAGGAACAGCAGGTGTTCCACGTAGTAGCGCTTCGGACGCCAGTAGAGGGGCTTCATCGCCAGCGCGAGCAGCGGCAGGAACACGAACATGGCGCGTGGCAGGTTGTGCACGACGGTTCGTGCGAGCTCGCGGCCGCCGTCCTCGGAAATCTTGGCGCAGGCGGACTGCAGCTTCGCGTAATTCTGGTTTGCAGCCGGATCCGGCTTCTCGAATTCCTTGCAGAACTCGGTCATCGCG
>Ga0315910_10004153_pt1 | contig 12165 bp, 11 predicted proteins | sample EdamamesoilMG_FD_204470 | JGI IMG/M metagenome (GOLD analysis project Ga0315910, IMG submission 204470) | Garden soil microbial communities collected in Santa Monica, California, United States - Edamame soil | ecosystem: Environmental > Terrestrial > Soil > Garden | place: USA: California... | reverse complement strand
CCAGCAGATGTTCGTGGGTCATCCACACGGTGCGGACGATGCCGGTGTCGAGCGGGAGCCTGGGCTGGTGGTCATCGACCGTGCCGCAGAACGCAAAGCGAAGGAAGCTGCGCTCGGTGATCGGGCTGCGCCAGAGATAGACCCCGACGAGTGCCTCGGGATGGAAGCGCCACGCGGTTTCCTCGCGCGTCTCGCGCACCGCCGCTTCGAGCAGGGTTTCGCGATCTTCGAGATGGCCCGCCGGCTGGTTCAACACCAGGTTGCCGGCCGCATGTTCCTCGACCATGAGGTATCGGCCGTCGACCTCGACGATCGCGGCCACGGTGACTTCGGGATTCCAGCCCATGTCGGATGGTGAGCGGCTAACTAGCGCAGGTGCTGGCGCGCGAGCTCGTCGGGCGCGCTGGCGTGCCAGATCTCGTCGAACTCGTCGAGATACTGGCGTGCGACCGGCGGGTTGTTGAGATCGGCGACGCCATCCCAGCGGTCCGAATGCACGCGGTAGACGATGGCGCGGTCGTCGGCGATCAGGTACCCGCAGGCGCGCTGCCGGGCGGCAGCCACCGCGGGGCGGATGTCGATGCAGCTCGTGAGCCTGCGGCCCATCGCGATGAAACGGTTGTTGTCGCGCAGGAGCCTGCCGGAATCCGACAGCAGCACGCGCACCTTGGCGAACCGTCGCGCGAGCACGAAGCGTTTGACGATCTCGAGGAAGCCGTTCTGGTCGTAGAGGTCGGGCTCGAGATCGGGGGTGTAGATAGACATGAGCCGCTGGGCGCTCGAGGCCACGGCTTCCACGGCGGCGCGCATTTCCTCGAGCGAACTGATCACGCGGATCTGGTTCTGCTCGATCGTGCCGGTTCCTTCGGGCAAAGCAGCCCCCGGCGCCGATGTGCGCTGCGAAAATTTGTTGAAATCCAATTCCCCGGTCGTCATTGAAACGAGGTCGCTTTGTGACCTGTGCCCGATCAAGACTAGGTGGCGCATTCCGATTCCTGTGCCAAATGCGTCACGCTTTCATCGGGTTTTCTGCGTAGCCGGCCGCAAAACGTGTGCTGGTTCGCACTTTATGGCGTCACATGCCGGGAGCGGTATCAGGACATACCGATGTAACAGCGGCATGCCGCGGGAGCCGCATTTTCCGCTCCGCTTCCGGGGGCGAGCGGAGGCTAGATGGAGCGCGCCATTTCCGCGGCGAGGCCCAGGTACTGCTGCGGCGCAAGAGCCTTCAGTCGTGCGCGTTCGGACACCGGCAGCGGTAGTTTGTCGATGAATGCCGAGAGGCCCGCGGCGTCGACCTGCGTTCCACGCGTGAAGTCCTTGAGCAGTTCATAGCCGTTCGGAACGCCCGCGGCGCGCAACGCGGTCTGCAGCGCTTCGCCGAGGACCTCGTGCGCACGGTCGATGTCTTCGGCGATCCGCGCCGGGTCGGCGGCAATCTTGCCGAGCCCGCGCTGCAGCGAGTTCCAGGCGATGAGGCTGTGCGCGAGCGCAACGCCGACATTGCGAAGCACCGTCGAGTCGGTGAGATCGCGCTGCCAGCGCGAGATGGGTAGTTTGGCGGCGAAGTGGTGCAGCAGCGCATTCGCGACGCCGAGATTGCCTTCGGCATTCTCGAAATCGATGGGGTTCACCTTGTGCGGCATCGTGGACGAGCCCACTTCACCGGCCACCGCACGCTGGCGCAGGTAGCCGAGCGAGATGTAGCCCCAGGTGTCGCGCGCGAAGTCGATGAGGATGGTGTTGATGCCGGCGAGCGCGTCGCAGTACTCGCCGACCCAGTCGTGCGGCTCGATCTGCGTGGAGAATTCGTTCCAGCTGAGACCCTGCGACTCGATGAACTTGCGGCTGACGGCCGGCCAGTCGACCTTCGGCAGCGCCGCGACGTGCGCGTTGTAGTTGCCGACGGCGCCGTTCCACTTGGCGAGGATCTCGACCTTGTCGAGCCGCGCGCGTGCGCGGCGCAACCTCGCGACGACGTTCGCGAATTCCTTGCCCAGCGTGGTGGGGCTGGCGGTCTGGCCGTGCGTGCGAGAGAGCATCGCGAGGCTGGCGTGTTCATGCGCGAATTTGCGCAGCTTCTCGACGACCTTCTCGATCTCGGCTGACAGGACGCCGCGGGCCGATCGCAACATGCGCGCATAGGCAAGGTTGTTGATGTCTTCGGAAGTACAACCGAAGTGAACCAGCTCGAGCTGCGCCGGCGTGGCGCCGCCGGCGGCGAGCTTGTCGCGCACGAAATATTCCACGGCCTTCACGTCGTGGTTGATTCGGCTCTCGATGGCCTTTACGGCGGAGGCGGCGGCGTCACCCGGTTCGAGCGCCAGCGTGGATGCGACCGTCTTCGCCGACTCGCTGAGTGGTTGCTGCAGGAGTTGCGGGACGGAATCCGCCAGCGACAGGAGCCACGCCGCCTCGATGCGCACGCGCTCGCGGATGAGGCCGCTCTCCGAGAGGATTGCGCGAAGCGGATCGGCGCCCTTGCTGTAACGGCCATCGACGGGAGAGAGCGCCAGGAGTGCTGCGGAATCCATGAAAGACATGCCTCGAATCGGGGTCTAAACTCGGCGCGCATGATATCTCAAGGCGACCAGGATTCCGGGCGGAAAGAGCGCGACAGCTTCGGGGAAATCGAGGTGCCCGCCGGTGCGCTCTGGGGCGCCCAGACCGAGCGGGCGCGCTTCAGCACCATGATTTTCGGCGGCCGGATGCCACAGGGTTTCATCCTGGCCGTGGCACAGATCAAAGCCGCTGCCGCCCGGGCCAACGCCCGGCTTGGACTTCTGCCCGCGGACATCTCCATTGCGATCCAGGATGCCGTGAAAGAGATCCTGCTGTGTCGCCATGACGATCAGTTCCCTGTCGACATCTTCCAGACCGGAAGCGGCACCAGCACCAACATGAATGTGAACGAGGTGATCGCGCACATCGCGGGAAAGGCGCTCGGCAGGCCGGTGCACCCGAATGACCACGTCAACATGTGCCAGAGCAGCAACGACGTGATCCCGAGCGCGATCCACCTGAGCGCGTTGTGGGGGAGCGAGTCATTGCACATGGCGCTCGAAAATCTGCGCGGCGTGCTGCTGAACAAGGAGGACGAATGGGCCGGGATCCTCAAGACCGGCCGCACGCATCTCATGGATGCGATGCCCATGACGCTCGGCCAGGAAGTCTCGGGGTGGCGCGCGCAGATCGACAACGCGATCGCCCGGCTCAAGGCCAGCGAGCCGCGACTGCTCGCGCTGGCGCAGGGTGGCACCGCGATCGGCACCGGCATCAATGCGCACGAGAAATTCGCGGAGACGTTCATCGAGGAACTGCGCGACTCCACGAAGCTCGATCTCAGGCTCGCACCGAACTACTTCGCCGCCATGGGCTCGCAGGATGCCGCGGTCGAATATTCCGGGCAGTTGCGTGCGCTTGCAGTCGCGCTCATGAAGATCAGCAACGACTTGCGATGGATGAACAGCGGGCCCCTGGCGGGGCTCGGTGAAATCCGCCTGCCCGCGCTGCAGCCCGGCAGCAGCATCATGCCGGGCAAGGTGAATCCGGTCGTTCCCGAAGCCGTTGCAATGGTGGCGGCCCAGGTGATGGGATACGACGCTGCCATCGCGATCGCGGGGCAATCGGGCAACTTCCAGCTCAACGTGATGTTGCCGTTGATCGCCAGCAACCTGCTGAACTCGATCAAGCTGCTGAGTCATTCGGCCGCCTCCCTGGCAAATCAGGCCTTGCTGAAGACAACGTCGAACGTCGAGCGTCTCGAAGACGCGCTGTCGCGCAATCCTATCCTCGTCACCGCTTTGAATCCGGTCATCGGGTACGAGCGCGCCGCCGCGATTGCCAAGCGCGCCTATGCCGAAGGACGGCCGGTATTCGACGTTGCTCTCGAAATGTCGGGGCTCAAGGAAGACGAATTGCGCCGCCTGCTCGATCCGGCGGCATTGACGAAGGGTGGGTTACACGGTGGCGGGAGCTCCGGTTGAGTGAGTCGGAGTCGATGGACCTGCGTTCCCGGATCCTGCGCCGATTCGAAGGCTCGCAGCCCCAACACGAACTGGCCGATTGGCGTCTGCTGGGCCTCGATGCAGAGCGCGGCCGGCGACTGCAGAAGCATTTCCCGGCGGATCCGATCGCCGCGGCGGTGCTCATTGCGCTCGTGGATCGCCCCGAAGGACTCTCGGTGCTCCTCACGCAACGCGCCTCGCAACTCGCCAAACACGCCGCACAAGTGTCTTTTCCCGGCGGACGGCTCGAACCTTCCGACCCGGACATCGCGAGTGCCGCGCTGCGTGAGGCGCAGGAAGAGATCGGGCTCGATCCGGCGCTGGTGCAGGTCGTCGGCTATCTACCGGATCACCTGGTGATCAGCGGATTCCGAGTGACGCCCGTGCTCTCCCTGGTGACGCCGCCGGTCTCGCTCACCCCGAATCCCCACGAAGTCGCCGAAGTGTTCGAAGTCCCCATGAGCCACTTCTTCGACAAGGCCAACCACAAGGCGCGACTTCGTCGCGTAGGGGACGAAGACATACTCTTGTATGACATTCCCTGGCAGCAGCAGAACATCTGGGGCGCCACCGCCGGGATGTTGTTGACGCTCGTACGCATGGTGCAGGAGACCCCTTGAACGACGTGGATTCGAAGGCGCAACAGGCGCTGGCACGGCTGCTCGAGATCATGCGCCGGCTGCGCAGCCCCGAAGGTTGTCCGTGGGACCGGCAACAGGATTTCGCGAGCATCGCTCCTTACACCATCGAAGAGGCTTACGAGGTGGCGGAAGCCATCGCGCGCGGCGAACCGCGTGCACTCGAGAGCGAACTCGGCGACCTGCTGTTCCAGGTCGTGTTCCATTCACAGATGGGTTCGGAGAAGCAGTGGTTCGATTTCGCGAGCGTGGCCGAGGCCATCTCGAACAAGCTCGTCGAGCGGCATCCGCACGTGTTCGCGGATGCGCGGATGGGCTCCGCGACCGAGCTGAATCGCGCCTGGGAAGAGCACAAGGCGCGCGAACGCGCATCGCGCGGTGGTGATGCGCCCGGTGAGCTCGACGACGTGCCACTCGCACTGCCAGCCCTGGCGCGCGCCGCGAAACTCGGCAAGCGGGCGGGGCGCGTCGGCTTCGACTGGCCGGATGCCACAGGGGTTCGCGCGAAGATCGAAGAGGAACTCGAAGAAATCGCCGCCGTCGCCGATGGCCAGGACGATCATCGCGCCGAAGAGCTGGGCGACCTGCTGTTCGCGGTGGCGAACTGGGCGCGGCACCTTCGCGTGGACCCGGAGGAGTCGTTGCGCCTGGCGAACGCGAAATTCGAGCGTCGTTTCCGCGCCATGGAAAAACTGGCGTCGGAGCGTGCGCTGGTTCTCAAGTCGCTGTCGCCGGCCGAATGGGATGGGCTCTGGAACGAGGCCAAGGCGGCGGAAAAGCGCGAGAAGCAGGGCGTTCAGTAAGTATTCATAGACTGGTTCGTACAGTGGCACCACGGTCGGGATAGCCCCCGACCGACGGAGGCCATATGTCGATCAGCAACAGAAAAATCGCGGTCTCACTGGTGGCTGCGGCCATCGCCGCGTCGAGCGCGGGTGCGTTCGCCCAGGACCGTTACGACCAGGGTCCCAACGATCGCTATGACGAAAGCGCCTATGACTATGCGCGCGTCGTCGATGTCGAGCCGCTCACGACCCGGGTCCGCGTCAGCACTCCACAGCGGGAATGCTGGGACGAACGGCGCGTCGAAAATCCTCCGTATGCCAATAGCCCCTTGCCCCGCTCCGGTGCGGGCGGTGCGGTTCTCGGCGCCATCGTCGGCGGTGTCATCGGCCACCAGTTCGGCCATGGACAGGGACGCGATGCTGCGACCGCCGCCGGCGCCGTGATCGGCTCCGCGGTCGGTTATACGCAGGCGCAGAAACGCGCCGCCTACGCGTCGCAGCCCGCGCGCGAATACACCGTGCAGCGTTGCGAGACGCGGTACCGTGATGAGTGGCAGGAACGTACCGACGGTTATCGCGTGACCTACGTTTACAACGGCCGCCGCCAGGTCACGGAGATGGCGAACCGTCCCGGTGATCGCATCCGCGTTCGCGTCGATGTCAGCCCGGCGGAGTAGTGAACGAGTTGCTTGTGGTGGCGCTGCGGGCATTTTTTACTGCTCGCATCGCCCTCTCCGCGTATTGTGGAGCGCAAACCTTTACACTCGCCCCCGTCATGAATCGCTTTCGAACAACCCTGCTGCCCGTCGCGCTGCTCGCGGTGTTTGTGAGCCACGCCCAGGCGCGGGGACTGCCGGGCAGCCAGGCCGGCGGGAGCAGCGGTGAAGAGCGCCCCGTCGTGGTGGGTGTGTATCGCGACGGCATCTCGCTGGACGAAGCCGTGCGCCGCGCCGAAGCGCAATACAACGCCAAGGTCGTCCGCACGGACGTGCAGGACGAAGACGGACGCAAGGTGTACGTGTTGAAACTCCTTTCTGAAGACGGCCGCGTGATCACCGTTCGTGTCGACGCTGCCACCGGCAGGGCACGTTAATGCGCGCAATGGTTGTCGAAGACGAAGCGTCATTGCGCGAAGGCCTGCGCGAACAACTCGTGAAGCAGGGCTTCACGGTCGATGTCGCGGCCGACGGCGAGGAAGGTTTGTTCGCGGGCAAGGAATATCCGCTCGACATCGCCATCATCGACCTCGGCCTCCCCAAGCTGCCGGGGCTCGAACTCATCCGCGCGCTCCGCAAGGCGGGCAAGAAATTTCCGATCCTCGTGCTGACGGCGCGCGACCGCTGGCAGGACAAGGTCGAAGGGCTCCAGGCCGGCGCCGACGACTACGTGGCGAAGCCGTACCACTTCGAGGAAGTGCTGGCCCGCATGCAGGCGCTGCTGCGTCGGGCCGGAGGGTGGGCCAGTCCCATTCTCGAGTGCGGTCCCATCCGCCTGGATACGCGAGCGCAGACGGTGACGCTGAATGGCAGCGGCATCGAGCTCACCACTTTCGAGTACCGCATTCTCGAACACATGATGCTTCGCGCCGGTGAAGTCATTTCCAAGACCGAACTCACCGAACGCCTGTACGACCAGGATTTCGAGCGCGACAGCAACGTCATCGAAGTGTTCATCGGACGCCTGCGCCGCAAGCTCGACCCGGAAGAAACGCTGCAGCCCATCGAGACGCTGCGCGGCCGCGGCTACCGCTTCGCCCTTGCCCGAAGCGAAGTGGCGCACACGCAGGGCGCCTAGCCCTTGTCCCGTCCGTCGCTCAGCCGCCGGCTCCTGCTGTCGGTGTTCGTCGTGCTCGTGGTGTTCTTCGGGCTGACAGTGTTCCTGCTCGACATGGTGTTCCGCCGCGCGGCCGAGCGCAGCATGGCCGAGCTCATCGACGCGCAGATGGTGGCGCTGATCGCCGCCGCCGATCCGGACAGCCAGGAATCGGTGACACCGACGGCGGTTCTCGAGACGCGCTTCGATACACCGGGCTCCGGCTTGTACGCGGAGATCCGTTCGGCCAGCGGCGAGAGCATCTGGCGGTCGCAGTCCACTGTCGGCACCGCGGTGCAGTTCGGCCCGCCGGTCGACGGTGGCCAACGCTCGTATTTCTACACGGAAATTGCCGGCACGCCGATCCGGCTGTTCGTTGCCAGTCGCGGCATCGTCTGGGACGACCTGCATGGGAGGCCGGCACGCTTCACGTTCAGTGTCGCGACCAGCCTCGAACACTACGAATCGCAGCTCGCCAACTTCCGCCAGCAACTGGTGGGTTGGTTCGCGACGCTCGCCGTGTTGCTGATGGCGACGCTGGCGCTGTTGCTGCGCTGGCTGCTGAAGCCGGTGCGTCGACTCGAACTCGAGATCAAGGAAGTGGAGGCGGGCAAACGCGAGCATCTCGATGACAGCTGGCCACGCGAGCTGGCGGCGGTCACCAGCAACCTCAACGCGCTGCTCGCAGGCGAGCGCACCCGCATCCGGCGTTATCGCGACACGCTCGGCAATCTCGCGCACAGCCTGAAGACGCCGCTCGCCGTCATGCGGCAATCACTGGATACGAGCAACGCCGAAGCCGGCCAGAAGGACGCTCTCAATGCGGAGATCGACCGCATGAGCGGCATCATCGAGCACCAGATGAAACGCGCCGCTGCGAGCGGCGGCGTGTTGTTAGGCCAGGCGCCGGTCGAGGTGGCGCCCATCGTGGCCGAGCTGCGCGCCGCGTTGATCAAGGTGTATGGGAACAAGGATCTGTTGTTCGAAGCCGTCGTGGCGCCCGAGGCGCAGTTCATCGGCGACCGGAACGACCTCACCGAGTTGCTGGGCAACTTGCTCGACAACGCCTGCAAATGGGCCCGGGGACGCGTGCGCATCACGGTCAGCTTGAACGAGGGCGCGGATTCCCGCGCGGCGCTCTTGCTCGTCATCGAAGACGATGGACAGGGAATCGCGGAACACGATCGCGCGAAGGTGCTACAGCGCGGCGGTCGCGCCGATGAGGCCATTCCGGGTCACGGCATCGGGCTGGCGATGGTGCACGACACCGTGGCGTTGTACGGCGGCACGATGCGCATCGACAGCTCCGGGTTGGGCGGCGCGCGTTTCGAGCTCGCGTTGCCCGGGAGATCCCGCTAGTCGGGCAACCGCTTCGCGGGAAACTCGACGCCCGCCGAGCGCCAGATCCAGGTCGTTGCGCGGCCGTCTCCACCCATCACGAACACATTTTCCGGGCCGCCTTCCTGCGGCTCGGCCGCGTCGAAGAAGAGCGTGGGGCCGAGGGGAATCAGTTCACCGGGCTCCTGCCCCTGGGTTTGCGCAAACAAGCGCGTGTCCTTGCGGAAGATCTTCGTCTGGACGGGTTTGCCATCCAGCAGGGTTTCGTACGTGCCCGTGAGGCGATCCAGCGCGGCGGCATCCACCGTCACGGCCTTGCGGTCTGGCTTGCCGACAACCTCGGCGTTGGCCACGAGCTGCCAACGTCCGTCCCGCTGTAGATAGGTGTCCATCTTGCGCAAACGGACCGTCGTCCCGCCGGCCGCCTGCGGGTGATGCTCGATGACGACGTACGTGAGCACCGCGGCATTGCCGTAGTCGTGCGCCGTGAAGTCCGTGATCTCGACGCGTTTACCCGTGTCGATCTGCATGCCGGACACCTGGGCACGGGTTGCGACGTTGAGTCCGTTACCCACCCACACGCAGTCGTCGCCAATGTGTTTGGCCCAGGTAGCCGCCGCATTTCGCTCCTTGACGAGGTCGAGGAAGAGGGCGTCGCGCGGGCCCGCGCCGGCCGACGCAGACCACCACACTGACGACGCCGCGAGTGCGGCCAGCCAACTTCGCATGTCGACTCCCTTGCGGGTCAGGCCAGTTTCAGGGCCCTTCCTTGATCTCGAACGTGATTCCCTGCGCGAGCGGCAGCTCACGACTCCAGTTGATGGTGTTGGTCTGGCGGCGCATGTACGCCTTCCAGGAATCGGATCCCGACTCACGACCACCGCCGGTGTCCTTCTCGCCGCCGAAGGCACCGCCGATCTCGGCGCCCGAAGTGCCGATGTTCACGTTGGCGATGCCGCAGTCACTGCCCGCCGCCGAGAGGAAGGCTTCGGCGTGCTGCAGGCGGTCCGTGAAGATCGCCGACGAGAGGCCGTGCGCGGAAGCGTTCTGCATCTCGAGCGCTTCCTCGAGCGAATCGAAGGGGATCAGGTACATGACCGGCGCGAAGGTTTCGTGCTGCACGATGGGCCAGTCGTTCTTCGCGAGAACAATCGTGGGCGCGACGAAGTTGCCCTTGCCTTCGAGCACCTTCTCGCCCGTGATCACCTTGCCGCCGGCTGCCTTCGCCTGCTCGATGGCCTGCGAATAACGTTCGACCGCGCCTCTGTCGATGAGCGGACCCATGAGCGTCGACGGATCGATCGGATTGCCGATGCGCACCTGCGTGTATGCGTGGGCCAGCCGCTTTGCGAGTTCGTCGATGCGCGAGCGATGCACGAGCACGCGTCGAGTCGTCGTGCAGCGTTGACCGGCCGTTCCGACGGCGCCAAACACGATCGCGGGGACGGCGAGTTTCAGATCCGCTGTCTCGTCGACGATGATCGCGTTGTTGCCGCCGAGTTCGAGCAGGGATTTGCCGAGCCGGCGGGCGACACGTTCCGCGACGGTTCGGCCAACGGCCGTGGACCCGGTGAACGACACGAGAGCGACGCGACGGTCATCCACGAATCGCGTGGCGAGCTCGGTGCCGCCATCGATGAACAGCTGGAAGATGGCGGGCAAGTTGTTCTCGCGCATCACCTTGTTGCAGATGTGCTGGACAGCAATCGCCGTGAGCGGCGTCTTCGGGGATGGCTTCCACACCGACGCGTTGCCGCAGATGGCCGCGAGACAGGCATTCCAGGCCCAGACGGCCACCGGAAAGTTGAACGCGGAAATGATTCCGACCACGCCGAGCGGATGCCACTGCTCGTACATGCGGTGCTGCGGGCGCTCCGAGTGCATCGTCAGGCCGTAGAGCATGCGCGACTGACCCACGGCGAAGTCGCAGATATCGATCATCTCCTGCACTTCGCCGAGGCCCTCGGCCTTGATCTTGCCGTTCTCCAGCGTGACCAGCGCGCCCAGATCGTCCTTCACCGCGCGAAGCGCGTCGCCTAACAAACGGACGGCTTCGCCCCGTCTCGGCGCCGGCACATTGCGCCAGGCCTTGGCGGCTTCGACCGCGCAACGCAGGACGTTTTCGTAGTCGGTGGAGGTCGAGCCGCGTGCCTGCGCCAGCACTTCGCCTGTCGCCGGGTTGGTGGAAGTGATCAGACTGCCCGCAGTGTCCTTGGACCAGCCGAGATTGCCCGACCACGTGCTGGAGTTGATCGAGTCGATGCCGAGACGCTTGAGGATGCCGGCGACGTCGGCGCCCGCCTTGACGGCGTTCATTTCTTCTTCCTCGACCGGGCCACGGGTTTTCCGGCGGCTTTTTCCTTCGCTGCCCTGGCGGCCTTGCGTTGATGTCCCGCCTGGCCGCTGACGACGACTACGGAAGAGATGTCCTTGGTGCCGCCTGGTGCGTAGTACTGCCCGAAGCGGTTGTCGAGAATCTCCGGCAACGCGAACTGTTCCTGCGCAACGAAGCCCTGGTATTTACGAGGGCTGGAGAGCACGAGGTCGACCACCGCGGTGATGCCGGCGGCCGTCGTGACCTGGATCGCGGACCAGAGCCGGCCGGCGATCATCTGCGGGTAGATCTTGTTGACGTAGTTCTCTTCGCGAAGCTCGCCGTCCTGCTTGCCCGCAACGGCGGCGTACACGATGACGACGTCCTGCAAGGTCTGCGGCACGGCGTGTTCGAGCACGCGCTTGAGCGTGGCGCGGTCGGAGTTCAACTTGAGATCGTTCATGAGCAGGCGCATCTGGGCGCAGTGCCCGGGGTAACGCATCGTCTTGTAGTTGATCTGCTCGCACTTCTTGCCGTGGGACTCCGCTAACGAGCCGAGACCACCCGAGGTGTTGAACGCCTCGTACAACGTCCCGTCGATCTCGATCTCCTCGAGACCTTCGAGCGGCGCGGCATCCACGACCTTGCCGTCGACGACGGACTGGCACGGGTTGCCGTATTCGTTGATCAGGCCCTCGGTGGACCAGGTCAGCGAATACTTGAGCACGTTGTTAGGGTGCTGGGGCAGGGCGCCGACGCGCAGCTTGATCGAACGGAGTTCGTCGAAGTGCTTGGTGAGCTCGTTGGCCGCGATGCTGATGAATCCCGGCGCGAGTCCACATTGGGGCACGAACGCCTTCGATGCACCACGGGAGATCCGTCGCACCGCCTGCGTGACGGCGACGTCCTCGGTGAGATCGAAGTAATGGGCGTTGCCCTTGCGAGCTGCCTTGGCCACTGCGGGATTGCAGTAGTACGGCAGGCTCGAGATGACGGCGTGGGGCTTGTGGACGGAGAAGTGATTCTCGAGCGCCTTGGGGTCGCTCGCGTCGAGGGCCACGGCCCGCAGATTCTGCGATCCGTGTGCCTTGACCACGGATTCCGCCGCGGCAGCGTCGACGTCACCGAGCGTGACGTCATAATCACCCGATTCGGACAGCAAACCAGAGATGAGGGCGCCGATCTTGCCGGCACCCAGGATCAAAACTTTGTGCATGAATACCTCGTTGGGGCGTAGTTTGCCGTAACCCGTTGAATTAGAATACTCCGCA
>Ga0315910_10004152_pt1 | contig 12166 bp, 11 predicted proteins | sample EdamamesoilMG_FD_204470 | JGI IMG/M metagenome (GOLD analysis project Ga0315910, IMG submission 204470) | Garden soil microbial communities collected in Santa Monica, California, United States - Edamame soil | ecosystem: Environmental > Terrestrial > Soil > Garden | place: USA: California... | reverse complement strand
GAACTCGCCCTGGTACAGCGCGATGCCGACCGGCAGCGTGCGCATCGCCGCCGCCGAGTTGAGCGACAGCGCGAGCAGGAACTCGTCCCAGGCGTTGACGAAGGCCAGGATGCCGGCGGTGAAGACACCCGGCGCGGCCAGCGGCACGACGACGCGCCACAGCGCGCCCATGCGCGTGCAGCCGTCGATCATCGCGGCGTTCTCCAGGTCCCTGGGGATGCTCTGGAAGAAGCTCACCAGCACCAGCGTGCACACCGGCAGGTTGAGCACCGTGTACGGCAGCACCAGCGCGGTGTAGGTGTTGAGCAGGTCGAGCTGGCGCATCGTCTCGAAGATCGGCACCAGCAGCGTGACCAGCGGGAACATGCTGCTGGCGACGATGCAGGTCAGGATCAGCTGGCGCCGCCGCAGGTTCAGCCGCGCGATCGCGTAGGCAGCGAGCGCCGAGACGACCAGCGAGGCGACCGTCGACATGAGCGCGACGGCGAAGCTGTTGGCGAGGAAGCGCAGCAGCGGCTGGTCGGTGAAGGCCTGCACATAGTTGACGAGCGTCGCCTGGTGCGGCAGGTAGGTGATGGGCTTGCTGACCAGCTCGGTCTCGCTCTTCAGCGAGGTCAGCAGGATCCACAGCGCCGGGAAGAAGCCGTTCAGCACCACGATGCCGGCGGCGATGAGCCGCAGCGTGCGGGGGGAGTAGAAGCCGTTCATGCGTTGCGCCCGATGCGCTTCAGGTAGAAGCCGGTCACGAACAGCGAGAGCACGAACATGCACACCGCCAGCGTGGAGCCGTAGCCGACGTCGAGGTAGTCGATCGTGGTCTTGTGGATCAGCATCGCGAGCGTCTCGGTCGCGTTGCCCGGCCCGCCCTTGGTCATCGTGTACGGGATGTCGAAGGTCTGCAGCGCGGTGATGGTGCGGAAGATCAGCGCCACCATGATCGAGGGCATCAGCATCGGGATCGTGATCTGCCAGAACTGCTGCCAGCGCGACGCGCCGTCGACCTCGGCCGCCTCGTAGAGCGACTTCGGGATCATCTGCAGCCCGGCGAGCAGGATCAGCGCCATGAACGAGCTCGTCTTCCAGACGATCGTCGCGCAGATCGCCGCGAACGCCCAGCCGGGCCGCAGCAGCCACATCGTGTTCTCGTCGCTGCCGAAGCGCCGCAGCACGTCGTTGACGACGCCGTACTCGGTGTGGAAGAACCACGCGAAGATCAGGCCGGCGAACGACAGCGGCAGCGCCCACGGCAGCAGCAGCGCGAGCCGGACCGGCCACTGGCGCCGGAACGGCAGGTTCGCGAGCAGCGCCAGGCCCATGCCGACGACCAGCGCGCCGGGCACCGTGATCAGGGTGATCAGCACGGTGTTGGCGGTCGCGTTCCAGAAGTCGGCGTCCTTGAACACCAGCGCGTAGTTCTCGACACCGACGAAGCGGGCGCTGTCGGCGCCGCCCGACAGGCGCAGGTCGAAGAACGAGTTCCAGATCAGCTTGCCGATCGGGTAGACGACGATCAGCGCGAGCAGCAGGAACGCCGGCGCGAGCAGCAGCACGCCGAGCGCCTTCTCGCTCGGGTCGCGCAGGCGGTCCAGGGTCTTCACGGCCGTGCTGCCTGTCCGGGTTCAGCGCATCACGCGCGTCAGGCGCGACTCGATCTCCGCGACGCCGTCCTCGGCCTTCTTGGTGCGCGCCAGCACGGCGCTCGTGGTCGTGCGGATCGCATCGCTGACCTGGCCGTAGTCGCGGCTCAGCGGGCGGCCCTTGCCGGCGATGACGACGTCGGCGGCGTCCTTGAACCAGGGCACGGACCGGGTCACGTCCGCATCGGTGTAGAGGTTCTGGTAGGTCGGCATCAGCGAGCCCTCGACGGCGAGGAACTTGCTGGCCTCCGGGCTGGACATGAACTTCACCAGCTTGGCGGCCTCGGCCTTGTGCTTCGAGAACGCGCTGACCGCCCATTGCCAGCCGCCGACGCAGGTGGCGCTCTGGCCGCCCGGCATCGCGGGCAGCGGCATCACCCCCACCTTGCCCTTGACGGTGGAGTCGGCATCGTCCTTGAAGCGGTCCCAGGCAAAGCCCCAGTTGATGCCGAAGATCACCTGGCCGGCCTTGAACTCGTTGACGGTGTCGATCGTCTTCACCTCCGCGACGTTCTTCTTGATGACGCCCTGGTCGACCATCGCGAGCCACTGGTTCAGGCCCTTGGCGGCGGCGGCCTTGTCGAGCGTCAGCTTGCCGTTCCTGTCGTTGAACTCGCGGCCCTGGCTCCAGTAGGGCAGCAGGAAGGTGCAGACCGTGCCCTCGATCGGCGCACCCTGGATCGACAGGCCCTGCAGGTTCGGGTTGGCCTCGGCGGCCATGATCTTCTTCGCCGCGGCGGACAGCTCGTCCCAGGTCTTGGGCTCGGCGACGCCGTGCTTCTCGAGCAGGTCCTTGCGGTAGTACATGAACATCGAGTCGGCCCAGCCCGGCATCGCCGCCAGCTTGCCCTCGATGACGTTGGAGCTGGCGTACACCGGCAGGTAGGGCTTGAGCACCGTCGCCGGGTCGCCGATGTGCTCGTTCAGCGGCTCGAGCCAGCGTGCGCCGTAGTACTGCGCCGGGTTGACGATGTCGATGATGTAGATGTCGATCGTCGAGTCCTTGGCGTTCAGCACGGTGGACAGGTACTGGCGCTGCAGGTCGCTGGTGGCACCGCCGATCTCGACCTCGATGCTCACGCCGGGGTTCTTCGCCGAGTACTGGTCGTAGAGCTTGCGCATCAGGTCGGGGCGCTGGCCCGAGCCGCCCGAGAACACGCGCAGCTTGGTCTGCGCGTACGCGTCGGCCGGCACGGCCAGGCCGGCCGCGAGGGCGAGCGCGGACAGGATCGCGGTCAGCATCGAATCACGGCGTTTCATGGATGTCTCCTGTGGGGATCGTGATGGTGAGCGTGGCGGGGCTGGGACGAAAGTCAGAGGGCCGACCCGCCGTCGGCATCGAACAGGTGCATGTGCTGCGGCAGCAGGTGCAGCGTGCGGCGCGCGCCGGGCGCATCGCGGAAGGTCGCCGGGCAGCGTGCCACCAGCTCCTGCGAGCCGACGCGGAAGGTCACGAGCGTCTCGGCGCCGAGCGGCTCGAGCAGCACGACCTCGGCGTCGAGCCGGGCGCTGTCTTCGCCCGCCGGGGCGAGCGTCAGGTTCTCGGGCCGCACGCCGAAGCGCAGCCGCGGCGTGCCGTTGACGCGCCCGGCCAGACCGGCCGGCAGGCCGAAGCGCACGCCGCCGACGTCGACCGCACCCTGCTCGACACGGCAGTCGACCAGGTTCATCGGCGGCGCGCCGGTGAAGCCCGCGACGAACAGCGCCGCCGGCCGGTTGTAGATCGCGTCGGGCGTGTCGAACTGCATCAGGCGCCCGGCCGACAGCACCGCGATGCGGTCGGCAAGCGTCATCGCCTCGACCTGGTCGTGCGTCACGTAGATGATCGTCGCGCCCAGGCGCTGGTGCAGCTTCTTGATCTCGGTGCGCATCTCGTGGCGCAGCTGCGCGTCGAGGTTCGACAGCGGCTCGTCGAACAGGAACACCTTGGGCTGGCGCACGATCGCGCGGCCGATCGCGACGCGCTGGCGCTGCCCGCCCGAGAGCGCCGCGGGGCGGCGGTCGAGCATGTGGTCGATGCGCAGCAGGCGCGCCGCGTCCATCACGCGGCGGTCGATCTCGGCCTCGGGTGTCTTGCGCAGACGCAGGCCGAAGGCCATGTTGTCGTAGAGCGTCTTGTGCGGATAGAGCGCGTAGTCCTGGAACACCATCGCGATGTCGCGCTGGCGCGGCGGCAGCTCGTTGACGGTCTGGCCGTCGATCGCGACGGTGCCGCCGCTGATCGTCTCGAGCCCGGCGATCATGCGCAGCAGCGTGCTCTTGCCGCAGCCCGACGGGCCGACGAAGACGACGAACTCGCCGTGCCGGATCGACAGGTCGACGCCGTGGATCACGGTCGTCTTGCCGTCGTAGCTCTTGACGACGCGCTGGAGTTCGACGGTCGCCATCTCAGTACCCGCTGCTCTGCTGGGGCGCCGCCGCGGCGGGTGCGTCGCTCAGTTCCTTGACCAGGCCGGCGGCGGCCCGCACCAGCATGCCGAGGTCGGAGGCGACCGCGACGAAGTCGTAGCCCATCGCGCGGTACTCGCGCACCACCTCGGCAGTGCCGCCGACGGTGCCGACCTTGCAGCCGGCCGCGCGCGCGCGCCGCGCCGCATCGGCCATCACCGCCTTGACCTTCGCGTGGTTCGTCTGCCCGGGCACACCGAGGTTGCCCGAGAGGTCCCCCGGCCCGAGGAAAAGCGCGTCGACGCCCGGCACCCTGGCGATCGACTCGAGCGCGTCGACCGCGGCCGTCGTTTCCAACTGCACGATCACGCCGACGCGCCGGTTCGCCTCGGCGTAGTAGTCGGGGATCGTGCCGAACTCGGAGCCGCGGCTCATCGCCGCCATGCCGCGCACGCCTTCGGGCGGGTAGCGCGTCGCCGCGACCGCACGCGCCGCCTCGTCGGCGTTCTGCACGAAGGGCACGAGCAGCGTCTGCGCGCCGGCGTCGAGCACGCGCTTGATCGTCACGGTGTCGTTCCAGGGCACGCGCGTGATCGGAACCAGGCCGGAGCCGGCGAGCGTCTGCAGCAGCGCGACCAGGTCCTTCAGGTCGAGCGGCGAATGTTCCATGTCGACCACGCCCCAGCGGAAGCCGACCCTGGCCATCGCCTCGACGACGATCGAGCTGCCCGACATCAGCCAGGTGCCCAGCGGCGGCGTGGCGGAGGCGGACTGCAGCATGTCCCGGAATGCGTTGCTCATCGTCGTGGGCCTTCAGTAGATCGCCGGTTCGGGGCTGGGCGCGCGGCCCTGGAGGAAGTCGAAGTCGCAGCCTTCGTGCGCCTGTGTCACGTGCTCCTGGTAGAGGCGCACGTAGCCGCGCGTGTGCGGCCGCGGCGGCGCCGTCCAGGCGGCACGGCGGCGCTCGAGTTCGGCCGCGTCGACGAGCATGTTCAGCGAACGCGCCTCGACGTCGAGCTCGATCAGGTCGCCGGTGCGGACCAGCGCGAGCGGGCCGCCGACCGCCGCCTCCGGGCTGACGTGCAGGATGCAGCTGCCGTAGTGGGTGCCGCTCATGCGCGCGTCGGAGATGCGCACCAGGTCGCGCACGCCGCGCGCGAGCAGCTTCTTCGGGATCGGCAGGCCGCCCCACTCGGGCATGCCCGGCGCGCCGACCGGTCCGGCGTGGCGCAGCACGAGCACGGTGTCCGCGTCGACGTCGAGCTCCGGGTCGGCGCAGTGTGCGTTCATCTCGGCCGGCGAGTCGAACACGAGCGCGCGGCCGCGATGGCGGAAGTAGCGCGGGTCGGCGGCGCTCGCCTTCATCACCGCACCGTCGGGCGCGAGGTTGCCGCGCAGCACGACGAGCGCGCCACCCGCGCTGACCGGGCGGTCGAGCGGACGGATCACCTCGTCGTCGCGCACGCGTGCGCCGGCGATGTTCTCGCCCAGGCTGCGGCCCGTCGCGGTGGGCTGTCCGAGGTCGAGGTGTTCGGCGATGCGTGCCATCAGCGCCGGCAGCCCGCCGGCGTAGTGGAAGTCCTCCATCAGCCGGTCGCCGCTCGGGAACAGGTTCGCGAGCACCGGCACGCGCCGTGCCGTCGCGTCGAGGTCGTCGAGCGTCAGCTCGACCCCGGCGCGGCGCGCCAGCGCGATCAGGTGCACCGCCGCGTTGGTCGAGCCGCCGAGCGCCATCTGCACCGCCGCGGCGTTCAGGAACGACGCGCGCGTCAGCAGGCGCGACGGCTTGAGGTCTTCCCAGACCATCGCGACGATGCGTTCGCCGCAGTCGGTCGCCAACCGCGGGTGCGCCGCGTCCATCGCCGGGATCGACGTGCTGCCGGGCAGCGCGAGGCCGAGCGCCTCGACGATCGCGGTCATCGTGCTCGCCGTGCCCATCGTGTTGCAGGTGCCGGGCGAACGCGTCATCTTCGCCTCGAGCGCGATCCACTCGGGCTCGGCGATGCGGCCGGCCTGGTACTCGTCCCAGAACATGCGCGTGTGCGTGCCGGCGCCGATGCGGCGGTGTTCGCCGTCGACGACGCGGCGGTCGTTCAGCATCGGCCCGGCGGGGCAGAACAGCGTCGGGATGTCCATGCTGATCGCACCCATCAGCGTGCCGGGCGTGGTCTTGTCGCAGCCGGCGAGCAGCACCGCACCGTCGATCGGCAGCGAGCGCAGCAGTTCCTCGACCTCCATCGCGAGGAAGTTGCGGTACAGCATCGTCGTCGGCTTGACCATCACCTCGCCGAGGCTGAGCGCGGGCAGCTCGAACGGATAGCCGCCGGCCATCAGCACGCCGCGCTTGACGCTCTCGGCGCGTTCGCGCAGGTGCGCGTGGCAGGGCGACAGCTCGCTCCAGGTGTTGACGATCGCGACGACCGGCCGGTCCATCACGTCCTGGCGGCGCACCCCCATCTGCTGCATGCGCTGGCGGTGCGCGAAGCCGCGCATGCCGGCATCGGCGAACCAGCGCCGGCTGCGCAGGTCCTCGAGGCGGCGCGGTGCCGCGGCCGGTGCGGGATAGGCAGAAGTCCCCATGGCGTCGTTTCGTGTTAGCGGTAACATTACCAACCAGGAACGCTCCGTACCATTCAGACAAACCCGCCCCCGATCACCCCGATGAAGTCGCCTGCTGCCCCACCCGCCCGTCGCGCGCGCCCCGGCCATGGCCGCGCAACGCTGAGCGACGTCGCCGCGGTCGCCGAGGTGACCAAGATCACCGTGTCGCGCTACCTGCGCGAGCCGGCGGTCGTCGCCGAGGCCACCGCGGAACGCATCCGTGCCGCACTCGCCGAGACCGGCTACGTGCCGAACCGGCAGGCCGGGCAGCTCGCGAGCGGGCGTTCGCGCATCGTCGCCGCGCTGATCCCCAATCTGGCCCACTCGATCTTCGGCGAGACGGTGCAGGGACTCAGCGTCGGCCTGCAGGCGGCCGGCATGGAGCTGCTGCTCGCCTCGACCGGCTATTCGCCCGAACGCGAGGAGGAACAGCTGCGCACGGTGCTCGGCTGGGCGCCGGCGGCGATCGTCGTGACCGGGCGGCACCACAGCGACGGCGCGCGCCGCCTGCTCGCCGATGCGCACGCGGCCGGCACGCCGGTGATCGAGATGTGGGACCACCATCCGGAGGAGCGCACGCCGTTCGCGCAGGTCGGCTTCGACCACGGCCAGGTCGGTCGCGCGATGGCGCGCCACCTGCTCGATGCCGGGCACCGGCGGCTCGCCTACCTCGACAGCGGCGTCGCGACCGACTTCCGCGCCCACGAACGTGGTGCGGCCTTCGTGGCCGAGGTGCGGCGGGCACGCGGGCACGCCAGCGTGCTGACCGCCGCCACCGGCGACCCGTTCGACGCCGGACGCCAGGCCTACGACCGCCTCGGTGCCGGCGACGCGATGCCGAGCGCGATCGCCTGCGCGAACGACCACATCGCCTGCGGTGTGCTGATGCAGGCGCGGTCCCGCGGCGTCGTCGTGCCGCGCCAGCTTGCGCTGCTCGGCTTCGGCGACTTCCCGATCGGCCGCCAGCTCGAGCCCGCGCTGTCGACGGTGCGGCCGCCGAGCCATGCGATCGGCGAGGCGACCGCGCAGGCGCTCGTCACCGCGCTCGCCGCCGGCGCGCCGGCCCGCGGCAGCGCACTCGCCTGGCAGCTGATCGCTCGCGCCAGCACGGCGCGCTGAAGCCATCGTCGGTCCGCCCGGCGGTTCAGCCGCGCCAGGCCGCGAGCAGCGCGTCGGCGACCTCGATGCCGTCGGCCTCGGCGCGGCGCCGCAGCGCTTCGCGCCGTGCGCCGGGCAGGCGCACGCCGGCGTCGGCGAGCATCTCGGTCACGAGCACTTCGATGCGGTCGAGGTAGGCGGCATCGCCGGCGAGCGCGCCCGGGTCGATCACGATGAAGGCCTGGCCGATGCCGGGCCGGTTGCCGGCGTCGACGAAGAAGCTCGACGCCTCGAAGCCGAAGTTCGCGCCGATCAGCGCCGTCACCAGCAGTTCGACGACGAGCGCGAGCATCGCGCCCTTCGGGCTCGTCGCGGCGCCGACCGGCAGCATCGAGCCGGCCAGGCCGGCCTGCGGATCGGTCGTCGGTTCGCCCTGCGCGTCGAGCGCCCAGCCGGGCGGGATCGGCTGGCCCGCCTTCGCAGCGACCATCAGCTTGCCGCGCGCGACTTCGCTCAGGCTGAGGTCGATCAGCAGCGCGTCGCCGGCGCGCCGCGGGAACACCGCGGCGACCGGGTTGGTACCGAAGATCGGATGTCGGCCACCCGCCGCCGGCATCGCCGCCGGCGAGTTCGCGAAGCCGAGCCCGACCAGCCCGGCGGCGGCGGCCGGCCTGAGGTGGTCGACGAGCACACCGCAGTGGTGGCTCGCGACGACCCCGGCGATCGCGATGCCGTGCGTGCGCGCCGTGGCGATCGCCTCCTGCACCGCGAGTCCGCAGGCCGGGAACGCGAGGCCCGCGCCGGCGTCGACGACGAGCGCCGCGCCATGGCGGCGTCGCACCTGCGCCAGCGCAGCGCCGTCGGCCCGACCGTTGCGCAGGTGCGTCGCATACTGGCTGACGCGGCTCAGACCATGCGAACCCAGCCCCTGCGCCTCAGCGAGCACGAGCGCACGCGCGGTCGCCTCGGCCATCGCCGGATTCGCGCCGGCGCGCTGCAGGGCGGCCGCGACGAGCGTGCGCAGCTCGACCAGTGCGATGCGGCTCATCGCGACAGTGCCTCGAGCACGCGTTGCGCGATCAGCGTGCCGACGCGCTCGTTCGACTCCGCCGACAGGCCGGCGATGTGCGGCGTCAGCAGCAGGTTCGGACAGTCCTCGAAGTGCGGTGCGGCCGCCAGCGGCTCGCTGCCGAAGACGTCGATCGCCGCGCCGCCGAGCCGGCCCGAACGCAGCGCTGCCGCCAGCGCGACCTCGTCGACGATGCCGCCGCGTGCGGTGTTGATCAGCACCGCACCCGGCTTGAGCGCGGCGATCCGGGTCGCGTCGAACAGGTTGCGGGTCGAGTCGACCAGCGGCACGTGCAGGCTGACGACGTCGCTGACCGCGAGCAGTTCGTCGAGGCCGACGCAGCGCACACCCTGTTCGGCGTAGGCCGGGTGGTCCGCCCGCATCTGCGCGTCGAACGCGACGGCCTGCATGCCGATGCCGCGCGCGAGCGACGCGGTGAGCTGGCCGATGCCGCCGAAGCCGATCAGGCCGAGCGTACAGCCGCCGACCTCGCGGCCTTCGGACAGCGCGGTGCGCGGCCAGCGTCCGGCAGCGACCGCGGCGCTCGAACCGTAGGCGCCGCGCCGCAGCAGCAGCGCGGCCGCGATCACGTACTCGGCCACCGAGCGGGCGTTTGCGCCGGTGGCCGGGATCACGGCAACGCCGCGCGCCTGGCAGGCCGCGAGGTCGATGTTGTCGAGCCCGACGCCGAGCCGGCCCACGACGCGGCAGCGCACGAGCGCGGCGAGCAGCGCGCCGCGCACCTGGGTGCGGTTGCGCACGACCAGCGCGTCGGCCGTCGCGGCCTCCTTCAGCAGGCGTGGCGCGTCGTCGACCAGCGTCGCGTCGTAGTGCACGTCGTGCGCCGCCGCGAGCGCCGCGACCGCGCGCTCGTCCATGAACTCGGTGATGACGATGCGCGCCATGGCCGGATCAGGCCGACTCGTACAGCCGCGTCAGCACGAACTCGCGGTGGCCGAGCGCCTCGGCCGCGGTGAGACGGCCGTTGGCGGTGCGCAGCATGTTCTCGAGCAGCCTGTCGCCGGCCTGGTCGAGCGTGATCTCGCGCTGCAGCAGCCCGGAGGTGTCGACGTCGACGTGTTCGCTCATCAGCCGCACCGTGCGTGGGTTCGCGCAGATCTTGATGACCGGCAGGATCGGGTTGCCGATCACGTTGCCCTGGCCGGTCGGGAAGAAGTGCACGACGTAACCCGACGCGGCGCACAGCGTCACCATCTCGGCCGCGGCCGACGACGAGTCCATGAACCACAGGCCCGGGTGGGTCGGCACCTCGGCCTTGTCGATCACGCCGTCGACCGTGCACTTCCTGCCGATCTTCTGGATGTTGCCGAGCGCCTTTTCCTCGATCGTCGTCAGGCCGCCGGCGATGTTGCCCTTGGTCGGCTGCGACTCGCTGAGGTCGGTCGTCTTGTGGCGGTTGATCATGTCCTGGTAGCGGTTGAACATGAACATGAAACGGTCGCGCACCGCGGGTGTCGCACAGCGCTCGGCGACGATGCGCTCGCCGCCGGTGATCTCGCTGGTCTCGCCGAAGCACAGGGTGCTGCCGAGTGGGTGCAGCTTGTCGAAGGCGTTGCCGACCGTCGGGTTGGCGCCGCAGCCGCTCGTCGTGTCGCTTTCGCCGCACTTGGTCGAGACCCACAGCTCGTGGATCGGACAGGCCTCGCGCTGCTTCTCGCTCGCCCACTGCACGTACTCGCGTGCGACCTTGCTCGCCTTCATGATCGTCGCGTGGTCGCCGTGGCCCTCGATGCCGAAGCCGGTGACCGGCTTGCCAGTGGCGGCGATGCCGTCGACGACCTTCTTCGTCCAGCCGTCCTCGATGCCGATGACGACGACCGCGGCGACGTTCGGGTTGCAGCCGCTGCCGATCAGCGTGCGGAAGTGCAGTTCGAGGTCGGCGCCGAACTGCAGCCGACCGTAGGGATGCGGGATCGCGAGCGTGCCCTTGATGTTGTGCGCGACCGCCTCGGCGGCCGCGTTCGAGAGGTCGTCGAGCGGCAGGATCACGACGTGGTTGCGCACGCCGACGCGGCCGTTCTCGCGGCGGTAGCCGAGGAAGGTGGAGTCCCTGGAGATCACGCTCATGTTCACCACCGCTTCGTCTTGATGTTGTGCACGTGGGCGTGTTCGCCGGCCTTGATCGGCGCGACCACCTTGCCCATGTCGATGCCGTACTTGACGACGGTGTCGCCCGGCGCCATGTCCTTCAGCGCGACCTTGTGGCCGATCGGGATGTCCTGGCGCGCGTCGATCGTCGTCATGCGGTCCTCGTCCATGATCCAGCCGTTCAGCGTCATGCCGGCCTTCACGCCTTCGACCACGACCACCGCGACGGTGTCGCGCGCGTCGTGCAACACGAAGTGATTCATACCCGGGTTCCTCGTCCTTCGTCGCACCACGCGGCGACGTGAGACCTATGCTCGGCGGCGGCTGCGCGCTTGTCAAACCACTCCTCTAGAGGACTTGCACGATCCGTTCCGGTCGGCAGAATGCGCGCCCATGCCCGCCGCCACGCCGTTCCGACCGATCGCGCGCGAGCCGGCCGATGCACCGCGCTACCGCATCGTCAAGCGCGTGCTGCTGCGCGCGATCGAAGGCGGTGAGCTCCCGCCCGGCGCGGCGCTGCCCGGCGAGGAGGCGCTCGCCGCGATGCTCGGCGTCGCGGTCGGCACGCTGCGCCAGGCGGTCGCCGAACTCGTCGCCGAGCACATCCTCGTGCGCCAGCAGGGTCGCGGCACCTATGTCGCGAGACACGACGCGGCGCGCTTCCTGTTCCAGTTCTTCCACGTCGAGCGCAGCGACGGCCTGAAGGAAGTGCCGCGCGTCGAGCTGCTCGACTACGCGCGCGAGCGGCTCGACGACGACGACGCGGCGGCCGCGCTCGGCCTCGCCGCCGGCGCCGCCGTGATCCGCTTCGCGAACCGGCTGTCGCTGCAGGGTCGCCCGGTCGTGCACGACCAGATCGTCGTGCCGGCACAGCTCTATCGCGGCCTGACCGAGAAGCGCCTGCGTGACCGCCCCGGCACGATCTACCAGCTCTGGCAGAGCGAACACGGCATCACGGTCGTGCGCGCGCTCGAACGGGCGCGTGCGGTCGGCGCCGACCGCACGATCGCACGCGTGCTCGGCATCGCGCCGGCGACGCCGGTGCTGCAGGTGCGCCGCACCGCGCTGACCTTCGGCGACAAGCCGGTGGAGTACCGCGTCTCGACCATCCACACGGCGGTGCACGACTACGTGCACACGCTGTCGCGACCGCAGTGAGCCGCCTGCATGCCTCGCTCGCGCTGCTGCCCGGCAGCGCGATCTGCGCCGCGATCGCGCTCGGCGCGACGCTGGTCGCGCGCCTGCAGGGGGGCCCACCGATGCT
>Ga0315910_10004151_pt1 | contig 12168 bp, 11 predicted proteins | sample EdamamesoilMG_FD_204470 | JGI IMG/M metagenome (GOLD analysis project Ga0315910, IMG submission 204470) | Garden soil microbial communities collected in Santa Monica, California, United States - Edamame soil | ecosystem: Environmental > Terrestrial > Soil > Garden | place: USA: California... | reverse complement strand
TCTGCCTCCCAGCGCACGCCGGCCTCAAGCGCGGGGAGGTCCATGCCCTCCACCACCGACAGGTTGCGCAGCACGGTCTGGCGCTGCGGCGCGGGGCAAGGCGCGATGCCGAAGCCGCAGTTGCCCAGTACCGCGGTGGTGACGCCCAGCGCGGGCGACGGCGACAGCGTGCGGTCCCAGGTCGCCTGCGCGTCATAGTGCGTGTGCACGTCCACGATGCCGGGCATCAGCGCGAGGCCGTGGGCATCTATTGTTTTGAGAGATTTATCTTTTGACGTTCCTGTTTCGACAATCCTTCCATTCGAAACACCGACGTCGCCGACCCAGCTCTCTCCTCCATTGCCGTCGTAAACGGTCGCTCCGCGAATCAGCAAGTCGTGCATGGTTCGCGCATAGTACCCTTTGGACCCCGTGGCCTCGTCCCAGACCGCGCTCCAGCGCGCGCGCTTCCGGCTCTACCTGCGCATCCTCGCCATGGCCGCGGTGGTGGGCGCGGTCTACGGCGCGATCCTGGCGCAGGACAGCTTTCCCGTCCTGGCCAGCATGGGCATCGGCATGCTCAACGGCGTCGGCATCGCCGGCTGCCTCGCCGCCATCGAGATTTTCCTGCTGCGCGAGGGCTCGGCCATGAAGCGGCTGCTGCGGCTGCCCTTCGTGGCGGTGGTGATCCTCAAGACGGTCGCCTACGCCGGGGTCGTGTCCGTCTTCGTCATCCTGCTGCCCAGGCTGAGCGGCCAGGCGCCGCTCGGCCGCCACGCCGAGCTGATCACCATCGGCGTATCGCTCGCGACCACGCTGATCTTCGTCATCGGGCTGCAGGTGGCCGGCCTGCTCGGCCGGCGCACTTTCCGCAACCTGCTGCTCGGGCGCTACCGCAATCCGCGCGCCGAACGGCGCTTTTTCCTGTTCGTCGACGTGATCGGCTCGACCGCGATCGCCGAGCGCCTGGGCGCGCTGCAGGCGCACCGCTTCCTCGCCGCCGTGTTCAGTGCCACGGCCGAACCGATCGCCGCCTGCCGCGGCGAGGTCTACCAGTACATCGGCGACGAGATCGTCGTCACCTGGACCGAGGCCGAAGGACGCGGCGACGCCCCGTCCGAAGCCGATCCGGTGCGCTGCTTTTTCCTGATGGAGAAGGCCCTGCTCGATGCGCGCGCGAGCTTTCGCGCGCAATTCGGCGCCGAACCCGGCCTGCGCGCCGCGCTGCACCTGGGCGAAGTGATCGCCGGCGAGGTGGGCGAAGTGCGCCGCGCCATCGTCTACCACGGCGACGTGATGAACACCGCCTCGCGCCTGGAACAGGCCACGCGTGAACTGGGCTGCCGCTTCATAGCGTCCACAGCTGCAGTCGCGGCGTTTGAATTGGCTGAAGAATTCAAACTCCGAGACCTCGGCGCGCTCAAGCTGCGCGGCCGCAAGGAGCCGATTGCCGCCTGGGCGGTGGAGCAGAACCAAACCGCTACTGGATGACTTTGCTCGCGCGCGCGAGCACCTCGGGCGGGACCGTGATGCCCAGCGCCGCGGCGGTCTTCAGGTTGACCGTCACATCGAGCTTGACCGGCGGCGCGATCGGCAGGTCGCCCGGCTTTTCTCCCTTCAGGATCCGGTCGACGTAGTCGGCCGTGCTCTTGTAGCGGAAGTTCGGGTCGACGACCATGGCGAGCAGGCCGGCGTCGGCGCCGCGCGGGACCGGAAAAACGCTCGCCATCTTGTGTTTCAGCGCCAGGCCCGCGAGGGCCTGCGTGTGCGCATTGATGAACTTGTCGTCGCCGAGCAGCACGGCCTCCACGCGCCGCGTCGCCAGGTTGGCGAAACCCTGCGCAAGATCGCGCTCGTTGCGCACATTGACGAGGGAGATTTCGCAGCCGCGCCGCTTCGCCGCCACCTCCAGGTGCGGCAGCACTTGCAGGAAGAAGTTGCTGTCCGGGTTGACCATGATGCCGATGCGCTTCACGCCCGGCATCGCCTCGAGCAGCAGGTCCAGGCGCTTTTCGTCCACCGCGCTGCCCATGGTGGGGAATCCGGTCACGTTGCCGCCAGGCTGCGCGAGGGTCTTCGCAAAGCCGCTGGCGACCGGGTCCAGGAAGGTGGCGGCGACGATCGGCAGCGTCGCGGTCGCGCGCCGCGCCGCGCTGGTGGCCGCCGTTCCGGAGGTCACGATGACCTCCACATTCGCCTTGACCAGTTCGCCGGCGAGCGGCGCCAGCGTCTCCAGCTCGCCCAGGGCGAAACGCCATTCCAGCACCAGGTTCTGGCCCTCGACGTAGCCCAGCTCACGCAGCCGGACGACGAACGCGGCGTACTGGGCGCGCGTATTGGCCTCGGTGAGAGAAATCGGCGACAGCACGCCGACGCGACGTACCTGTCCCGGTGCCTGCGCCTGCGCCGATGCTGCGGCGCACGCAAGTAACAGAAAGAGGATTTTTTTCATCACGCGAGGGTATTATCGCCTCAGGGAGGATTCACATGAAAACAACCGTTGCATTGCTCGCTGGCGCGTTCTGCGCCACCCAGGTGTAAGCCCCTCGTCTTCCCCGCGTCCCTTACGTCGTCCCCGCGTCCCTTACGTCGTCCCCGCGAAAGCGGGGACCCAGGTTTTGCCCTTGCCGTCGTCCCCGTGAAAACGGGGACCCAGGTTTTTTTCTGTAAACGGTTCGTAACCAGCGCGCGTTTCACTGTAGGTGAAGCAGCCAGCTGTTTACATACTCGCGAGCAAACCCTACGGAACCCTGTACGTAGGGGTCACCAGCGATCTCGCATCCCGCATCGAGGCTCATCGCTCAGGCGCTGTCGCAGGATTCACCGAGAAGTATCACGTCAGCCGGCTTGTGTACTTTGAACTGCACGAATCGATGCTGGATGCGATTCAGCGCGAGAAACAAGTGAAGAAGTGGAATCGCGCCTGGAAACTCCAGTTGATCGGAAACGCGAATCCAACCTGGATGGATTTGTCCGGACAGATTTTCTGAAAAGTTAAAACCTGGGTCCCCGCTTTCGCGGGGACGACGCATCTCGGTTGCATACCGAAAATCAAAACCTGGGTCCCCGCTTTCGCGGGGACGACGTAAGGGACGCGGGGACGACGTATGGGGCGCGGGGACGACGTATGGGGCGCGGGGACGACGTATGGGGCGCGGGGACGACGTATGGGGCGCGGGGACGACGGGTCTTCGCGTCAATACAAAAGACGTGAAGATTGCTAGCTGATGACCCGGTTCGCCTGCTTGAGCAGCGGCTTGGGCAGCGCGATGCCGAGCGCGAGCGCGGATTTCGGGTTGAGCACCAGCTCCAGGCGCTTGGGCATTTCCACCGGCAGGTCGCCGGGCTTCGCGCCCTTGAGGATGCGGTTGGCGAGCGCGGCCGCGCGCCGGTAGTTTTCGCCGATGTCCACGCCGTAGGTCAGGATCGCGCCGGCGTCGGCCCACTCGGCGCGGTGCGCGATCAGTGCGATTTCGTTGCGCTCGGCGAGTTGCGCCACCTCGCGCCGCCGCCCCGTGAGCGCGAAAGACGGCGTCAACTCGACCACGCGGATGCCGTCGCGCCGGTACTGCGCGAAGATCTTGGCGATGGCCTCGAAATTGGTGAACTCGGTGCTGACCATCTGGATGCCCGCCGCGCGCGCGGCTTTCTCGTGCAGCGCGCGGCGCGCCTGGTAGTCGAAGCCGTTGCGATCGAACACCGCGCCCATGCGCTTCACCTCCGGCATCGCCTGCTTGAGAAAGGTGAGGCGTTTTTGCGCCGCGTCGCCCTGGGCCTGGTAGGCGCCGGTGGCGCTGCCGCCCGGCTTGGCGAGCGAGGCCACCAGCCCGGCGGCCACCGGATCGAGCATGGTGACGAATACCATCGGCCGCGCGGGATTTTCCTTCATCACCGCGAGCGCGAGCGTGGTGGTGGTGGCGAAGATCAGGTCCGGCTCGGCGCCGGCGGCATTGCTCGCCATGGTGCCGAGGTAGGGACGCGCGCCCTTGCCCGAGTGCCGGTCGTAGGCGACCGTCTTGCCTTCGACCCAGCCCATGCGCGCCATCGCATCGAAGAAAGGCTTGGCCGCCGCCTCCTCGTCCTCCGATTCGCCGATGTACAGCACCGCCACCGTGGGCACGCGCGCAGCCTGGGCGAGCACGAGCCGCGGGAGTCCTGCCGACGCGGCCATGATCCCGAGCAGCGACCTGCGCTTGTCCTTCATACCCAACCCTCGAGGACCAGTTTGCCCGTCACGTGACCCTCTTCCAGCAGTCTATGCGCGCGGCGAAGGTTCGCGGCGTTGATCACGCCCAGGGTCTCCTTGTGCGTGCACAGCAAAACACCTGCCTCGACCAGCCCGGCGGCTTCATCCAGCAGCGCGTGCTGCGCCTCCATGTCGGCGGTGTGGAAGGTCGAGCGCGTGAACATGCCCTCCAGGCACACCGCGATGCTCTTGTCATGCAGGATCGCGAGATCCACGGGCCGCGTGGTGCGCACGATCAGGCCGACCTTGCCTTGCGCGCGGGTGATCTTCGGAAAGACGTTCCAGTACGCGTCGGTCGAGGAAAAGCACAGCACATAGTCGTACTCGTCCTCGATCGGCTGGCGGTGGTCGACGATCTCGTCGGCGCCCAGGTGCTTGCACCAGTCGATCGATTCGACGCGCGAGGCGCTCGCCGTCACCTTCAGCCTGGCCAGTTTCTTGGCAAGCTGGATCGCGATTGAACCCACGCCGCCCGCGCCGCCGAGGATCAGCACGCTTTTGCCTGCGTGCGCGCCCGCTTTCGAGATGCCCATGCGCTCGAACATCAGTTCCCAGGCGGTGAGCATGGTGAGCGGCAGCGCCGCGGCCTGCGCGAACGACAGGTTCGCAGGCTTGCGACCGACGATGCGCTCGTCCACCAGCTGCAATTCGCTGTTGCTGCCCTGCCGGATGACGCTGCCGGCGTAGTACACCGCGTCGCCCGGCTTGAACAGCTGGCAGTCCGCGCCCACGGACTGCACGACGCCCGCGGCATCCCAGCCGAGGATTTTCGGCGTCGCCTCGACCAGGTCCTTGGGCGCGCGCCGCTTGGTGTCCACCGGATTGACCGACACCGCCTTCACTTCGACCAGCAGGTCGCGTCCGGCAGCCACCGGCGCGTCGACCTCGAGGTCGAGCAGCGATTCCGGGTGGTCGATCGGCAGGTATCGGTACAGGCCGACGGCTTTCATGGCCCTGATGTTACTACTGCCTGTTACTCCTGCCGCTTCTCTGGTGCGGCCAGCAGTTTGCGCTCCTGCAGATGCGCGTAGCCGTCGATGCTGATTTTGAGGCCGATGAAGGCGAGCAAGGCCGCGACCGGGCTTCCGAGGACCTGCAACGCGAACGCGCCGGCAAAGATGAACAGGTGCGTGACCACGATGCGCTTGTAGGGCCGGAACATCATCTGTTGCATATTCGCGCGCAGGTATTCGCCGCGGCCGATGTAGTTGTGGAAGTACGAATAGGCGTGGCTCAGGACGATGCCGGTGATGGCGATCAGCGCGGCCCGGTCGAAGAACATCGAGCGCAGCACGCCGGCGAGGTCGCGGCTGCCGTCCGGGCCGGCGGGAAAAAACGACGCGAGGAAGACGCCGTGCCCCATGCAGAAGGCGCCGTAGTGCACGATGAAAAACCCGATCAGCGCCGCCTTCGCCAGGGTGAGTTCCCCCGGCGCCGGCTCGACCCCGCGCCTGGCGAATTTCTCCACGGTGTCGGGCACCGCGATGCGCATGCGCAGCACGTTCACCGCGCCGATCACCAGGTTCTCGATCCAGTAGAGGAACACCACCTCGTGCACGCGCCAGCCGGCCCACAGCACCCCGGCGAGCGGGATCAGGTTGAGCACCACCAGCACCCAGAGCGACCTGTGGTCGTCGTCCGGCAGCAGCAGCCCCGGCGCCGGCGGTTCCTCCGCTCCCGCGCTGGTTACCACTGCAGGCGGAGGGGCGGCGCGTGTACCAGGGCGCAGGATTTCAAAAGGACCCTCGTTCGAAACCAGTTCTGGCGGCGCTGCGGCCTGCTGCGTGCCGCCCACCCGGATGTCGTAGCTGCGCGACAGATTGGCGGCGTCCCCCAGCGCGCGCACTTTCAGTTCCCAGCTCGCGTAGCTAGTGCCCTTCACCGCGGCGGCCACGCCGGGATCATTCGTGGGAGGCAGGTCCGCGGGAATCTCGATGTCGAAGTTGACGCGCGTGCTCGCGGAGCCGCGAGCCACCGCGACCTCCTGGCGCAGGCCGCGCAGCGGCTCCTCCATGCGGGCGCCCTTGTCGCCGTAGGTCACCGTCGAGCAGGTCAGCACCGCGCGCAGCGTCAGCGGCATCGCACTAGCCGCGCCCGTCAGGGTGAGCGAGGCGCGCAAGCGTCCGCCGACCGCCGGCGCCGGCCCCTCCAGATCCAGCGGCATCGGGCCGTAGCGTCCCTGGCTCGAACCGCTGCGCACCATCATGACGATCGCCGCCACGCCCCAGACGGCGAAGAAACCGGCAATCAGGATCGGCACCACTTCGCGCCAGCCGAACAGCGCATACAGAAAAAAACCGGCGCTGAAGACGAAGTAGAGGATCGTCCCGGTCCAGGAGCCGGCACTGGTCAGTGCGACCTCCTTCGCCTCGATCCGTTGCGGCCGGTCCTGCGCCATGCGCTTCCCCCGTGGAGGGGAATCCTAAAAGAAAAAGCCCGGCAGAGCCGGGCTTTCCCTGTGCAACTGTTGCGAACGGCTGATTACTTGGTCATGCCCTTGGCTTCGCCCTTCGGCTCGGCTTTGGTCGCGCCCTTGCTCTTCGCGGCTTTCGCATCCGCCTTGGCTTTCTTGTCGGCAGCGGCTTTCTCTTTCTTCGCCTTCTTGTCGGCGGCAGCTTGTTCCTGCTTCATCTTCTTGTCGGCAGCGGCTTTCGCCTTCTTGTCTTCGGCCGCGGCCTTCGGCGCGGGGGCCGCAGGCGTTGCCGGGGTCGCCGGGGCGGCCTTGGTCGCGGGAGCAGCGGGTGCTGTCGAGGTTGCCGGGGTGGCCGGGGTGGCCTTGGTCGCGGGAGCGGCAGGCGTCGCGGCCGGAGCCGGCGCTTTGGTGTCTTTCGGGGCTTGCGCGAGCGCGCCGGTGCTGAATGCAAGGGCAACGGCGATTGCGAGAATGGTCTTCACTGAATCTCCTGGTATTTGTTGGTTAAGTGTTCCTGCACTACCGATAACGCGCCGTTTGCGAAACGGTGCACAAGATTTTCTTTATCCCTACGGATCAATGGCTTGCATTTACCTCGGCATTGATCCGGTCGGCCACGCGCTGGCAGTCCTCCGCGCTGAAACCGCCGAAGCCGCTGAGCAGCGGCAAAACCTCGCCTGAGAGCAGAACGAGCTCCACCCGGTTGCGGGCGGAGCCGAGCTGGGCGTGCACGAAGTCGCCGAAGGCGATCACCCGCGGCTTTGGGCCCGACTCCACCGCCAGCGTGCGCGCCGCGGCGTCCACCGTCACGCGCATGCGCCGGCGCGCATACAGGAACCAGCCGGAGAGCGAGCCGAACACGAGCACGCAGGCGAGCACGAACATGAGCGCCGCCCAGCCGAAGAAAAAAAGCGGCAGCACGCTCAGCGCGCACAGGACCATCAGGATCACCGGCAGGTCGTCATGCAGCTCGATCGTCGTGCGCCCGCGCGTATCGCGCGTCTCCGCATAGCTCTGGCCCATGGTCCGGCGGATTATCCGCCCGCCGCAGATAGAATGGCGCGATGAACAAGCCGCAGCACCCTGCTTCGCACTCCAATTTCATCAAGCAGGTCATCGAGGCCGACATTGCGTCGGGAAAACACGTCAAAATCCGCACCCGCTTCCCGCCCGAGCCCAACGGCTACCTGCACCTGGGGCACGCGAAATCCATCCTGCTCAACTTCGGCCTTGCCAAGGAGTACGGCGGCCACTGCAACCTGCGCTTCGACGACACCAACCCCGAAAAGGAAGAGCAGGAATACGTCGACGCCATCATCGACTCGGTGAAATGGCTGGGCGCGGATTTCGGCGGCAAGGCGCTCTACGCGTCGGACTACTTCGACAAGATGTACGAGTGCGCGGAATACCTCATCACCTCCGGCAACGCCTACGTCGACAGCCAGAGCGCCGACGAAATGAAGAAGAACCGCGGCGACTTCACGCATCCGGGCGTGGATAGTGTTTTTAGATCTAGAAGTATTGAAGAAAATATCGGTCTATTCCGCGAGATGCGCGCCGGCAAGCACCTCGACGGCCGCCACGTCCTGCGCGCGAAGATCGACATGCAGTCGAACAACATGAACATGCGCGACCCGGCGATCTACCGCATCAAGGCCGTGACGCACCACCGTACCGGCGACAAGTGGTGCATCTACCCGATGTACACCTACGCCCACCCGATCGAAGACGCGATCGAGCGCGTAACGCACTCGCTGTGCACCCTGGAATTCGAAGATCAGCGCCCGTTCTACGACTGGCTACTGAACAAATTGGCGGACGGCGGCCAACTCGAGCGCCCCCTGCCCCAGCAAATCGAGTTCGCGCGCCTGCAACTGACGCACGTCCTCCTGTCCAAGCGCCTCCTGATCAAGCTCGTCGAAGACGGCCACGTCGACGGCTGGGACGACCCGCGCATGCCCACCCTCGCCGGCGCCCGCCGCCGCGGCTACACCCCCGAGGGCTTCCAGATGCTCGCCGAGCGCGTCGGCGTGGCGAAAGAGAACTCCTGGATCGACTACTCGGTGCTGGAAGACTGCATGCGCAAGCACCTCGACGACATCGCCCCCCGCCGCATGGCCGTCCTCGACCCGGTCAAGCTCGTCATCGAGAACTATCCCGAAGGCCAGGAAGAACAGATGGACGTGCCCAACCATCCAAAGCACGCCGAAATGGGCAAGCGCCAGGTCCCGTTCTCCCGCGAACTCTGGATCGAGCGCGAGGACTACCAGGAGAATCCAGAGCCCAAATACTTCCGCCTATTTCCGGGCAATAAGGTAAGACTCCGCTACGCGTACGTGATCGAATGCACCGGCTACGACAAAGCCACAGACACCGTGCGCGCCAAATACCTACCCGAAACACGTTCAGGTACTCCCGGCGCGGACTCGGTCAAGGTGAAAGGAAACATTCACTGGGTCAGCGTGCAGCACGCGCACGCGGCGCAGGTGCATCTGTATGACCGCTTGTTCAAAACCGATCACCCTAAAGGTGTTGACGACTTGAATCCGGAGTCAGTAAAGACCGTATCGTCTCAAATGGAGCCGAGCTTGACGAACTGGAAGGAAGGTCAGGCGCAGCTTGAGCGACATGGGTATTTCGTTCGTCACGGCAATGTATTTAGTCGAACTGTCTCACTTAAGGATTCGTGGAGCGCTCCCAGAAATTAGCGACGCAATCCGATGGATGTGGGCCCGATTCCCACCAAGTTTCCCAGTTGACAGATTTGTCCACGTAGGCCAATGCAACTCTATAGCCGTGCCCCTACAACTGCTTGGACCATCGCGGAATACTCTGCTTGTTTGTCCTGCATCGCCAATAGCTGTTTCTTCAACAGCGCTTTTTGCAATGCTTGCGCAGCACCTTGGTATCGCTCTAACAAGTTCATCACTTCTTCAATTTTTTCCACCTTGCGAGCAATTAATTGAACGCGAGCATTCGAATTCAATTCAAGAGTTCTAATTGACACCTCCGCGCGCGCGTTACCAAGTTGCCAAGAAACGATTGGGCCATAGTGAACTAACCATGCTTCCACATCGTCCATGTAAGGGTCGAGAAACGGACATGCTTCATCAAAATATGCATTTTTCCTGCGATTGCATTCGGTGCACGCAAGCGTGAGATTGCCCCATGAGAAATGCAAATCCTCTTTATGTGATGAAGGAATTTTATGTTCGACATCCCCAGGCGTGTTGTGCCCTACCTTACTCTCGCAATAGATGCATTTATTGCCAGCCTCGTCCCGAAGTGCGCTTTTAATATCTGCGTGTCGATATCGATATTTCTTAGTTGCGTTGTCTTTGTCAGCAAGAAATTCGACAAGCCAATTAGCTGCATTTGCGGCGAGAACTGCAGGCTCTGCCACTTTTTGTAATTTGCGCATTTATTTATCCTTGCGTGACAAGAAGGTTCCGAACGCTCTTTCCAGTCCCTGCTCCTTCAGGTCAGCAAATATTTTTTCTACGCTCTCTGGACTGCCCTGTTGATCCCCATACTTTTGCAAGACAGTAGCAATTCGACTCTCAACCCAGAGTGGAAGCGTTGTAGGAACATCGAGAACCTCTTGAAGTATTTTGTTCGGCGATGCCGCCAAATCAAGACCATCTAACTTGCTCGACACAATGCGGCGCTTCTCATTGAATGGAAGCACATAGACCGCAGCGTCCGGCATTGACGTCACGACAAACGGGCTATGAGTCGACACGATAAATCGATACGTGGGAAAGGCTCTTGCAAGCGAGGGGAGAAAACTCCGCTGCATTGACGGGTGCAGGTGATTTTCTGGCTCATCAATGATGACTGTGCAGTTGCTTTGATTCACCCCAAACATGTGGATTTGCCAAGCCATGCCGAAAATTGCACCTACGCCACCAGACATCGCGTCCAATGGAAAGTCTCCGGTATCGGTGACCAGCACGATGTCCGGCACTCGTACTTGTAATCTTTGGAAGCCAATATCTGCCGGTAGCAAGTTCCTTAAAATCGCCTGGAAACCATCAAATACTGCGCGGTACTCGTGATTTGGAGCTACATGTTCATTTCCCAAACCAAATACTGCGAGGGAAATCAACGATTGTTTCATTACGCGTCCCGGATTCCGAATATGGTCAGATCCATAGGCTTGGAACAACAGTTCCTGGAATTGCTGAAACTGCTGCTGATTCGTCTGCGGGTTGACCGGAATGTTGTCGATGGACGCGTAATTGGATACGGGTCGATGAGATGGAATATGGAGCCCGACGACAGCTTGCTGGTTCTGATATTTCAGACTGTACTGTGCCCCCTGCCCCGTGGAAAGAGAGGGGACAAGCAGTTTGCAAACGTTTCCTGAAGAGTACTCGATCGAACCAACTTCAAGCGGTACTTCAGGAACGTCAAAGTCAGCTTCCAACGTGCTCCACACATCGGTCCAAATTTTCTTTTGCTTTCTTGAATCGACATAGGGAGTCGAAAGAAAATTTATGTTCCAGCCAAAATGACGACCGAGGACATTCAGGATCGAGGTCTTTCCGCATCCATTGGGACCAGTAATGACAGAGACTGATCTGTCGAACGTCATATCTACGCGTTCAAATTGTCGCCAGCCCGATAGTTGAATTCTCTTGAAAGTGTCCAGTTAACCCCCCTGTACTTAAGCAGCAAGCAATGTACACAAGTGTGTACATTTTTAATTTTTCCTTACTCCGTGCTTTTTACCAGCCGCCGAACCTCTCCCAGCAATCTTCAACTTCCTTACCGCCAGCTACGCAGTTGTAGCCCTCGTGCTGCGCACCGGTGGCACAGGCATGGTTGGGAAGAATGCGCAGGCGGGTGCCGACGGATAGCGCGGGAGCTTTGCCGCCGGAGCGGTGGGCGATGACGCCGTGCTCCTGGCTGGTTTCGATGACGATCAGGTCGGGGATCGGGCGGCCGTCGAGGTCGCAGACGAGGCCGTAGCCCTGGTCGAGCGGCTGCTTGGCGGTGCCGCGGTCGCGCGAGAGCGCCATCCAGCCGGCGTCGATGAGGGTCCAGCCTTTGTCGGCACGGTGGCCGTTGACGGTGGCGAGCACGGAGAGCGCGATGTCCTCGACCTCGCACACGCCGATGCCGGCCATGACGAGGTCGAAGAAGACGAAGACGCCGGCGCGCACTTCGGTGACGCCATCGAGCTTTTCGGCGAAGTGCGCGGTCGGGGTGGAGCCGACGCTCACCACCGGTGCTTCGAGTCCGGCTTCGCGCAGGCGCGTGGCGGCGCGCACGGCGCCTGCCCTCTCCTGCTCGGCGATGGCGCGCAGCGCGGCGTCGCCGCGGGCGTTGTAGGACTCTCCAGCGTGCGTCATGACGCCCGCCACGGTGTTGCCCGCGTCGCGCAGGGCGCGGGCGAGCGGGATCAGGGCTTCGTCGACGGGCTTTACGCCGGCGCGGTGGCCGTCGGTGTCCAGTTCGATCAGCACGCGAAAGCCCGAGATGGCGCGCGCGGTTTCCGGCGAATCGGTGATGACGGTCAGGTTAC
>Ga0315910_10004150_pt1 | contig 12170 bp, 14 predicted proteins | sample EdamamesoilMG_FD_204470 | JGI IMG/M metagenome (GOLD analysis project Ga0315910, IMG submission 204470) | Garden soil microbial communities collected in Santa Monica, California, United States - Edamame soil | ecosystem: Environmental > Terrestrial > Soil > Garden | place: USA: California... | reverse complement strand
GTGCCCACCCAGAAACTGCCGTGGTCGTTGAAGTGCACACCACCCAGCAGCGTCACGATCAGGATGACACCGGCCATGACCGTCGGGGCGATCCACAACGAGCGGTGCTCCCAGACTTCGCGGCGTATCAGCCAGAGCAGGTTGCGGGACGGGTTCACGCGGCCTCCTTCGACGCGCCGGGCGCGCCACTGACGGGCTGCATCATTGCGACGAACAGGTCGGCCACCGAGGGCGCGCGGGTTTCGCCCAGCGCCTCGAGCTGCGCGGGATCGCGCCCGTCGAACAACATGGTGCTGCGGCCGAAGATCTCGCGTTCCCAGAATGGCTTGAGCGCGCGGGCGCGCTCGAGGTTGCCGGCCGCCGGGGTGAGCTGCACGAAGCGCTCGGAGAGGGTTTCCATGGGCGAGTTGAGAGCGATCCTGCCGTGCTCGATGAAGATCACGTCGGTGAGGATGTTCTCGATCTCCTCGACCTGGTGCGTGGTCACGAGGATGGTGCGTTCCCCGTTCATGTAGTCGTTCAGCAGGTTGTCGTAGAAGGAGCGGCGGAACAGCAGGTCGAGGCCCAGCGTCGGCTCGTCCAGCACCAGTAGTTTGGCGTCGATGGCCAGGATCAGCGCGAGGTGCAGCTGCGTGATCATGCCCTTGGAGAGCTGGCGGACCTTGCTCTGCTTCTTGATGTCGGTGCGCGCGAGGAAATCCTCGCAGCGCTTGCGATCGAAGCGCGGATGGATGCCGGCGACGAAGTCGACCGCGTCGCAAACCCTGATCCAGCGCGGCAGCACGGCCACGTCGGCGATGAAGCAGACCTCTTTCATGAGCTGGTTGCGCTCGGTGCGCGGGTCCAGGCCCAGCACCTTGAGGTCGCCGTCGAAACTGGTGAGGCCGAGGATGGCCTTGATGACCGAGGTCTTGCCGGCGCCATTCGGCCCGATGAGGCCCACGATGCGCCCGGCGTCCACCTTGAGGTCCACGCCACGCACGGCCTGCGTGCCGCCGTAGTTCTTCGAGAGACCGCGAGCTTCAATTATTGCTGTCATTGTCATCGCCTGAGTTGGGGCGGGTCGGGAACGGCTGGGAAGCCGGGGCCGATTTCGCACCACGTTTCATGAGTTCTTCTACGTTGAGGCCGAGGCGCACGATGGTCGCGTAGATCTTCGGCCACTCGGATTCGAGGAAGGCCTGTTTCTCGTCCTTCATGAGAGCCTGGCGGGCGCCCTCGTTGACGAACATGCCTCGTCCGCGCTTCTTCTCGACCAGCTGCTCGTCCACGAGCTGCTGGTATCCCTTGAGAACGGTCAGCGGATTGAGACGAAACTCTGCCGCTACAGCGCGGACCGAGGGCAGCGGATCACCTTCTTTGAGGACACCCTCGAGGATCATCGCTACCACTCGATCACGCAGCTGCCTGTAGATCGGCTGGCTGTCGTCCCACTGTGGGTCCATGAGAGTGCTCCGGTTCCTTAGCGTACCAGAGCACTCAGGGACGCCACGAAGCCCTGCCGGTCGTGGTCGACCTGGACGACTCGGGTGGAGTGGACGAAGGTCCAGCTCAGGACGACGGTCAATGCGAGCGCGGCGAACGCGCTGGCGACGGCTTTCATGCTGTGGTTCAGGGTGCTCATGTCGGTTCTCCTTTCCTCTCTGTTCGGTGGCGCTTCGCCCTATGCGATTCGCCTTACGTGTTGGTGTTATATATAACTACAACACCCACACAGATGCAAGCCCCTAACCCGAATATTTCTGCTGGTGCGTTGCATCCCTTGAGCTCCTGGAACCACCGGCGGGGAAGAACATGGGACCCAAGCTGCTGTTTTTAATCGGAATTGTGGTTGCCCACGGGGCCTTTGCGGCGGTGCTGATGCGCCGGGATCCACCCCGCGCCACCGCGGACACCACCACCTGCGTGAAAACACCCGAGTCCACTCCGTACTTCGAACAAAAGCGCGAAATGCTCGCGATGGTGGTGTTCACCCGGACACCCGAGGATCCACAGACGCCGTGAACACCGCGATCACGATGGATGGCCTCACTACTCCCGCACACGAGTCACGCTTCGCGCGGTCGAAGCGCACGCGTAGAGTCGCCGTCGTGAGCGACGACGACGACGCGCAGCTGATGCTCGCCTACGCACGTGGCGAGATGCGCTCGTTCGAAACGCTCTATTCACGGCACCGGGCCGCGCTCTATCGCTATCTAGTTAGACAGGCGCGCGACACCGAGATCGCCAACGACCTGTTCCAGGAAGTGTGGAGCCGCGTGATCGTGAACCGCGCGCGCTACGAGCCGCGCGCCAAGTTCCGCACCTTCCTGTTCACGCTTGCGCACAACTGCTTCATCGATCATTGTCGCCGCGTGAAATCGCGCCCGCAGGGACTCGGCATCGAAGACGCGGACGCGGCCGACATGCTGGCCGCCGACGACGCCACGCGTCCGGACGTCGAGCTGGAGCGCGACGAGGGTACGCGCCGGTACCGCGCCGCGCTCGCGACGCTGCCGCCCGAACAGCGCGACGTCTATCTACTTCACGAGGAATCCGACCTGTCGCTCGAGGAGATCGCGCAGGTCACCGGGGTGGGCGCGGAAACCGCCAAGAGCCGCCTGCGCTACGCGGTCGGCAAGCTCAAGGCGGCGCTGGCGATCGCGGAAGATTGCGCATGACCGGGCACGACGAAGAATTCGACGAATTCCTGTCGCGCAAGCGGCCGGTGTTCCGGCGCCCCACCGACCACGAGATCGAGCCGCCGATCGACGTCGACCGGCTGGTGCTGCGCCAGGCGCGCGACGCCATCAAGCCTCCGCAACCCGAGCGCATGTACCGCGGTCCCGGCTGGGGAGTGCCGCTGGCGGTGGCCGCGACCCTGCTGGTGTGCCTGTCGATGGTGTTGCACGTGGTGACGCAGAAGAAGGCGGCGCCCGGGGAGACGACCCGGCAGATCGCCCAGCAGGTGGACGCGGCTGCGGCCGCGAGCGCGCCGGCGGCCGCTGAATCGATGACCGATGCCGTCGCGCCGACCACCGTGGCACCGACCACCGCGGCGCCCGCTGCGCCAGCCGACGCGAGTGCACGGATCGCGGGGACCTCCAACACCCCCTGGCGCGGCGATGCCCGCAGCTGGCTCGCCGAAATAGAACGACTGCGCGCCGCAGGCAAGGGCGCCGAGGCCGACGCCGAACTCGCCTTGTACAAGCGCCAGCACCGCGCCTACGCCAGCAGCCCCGACCGCTAGCCGGAAGGCAGGGGCCAGTCGGCCCTGTTAGAATCGCGCCCCGTTTTTCCGGCCCCCATTTCCTGGAGCGCGATTCGATGAAACCCGCAGTGAATGTCGCCATCACCGGCGCCGCCGGCCAGATCGGCTATGCCCTCGCCTTCCGCGTCGCCTCGGGACAGATGCTGGGCGCGGACACGCCGATCAACCTGCACCTGCTCGAAGTGACCCCGGCGCTGCCGCAGCTCTCGGGCGTGGTGATGGAACTGAACGACTGCGCGTTCCCGACGCTCAACAAGATCGTCGCCACCGACGATGCGCGCGTGGCCTTCAAGGATTGCCAGGCGGCATTGCTGGTGGGCGCCCGTCCGCGCGGCCCGGGCATGGAGCGCAAGGACCTGCTGATGGCCAATGCGCAGATCTTCTCTGCGCAGGGCAAGGCGATGAATGAAGTCGCCAACCGCAACATCCGCGTGCTGGTGGTCGGCAATCCCGCCAACACCAACGCCATGATCGCGCGCGCCAATGCGAAGGACCTGAACCCGCGCAATTTCACCGCGATGACGCGCCTCGATCACAACCGCGCGGTCTCGCAGCTCGCCGAGAAGACCGGCAAGCACGTCACCGGCATCCAGAAGATGCTGATCTGGGGCAACCACTCCTCCACGCAGTATCCCGACCTGAACTTCTGCACCGTCGACGGCAAGCCGGCGCACGGCCTCGTCGACCGCAAGTGGTACGAAGACACCTTCATCCCCACCGTGCAGCAGCGCGGCGCGGCCATCATCAAGGCGCGCGGCGCGTCGTCGGCGGCCTCGGCGGCTTCCGCGGCCATCGACCACATGCGCGACTGGCACCTCGGCACCGCGGCCGACAATTTCATCAGCATGGCCGTGCCGGCCGACGGCAGCTACGGCATCAAGGAAGGCGTGGTGTATTCGTACCCGGTGACCTGCGCCAACGGCGACTACAAGGTCGTGCAGGGCTTGGGCGTAGACGACTTCTCGCGCCAGCGCATGGACGCCACGGACAAGGAGCTGCGCGAAGAGCGCGACGGCGTCAAGGACCTGATCTAGGCCAACCGCGCGGCGCGCAGGCCAATGGGCATGCGGAGCGTGGCGATCCCGGACGCCGGCCACACCGGCTGCAGGCTGGCGCGCAACTGCGGCACGGGGTCGCCGCCGCGATCCTTGCGGTAGCGCGCCGTGGCCGACCAGCTGCTGACGTAACCCAGCACCTGCTCCAGGCTCCACTCGAGCGTGAGTTCGAACTCGGGGTGCGGCAGTTCCTCGAAGGGAAATGGCAGGGTGCTGTAGTTAGCCTCGATGTGGCGCCGCTCCGGCGGCCAGTACGATCCGACCACGCCGCTGTAGAACGCGAGGAACAACCGGTCGAGATCCGCGTCCGCGAAGCGCGGCCGCGGGTAGTTCCATACGGCCAGCACCGCGCCCGGGCGCGCCACGCGCCGGGCCTCTGCGTAGAACGCCTCCACGTCGAACCAGTGCAGGGCCTGCGCCACCGTGACCAGGTCGACCGAGGCCGCAGGCAAGCCGCAGTGTTCCGCCGGTGCCACCGAGTACTGCACGCGCGGGTGCGGCTTGGCCGCGGCGATCTGCTCCGGCGCCACGTCGGTGGCATGGATCACTGAAAAGTGTTCGGCCAGCGCGGTGCTCGCTTGTCCGCTGCCGCAGCCGCAGTCCCAAACCGCGTCGCGCGCCGGCGCGACCTGCGCGAGCCACGCGAACAGATCCGGTGGGTAGCCTGGCCGGAAGTTCGCGTACTCGCGCGCGACACCAGAAAAAAGGGCGGCATTCGACATGCCGCCCATTCTTACGCGGTCTGTACGGCCGACCCAAGCGCGGGGCGGCGCAGCGCCACACCGCGCGCGGCGAAGGCCTGCAGCGCCACCACCACCGAGATCACGATCAGGAACAGCGGATATTCCCAGCCGCCGCCGGCATTGCTGAACACCCAGCCGTTGCCGGCGTGCACCCAGAATGCGCCGCCCAGGATCGGCAGCAACGCCAGGGCCACCCAGCCGGTCGCCACGTTGGCGAGCAGCAGCACACCCGCCGTGGCTTCGGCGGCGAATACCACGTACGCCAGGCCCGACGGCAGGCCGATGGATGCGAAATAGCCCGCGGTGCCCGCGAGTCCGAAAGTGAAGAGCTTCAGCACCACGCTGTGCGTCAGGTACATGACACCCAGCGAGATGCGCAGCAGCGTTGCGCCGGCCGCCTGGCCATTCGCGGCCAGCGTTTTTTCGATGAAGGACATGATCGTCTCCGTGTTCGCGATAGTGCGATGGCGGGATGCTGGACTAGCGCAATTGCAAACACATTGGCCCTGTGGCAAATGTTGTTTGCATGACTGCAAACGAATCACCGCTCTCGGTCGAGGACCTTCCGCTGGTACTGGCCCTGTCGCGTGAACGAACGCTGGCCGGGAGCGCGGAAAAGCTCGGGGTCGACCTCTCGACGGTGTTCCGCAGGCTCAATGCGCTGGAGAAGCGCCTGCGCGTGAGGCTGTTCGATCGATCGCCGCGCGGTTACCGGCTCACGGCCGCCGGTGAGCGCGCCGCCGCCGCCGCCGAGCGCGTCGAAACCGAGGTGCTCGCGCTGGAGCGGGACATCAGCGGCCGCGACCAGCAGCTTTCCGGCGTCCTGCGCATCACCGCCTCGGAGACGTTTTCCTACGCGGTGCTGCCGACCCTGTTTGCCGCCTTCCAGCAGCTGCATCCCCGCATCCGCCTGGTGTTGTCGATCGACAATCGCACCGTGGACCTGTCGCGCCGCGAGGCCGACGTGGCGCTGCGGGTGCGGCGTCCCAAGGAATCCTCGCTGTTCGGCCGGCGGCTGACCGGAATTGCATTCGCCTACTACGGGACGGAAGCCACCCCCGCATTGCGGCGCGAAGGCCATGCCTTCAATTTCGCGCGCCACAAGGTCATCGGCTGGGACGAACCCTCGTCCCTCGTCGTGAGCGACTGGGTGGCGAAGCACGTGCCACCCGAGCGCATCACGTTTCGCAGCACCAGCTTCGTCAACCAGCTCATGGCCGTGCGTGCCGGCATGGGCATCGCCCTGCTGCCCTGCTATCTCGCCGACCGCGATCCACAACTGCGGCGCATCTCGGGCGTGTTACCGGAGCTCACCAGCGAGTTATGGATTGTGACCCACCAGGATCTCAAGAACACCGCGCGAATCCGCGCATTCCTGGGCGTGATCGGGGACGCCATCGTTGCGGAGCGCCGCAAGTTCGAAGGCGCGCTATAGTTTCATCAATCGCGATTCGAGGGGCTTCTTCATGCTCGGCGCAACCCTGGTCATTCTCGTGCTGGTAGCGGCCGCGGCCTACGTGGCCAAGGTCGGCACGATCTTCACGCTGGTGTTCATAGGCGCGGTGGTGTTCATGGCGTACAAGCGCCTGCCGCTGATCGCCTTCACCATCGTCTTCACGCTGCTGCTCGCGGCCTACACCTTCGTGCCTCCCGCCTACGGGGTGTGGAAGGGCTTCCTGTGGCTGATGCTGGCGGCGTTGTGGCTGCTCAACGTCAAGCCACTGCGCAAGGCGCTGATCTCGCGCCCCTTCCTCAAGGCGTACATGCGGCTGCTGCCGTCCATGTCGCAGACCGAGAAGGAAGCGCTCGAGGCCGGCACGGTGTGGTGGGACGGCGAGCTGTTCACCGGCAAGCCGAAGTTCGAGAAGTTGTTAGCCAGCAAGGCGCCGCAGCTGACCGCCGAGGAACAGGCCTTCCTCGACGGGCCCTGCGAAGAGTTGTGCCGCATGTTCGACGACTGGGACATCACCCACCGGCGCGCCGACATGCCGCCCGAGGTGTGGGCCTATCTCAAGTCGAAGGGCTTCTTCGCGATGATCATCCCGAAGAAGTACGGCGGCCTGGAATTCTCCGCGTACGCGCACTCCTGCGTGCTGGTGAAGCTGTCGAGCCGCTCCGCGCTGCTGGCCGCGACCACCGCGGTGCCCAATTCCCTCGGCCCGGCCGAGCTGCTGAACCACTACGGCACCGACGAACAGAAGAACCACTACCTGCCGCGCCTGGCACGTGGCGAGGAAGTGCCGTGCTTCGCGCTCACCGGCCCGCGCGCAGGCTCCGACGCGGCCGCGCTGCCGGACACCGGCATCGTCTGCAAGGGAATGTGGCAGGGTCGCGAGATCGTCGGCCTCAAGCTCAACTTCAACAAGCGCTACATCACGCTCGCGCCGGTCGCCACGGTCATCGGGCTCGCGTTCCGCATGTACGACCCCGACAAGTTGTTAGGCGAGCGCGCCGATCTCGGCATCACCTGCGCGCTGATCCCGCGCAACACCGCGGGTGTCAGCATCGGCCGTCGCCACTTCCCGCTGAACGTGCCGTTCCAGAACGGACCGCTGTCGGGCAAGGACGTGTTCGTGCCGCTCGATACGATCATTGGAGGCCCGAAGATGGCCGGCCAGGGCTGGCGCATGCTGGTGGAGCAGCTGTCGGTGGGCCGTTGCATCTCGCTGCCGTCCAACACCACCGGCGGGTCCAAGGCCGGCGTTTTCGCCTCGGGCGCCTACGGCCGCATCCGCCGGCAGTTCAACATGCCGGTGGGCAAGTTCGAGGGCGTCGAGGCGGTGCTCGCTCGCATGGTCGGCGCCACTTACACCATGGATGCCGCGCGCTCGGTGACCGCGGGCGCCATCGACGGCGGCGAAAAGCCGTCGGTGCCCTCGGCCATGCTCAAGTACCACGTCACCGAGATGGGTCGACAGGTGGCCAACGATGCCATGGACATCCATGGCGGCAAGGGCATCCAGCTCGGGCCGCGCAACTACCTGGCGCGCGGCTACCAGGTGATCCCGGTGGCCATCACCGTGGAGGGAGCCAACATCCTCACGCGCTCGCTCATCATTTTTGGCCAGGGCGCGGTGCGCTGCCATCCGTACGTACTGCGCGAGATGAATGCCGCGCGCAATCCCGACCGCAAGAAGGGTGTCGACGAGTTCGACAGCGCGTTGTTCGGACACATCGGCTTCACCATCAGCAACGCGGTGCGTTCGTTCGTGATGGCCGTGACGCACGCGCGCTTCACGCGCGTGCCCGAGGTCGGCGACACGCGCCGCTACTACCAGCACATCGTGCGCTTCTCCGCCTCGTTCGCCTTCGCGGTGGACGTGGCCATGCTGACGCTCGGCGGCTACCTCAAGAAGAAGGAGAACCTCTCGGCGCGCCTCGGCGACGTGTTGTCGTCCATGTACCTCGCCTCGATGGTGCTCAAGCACCACGAGAACCAGGGCCGTCCCGCCGAGGACCTGCCCATCGTGGAGTGGGCCTGCCGCAACCAGCTCTACAAGGCACAGGAGCAATTGCACGACTTCCTGCGCAATTTCCCCAACCGCTTCCTGGCCGGCGCCCTGCGCCTGCTGATATTCCCGGGTGGCCGCACCTACTCGGCGCCCAGCGATCGCCTCGGCCGCAAGCTGGCCGACGCCGTGCTCAGCGCCACCGACGTGCGCGACCGCCTGTGCCGCTTCGTGTATCGCACGCTCGAGCCGAGCAACGCGCTCGGCCTGCTGCAGGAAGTGCTGACGCTGGCCGACAGCGCGGAGTCCATCGAGAAGCGCATACGGGTCGAGGGCGTGAAGACCGGCAAGGTCACCGCGCTCGACACGCCCGGGCAGATCACCCAGGCGCGCGATCTCGGCATCATCTCCGAGACCGAGGCGGCCGCGCTGCGCGACTACGATCGCAAGGTGATGGAACTCATCAGCGTCGACGACTTCGAAACGCACGAGATGGCCGCGGGCGCCGGCAACGAGGGCGATTCGCGCGACGGCCAGGCATACGGTGTCGCTTCGGGACAGGTGGCCTGACGCAAGCGATGAGCGACCTGCCGGTTCCAGTAGTTAGTCCGCCGGAGCTCCCGACACCCGCGGCGCTGCCTTGCGCCAATTGCGGCACCCCGCTCACGGGACCGTACTGCACGCACTGCGGGCAGCGCGACGAACCGCACGTGCACACGGTCAGCCACTTCGCGGCCGAGGCGTTCGAAAGCATCACGCACGCGGATTCGCGCCTGTGGCGCACGTTGTGGTTCCTGCTCGCCAAGCCGGGACGATTGACGGTGGAATTCTTCGCGGGCAAACGCGTGAGCTACCTGCCGCCGTTCCGGCTGTACCTGGTGATCAGCCTGTTGTTCTTCCTGGTGGCGCGGATGCCCGAAGGCGCCGCCATCGAGTTCGACACCGAGCCGACCGCGGAACGCGTCGAGCAGATGAACCAGGCCGCCGGGGTGCTCGAGGGCGAACTCGCGAACACGCCGGGAGCCGCGCAGGCCGCGGCCGCGATCCGCGCGCAGGTGGCCAAGGAAGAAGAGGCCGCGAAGAACCCGGCCGTCGTCACGGGCGATGAGTCGGTCCGCAAGGGGCTGCAGGAGAACAACGCCTTCACGCAGTTCTGCAAGGAATTCGCGAACCCGGATCCCAAGGCCAGCAAGAACTACGAGCGCATGCGCGCCTTCTGCCTGCGGTCCGCCGAGGACCGGGGCGAGGCGCTGTTCGAGGACGTCGTCCACAACATCCCGCACGCGATGTTCGTGTTCCTCCCGCTGCTGGCGCTATTCATGAAGCTGCTCTACTGGCGGCCGAAGCGCTACTACGTCGAGCACCTGCTGTTGCTGGTCCACAACCATGCCTTTGTTTTCCTGGCACTCACCATCCTGTATGGGATCAAGCACATTCCGGTGGTCGGCGAACACGTCGGCCTGCTGGAAGCATTCATCTGGCTCTACATCGTCTGGTACATCTTCCGCGGCATGCGGGTCTACTACGGCCAGTCTCGCAAGTTGACCTTCGCCAAATACCTGGCGGTGGGCCTGGCCTACATTTCCACCAGCATCCTGGTGCTGCTGCTGACCGCGATTTTCAGCGCGCTCACGATGTAATCCGCGCCTTCTTGCGGCTCCCCCGCTGCGGACGTACCTTGCGCCCACTCATGGAGAAGGAGACGCCGATGAACATCCGCCATTTCGCCCGAGCCGCCTGCTTTGCCACGCTGGCGCTGACCGCCGCCGCGTGGGCGCGCGAGCCTTCGCCCGCCGGCGCCGAGGTCTACATCGTGTCGCCCGGGGACGGCGCGAAAGTGAAAGGACCGGTCACCGTGGTGTTCGGACTCAAGGGCATGGGCGTCGCGCCCGCCGGCATCAAGATGGACAACACCGGCCACCACCACCTCCTGATCGATGCCGAGGTTCCGGCGGACCTGTCGCAGCCGCTGGCCGCCAACGAACACAGCGTGCACTTCGGCAAGGGTCAGACCGAAGCCACGCTGACGCTGCCGCCCGGCAAACATACGCTGCAGCTCGTGCTCGGCGATTCACTGCACGTGCCGCATGACCCGGCCGTGATCTCGAAGAAGATCACGATCACGGTCCAGTAGCAGGCCCGCAGCCCGTGCGCGCGGCGCGGCCAGCCTTCCTGTACACGGCGCTGTGGTGTGCCTGCGTGGGCGCGTTCGCGCAGCAGGTGCCGGATCGCGCGTATCGCGCGCCGATCGCCAAGGCCGAATATGCAGCTGGCCAGGGACCGGTAGTTTGCGTCGACGAAGCGCACGCCAACTTCCACACGCTGGGCGACAGGTTCTGGGCATTCGGAGAGCTGCTGCGCAGCGACGGATTCCAGGTCCGCCCCGGCACGCGTGCATTCGATGCGGCTTCGCTCGGCGAGTGCCGCGTCATGGTCATCTCCAACGCGCAGCCGAACGAGGACGAATGGGACACCTATCCGTATCCGACGCCTTCGGCATTCACCGATGCCGAAATCACCGCGGTGCGGAAGTGGGTGGAGAACGGCGGCAGCCTGTTGTTGATCGCGGACCACATGCCGCTGGCCGGAGCGGCACGCGATCTCGCGGCGGCGTTCCAGGTCGAGTTCGTGGATGGCTTCGCGATGCGTTCGCCGCAAGGCGACGCGCCGGACATTTTCTCGACCGGCAACCGGACGCTGCGCGACCACGCCATCGCGCGCGGCCGCGATGAACGCGAGGCGGTGACGAGCATACGCACGTTCACCGGGCAGGCGTTTCGCGCACCGGGCGCCGAACCGCTGCTGGTATTTCCCGCCGGGTACGCGCAACTCACGCCGCGCAAGGCCTGGGAATTCACGCCGGACACGCCGCAGGCGCCCATCGAAGGCTGGCTGCAGGCGGCCGTGAAGCCGGTCGGCAAGGGCCGCGCGGCCTTCTTCGGCGAAGCGGCCATGTTCAGCGCGCAGCTCGCGGGGCCCGACCGCAAGCCCATGGGCATGAATGCGCCGCAGGCCGGCCGCAATTTCCAGCTGGTACTGAATACGGTTCACTGGCTGACCCGGACGTTGTAAAACGACGGCCATGTCCGCACCGCGCGCCATCCTGCACGTCGACATGGATGCGTTCTACGCATCCGTGGAGCAGCGCGATCGTCCCGAGTTGCGTGGCCAGCCGGTGATCGTCGGCGGCACCAGCAATCGCGGCGTGGTGGCGGCGGCCAGTTACGAAGTCCGCGCTTTCGGCGTGCGCTCGGCCATGCCGATCCGCGAAGCGCTGCGCCGCTGCCCGCACGCCATCTGCGTGAAGCCGCGCATGTCGGTCTACCGGGATGTATCGCACCAGGTGTTCGCGATCTTCCACGACTACACGCCGGTGGTCGAAGGACTGTCGCTCGACGAAGCCTTCCTCGACGTAACCGCCAGCCTCGCGTTGAAGGGCGACGCGGTGCACATCGCGCGTGGCATCAAGCAGCGCATCCGTGACGAGACGCATCTCGGCGCCTCGGTCGGCGTCGCACCCAACAAACTCGTGGCGAAGATCGCCTCCGACCTCGAGAAGCCCGACGGACTCACGGTGGTCACCGCCGGCAACCTGCGCGCGGTGCTCGATCCGCTGTCGGTGCGGCGTCTGCCCGGCCTCGGGCGCAAGCTCGGCGAACGCGTCGAGGCCGCC
>Ga0315910_10004149_pt1 | contig 12173 bp, 7 predicted proteins | sample EdamamesoilMG_FD_204470 | JGI IMG/M metagenome (GOLD analysis project Ga0315910, IMG submission 204470) | Garden soil microbial communities collected in Santa Monica, California, United States - Edamame soil | ecosystem: Environmental > Terrestrial > Soil > Garden | place: USA: California... | reverse complement strand
GCACCTAAGGCTCACGATGCAGATTCCGTTTCTTGCGCCTTCTGTGCCTCTTTGCGGCCATCTCTCCCTCCTCCGTGCCCTCTGTGGTTCAATTCCGTCCATCCTTCGCTGTCGCTCTCTTGTTTGCGCTGAGTCGGAGTTTGCCGCGTCGCCTCCGATGCGCGAACGTTGCGCCATGCGTCGCACCCCACTCCTCGCCGCTGCACTGCTCTCCCTCCTGGCCTCGACTGGCGTCGCCAGCCCGCTCGCCGACGCGCCGTCCGCCTACGTGCGGGCGCACGTCGGCTCGCCGGTGCAATTTCTCCCGTGGGGCGAGGCTGCATGGGCGCGTGCGAAGGCAGAACAGAAGCCGCTCTACCTCGTCGTCGGTTCCTTCACGCAGGAACTCGCGCGCGCCATGCGCGAGCAGTCCTTCGCGCGCGAGGAGAACGCGGCGATGCTCAACGAGAGTTTCATCCCCGTCGTCGTGGATCGCGACGAGCATCCCGATCTCGCCGCCTTCCTCCAGGCCTACGTCGGCACGGTGAAACAGATGCAGGGCTGGCCGCTCAATCTCTGGCTCACGCCCGAGCTCAAGCCGTTCGAAGGCGCGAGCTACCTGCCGCCGTCCGACGAGTGGGGCAAGGAGGGTTTTCCCAATGCGCTCAAGCGCGTGCTCAATGCCTGGCAGACCGACCCCGAGGCCCAGCGCGCCAAGGCCGACGAGGCGCTCGCCGCGCTCGAGGCCGCCGTGCCGACCGAGCCGCCGGCGGCCGTTGACGCTGTCGCCGTGAAAACCCTGCTCGACGAGGCCACGGCCGCCTGGATGGGCACCTACGACGCGGCCCACGGCGGGTTTGGCGAGCCGCCGCGCCGGCTCGAGCCGGAGCTGTTGCGCTTCCTTATGCGGCGCGCCGACGCAGCCTCGCGCGAGGCCGCCCTCGCGACCCTGCGCGCCGTCGTCGCCAGTCCCGTGCGCGATCCGCTCGACGGCGGTTTCTTCCGCTCCACCGGCGACCTCGCCTGGCGCCAGCCCACGCTGCAAAAGCTCCTCGCCGACCAGGCGCGCGCCGCCCTCGCCTGTCTCGATGCCGACCTGCGCGAGCCGGCCGCCCACGCGCTCGCCTATGCGCGCGCGCTCGGCGCTCCATCTGCTGGATACAGCGCCGCCGAGGACGGCACGGCCGAGGCCGTCGTGCCGTCGTTTCTCTGGACCACGGCGGAGGCGCGGGCTGCGCTCGGCGACGCCGATGTCGCGGCCGTGCTGGAAGAACTCAGCATGACCGACGCCGGCAACCTGCCGCCGGATGCCTATCTCGGCATCGACTCCGCGGGGAAAAACCTGCCGCGCTGGACGGTTGCGTCGCCCGACGCCGCCGCACTCGCGGCCGCGGCGAAGCTGCGCGCCGCGCGCGCCCAGCGCCCCGCGGCGGCTCGCGATGGCCTTGCTTCGAGCGGCGCGCACGGGCTGCTCCTGGCCGCGCTGGCCCGCGCCGGCGACAAGGCTGCACTGGCCGAAGCCGCCGGGCTCGCGACCTTCGTGCGAACCAGACTCATCGGTGCGGACGGGACGCTGCGCGCGGGCCCGGCTTTCGCCACGTCTGCGGGTCCGCGCGACTACGCGCTGGTCGCGGATGGACTGCTCACGTTCGCGTCGGCGGCGAAGGACGCCGCGGCGCGCGACGCTGCGCTCGCGCTGCTCGCGAAGGTGGACGCGCGCTTCTGGAGCGCTGCCGCCGGCCGCTACCTGTCGGCGCCCGAATCGCCCGCACCCGGGATCGGCGTGCGTGTGCCGGCTCTCGCGCCCGATGCCGGAGAACTTCCCTCAGCGGAATCGGCCATGCTGCTTGTCCTCGCGCAGCATCGGGTCGGCGAGCCCGCGCACCTCGGCGCGCTCGCCGCCGTGATCGCCGCCGAGATGCGCGAGGCTGCGACCCCCGCCCGCGGAGACCAGTTGCTCGCGCTGCAAGTGTGGGTGGCGACGCTGCCGTAGGCTGCGGTTCCGACGCGCCGTGGATCGCGGCGAAGCGGTGCGCTGATGCGAGCTTTCGACTCCGTATGGACGTGATGCCGGCCTCGGCGACGTGACTTTCGGGGATCGTCCGAGTGGGCGGGTGTTTCCCGGCCTCGGTGTCGAAAGCCGCCACGCTTCAGTGGGTCTGCATGATCCCGGTTAAGGTGAGGTAAAAGGCACCGATGCAGGGGGAGCCTTCCCTCCATGCCTTCTCCGTCCACAACAGCCCGCGCGGACGCACCATCCACGCGGCGTCGCGGGTGGGGTGTCATCGCCTTCGTCTCCGCGTGGTTCGTGCTCACGAGCCTCCTCGGGGCATGGACGGTGGCGCAGCACCTCGTGCCGTTGCCCGGTGCCGCCCCTGCGGACCAGGCTTCGGGACCGTTGCCCGCAGCGTGGTATGTGCTCGGTGAGGACTGCGGCTGTTCCGCCTCGGTCGCCGAGGATCTCGTGGCGCGCGGGCCGCAGGCCGGCTGGCGCGAGCAGGTCTGGCTCGTCGGCGAGGTCCCCGAGTTGGGCGAACGCCTCCGGCAGCGCGGGTTTGCCGTCGAGTCCATCGCGGCCGAAGAACTCGCGCGCCGGCATCGTATCCACGGAGCACCGTGGCTCGCGCTCTTCGCGCAGGACGGTCGGCTCGCCTACAGCGGCGGGTTCGCCCGCACGCGGCCGGGCCTGCCCGGTGCCTTCAATCTCTCCGGCGACATCATGCACGCCGTCGCCGCCGGCCGCCCCGTCGAACCGTTGCCGGCCTATGGTTGCGCCACGAGCGAAGCGCTCCGCGACCGCCTCGATCCCCTGCGGCTGCGATACACCTCGCGCCAACCATGACCACGTACGAAAAATCCTATCACCGGCGGACCGACCTGGTCGCCGTCTGCCTCCTCGCCGCCCATGTGCCGCTGATGGTTGTCACCGCCCTCGTGTTCGGCACGAGCCTGCCGCTCGCGCTCGGCGCCGGCCTGCTCATCGCGGCAGGACCGACGCTGTTGCATCTGATCCGGCCCGGCAGCCTGCTCACCTCGGCGATGATCGGATCGGCCGCCATGGCCTTCAGCGGGCTGCTCATCCACCTGGGCAAGGGGATGATCGAGATGCATTTTCACGTGTTCGTGGCGCTCGCGCTCCTCGTCGCCCTGGCGCGCGTCACCGCCGTGCTCGCCGCAGCCGGGACGATCGCCGTGCACCATGTGCTCTTCTGGATGCTGTATCCAAAGAGTGTGTTCAACTACGACGCCAGCTTCGGCATCGTGCTGCTGCACGCGGGATTTGTCGTGGCCGAGACGGCGGTGCTCGTCGTGATCGCGCGCATGTTCCAGCGCATGATCGCGATGCAGGGCACGATCGGCGACGAGGTCGCACGCGTCGCCACCGATGTGACCGCGCGCAGCGCGCACCTGCGGGATGCCGGGGCCGGGCTCGCCGACGGCTCGTCCAGCCAGGCGGCCTCGCTCGAGGAGACCAGCGCCGCGCTCGAGGAGATGGCCGGCATGACGCAGGCCGCCGCCGCCCGCGCGGAAAACTCCCGCCAGCTCGCGGCCGACGCGCGTCGCATCGCCGACGAAGGCGCCGGCCAGATGCAGGCGATGAAGTCCGCCATGGAGGCCGTGCGCGCCTCGGGAGACAGCATTTCCGAGATCATCAAGACGATCGATCACATCGCCTTCCAGACGAACATCCTCGCGCTCAACGCCGCGGTCGAAGCCGCGCGGGCCGGCGACGCGGGCCGTGGCTTCGCCGTCGTGGCCGAGGAGGTGCGCCGCCTCGCGCAGCAATCGGCCGACGCGGCGCGCCAGACCGCCGACAAGATCCAGGACTCCGTCGCGAAGAGCACCCAGGGCGTGGCGATCAGCGAGCGCGCGGCGGGCATGCTCGCCGAGATCTTCTCGCGCGTGCGCGATATCGATGAGGACATCCGCGAGATCGCGCGGGCCAGTGCCGAGCAGAACTCGGGTCTCGGCCAGCTCACCAAGGCCGTGCATGCGATGGACTCGGTCACCCAGGCCAACGCCGCGAGTGCCGAGGAGACCGCCGCCACCGCGGCCGAGCTGCAGGAGCAGGCGCAGCAACTCCAGGCCCTCGTGCACTCACTCGCGAAGACCGAGACCGAGGCTGCCGCGATGCCGCGGCCTGTTCCGGCGTCGCAGACACCGACGGTCGCGACGCACCCTCGATTCGATCCGGCACCGGTCGCGACAGGTCACCGCGAGCACGCCAGCATCCGCTGAACATCGGGTGCTGGGAGCCGGCTCGGGAAACTTCGCCGGGACGCGCGCGATTCCACGGCGCGCGTCCCTCGATGCGGACCGGACGAAGCCGGGCGCGACTGCGAACGGGGAACCTTAACGCGTGAGGACCATCCGGTTCGAACCTGCGTCGATGGGCTGTGAGGACCTGCTCCCGTCGGGCCAGGCCACCTCGACCGAGACCGGCGGGTTGGCGTCGGTGGCGCTGAAGAAGGCCAGCGGCTCGGACTGCGCGAGGTAACCGGATCCTGCATACATCTCACGGGACTGCACGCTGCCGTCGCGCAGGCGCACGGTCACGCGCGCGCCGATCGCGTCGGGATTGCCGGGCGCCGGGTTCTTGAGTCGCACGGAGAAGCTGCGGCCTGTCGTGGCGCGGTCGAGGAGGACCAGCGCCGGCTCGTTGGTGCGCGTGAGCACGAGGTCGGGGCGGCCGTCGCGGTTGAGGTCCGTGGTGGTCACGCCGCGGCCTTCGCCGGGGATGGCGATGCCGCTCTGCGGTGCGGGTACGGCCGTGAAGCCGCCGGCGCCATCGCCGCGCAGCAGCAGGCTGAGGCCGCCGTCAAAGCGGCCCGTCTCCACCTGCGGTCCGTCGAAGTTCTGCACCGCCACGATGTCGACGCGGCCGTCGCCGTCGAAGTCAGCCGCGGCTGTGCCGAAGATCGGCGACACCTGCGCGGCGCGCGGGAAGGCGCGGAAGGTGAAGCGGCCGCTGCCATCGTTGAGGAACACGCCGGAGGCGAGCTCGTTGGCCTTGAAGCTCAACGCGCACGCGAGCGCCTCCTGGCCGTAGATCTCCGGCAGCAGCGCGGCGCCCCAGTCGTGGAAGGTGGGAAACTTCGTCTTCAGGCTCGGCATCGCGCGCGAGGAGCAGCTGCGACCGCGCACGGGGAAGAGTTTCTCGCCCTCGTATTCGCTCTCGATGACCTGCGGCGCGCCGTTGCCCTCGATGTCGGCGTAGTAGATGCCGACAGGATGGTCAGGACTCGCGTGGTATTTGGTGTTCAGCCCGACGTTGCCCGCAACGTAGTCGATCGCGCCGTCGCCGTTGAGGTCGGCGGCGTTGAGCGAGTTCCACCAACCGGTGTGGGCGGCGAATCCGGCGGCCTCCGTGGCCTCGGCGAACGTGCCGTCGTGCTGGTTGCGGAAGAGCCGCGGCGACATCCACTCGCCGATGACGAGCAGGTCGAGCCAGCCGTCGGCGTCGGTGTCGGTCCAGAGCGCAGCCGTGACCATGCCGACCGAGCGCAGCGCCGGGCAGGCGGTATCGGTCACGTCGACGAGTGCACCGTCGCGACTTTCAAGGAGCGCCGAGACGGGCGTGGTCGGGTACTCGCCGGGCACGACACGACCGCCGATGAACACCCCGAGCGCGCCGCTGCGCCGGAAGTCGGCCGCCGCCGCGACCGCGGCGGAGAAGGGCGGGAGGGAGAACTGCGACTCGGGCGCCAGCCGGAACCGGCCGGATCCATCATTCAGATACAGTCGGCTGCGGTAGAGCGGCGAGTCCTTGGCCGGCGCCTCGACGCTGCCGGCGGTGACGAGCAGGTCCGTGGCGCCATCGCCATTCACGTCGAGGAAAAGCGGGGCCATGCACTCGCGCTCGATCGTGTCGTCCCACGGCTGCTGCACGCGTGAGCGCACGAAGTGGTTTTCGCCATCGTTGAGGTAGAGCGCGCAACCCTGACCGGCGGCGCCTGCGAAGAAGACGTCGTCGTGGCCGTCGCCATTGGCATCGCCCCAGGCGAGGCCGCCGCCGAGCGTGTTCATGCGATTGGGCAGGAGCGACTGGCGCACCATGTCGTTGAACGCGCGCTCCTGGCGCACGAAGTCCAGGCCGGTGACGGCGGTCGCATCGGCGAACAGGCCCTCGTCGACCGGCCGCGCGGCGACGGCGGGTCCGGGCTTCGGCGCGGACTTGGAGGCGGGCTCGGTCACGACATAGCGCGCGCCAGCCGCGAGGTTTTTCAACGTCTGCACCGCGCCGCCCGGCCAGCGTATCTCGATCGTGGACACGGCGGCGTCGGTCCCGAGGCCGAAATGCAGCACGGGCTCGGACGACGAGAGGGTGCCGCGCGCGACGGTGAGCCGGCGCGACTGCGTCCCGGCGCTCGTGCGCGCGAGCACGGTGGCGCCGATGCCGTGGCGGTTGCTCGTCGTGCCGACGAGCCGCAGGGCGACGCTGCGGCCGGCGGCCGGGCAGTCGTTGCGGTAGAGGCTGACCGTGTCGTCGAAGTTGACGTAGACGAGGTCGCAGTCGCCGTCGTTGTCGAAGTCGGCCAGCGCGGAGCCGAAGCTCACACCGGTGTGCGCGAGGCCCCAGTCGGCCTGCACTTTCTTGAAGCCGAGGTCGCCGGTGTTGCGGAAGGCGAGGTTGGTCTCGCGCTGCGGCTCGCGGCCCTTGACCAGGGCGATGATCTGCTGCGGCGAGGTCATCTTCTTGATCTGGTTGAGCATGTCCGAGTCGATGAACGGGCGGACCATGCCGTTGGTCACGTGCAGGTCGACCCAGCCGTCGTTGTCGAGGTCCTCGAAACGCGGCGACCACGACCAGTCCGTGCTGCCGAGGCCGCTCATCTTCGCGATCTCGAGGAAGCGGTCGGTACCGGAGTTCACGAACACGGCGTTCTTCATGTACTGCGGCGTGACGAGCGTGTCCATGTAGTCGACGAGCCCGCCCATGTCGCCCATCGCGACCTTCGACTTGTAGTGGGTGGTGCCGGCCATCTCGGCGACGAAGAGGTCGGCGAGGCCGTCGTTGTTGATGTCGGCCGAGTCGGCGCCCATGGAAAACCACGTCGTGTGCGCCATCGCGACCGGCAGGATGTCGGTGAAGGTGCCGTCGCCGTTGTTGCGGTAGAGGTGATCGGGCGGGCCGAAGTCGTTGGCGACATAGAGGTCGGCCCAGCCGTCGTCATTGGCGTCGAACCACGTGGCCGAGTGGCCGCGGCTCGGGTCGCGCAGGATGCCGGCCTTCGCCGTGACGTCCTCGAAGGTGGCGTCGCCGCGATTGCGATACAGGCGACAGGGCTCGCCATCGGGCGCGCGCTTCGCGTCGCGGATGTTGGCGAGGACGAACAGGTCGAGGTCGCCGTCGCGGTCATAGTCCTCGAAGGCGCCGACCACGCTGCCGGAGACGAGGTCGACGCCCGCCTTCGCCGCGACCTCGCGGAAGCGGCCCTTGCCGTCGTTGAGGTAAAGAAGATTCGCGGCGTTGAAGCGGCAGACGTAGAGGTCGAGCGCGCCGTCGTTGTTCACGTCGGCGAAGGTCGCGCCGGTTTTCCAGCCGGCGCCATCGCGCCCGGGCGCGCCCGCGACTCCGGCCTGCGCCGTGATGTCGACGAACTTGAATGGCGCGACCTGGCGATAGAGCACGCCCGGCTGCGTCTTGTTCGCGATGAAGAGGTCGACGAGGCCGTCGCCGTCGACATCGCCCGCGGCGATGCCCGAGCCGATCGCGCCCTGGGAAAACTCCGTGTAGCGCTCGCCCCACATCGCGGGGTCGTCGTAGGAGTTGACCGACGTGAGGCCGGATTCGTTCGCGGGAATCGCGGTGAATGTCATCGCCGCAGCGGAGCCGCTGCGCGGGGCGTAAGGCGTGCTCGTGACGACGGTGGATTTTGCGGCCAGCGCCGGCGTGGCGCCCGCGAGGGCGGCCGCACAGGCGAAGGTGAGGATTCTGGCGGTGTGACGGGGTGGGTTCATGGTGCGGGGTGTGAGGTGGGTGATGAGTGGTGCGGGATCACGAGAGCGGGTAGGGCGAGGCCTCTGGCCGAGCCGCGTGCGGTGTCGTGCCGGTGATTGTGCGGCGATCGTTCCTGGCGATCATGGCCGGGTGAATCGGTCGAGCTGTCTTCCCAGCTCCCCGGGATCGCTCGTCGGCAGCTCGCAGCTGAAGTTCGCGCACACGTAGGCGATGGCGGAGTCGCCGTCGGACGAATACCCGGCGACAAGTGGATCCCACGACTCGAAGAAACCGCGGCTGGCGGCATCGATGCGCAGCAGCACCTGATGCGGTCCGGGATGGCGACGTGCCATGGCGACAAGTTCCTCCGCGGATGCCGCTTCGCCGCAGATCACGATCCGCTGGGGTGGTCGCTCGAGCCAACCCAGGGCGGCGAGCATCCGCGGCATCGCGCCCGGATCACGCTCGAGCCGCGACCCGAAGGCCTCCGCCGCACGCCGGGCCTGCGTCCGCCACGCGTCGCGGTGGAGGAGCTCGGCGAGACGCGCGAGATTGCGCACGGCGATCGAGTTCGCCGAAGGCTCGACGCCGTCCGCGTCCTCCTTCAGACGCATGACCACGCTCGTGTCGTCTGCGGTCGTGCTGAAGTAGCCGCCCGCGGCCTCGTCCCAGAAGAGCGTGTCCTGCCGCTCCTGCAGCTCCGCCGCCCATCCGAGCCACGCGACCTCGAAGGTCGCTTCATAGAGATCGAGCAGCCCTTGGATGAGAAAGGCATGGTCCTCCGCGAAGGCGCGTCCGGCGCGCGTGCCCGCGCAGATGCTGCGGTGCAGCTCGCCGCTGGCGGGATCGCGCAGGTGATCGCGCACAAACTGCGCGGCGCGGCGCGCCGACCCGGCCCAGGCGGAGTCGCCCGTCGCGATGGCCGCGCGGGCTAAGGCGGAGATCATCAAGCCGTTCCACGCCGTGATGATCTTCTCGTCGCGGTGCGGTTGCGGGCGCTGGTCACGGACGAGGCGCAGCCGGCGTGTCGCCTCGGCGAGGCGCGAGCGCACGACGTCCTCATCGAGGCCGAGCGCGGCGGCGCATTCGGCGGGCGTGTGCGCGGAGCGGAGGATGTTCAACCCGGCGAAACCGGTGTCGTCGTCTGCAACGACATTGCCCGCCGGCTCGATGCCGCGCGCGAAGGTGAAGAGCGGCGCGAGTTCAGGCCCGAGGATCGTCGCGATTTCGTCGGCGCGCCAGACGTAGCAGGCGCCCTCGCGCTTGTGCGCGGCGTCGGCCGACACCGCACTGTCAGCATCCTCGGCGGCGTAGAAGCCGCCGGCGGGATCGGTGAGGCGGCGCTGCACGTAGGCGAGCGTGTCGAGCGCGGCGTCGCGAAACTCGGCGTCGCCCGTGATCTGATGGGCATGCAGGCACACGCTCGCGATCTGCGCCTGGTCGTAGAGCATCTTTTCAAAGTGCGGCACGCGCCACGCCGCATCGACCGTGTAGCGATGGAAGCCGCCGCCGATCGTATCGTGCAGCGCACCTCGCGTGAGTGCGCGCAGCGAGCCGAGTGCGAGTCGCAACGCCTCGTCGCGCTGCGCGGCGTCCGCCGATGTCGCGTGCGCATCGAGCAGGGACTCGAGGATCGAGCACTCGGGAAACTTCGGTGTCGTGCCGAATCCGCCGTGCTCGATGTCGTACGACGCGCGCACCGCGGCGACTCCCTGCGTGCGCAGCTCCGCGATCGGCAGCACGCCGGTGGTTGTCGCGGCCGTGTCGACCCGCAGGGCGGCGAGCATCTTCACCGATTGATCGAGCACGCGCTCGCGCTGGGTGGTCCAGAGCGTGGAGATGCGCGCGATCAGCTGCGTCAGGCCCGGGCGTCCCGCTTCGCCGTCCCTCGGGAAATACGTGCCGCCGAAGAAGGGCTTGAGCTGGGGTGTGAGCCAGACCGTGAGCGGCCAGCCGCCGCTTCCGGTCGAGGCCTGCACGAAGGTCTGGTAGATGCGGTCGAGGTCCGGCCGCTCCTCGCGGTCGACCTTGATGCAGACGAAATGCTCATTGAGCAGGCGTGCGACCTCCGGATCGGCGAACGACTCGCGCTCCATGCGATGGCACCAGTGGCAGGTGGAGTAGCCGATCGAGAGGAAGATAGGCTTGTTCTCCGCGCGTGCCCGGGCGAAGGCGTCGTCGCCCCACGGATACCAGTCGACCGGATTGTGCGCGTGCTGGCGCAGGTAGGGCGAGGCCTCGTGGATGAGACGATTCGTGGGGATGTCGGCGGCGATCACGAGCGGAGCGATCATCAGGTGCCAGGCGACGGCGAGCGCCGGTAGGGCGAGGCCTCTGGCCGAGCCGCGTGCGAGCGTTGAGCTGGATTCGCGGCTCGGCCGGAGGCCTCGCCCTACCTCGGAGCAGATGCTCGAGGCGGACAACGCGCTCGGAGCGCGTGCCTTACCGGCGTCCCGTCGATTTTCCGACGCGGGCATCAGATCGTCGCGACCGCCTCCATCTCGACGAGCAGGTCGTGCCGGCAGACGTCGGCGAGCACGCTGATCTTCGGGATCGCCGGCACGCGCAGCAGGCGCGAGACGCGCTGCCACGCCTCGTAGGCGGCGCGGTCCTTGCAGAAGAGCGTGGCCGACGTGATGTTTTCCAGGCTGCCTCCCTGCTCCTCGAGGATCGCGGCGATGCACATCAGTGTCTCGAGGCTCTGCATCTCGGCGTCGCCGACGTGGATGCTCGCGCCCGCCGGGTTGATGCTCGCGGTGCCGGAGATGTGCACGGTCTTGCGGCCCTCGATCTCGAAGACCATGCCGCGCGAGAAGGCCGAGCCGTACTTGAACGACTGATGCTGGCGCGCGCTCGTCGTGATCGGCGTGGCCGAGGCCATGGCCGGGCCATCGGTGTCGAACGCGAGCACGTCCATCATGATCTCCTCGTCGGCGCAGCAGCACTGGATGCCCGTGCTGGCGGGAAACGCATGCCCGCCGCCGATCTCGAGGCCCTCCGTGCGGTAGAATGCCGTGCGCACGCGGTTGAGATCGTCGTACCACTCGAGCAGGCGGCGCACGTAGATCCACGTGCGCTTCACCTGGCCGTAGTCGAAGCGCTGGGCGCGGAGCGCGGCGCTGGCGTTGCGGAAGAGCAGCTCGGCCTGCTCCGCGGCGTCGGTGGGCAGCGAGCCGTCGGCCCGCGTCCCGCGCACGAAGGGCAGGTGCAGCATGCGGAAGCCGCGGCCGGTCCAGAGACGCCCGCGGCCGGTGCGGTCGTCGCCGACGCTCGTCACGCAGGTCCAGCCGCCGCGCGGGGCGATGCCCCACACCTGGATGCCGACGAAGTCGCAGCCGCCGAGCGGCACGCCCTGTATCCAGGTCACGGGCACATGGATGTCGAGTTCGTGCCGGCGGTAGGCATCGGCGCGGACGCGCAGCACCTCGGCGCGCAGGCCGGAGAGGCCGTAGAGCTTTTCCTGCACCGGCTGCACGCCGTGCTCCGCCACCTCCTCGGCCACGAGATCGAGCAGCGCCTGCGCGGCCTCGCGGGCGTCGCACGGGCCGGTGACCGTGCCCGTGAGGTGATACTCGGTGAAGGTGTCGCGCTCGGTCCGGCGGATCTCGACGCGGCAGAGGTCCCCCGGTCCCGTGCTCTTGTGTGAGCGCTCGCAGCGGAGCCCGTCGGGCGTCAGCTGACCCAGGGCCCGGACGCCGTCCGGGACGATGCCAGTGTGAGTAAGATCTTGGATACGGTTCATGGCGGGTGATTGGAGTCGGTTGCGTGGGCGCGCCGGAGCGGGAAGGAGGGGTCGGGTGGATGGGTGCGACCTCAGTCGACGCCGTGCTCGTGGAAGACGTCCTTGTGCTGCTCGTCGGCCTTCACGCGCGCTTCGACGGCGGAGATGCGTGCCTCGGACTTTTCCGCCCAAGCCGTGCCGGGCTCGAGGGCGATGACCTTGCGATACTCGGCGATGATCGCGGGCGCGGTCTCGGTCGTGTAGCCCTGCTCGAGTTTCGCGGCCCGCTCGTAGGCCTGCTCCTGGGCGGAGTCGCCTCCACAGGCGGCTGTGACGAGGAAGACAATCGCAAGCAGTGAGCACGCCGCCGATTGCCTGAGATGACGGAGCGCGGTCTGGCGGTAGGACGAACCCTCTGGGTGAGCCGCGGCGCACATGGAGTCGGACGGAAGCGGGGCGGCCGGGGGCCGCGCCCAACCGGGGGGGGGGGCGGGGGGGGGGCGTGGCGCCCAAGCGGTAGAGTGGGTGCAC
>Ga0315910_10004148_pt1 | contig 12174 bp, 8 predicted proteins | sample EdamamesoilMG_FD_204470 | JGI IMG/M metagenome (GOLD analysis project Ga0315910, IMG submission 204470) | Garden soil microbial communities collected in Santa Monica, California, United States - Edamame soil | ecosystem: Environmental > Terrestrial > Soil > Garden | place: USA: California... | reverse complement strand
CTTGAGCGGCCCCGGACTGTAACCGACGAAGATCTTCCCCATCACGTCGATCACCGGGATGCCTGCGCCGGCGCGGTTGACGCGCAAGAGCTTCTCCCGCATCTCGGCTTGAGCGGCGCGGCTCTCTTCGATGTTCTTCTTGGTCACCGCCACGCCGAGGGAGCGCAGATAGCGCTCGGCCTCGTGGCACGGCTTGCACCAGTCGGCGCCGTAGACGATGGCCGTCACCGCGGACGACTCGCCAGCCGCAGCCGCGGGCTCGCTCGGCGCCGGCGCAGCAGAGCCTTCGGGGCCGGCGGGCGGTATGGCGGCACCCGGAGCGACCTGCTCCAGCCGAGTCTGGCGGCGATCGGCGCCCAGCTTTTCCCACTCGACGCGAGGCAATGTCGACACCGCGTAAGTGCCGTCTGCTCGCTTCTGCTCGAGATCGGCGACGTACACGACCGCCCCAGTGCCCGCCGTGCGATCGGTCTGGACGACCCGCACCTGCTTGCGGTGCTCGGCCGGAACCGCGTCGATCTGTTCGACGACATGGAAATCGCCATCTTCGCCCACCCACGTGAGCAACAGGTTCGCGCTCGCGTCACTGAGCGCGAGCGGCGGCAGGTCTTCGCTCGGGGCAGGGGCCGCAGGTGACCCCACGTCAGGCGCGGGATCGGCGTGTCGCTGGCAAGCCGCGGCCAGCGCGGCGCAGATCAGCAGTGCGAGCCGGCAGCGCGCGAACAGGCGAGCCGAAACGGGGGCGCCAGCAGGGCTGCGAGAAGAAACGGAGCTGCGAGAAGAAACGGAGCTGCGAGAACCAATGGAGCTGCGAGAACCAATGGAGCTGCGCGAATCGCGGCCGTGCTCGGCGCTCAGCCGCGCTCGAGACTCGTCTCGGAGCGCAGGCTGGCCTCTGAGCGCAGACCGGCCTCCGCGGGCAGCCTGGGCTCGGACTGCTCCTCGCGGCGACGACGGAAGCGCTCGGGAATCGCGCGCACCGTCTCGACCAGACCGATCAGCACATAGAAACTGAGTAGCCATACCAGAACGAATTGGGGCTTGCTGTAGCGCCACACGAAAGCGCTCGAGCCGATCGCGAACATGACCAGCAGCGCCGTGCCGACGTTGAAGCTGAGCTCTTTGAAGGACCGGAAGCCGAAGCTCGAGACCATCAGCAGGCTGAGCAGGATGGTGACGCCGAAGATGGCCAGCGTGTAGCGCTCGTGGCTGAGCGCGCCGCCCACCGCGTGGTTCGCGAGCAGCAGCGAGATCAATATGCCGGCCGCCGGCGGGATGGGTAGCCCGACCGTGTACTTTCCCGGCTTCACCGGCGCCCCTGCCGTGCCCGAGTTGAGCACGTTGAAGCGCGCCAGGCGGATCGCTCCGCAGGCCGTGAACATGAAGCCGACGAACAGACCCGCGACGGGGTAGCGGAAGAGCGCCCATTTGAAGACGAGCACCGATGGCGCGACCCCAAAAGAAACGATGTCGGCGAGGGAGTCGAGCTGCAGCCCGAACGCGCTCTGCGTTCGCGTCATGCGAGCGACGCGCCCGTCGAGCAGGTCGAACAGCATCGCGAACATCAGCAGGATGGCCGCGCGATAGAAGTCATCGGAGGTCGGGTTGTCGAGCGACACCACCCGGATCGCGTTGAACCCGCAGAAAATCGAGGCCAGCGTGATCAAGTTCGGCAGCACGAACAGCGTGCGCCGCAGATCGAGGCGCGAGACGCGCCGTCGCCGCCTCTTCTGAGGAAAACGAGCAGCAAATCGGGAACCCACCACGTCGACCGCTCAAGTTAGCCAGTTCGCCGAAGCGAGTCCAGCGGCCTTCTGGCCGAGTTGGCGGCCGGGTCGTCGCCAGGGCTTCATGGTCCCTGGCACGCGCCCGTACTCGAGAACGTGAGGAATCCAAACTCGAGCTGGCGTCCACTCCTCGCCACGCGCTTGGCACCGATGGCCTTCTCGCTCGCTCCATTTCGTCGAGCGGCCCCGTTCCTGTATGCGGCCCCGCTGCTTCTGGCGGCCCCGTTCCTGGATGCGGCTCCGGCAGCTGCCCAGAGCGACGGAGACGGCAGCGAAGCAGCGGCGCAGGCTCCGCAGGGGGCGCCGGGCGAGGCCGTCGAAGTGACCGAGCCGACGACGACCACATCCTCCTACGCGACCACCTTCTTGCCCACGCCGGGCACCAACCTCGAAGCTCACCTGCCGTCCAGCTCCCAGGCAAAGGCGGATATCAACCAAGGCGATAGTTTCGATCTGCAACGCTCGAGCGGGCCCGCCGAGACGATGCACGGCAACCCCGACTCGCTCGGGGTGCTCAGCGCGGACACCGCCGCCGGCATGAACCCGAGCAAGGGCTACCACATCGTCAAGAAGGGGGACACGCTCTGGGGGATCACGGGCGAGCACTTCGACGATCCCAGGGATTGGCCGCGCGTCTGGAGCTACAACCCGCAGCTCCAGAACCCGCACTGGATTTACCCCGGCGACCAGCTCCGCCTCGGCTCGGCGGCGATCGCTGCCGATGCCCCCACGGCGGGCAGCCTGCGCGGCGGCACGCTGGGCAGCGGCCTCGTCGGACGCACGGCGCTGGTGCCGCCCGAGACGATATTTCTGCGCGAGCGCGGTTATATCGATGACCCGGAGAAGGACGTCTGGGGCCAGGTGGTGGGTGCCCGCGAGGAGCGCCAGCTGCTCGTCGACCAGCACCACATCTACATGATCTTGCGACCCGGCGCGGACGTGAAGCCCGGGCAGCAGCTGACGATTTTCCAGGAGTCTCGCAAGCCGCCAGCGCCCGAGGGCGCGCGGCGCCCGCCGGGCTCGATCATCGCGTTCAAGGGGACCGTCAAGATCCAGGCCTTCGACGCGCAGACCCGCGTGGCGCAGGGCGAGGTGATCGAGTCGCTCGACACGATCGAGCGCGGCTTCAAGGTGGGCCCCATCGGCAGGCGCTTTTACGTGGTGCCGCCCGCGGCGTCGCAGGTGGACCTGCGCGGTCGCGTGCTGACCGGCATGTACCCGCACGTGCTGATGGGCAAGGACCAGGTCGTGTTCATCGACCGCGGCGAGAACGATGGGATTCAGCCTGGAAATCGCCTGTTCGTCGTGCGCCGTGGGGACGTCTGGCGCGAGTCGCTCGTCACCACGACGACCATGGCCAGCACGCGCATCCTGACGGATGTCCCGGAGCCGCTGACGTACGAAGCGACGCCGCTGGAGGGTGACGAGGAGACGTTCCCCGAAGAGACCGTGGCGGAATTGCGCGTCATCCGCGCGCACAAGTACTCTTCCCTTGCATTGATCACGGAAAGCAACGAAGAGGTCGAGCCGGGCGATCAAGTGGTGGCCCGCAAGGGATTTTGAGTAGCATACACCGGACCCGCGGCTCGCCGCGCGGCCTCAGGGTCATGACCTACAACATCCGCGGCTGCGTGGGCGCGGATGGTAAGTGCGAGCCGTCGCGCGTCGCGGACGTGATCCGCTCCGTGGAGCCCGACGTGGTCGCGCTGCAGGAGGTGGACGTCGGCCAGGGGCGCTCGGGAAACCTCGACCAGGCGCAGCACCTCGCCGAGCTCACGAACCTCTCGGCGCACTTCACGAGCGCGCGAGCGACCGGCGGCGGCCACTATGGCAACGCCATTTTGACACACCATCCTTACGAGCTGCGCGCCGAAGGGATCTTGCCGGTCCGACGTGGGGAGGTGCGCGCGGCGCAGTGGCTGCGGCTGAGCCTGCCCGAGGGTTATCTCGACGTCGTCAACACGCACCTGAGCCTGCATTTTCTCGAGCGTCTGACGCAGGCGCGCGCCCTGTTTTCAGACGATCCGGCCCTGCCCGAGCTCGGTCGCGAGCCGGCGCCGTTCGCCGCTCTGAGCGGCACGCTCGAGCGCTTGATACTGTGCGGGGACTTCAACTCCGGCGCGTTCTCGCCCATCTATTTCTGGCTCAGACATCGCCTCACCGATGTCCAACGAGCGGGCGGGCGGTCGGCGCGCGCGACCTGGCCGGCGCGTTGTCCGTTACTTCGCCTCGACCACGTGTGGATCGGCAGAGATCTGCGTGTCGAACGCGTCGATGTGCCCCGCGATCCGGGCACGCGGACCGCCTCGGATCACCTGCCGATTGTCGTCGATTTGGCGATCGAGACGAGCAAAGCTAGCGCCTGAAATGACGGGCCCGAGCCTCACGGCACACGAGGACGAAACGGCCGCGGCGATTGTTCCGGGCAGCTCGAGCCTCGTCGTGTCGCACGTAGAACGCGCGACCGTGTTGATCGACGCCGACAGCTACTATCGCGCGTTCGTCCAGGCGGCGCTGGCAGCGCGGCGTTACATCTACATCACCGGCTGGCAATTCGACACCCGAGCGCGCCTGTTGCGGCCGGCGCCGGGCGCGGCCCCGGAGCATCCGATCGAGCTGCTCCCGTTCTTGAATTACCTGTGCGAGAAACGGCCCGCGCTCGAGATCTACGTCACCGCGTGGGACTACTCGGTGGTGTACGCGCTCGAGCGCGAGTGGCTTCAGAAGCTGCGTTTCGACTTTCAGTCCCACTCGCGCGTGCATTTCGAGTTCCTCGAGCACCCAGAGCCTGGCGGTTGCCATCACCAGAAGCTCGTGGTCATCGACGGCCGCCTCGCGTTCCTCGGCGGTCTCGACCTGTGCGACTCGCGCTGGGATACGCGCGCGCACGCCAAGGGAGCGCCCGAGCGCATCGACATGCACGACAAGCCCTACAAACCGTTTCACGACATCCAGGTCGCGCTCACGGGCCCGGTCGTGGCCACGCTCGAGCGCTTGTTCCTCGACGGTTGGCGCATGGCGACGGGGTCGGAGTTGCACGGCGTGCACAACAGCCAGAGCGCCGGTCCGCTCAGCGCCGTGCCCGACCGCGTGCTCGAGCGCGTCCACGAGTCCTTCGGTTTGCCGCTGCGAGGGCGTCGCGTCGGCGTTTGCCGCACGGAGTGGTTCGCCGAGGGCCAGGTGACGGCGGAGATCCAGGCGCTGTTCGAGCGCGCGATCGCCGGCGCCGAGCGCCTCATCTACATCGAGACCCAGTACTTTACCTCGAAAGCGCTCGCCGAAGCCATCTACCATCGGCTCGCCGATCCGACGCGGTCCAAGCTGCAGCTGGTGATCGTGATGCCGGATGGCGCGGACTCGCCCAAGGAGGATTTCGTGCTCGGCAACCGGCAGCGGCGCGTGCGCCGCTTCATCGCCGATGCGGCCCGGCACTTTGGCCACCGCTTCCGCTTGCTGATGAGCTCCGAGTCCACGGACCACTCCTTTTGTCCGGCCACGTTCATTCACTCCAAGCTGATGATCGTCGACGACCAGTTCGTCACCATCGGCTCTGCGAATTTCACGAACCGCAGCTTGCGGATCGACCGCGAGCTGAACGTGGCGTGGCAAGTCCAGCTCGAGGAGCCCGAGGCCGGGGCCCGGCTCGAAGACGACATTCGCGCGCTGCGTGCCTCGTTGATCGCCGAACACGCCGGCGAGGAGAGCGGCGAGCGCTTCCTCGCGATCGATGGACTGATCGAGCGGATCGACGCCGTGTGCGCGGAAGCCGGGGCCAAGCTCCACTGCCAGGCGTTGCCCAACGCCGAGGGGGACGACCCATTGCTGATCGCGATCTTCGATCCATCCGGGCCGATCGACTGGGATACGCTCGACCAATCGCTGGAGGACGCGTTCGACGCCGACGAGGGGCTCGTCAAGAAGGGCGCTCAGAAGGTGGGCCAGCGTCTCGGCGTGATCGACGTGGGTTGAGCGACATCGGTTGAGCGGCGTGCCGGGGTTCGCGCTCGCTCGCCGGGCATGACCCGCTGCGTAAAAGCCGGCGGGCACTCGTCCGCTGCCGGCGCAACGCCCCGCCCCGCTGGCGTTCGCGAGGATTTATATGAATGCGCCGGCGAGGGCCGGCTCGGTTCGCCGCTCGCGCGTCATTCGAGCGTGACGAGGCTGAGCATCGGAGGGACTGGGCTCGGCACGGTTCGGCTGTTATAGCAGGCAGGTGGTAGCGACGGCCCCCGACCCCATGCAGGTCATCTCGGTTGCGGATCTCGCGCGCCGCCTGAAGCGCAGCGTGGAGAGCCAAACCGGCCGCGAGTGGGTGGAGGGTGAGGTGGTGTCGTTCAAGCTCGCCGCCAGCGGGCACGTCTACTTCTCGCTCAAGGATCAGCGCGAGGACGCGTGCCTCGATTGCGTGATGTATCGCCTGGACGCGCTGCGCGCCCGCCAGTTTCTGTTCGACGGCGCCCGCCTGTTGACGCTCGGGCGAGCCACGCTCTGGGCGCCGCGCGGGCGTCTGCAGTTCGTCATTTCCAGCGTGCGCCCCGCTGGGCTGGGCTCGCAGCTCGAGCAGCTCGAGCGGCTGAAAGGCAAGCTCAAGGCGGAAGGCCTGTTCGAGCGCGCGCGCAAGCGGCCGTTGCCCATGGCGCCGCGCTACGTCGGTGTCATCACGAGCGCGCACGGCGCAGCCCTGCACGACATCCGCACGGTCGCGTTTCGGCGCGGGCCCGTCACGTTGGTGCTGGTGCCGGCCCTGGTCCAGGGCGAGCTCGCTCCGGATAGCCTGCTGCGGGCCCTGGACCGTATCGAGCGCGATCCCCGCATTCAGGTGGTGATCATCGGACGAGGCGGCGGCGCCAGCGATGACCTGATGGCGTTCAACGACGAGCGCGTGGTCCGGCGCGTCGCCTCGCTGCGCGTGCCGTGCGTGAGCGCGGTGGGACACGAGGTCGACACGACGCTGACCGATCTGGTCGCCGACGTCCGCGCGGCGACCCCGTCGGAGGCGGCGGAGCTCGTGGTTCCGGATCAGTCGGAGCGGCTGGCACGGCTCGAGCTGCTCCGGCGTCGCCTGGGACGGGCCATGCGGGCACGGCTCTCGGAGGATCGGGGAGCGCAGCGAGCATTGCGTGCGCGGCTCAGCGATCCGCGCTTCGTCATCGCACAGCACCAGCAGGTGCTCGACGAGCGGCTGCGCCGCGCGGAGCGCGCGCTCGGGCGGCGTCTCGGCGCGGCAGCGGCCCGGCGCGACGGCCTGGAACGGCGGCTCCTGTCGCGGCATCCGCGGGTCGGCGTGCTCGCGGCGCGCGGCGCTCTCGAGCCCCTCGCGGCGCGCCTGGCCGCGCTGATGGAACACCGGCTGCTCCGCACGCGAGCACTGGTGGGGCCGCTGGCGGGGCGGCTGGTTCCAGCGGCCCGCAACCGGCTGCGCAGCGAACGGCAGCAGCTCGAGTCGGCGGCGCTGCGCTTGAACGCGCTCTCACCGCTGACCGTGCTGGCGCGCGGTTATGCGGTGGTGATGGACGAGCGTGGCCGCGCGCTGACCAGCGCCAGAGCCGTCGAGCTCGGCGATTCCCTGCGGGTGCGGCTGCACCATGGCGCGCTGAGCGCGACCGTCACCGAGCGCGTCATCGCCGCCGGGGGCGACGACCCTGCGGCACCGCCCGCGGGTAGCGAGCCCGCGCACGGCGCTGAGCCCACCCGAGGTCATGAGGAGGTCGAGCCATGACCGCACCCTGTCGATTCGTGCTGCTCGGGCACCCCGTCGGGCACTCGGTATCGCCCGCCATCCACGGCGCCGCGTATCGAGCCCTGGGCGTGCAACACCGCTACGACGTGTGCGACTGCCCAACGGCCGCGGACGTCCGTGCGCAGGTCGAGCGGCTGCGGGCGGGGGAGATCGCGGGCGCCAACGTCACCGTGCCGCACAAGCGCTTGGCCCTCGAGCTCGCGGACGCGAGCGACGAGTCGGCGCGCGCCACGGGGGTGGCCAACGTCCTGTCGCGCGCCAGCGACGGCCGTGTCGTCGCATCGAACACCGACGCAGGAGCGCTCGCGGACGAGATCGCCTCGCTGCACTCCGCGCCCCGCCGGGCGGCCATCATCGGCGCCGGCGGCGCGGCTCAGGCCGCGGTCGTCGCGTGCCGCTCGCTCGGCATCGAGCGCATCGGCGTCAGCAGCCGCGGGTGGCTGATCGGCACGCCGCGCGACGGCTGGAAACACGCGCCCGTGTTCGAGTCGCTCGGCGCCGAGTCGTGGGCCTGGCCCGAGTCCGACCAGGACGCGCGAGCCGAGGTGTTTCCCTCCTTCTTGCGCGCGAGCGACGTGATCATCCAGGCCACCAGCGCGGGCATGCGCGGCGCGGGCCCGGGTGAGGCCGTCAGCGCCTGGGTCCCGTGGCGCGAGCTGCAGCCTGCAGCGGTCGCCATCGACATCGTCTACAACCCGAGCGTCACGCCCTTCTTGCGCGCCGCCGAGGCCGCGGGCATCGCGCACCGGGGCGGGCTTGGCATGCTCGTGCGGCAGGCCGCGCTGGCGCTGCGCATCTGGCTCGGCAAGGCGCCGGGCTGGGTCGAACCCGACCTCGCCGAGCTGTCGGCCGCCGCGGAGGCCGCGCTCGCGCAGCCGAGGCGGCCGTGAGCGAGCGCAGGGAAGAGGGGGGCGGGCGCGACGGCGTTTGGCCCGAGGTCGCCACGCGCGGCGAGCTCGAGCCGGCCGAGCGCGAGTGGCTCCACACCAACGGCGCCGGCGCCTACGCCATGAGCACGCTGGCGTTGATGCACACGCGACGCTTCCACGGCCTGCTCGTGGCGAGCCTGGATCCGCCCCTGCGTCGCTACGTGATCGTCAGCCAGATGGACGCGGTGCTGAATGTGGGGCAGCGCATCTACCGGCTCTCGACACACCAGTTCCCCAACGTCGCGGCGACCCCCGGCTATCGTCTGCTCGAGAGCTTCGCCCAGGATCCCATCCCGCGCTGGACCTTCCGCCTGGGGCGCGCCACGCTCGAGATGCGGCTTTGCCTGGCGCGCGGCGAGAGCGCCACCATCATCTCGTACACCTGGGACGGCCCGCGGCGCGCGCGGCTGTCGTTGAAGCCGCTGTTCGCGATGCGGCCGATCCACGAGGTGATCCACGAGCACGGCAGCATGCACCAAACGGTGAGCATGCGGCACGGGGCCGTGGAGATTCAGCCGCTCGCCGATCTGCCACCGGTGGTGTTCGGGCACAGCGGAGTGTTCATGGGCTCGCCCGACTGGTGGCGCCGCTTCGAGTACCCCGTCGATCGTCTGCGCGGCGTGAAGCACCAGGAAGACCTGTGGACGCCGGGCACGTTCGAGCTCGATCTCGAGCCGGGCCAGGTGCAGTACCTCTCATTTGGCCTGGAGCGGCTGCCCAAGGCGTCGGCGCGCGACACGATGGAGCAGGTCTGCGCCACGCTGCAGGCGCTCGACCCGGGCGACGAGCACTCCGTGGTCGCGCGCCGCCTGAGCATCGCGGCCGAGCAGTTTCGCGCCGACGGCTGCGCCCGTCCGGGCGTGATCTCGGGTTATCCGTGGCTCGATCTCGGCTCGCGCGACGCGCTGATCTCGCTGCCGGGCCTGTACCTCGTCGGCGGTCGCATCGAGGCCGCCAAGCGCGTGCTGACGACGGTGATCGGTGCGCGCGCCGACGGCTTGCTCACGCGCGGGATCGCCGAAAACGGCAGCGTCGCCGCTCGAGTCCCCGCCGATGCGAGCCTCTGGCTGTTCGAGGCGACGGCGCGCCTGATCGACAAGACGAGCGCGCAGGACGAGTTCGTGCGGCGCGAGCTGTACCCGGTGCTGGTCGGCATCTTCGAGCGCGTGATGCGCGGGCCGCCCACGATCCTGTGGCGCACCAGCGATGGTCTGGTCGCCAACGGCAATGCCGGTCCCACGTCCCCGTTGACCTGGATGGACTCGCTGGCCGATGGCGTCGCCGTCACGCCCCGCGAGGGGATCGCCATCGAGCTGCAGGGGCTCTGGGGCCGTGCTTGCAGCACTCTCGCGGCGCTCGCGGCCGCTTACGGAGACGCCGCCCTCCAGCAACGCGCGCTCGATGCCCGGGCGGAGCTGCGCGCCGCGTTCGGCCGCCGCTTCTGGTGTTCCGAAACGCGCTACCCCTACGATAACCTCGCGCTCGAGGAAGAGGGGCCGGGTGCGTTTCGAGACCCGAGCATTCGGCCGAACGCGCTCGTGGCGCTGGCCATCGATCCCGAGCTCTTCACGCATTGGCAAGCCGTCGCCATCGTCGAGCGCGTGCGCGAACGGCTGCTGACCCCGATCGGGCTGCGCACCCTCGAGCCGCGGCACCCGGACTATCGCGGTGATTTTCGCGGCCCGATGAACGAGCGCCAGGCGGCCTATCACCAGGGCACGTGCTGGGTGTTTCTGCTCGGCGTTTTTGCCCGCGCGGCGCTGGCGCTCGAGCCCAACGACTTCGAGCTGATGATCGAGCTACGGCACGCGATCGAGCGGGTGCTCGGGGCGGGTCCACTGCTCGGGCAGATCGCGCAGGTCGCGAGCGGAGATCCTCCGCATACGTTGGGCGGTTGCCCGGCACAGGCCTGGAGCGTGGCCGAGCTGCTGCGTTCGCTCGAAGAGCTGCTCGACTGAGCCCCTGGCGCGTCGGGCCCAGGCCCCGACCAGCGCGCCCAGATAGGAGCACTCCCGGCTGCCGCGACGGTCGCGTTTTGCCGTGTCTTTGCTAACTTACGCGAGTCCGGGCGACTGTCATGGCGCGCGATATCACCACTTTCGGCTACCGGCGCATCGTCATGCTCCTCGTGAGCCTGGTGATCGTGCCCACCGGCCTCATGCTGCTGGTCGGAGTGCTGCTCCTGTTCCGCGGCGAGCCCGAGCTGAACGTGATCATGGGCATCCTGGTGCTCGCGCTCAGCGGCGCCGTCGTCACCGGAGTGATCCTGGTCTGGGTGTTCGTGCGGCGCGAGGCCAACCTGTCTCAGCTGCAGAGCGACTTTGTCTCCAAGGTCTCGCACGAGCTGCGCACGCCCTTGACGTCGATCCGCCTCTTCTCGGACACGCTCACGCTGCGTCGCTCGGACCCCGAGGCGATCGACACCTGTATCTCCGGGCTGAAGCGCGAGGGCGCGCGCTTGCAGGACCTGATCGATCGCTTGCTCGACTGGGGGCGAATGGAGAGCGGCAACCGGCCCTATCACATGCAGCCCACCGACGTGTACGCGATCGTCAAGCGCGCGATGCGCGACTTCGAGGCCGTGCGCGAGCGCCAGAACGCGCACGTCACGGTCGAGCTGCCCGAGCGCCTGCCGCCGCTCTGGGGTGAGGCGGCGTCGATCAGCGACGCGCTGCTCAACCTGCTGACCAACGCCAGCAAATACGGCGGGCACCCCGCGGAGATCGTGCTGCGGGCGAGCTCGACGGCGCGGCACGTGCGCATCTCCGTGCAGGACAACGGCCTCGGCATCCCGGCGCGCGAGCACAAGCGGATCTTCCAGAAGTTCTACCGTGTCGACGACCGGCTCTCGCGCGACAAGGAAGGCTCGGGGTTGGGCCTGGCGATCGCCAAGCACGTCGTCAAGGCTCACCGCGGCCACATCGAGGTCGCGAGCGCTCCCGGTACGGGCAGCGTGTTCACCATCGTGCTGCCGGCCTGGCGGGCAGCGGAGGCGCCGGCGCTGGAAGCCGGCGCGGGCAAGGCATGACGGACGGCATGGCAAATCAGAACCCGGCCGCGCAGGGCGCCCCGTTTGGCGCGGGCCCGAACCACGCTGGCACCGTGCTCGGCAAGCGCATCCTGGTGATCGAGGATGACCCCAGCATCGTGCTCGGATTGCGCATGAACCTGGAGGCGGAGGGTTATGGCGTGCAGGTCGCCGAGGACGGCGAGAGCGGGCTGGCCCAGGCGCGCCGCGGGCAGGCGGATCTGATCATCCTCGACATCATGCTGCCGAAGCTGAACGGGTTCGAGGTGTTGCGTCAGCTGCGGTCCGAGGGCGTGGCGGTCCCCACCATCGTGCTCTCGGCGCGCGACGCAGAGCTCGACATCGTGATGGGGTTGGAGTTCGGCGCGGAGGACTATGTCACCAAGCCGTTCGGCATCGCCGAGCTGCTCGCGCGCATCAAGGCCGTGTTGCGGCGCCCGGCGTTCAAGGAGGCTCCGTCGTCCGGTGAGCGGCCGCCTCCCGGCGACGGGCTCGCCCCGAGCGTGCGGGAGATTCGCGTGGGGCAGCTGGAGATCGATCCCCGCACGCGGCAGGTGACGCGCGCGGGTGAGATCGTGGCCCTGACCGCGACCGAGTTCGATATCCTCTGGTGCTTGGTTCAGGCCGGGGGCCGAGTGCTGGGCCGCGAGGAGATCCAGGTGCAGGTGGGGGGTCGGGGGCCCCACGGTA
>Ga0315910_10004147_pt1 | contig 12174 bp, 2 predicted proteins | sample EdamamesoilMG_FD_204470 | JGI IMG/M metagenome (GOLD analysis project Ga0315910, IMG submission 204470) | Garden soil microbial communities collected in Santa Monica, California, United States - Edamame soil | ecosystem: Environmental > Terrestrial > Soil > Garden | place: USA: California... | reverse complement strand
CTCGACACCACGCCGTTCGTGCGCACCTCGATCAAGGAAGTGGTCAAGACGCTGGTCGAGGCCGTGGTGCTGGTATTCCTGGTGATGTACCTGTTCCTGCAGAACGCTCGAGCTACCCTCATTCCGACGATTGCCGTGCCCGTGGTGTTATTGGGAACCTTCGGCATCCTCGCGGCGTTCGGCTTTTCCATCAACACGCTCACCATGTTCGGCATGGCGCTGTCCATCGGCCTGCTGGTGGACGACGCCATCGTCGTGGTCGAGAACGTCGAACGCGTGATGACGGAGGAGGGTCTCGGGCCCCGCGAAGCCACGCGCAAATCCATGGACCAGATCACCGGCGCGCTGGTGGCCATTGCCCTGGTGCTGGGCGCGGTGTTCGTGCCCATGGCCTTCTTCGGCGGCTCGATCGGCGTGATCTACCGCCAGTTCTCGATCACGCTGGTGTCGGCGATGTTCCTGTCGGTGCTGGTGGCGCTGATCCTCACGCCCGCGCTGTGCGCGACGCTGCTCAAGCCGCTGCCGCCATCCGGACACGTCGAGCACACCGGCCTCTTCAAGTGGTTCAACACCTGGTTCGACCGTGGACGCGAGAAACATGCCAGCGGAGTGAACGCCATGCTGGGCCGCACCGGCCGTTCGATGCTGGTGTACCTCGGCATCGTCGCGGCGATGGCGCTGCTGTTCACGCGGCTGCCGTCGTCGTTCCTGCCCAACGAAGACACGGGCTTCATGTACGGCCAGGTGCAGACACCGCCCGGCGCCTCGAAGGAACGCACCTGGGAGGCGCTCGACCGCGCGCAGCAGTACCTGACGGACAAGGAGAAGGACACCGTCGAAGGCGTGCTCACGGTGAACGGTTTCAACTTCGCGGGCACCGGGCAGAATTCCGGCCTGCTGTTCATCAAGCTGCGCGACTGGGATGAGCGCACCAAGTCGTCACAGCAGATGGACGCACTGCTGGCGCGCACCAACAAGTTTTTCTCCAGCATCAAGGAAGCCAACATCATCGCCGTGCCGCCGCCCGCGGTACTCGAGCTCGGCAACACCGCCGGCTTCGACATGATGCTGCAGAACCGGGGTGGCCTGTCGCGCGAGGTGTTCCTCGCCGCGCGCAACCAGCTGCTGGCCGAGGCCGCCAGGGATCCGCGCCTGGCGGGCGTGCGGCCGAACGGCGTCGAAGACGCGCCGCAGTTCAAACTCGACATCGACCGCGAGAAGGCGAGTGCGCTCGGTGTCTCGATCGCCGACATCAACCAGACGCTGCAGACCGGCTGGGCCTCGACCTACGTGAACGACTTCATCGATCGCGGTCGCGTGAAGCGCGTGTACGTGCAGGGTGATCCGCAGTCACGCATGCAGCCCGACGATCTCAATCGCTGGTACGTGCGCAATTCGCAGGGCGGCATGGTGCCATTCTCCGCCATCGGCCACGGCGAATGGACCTACGGTCCGCAGAAGCTCACGCGCTTCAACGGCGTGCCCGCGTACCAGATCCAGGGATCGCCGGCGCCGGGTCGCAGCTCGGGCGAGGCCATGGCCGCTATGGAAGAGATCGTCGCCAAACTACCGGCCGGCATCGGCCTCGAGTGGAACGGCTTGTCGTACGAGGAGAAGAAATCCGGTTCGCAGGCGCCGCTGCTGTACGCGCTGTCACTGGCGATCGTCTTCCTTTGCCTCGCGGCGCTGTACGAGAGCTGGTCGATCCCGGTGACCGTGCTGCTGGTGGTGCCGTTGGGCGTGGTCGGCGCGGTGTTCGCGACGCTCGCGCGCGGCCTCACCAACGATGCCTATTTCCAGGTCGGCCTGCTGGTGACCATCGGCCTGGCCGCGAAAAGCGCCATCCTCATCGTGGAATTCGCCAAGGAAAACTTCGACCACGGCCAGGACCTGGTCGAATCCGTGGTGCACGCCGCGAAGCAGCGACTGCGGCCCATCCTGATGACTTCGCTGGCCTTCATGTCGGGCGTGTTGCCGCTGGCGCTGGCCAGCGGCGCGGGCTCGGGCGCGCAGCACGCGGTCGGCACGGGCGTCATCGGTGGCATGTTGTTCTCCACCTTCCTCGCCGTGTTCTTCGTGCCGGTGTTCTTCGTCGTGGTCTTGCGGCGCTTCCACGTGAAGCCCGTGACCATGAAGGTGGAGGAAGCCAGGGCCGACGAGCCCTATGCAGGGGTCGCATGAAGGAGGGCACCCCATGACAGTGTTGAAGAAGCTCACCCTCGTCGGGCTGGCTGCGGCGCTCACCGCCTGCACCATGGCGCCCCGGTATCAACGGCCGGCCGCGCCGGTCGCCGAATCCTATGAAAGCACCGAGCCGGCACAGCCGGTGCAGCCGGCTTCGGACGTCGGCTGGAAGGAATTCTTCCCCGACGCCGAGCTGCGCGACCTGATCGGCAGGGCGCTGGTCAACAACCGCGACTTGCGGATTGCGACGCTCAACGTGGAAGCGGCGCGCGCGCAGTACCGCATCCAGCGCGCCGACCTGGTGCCGTGGGTGAACGCTTCGGGCGTCGCCAACAACCAGCGCACGCCGGCTTCGCTGTCGCCCACGGGCGAGAGCGAGCTGACACGGACCTACACGGCGGGGCTGGCCATGCCGTCATTCGAGCTGGACCTCTTCGGCCGCGTGCGCAGCCTGAAGAACGCAGCGCTCGAGGAGTACTTCGCGCTGGAAGAGAACCGCACCGCGGCGCAGCTGGTGCTGGTGTCGGAAGTCGCGAACGCCTGGCTGACATTGATCGCCGACCGCGAGTTGTTGCAGCTCGCGCATGAGACTCGCGACAGCCAGCGCAAGTCGTACGACCTGACCAAGCTGCGTTTCGACCAGGGTGTGTCGAGCGAGATCGAGCTGTACCGCTCGGAGACCCTGTGGCGGGAAGCCGAAGTGGACATCGCGCAGCAGACGCGGCGCGTGGCGGTGGACCGCAACGCCCTGGCGTTGCTGGTGGGCGAGCCGTTGCCCCCCGAGACCGGCGTCGGCACGCATCCCATCGACGCGCAGACATTCGGCATGCAGTTGCCGGCGGGACTGCCGGCGCAATTGCTGGAGCGCCGGCCCGACGTGCGCGCCGCGGAGCACGTGCTCAAGGCCGCCAATGCCAACATCGGCGCGGCGCGCGCGGCGTTCTTCCCGAGCATCGAACTCACCGGCCTGTATGGCAATGCCAGCGACGACCTGTCGTCGCTGTTCGATTCCGGCCATACCGCCTGGAACTTCGTGCCGGTGGTCAAACTACCGATCTTCAACGGCGGCGCAAACAAGGCCAACCTCGATCTTTCCAACGTGCGCAAGAGCATCGAAATCGCGCGCTACGAGCAGTCCATCCAGGTGGCGTTCCGCGAAGTGGCCGATGCGCTGATCGCGCGTTCAACGCTCGATGAACAGGTGCGCGCGCAGGCCGCGCTGACGCACGCGGCCGAGGAGAGTTACCGGCTGTCCGATATCCGCTACCGGGGCGGCGTGGACAGCTACCTGGGCTCGCTGATCGCGCAGCGCGACATGTACGACGCGCAACGCGCGCTGATCGTCACGCGGCTGGCGGGAGCCATCAACCTGGTGCAGCTGTACCAGGCGCTGGGCGGAGGGTGGAAGGAATGATGGGGACATTCCTCGTTTCCTGGCAAACGAGGAATGTCCCCATTAATACCCCAATGCCAGCCCCGTATCGCGACGCGGATCGATGGCGCCGTAAAACTTCTTCCCGGCCACGGGAGCGGCATTCAACCCAGGCGCTCCGATGAGGATCGCAGCCACGTGGTTCTCGGGCTGCGGCACGGTGAGCTGGTGGCCCATGGACGTGAGCAGCGCCGCGGTATCCGGGCTCAGCGCGCGCGTTTCAACGAAAGTCGTCTGCGGCATCCATTGCTGGTGGATGCGCGGCGCATCCACCGCCTCCTGGATGTCCATGCCGTAGTCGATGACATTGAGCATGGTGAGCATCACGGCGGTGATGATGCGGCTGCCGCCCGGTGTGCCGACTACCATCCACGGTTTCCCGTCGCGCAGGACAATGGTGGGCGTCATCGAGCTCAGGGGGCGTTTGCCGGGTTCGATCCTGTTGGCCTCGTCCTGCACCAGTCCGTACATGTTGGGCACGCCGGGCTTGGCGGTGAAATCGTCCATCTCGTCGTTGAGCAGCACGCCCGTGCCTTTCGCCGTGACGCGCGCGCCGAACCAGTCGTTGAGCGTGTAGGTCACGGCGATCGCGTTACCGGACTGATCCGCGATGGAGTAGTGCGTGGTGTGCGTGCCCTCGCGCGTTTCAACACCGGGTTTGAGCTTCGAGGAATCTCCGGCGCGTTGCGGATCGATGCGGTTGCGAATCTGTTCCGCGTAACCGCGGTCCAGCAGTTGCGCCACGGGGTTGCGCACGAAATCCGGATCGCCCAACAGGTGATTGCGATCGACGTAGGCGTGGCGCATCGCTTCGATCTCGAAGTGCACGGCGCGCGCGGAGCCCCAGCCATAGTCCGCGAGTGGATACCCCTCGAGCACGTGCAGCATCTCGCACAGGATCACGCCACCGCCGCTCGGCGGCGGCGCGGAGACGATGCGGAAGCCGCGGTAATCGCATTCGAGCGGCGGCAGCTCGCGTACGCGGTAAGCGTCGAGATCGGCCTGCGTGATGATGCCGCCACCGGACTTGCTGGAAGCCACCAGCAAGGCCGCGATTTCGCCCTGGTAGAAACCGGCCACGCCGCGCTGCGAGACGTTGCGCAAAGTGCGGGCGAGGTCGCGCTGCACGAAGGTCGTGCCGGGGGCGCGAGCCTGGCCGCGGTCGAGGAAGATCGCGGCGCTGGGAGCGTCCTTGCGGAAGTCTTCAGTGCCTTCGCGCAGCAGGTCGACGTCGCCTTGTTCGAGCACGAAGCCCTGCTCGGCGAGCCGGATCGCGGGCGCGATCAGCTTCGCGCGCGGCAACGTTCCGTATTTCTCGCGCAGGTATTCGAGGCCGGCCACGGTTCCCGGCACGGCCACCGCGAGATGTCCGCGGCTGCTGAGATTCGGAATGACGTCGCCCTTCGCGTCCAGGTACATGTGCGCGGTCGCCGCGAGCGGCGCCGTTTCGCGGAAGTCGATGAAGGTCCGGCGACCGTCGGCGAGTTGCAGCGTGACGAAGCCGCCGCCACCGAGATTGCCCGCGGCCGGGTACACCACGGCGAGCGCGTAACCGACGGCCACCGCCGCGTCGACCGCGTTGCCACCCTGCTTCAACACGTCGACGCCAATGCGCGTGGCGTAGGCCTGCGCGGTGACCACCATGCCGTGACCGGCACTCACCGGCGCGCGCGACGCGCCGTGCGCCACCGTGAAGAACAAGAAGAAGGCGAGAGAGAAGAAGTGTGTCGCGAGCCGTAATCTGTTTGTCATGCGCATGCGGCGAGTGTACGGGGCCGCGCCGGCTGTCCTCAATCTGCAATACGGCGTGTTGTCAGTGAGACGCGATCACGCTCCGTGCGTGACAGTCGCCTGGTCTTGGCTGGCTTCCAGCCAGGCGACGTGCACCGTGTGCGTGCCGCCGTCGGTACGCAGCTCCACGACGTTGCCGCCGACCTTCTGAAGTTCGCCGTCGACGGTGAGCTGCGGCACGCCCGCGGGTTTCTGCCGGTCGAACGTGATCACATAGGGCGTTCCCTTGTGGCGATATTCGATCGTGAAGCCAGGCCACTCGGGCGGCACGCAGGGCGCCAGCGTCAGCTGGTTCTCGCGCAGCCGGAAACCCAGGATCCACTCGATCGCCGCGCGATACAGCCAGCCCGCCGAGCCCGTGTACCAGGTCCAGCCGCCGCGCCCCTCGTGCGGCGCTTCGCCGTAGACATCGGCCGCGACCGCGTACGGCTCGACCTTGTAGCGCTGCACGTCGGCGCGCGTGCGCGTGCGCTGCACCGGGTTCAGCATGTTGAACACTTCCATGGCGCGCTCCGGCTTGCGAAGCATCGTCAACGCAATCACGGTCCACACCGCGGCGTGCGTGTATTGACCGCCGTTCTCGCGGATGCCGCGTGGATAGGCCTTCACATAGCCGGGTTCCTGCCGCGACTTCTCGAATGCCGGCGTGAACAGCCGTGCGAGCGGCGGATCGCGACTCAGCAGGTGCACATCGAGCGACTCCATGGCGCGCGCGGCCCGCACCGGGTTCGCGGCGCCCGAGATCACGCCCCAGGACTGCGCGATGGCGTCGATGCGGCATTCGTCGTTCGCCGCGGAGCCGAGCGGGGTGCCGTCGTCATAGAACCCGCGGCGATACCAGTCGCCGTCCCAGGCGTGTTGCTCGAGCGCGGTGCGCAGGCGCGCGGCGAGCGCGCTCCATTCGCTGGCCAGGGCCAGTTCGCCGCGCTCGCGCGCCAGCGGCGCGAAGGCGCCGAGCGTGGCGTGCAGGAACCAGCCCAGCCACACGCTTTCGCCGCGCCCGTGTTCGCCGACGCGATTCATGCCGTCGTTCCAGTCGCCCGTACCTATCAGGGGCAGTCCGTGGGAGCCGAGGCGCACACCCTCCAGTCCGCGACGACAGTGTTCGAACAGCGAGCCTTTCTGGTTCGAGGTCGCGGGCTGGAAGAACGCATCATGCTGCTCGGGCGGCAACGGCGGGCCCTCGATGAAGGGAATCTCGACGTCGAGGATGGCGCGCTCGCCGGTGAGCTGGATGTAGTGCGCGGTGACGAATGGCAGCCACACACGGTCGTCCGAGATATGGGTGCGCACGCCCTGTCCGCTGTGCGGCAGCCACCAGTGCTGCACGTCGCCCTCGGGGAACTGCCGGCCCGCCGCGCGCAGGATCTGTTCGCGCAGCAACGCGGGATCGGCCAGGCCCAACGCCATCGCGTCCTGCAGCTGGTCGCGAAAGCCATACGCGCCGCTCGACTGGTAGAACGCGGCGCGCGCCCAGGTGCGGCATGCCAGCGCCTGGTACAGCAGCCAGCCGTTCACCATGATGTCGAGCGCGCGATCCGGTGTCTTCACCTGCAGGTGCGCGTGCAGTTCGTTCCACTGCGAGCGTGCCTGCGAGAGCAGGGTATCGAAGTCGACCCCGCGGTTGCGCGTGATGAGTGCGCGCGCGGCCTCGGCGTCCGCCGCTTCGCCGAGCAACATCGTGAAGCTGGTGGTCGCGCCGGGCGCCAGCTCGAAGCGGTGTCTCAGCGCCGCGCAGGGATCGAGCGCCGCACCGGCGCGCCCGGCCAGCGGCGCATCGATGACCAGCGCGGCCGGGGCGTCAAGAGTGCCGTGCCGCCCGAGGAATTCGCGCCGGTCGCAGGTCCACTCGGTCTGCAACTTGCCCATGTCCAGGAAGGCCACGCCGGGGAAGGCGTGATTCCAGGGATTGCGCGCCAGCAGCGCCCCGCTCGTTTCATCGCGTTCCGAGATGATGTAGGGCGCGCCCAGCGCCCGCGCGGGCGCCAGTACCCACTCGACGTATTGCGTCACCGACAGCCGCCGGATGCGTTGTGAGTCGTTGCGGACCACCAGCCGCGCGATGCGCACCGGATCCTCGGCCGCCACCGTCAGGGTGAGCTCGAGAGCGAGCCCGTGGGAGCGTTGCTCGAAGCGGCTGTAGCCGAAACCGTGCGCGCAGTAGTACCAGGCCTCGGGCAGGCGGATGGGCGCGGGTGTCGGGCTCCACAACTCGCCGCTGTCCTCGTCGCGCAGGTAGATAGCCTCGCCGGGCCGGTCGGTGACCGGGTCGTTGCTCCACGGAGTGAGCGCGTTCTCGCGGCTGTTGCGCGCCCAGGTGAAGCCCGCGCCGTCGGTGGACACCTGGAAGCCGAAGCCGCGGTTGGCGATCACGTTGATCCACGGGGCCGGCGTGATCGCGCCACCGGTGGCGGCGACCACGTACTCGCGTCCCTGCGCCGCGAACCCGCCGATGCCGTTGAAGAGCTCGAGGCCGCGACCGGCATCGGAATCGGGGGGCGCGGTGCCCGCGGCCGCGCGCCGCGGCTGGCGCGGCGCGGGTGTGGGTGCGGGTTTCATGCGTTCGACCTGGTCGGCGAGGCTGCCGCGCCGTCCCGACAGCACCACGCGCGCCACCGCCTGCAATGCGCCGCGGGTTTCCGGCGTCACCAGGTCGCCGCGCAACACATAGACCTTGCCGCGCGTGTCGGCGCCGGCAATCCGCGGGCGGCCCTGCGCGACGCGCACCATGGTTTCGATGGCGTGGTGCAGGTCCTGGATGTACGAGGCGCCGCGTTCGTTGAGGATCACGAGGTCGACCGACAGGCGCTTGATGCCCCAATACTCGTGCGCCTGCAGGAGCTGGCGCACCACCGGCAGCTCGTCGGCTTCTTCGATGCGCACCAGCACGATGGGCAGGTCGCCGGAGATTCCCTGGGCCCACAGCGCCGAAGGCCCCGCGGCGTTGCGCTGGATCACGTCGGCCGGCGCGCGCGCGGCCGCGTCGGCAAACAGGATGCGGCCCGCGAGCTGCTGGAAGAGGTTGGCCTGCGAGGCGTCGATGTCGAGATGCCGCAGCTGCACCTGCGCCTGGGTCCAGGCCAGCGTCGCGGCGCGTGTGTGCGCGTTCGGGTCGCGCAGTTTGTCGGCGGTCTCCAGCACCTGCGCGCGCCCCGCGGCCACGCAGGTCCAGAACGCCAGGCGCGCGGTGGCGCCCGCGGGAATCCGCACGCGGTAGCGCAGGGCGAATACCGCGTCGAGCACCGTGCCCACGGCGCCGGAAAGACTGCGCCCTTCGAGCAGCGCGAGCGGCGCGCGCAGTTCGCGCCCGCGTCCGATGAAACGCAGCCGGTCGGTCTCCACCTCGGGCCCGGTGGCGTCGGCGCATTCGATCACCGCGTGGTGCGATGCCCAGACCTCGGGCTCGTCGGGGCCGCGACGGCGCCGATTTGCCAGCAACAGGCCCTGGCGCGCGATGAACTCCGTGCGCACGAACATCTTCGAAAAAGCGGGATGCGCGACGTCGGCGGCCTGGCTGCCGAGCACCAGCTCGGCATAGGAGGTGACTTCGATCTCGCGCTCGCGACCCGAGGAATTGCTGATCGAGAGCCGCCGTACCTCGGCGTCGTCCTCCGGGGACACCTGGATTTCGAGCCGGGTGGTGAGGTCGCCTTCGTTGCGCGTGATCTCCGCGCGGTCCTCGGTGAAGCTGACGTCGTACGCGGCAGGCGTCGCGGCGATGGGCTGATAGCCCGCGCTCCAGGCGCGCCCGTTCTCGAGATCGCGCAGCAGGAAGAAGCTGCCGGTGTCGTCGCGTTGCGCATCTTCGCGCCAGCGCGTGATCGCCAGGTCGTTCCAGCGGCTGTAACCCGAGCCGGCCGCGGTGACCATCACCGAGTAGCGGCCATTGGACAGCAGGTGAGTCTGCGGCGCCGAATCGTGCGGACTCTTGAGATGGCGTTGCTCGGGCACCTGCGGGTCGGTGACGTGCGAGGCCGTGCCCACTTCCTCGGCGCGCGGGTGCGCCACCGACACGTCGCGCGGCGTGCGCTCCTGCAGCAGCAGCTCGGTGGCCTGCACCGCGACATCCGAATGGAACCGCTCGCGCATGCGCCCGTCGGCGAGCGCATTGGCGATCGCCACGATGCTCATGCCCTGGTGATGCGCCATGTAGCAGCGCACGCGCACGCAGTACTGTCCCTCGGGCACGCGGCTCGGCGTGAAGTCCACGGCCTCGTAATAGCCGTAGCGCCCGCGCGCACCGATCGACGCGAGGCGCCGGTAGTTAGCCAGCGCGGCCTGGCCGTCGATCATGGCCGCGAGGCCCGTGGCATAGGGCGCGATCACGGTGTCCTCCGACAGGCCGCGCTTGAGGCCCAGGCCCGGCACGCCGAAGTTCGAGTACTGGTAGGTGAGCTCCAGGTCGCGCGCGTTGTACGCCGATTCCGAAACGCCCCAGGGAAGCCCGCGCTCCGCGCCGTACTGCACCTGGCGCCTGACGATGAGGCGGCTGGTCTGCGCCAGCAGGCTGCCGTTCGGCGCGCGCAGCACCAGGTCCGGCATCAGGTACTCGAACATCGATCCCGACCAGGACACCAGCGCCGCGCCCGCGCCGATGGGTGTCACGGTGCGGCCGAGCCGGAACCAGTGCCGCGCCGGCACGTCTCCCTTGGCAATCGCGACGAAGCTCGCGAGCCGCGCCTCGGAGGCGAGCAGGTCGTAGCACGACGGATCGAGCGTGCCGTCGGTGGCGCGGTAACCGATCGACAGCAGCTTGCGCTGACTGTCGAGCAGGAAGCCGAACTCCATCTCGCGCGCGAACCCGAGCGCGGTGTTGGCGAGCGCATCGAGGTGCTCGACGATGAATCCCGCCGGATCGTGCGCCAGGAGATCGCTGCGCCAGCTGTCGATGGTGCGTCGCGTGGCCTCGACCCAGTAGACCAGGTCGGAGTCACGCCCGGCGTGTGCTTCGCCCGCCAGCGCCCGCACCATGTCCACCAGCGTCGAGGCGCGTTCGGCCGCGGTGGCGAGATCGTCGTGCAACACACCCGACGGATCGCCGGAGGGACGCAGCGCGGTCTCGAGATCGGCGAACGCCGTCTGCACCATTGGTCGGGTGATGGCGTGGCCGGGATCGAAGCGGAATTCCTGCAGTGCCTCGCGTGCCAGGTCGAGCGCATCCAGGAGCCCGGCCACGGCGTCGCGCGACGGGGCGGCGTGCTGCTGCCATTCACGAAAGGCCCCGGCGAGCGTGATCAGGTGCGCGGCGAGGTTGCCGGAGTCGACCGAGGACACGTAGCGTGGTTCGAGCGGCCGCAGGTCGCGGCTGTCGTACCAGTTGTACAGGTGTCCGCGATACCGCGTCATGCGACCGAGCGTGTCGAGCGTGGCTTCGATGCGGTCGAGTGCGTCCCGCAGTCCGCACCAGCCGAAGTCGCGCGCCGCCACGATCGACAGCAGGTAGAGCCCGATGTTGGTGGGCGAGGTGCGGTGCGCGACCACGCCCTGCGGGTCTTCCTGGAAATTGTCGGGCGGCAGGTCGTTGTCTTCGGCGGTGACGAAGGTCTCGAAGAACCGCCAGGTGCGGCGCGCGATGAGGCGCAGCTCTCGTTGTTGCTCCACGCCGAGCTCGGACTTGGCGGCGGCCGGTGGCGTCTGGCTGATGCGCCACGCCAGCGCCGGCGCCAGCAACCAGGTGAAGAGGAACGGCACCGCGATGCCCGGCAGCCTGCCGTGGCCGAGCACGAACAGCAGCGCCATGACCCCCAGCGTCAGCAACACGCCGCGAAACATGCGCGCATAGAAGCCACCCAGGGAATTGCGCATGCTGCCCAGCAGGTCCGCGGGAATCCATTCGAGCAACCTGCGCCGGCTCACGAACACACGCCACAAGGTGCGGACGATGGCATCGCACATGAGCCACGACTGGTAGGCCAGCATGCTGGCGAGCAGTCCGGCCTGGGCGAAGGCGAGCACGAAGTCGCCGAACAACGCGCGCAGGTGACTGCGCAAGGTCACGGTGGAGCGGCGCGGCAGGATGCCGGCGAACGCGGGCAGCAGCGTGGGAAAGCCCAGCGCCAGTACCACGAACAACGTCCAGCCCAGTGCCATCTCGAAGGGCAGCGTCCAGCCGACAACCAGGGCTGCCAACGACATCGGCGCGGTGAGCGAGCGGCGCAGATTGTCGAGCATCTTCCACAGGCCGATCAGCGGAGTGCGTGTGATACCGCGGCCATGCTTGCGCGCCCCGGCGTCGGCGCGGCCGAAGATCCACGGCAGCAGTTGCCAGTCGCCGCGCACCCAGCGGTGCTGGCGCAGGGACGCCACGTCGTACCGCGCGGGGAATTCCTCGACCACCTCGACGTCCGATGCGAGGCCCGCGCGCGCGTAGATGCCTTCGAACAGGTCATGCGACAGCAGCGAACTTTCCGGGACGCGATCGGCGAGCGCGGCTTCGAAGGCGTCGACGTCGTAGATGCCCTTGCCCGCGAACGAGCCCTCACCGAGCAGGTCCTGGTAAACGTCCGAGACCGCGGCGGCATAGGGATCGACGCCCGATGCGCCCGAGAACACGCGCTGGAAGGGTGAGGCCTCGATGTTGACCGGCAGCGAGAACGCCACTCGCGGCTGCAGGATGGCGTAACCCTCGACCACGCGGCCGCACCGGGCATCGAAATGCGGGCGATTGAGCGGATGCGCCATCTTGCCGATGAGCCGCCGCGGCGCCTCGCGTGGCACGCGCGTGTCGGCATCGAGCGTGAGCACATAGCGCACGCCGTCGGGGACCC
>Ga0315910_10004146_pt1 | contig 12176 bp, 9 predicted proteins | sample EdamamesoilMG_FD_204470 | JGI IMG/M metagenome (GOLD analysis project Ga0315910, IMG submission 204470) | Garden soil microbial communities collected in Santa Monica, California, United States - Edamame soil | ecosystem: Environmental > Terrestrial > Soil > Garden | place: USA: California... | reverse complement strand
GCGTCTCCTTGCGAGCGAGGGCGGTCGCGTACATGAAGCGCGCCGTAGCGACCATGGCCGCGGCTTCGCGCCCGCGGACGACGGCTCGGGCGTTGGGCGCGGGACGCGCTTGCGCGTCGGACCACAGGCCGTTCAGGCGCGACAGCGACTCGCGCAGCACCGAGTCGCTGCGGAACCAGTTGCGGTCGTAGGGGAAGACCTCGTCTTGAACCGCGCGCACCACGGCTTCCGGGTCGAGCTCGCGCGTGGATGTCGCTGGGCGCAAGGTCGCGCGCCCGGCCGGTGTGCCTTCGCGCGAGCTCGCGCGCTCGCCGAGGCGCTTGGCATGAGCGGCTGCGCCCTGGCCGGCCCAGAAGCCGGAGGACATCGCCCAAGCCGCGTTGTGACTGCCGCCGCCGGTGAAGCCGCCGCAGATCAGCTCGCGCGTGGCGGCGTCGCCTGCGGCGTACAGGCCGGGCACGCTGGTGGAGCAGTCGTCGCTCACGATGCGGATGCCGCCGGTGCCGCGCACGGTGCCTTCCAGGCGCAGCGTGATCGGAAAGCGTTGGGTGAGCGGATCGATGCCCGCCCGATCGAAGGGCAGAAAGAAGTTCGGCTGCGCCGCGCGCAGGCCGGCGCGCAGGGCTTCCGGCGCGCGATCGAGGCAGGCGTACACGGGTTGTGTGAGCAAGGTCTTGGCGATGATCGAGCGCCCGTGGGCGGAGCCTGCGCCAGGGATGGGCTCGCCGTTCTCGTAGAAGAACGTGGCGAAGCGATAAAACGCGGCTTTCGTGACGGAGGCGAAGGCCGGGGCCAAGCCGTAGGCGCACGAGAACTCCATGCCCGACAGGTCGGCTCCGACTTCGGCCGCGAACAGGCCGCCGTCGCCGGTCAGCACGTTGCAACCGAGCGCGCGGCTCAAGAACGCGCAGCCGCCCGTGGCGATGATGATCGCGCCCGCACGCGCGACGAAGCCCACGCCGGTCTGGGTGTTGATGCCCGTGGCGCCGACCACCTCACCGTCGTCGACGGTCAGCTCGAGGGCCGGGCTGTGATCGAGGATGGTCACGCCGGCCGCCTTCACGCGCTTGCGCATCAGGCGCATGTATTCCGGGCCCTGCAAGCTGCGCCGCTGCTGTGCGCCGGTCTCGTCGACGGGGAACGGATACCCCCACGCGGCCAGGCGATCCATGTTCACGTACGTTTGATCGAGTACGCGGTTCATCCAGCGCCGATCGGCCAAGAAGCCGCCCATGGCCTCGCGGCTCGCGCGCGCTTCTTCGCGCAGCGTTTCATCCGGCGGCACGTACCAGACGCCCGTGCCCGAAGGCGCGGTCGCGCCGCTCGTGCCGCAGTAACCCTTGTCTACCAACACTACGCGGGCGCCGCTCTGGGCTGCAGTCAAGGCGGCCCAGGTTCCCGCGGGTCCGCCGCCGAGCACGAGGACGTCGGCGCGCAGCTGCAGCGAATCGCGCTGCAGTGCAGGGCCAGCCAGCTGCGGAGAGGGTAGTTGACCATCGTGCATGAGCAGTCCTTGGCTAGAGCGGGCCGCGAGCCTCGCGACATGGGCGAAAAGCTGCCCCTGTCTATACAATTGTCTTGTATAGAAGACAACGAAAATTCTATCTTTCTCCGAATCAACACGCTGTGCGCGTACGTCTCGCGCGCAGGAGGAGAGTAGCGATGACGAGCTTGCGAGTTTGGGGCCAGCCACGGTCGATCAACGTGCAGAAAGTCTTGTGGGCGCTCGAAGAGCTCGGCCTGCCCTACGAGCGTATCGATGCCGGCGGCAGCTTCGGACGCGTCAAGGAGCCCAGCTATCTGGCGCTCAACCCGAACGGCCTCGTGCCCACGCTCGAGGTCGACGGCGCGGCCATCTGGGAATCGCACGCCATCTTGCGTTATCTGTTCGCGCGCTTCGGGCAAGCGCCGCTGCATCCGAGCGACGCGCTCGAGCGCGCGCGCGCCGATGCCTTCACCGACTGGCATTCGAGCACGTTGTGGCCGCCCACACGCACGTTGCTGGTTCAACTGGTACGTACCGAGGCAGCCAAGCGCGATCATGGGCAGATCGAGGCCGCGCGCGGTCAGGTGCTGTCTGCGCTGAAGATCCTCGACGGCGAGCTTTCGCGGCGCCCGTTCGTGGCCGGCGCTTCGTTCACCTGGGGTGACATCCCGGTCGCCAGCGCGGCTCAGCGCTGGTTCAACCTGCCGATCGAGCGCCCGAGCTTCCCTGCGGTCGAGGCTTGGTATCAGCGCATCCGGGAGCGCCCCGCGTTCCAGCGCATCGTCGATCTGCCGCTTCAGTGACGGCCTGCGTACAGCACCGAAACCCTGCGAACCCACGAGGAGAAGGATGACGAAGCGACAAGGCAAGCTGCACCTGAACGCGTTCTTGATGAGCGTCGGACACCACGAGGCGGCCTGGCGGCTGCCCGAGAGCGATCCGCACGCCAACACGAACGTCGAACATTTCAAGACGCTCGCGCGCATCGCCGAGCGCGGGAAGTTGGACTCGCTGTTCTTGGCCGACAGCCCCGTGCTGTGGAACACCATCGGTCGCCGCCCCGGCGGAACGCTCGAACCCACCGTGCTCTTGGCTGCGCTCGCGGGCGTGACCGAGCGCATCGGCCTGATCGCGACGGCTTCGACCACTTACAACGAGCCGTTCAACTTGGCCCGGCGCTTCGCTTCGCTCGACTTCTTGAGCCAAGGCCGCGCGGGCTGGAACGTGGTCACGACCGCGGGCGTCGACGCCGCACGCAACTTCAACCTCGACGAGCTGCCTGCGCACCGCGTCCGCTACGAGCGCGCCGCCGAGTTCATCGATGTGTCGTTGAAGCTGTGGGACAGCTGGGAAGATGACGCCGTCAGCGGCGACAAGGAGCGCGGCGTCTGGGGCGAAGACTCCAAGCTGCATCCGCCGCGGCACCGCGGCCGACACTTCAGGGTCGACGGTCCGTTGAACGTGCCGCGCTCGCCCCAGGGCTATCCGCTGCTGGTGCAGGCGGGTTCGTCCGACGACGGCAAAGAGCTGGCCGCTCGCTACGCCGAGGCCGTGTTCACCGCGCAGCAGACGCTCGAGGACGCGCAGGCGTTCTACAGCGACCTGAAGGCGCAGACGCGCGCACAGGGCCGCGACCCCGAGCACATCAAGATCTTGCCGGGCATCGTGCCGGTGATCGGGTCGACCGAAGCCGAGGCGCTCGCGCTGGACGCCGAGCTCGAGCGTCTGATCAAGCCCGAGTATGCGAAGCGCCAGCTCGCACAAACGCTGCGCGTCGCGCCCGAGCAGCTCGAGCTCGACGCGGAGCTGCCGAGTGAGCTGCCCAGCGAAGACGCCATCGAAGGCGCGAAGAGCCGCTACACGCTGATCGTGAACTTGGCGCGGCGCGAGCGCTTGACGGTGCGGCAGCTGATCGGTCGCCTGGGTGGCGGGCGCGGTCACCGCACGTTCGCCGGCACGCCCGAGCAGGTCGCCGACGCGCTGCAGCACTGGTGGGAGAACGGCGCAGCTGACGGCTTCAACATCATGCCGGCGGTGTTGCCCTCGGGGCTCGCGCAGTTCGTCGATCACGTCGTGCCGATCCTGCAGAAGCGCGGGCTGTTCCGCGCCGAGTACGAAGGCAAGACGTTGCGCGAGCACTACGGTCTCGCGCGCCCGCTGAACCAGAACGTGGCGCGCCGTCTGGAAGGCGCCGCCTGAGCGCATCCAGATCGAGGCTCGAGCGTGGCTCGCGTGCTGGCACGGTCGCCAGCACGCGAGCGCGTGGCATGTTCAAGGGTTGGTCGCGGTCGCGAAGACCAGGTAGCGCTCGAGACGCACGCGCTCGCCGGCGGGTCGCAGCGCGTCGAGCTTGCGCGCCAGACGCTCGCGCACGCGGAAGCGCTCCTGGCTGCTCAGATCCGAGAGGAAGTTGCCGAAGGAGCTGCTGCTGCTCCAGGCGAACAAGTCGTCCGCGCCGGCGACCTCGTCCACGAACGTGTGCGAAGTGACCGTCACGTCACTGAACCCGGCTGCCGAGAGCAGCTCGCGCAGCTGCGCCGCGTTGACGCGATAGTGTGTGCCCGCGCCCTTGTATTCGCTCGCGCCGCTCAGACCTTCTTCGACGACGGCTTCGCGCACCAGCGCCGCACCTTGGTGTGAGCGATCGGCGTCGGCGCTGTTCAAGCCGATGCGGCCGCCGCGCTTGAGCACGCGGCGCGCCTCGCGTAGCGCGGCGGGTTTGTCTTCGATCCAATGAAAGACGCTGTTCAAGTACACGACGTCGAACCGTTCGGCCTCGAAGCTCGAGAGATCTTCGGCGCGCCCGACGCGCGTGCTGAAGTGTTGGGCCTTGCGGCCCGCCAACTCGACGCGTAGCGGCAGCGGGTCGACCCCGATGACCGAACCTTCCGGGCCGACGAGCCCCGCGACGTAGGCGCCGAGTCGGCCCGTACCACAACCGACATCGAGTACGTGTTGCCCGGGTCGGATCCCGATGGATCCGAGCAGGACCTTGCCGTGATTGAATTGGCGCACGCTGACCTTGTCGTAGGTCGCTGCCAACTCGGGTGAGTCGAGATCGAGGCTGACGCTGCGCGAACGACGCTCTGTCGTGATGACTTGTGTCATGTGCAGTCTCCTGCGTTGAGGGTTCCTGGAGCGCTAAGGGATGAGGCGTAAGTCGTGCGCGGCGACGGCTGTGCGGAGGGTTGGCAGGGAGCTGTCGCGGCTCGGTCGCACATACAGGCCTGTTTGATAAACCGTCGAATGTGTCTTGTAAAGTAGACGGGCTTGCGCGAGCAGCTCGCATCGCCGCACATGCGAAATCGGCTTCGCTGCGCGCGAGCGCTCGAGCAAATCTTGCGGCGTTTAGCCGAAAACCAGCTGCGCTGAACCGTTCTCCGCAGCGGGTTGGCGCGTGTTGGCTACTTCAAAAGTATCAGCCGGCGAGATGGTGGAGCAGCGGCCAGCCCCAGAGCACGCCGAGCACCAGCGAGCTGATGCCGGCGCCGACGAACAGCCACGCTTGCACGCGCGTGCGTTGGCCGAGCGCCGACATGGGCAAGCCGACGAGCCCGGAGAGCGCTGCCATGCCCACGATCGAGCCCGCGCCGAAGCACGCGATGTACATCACGGCCGAGGCGAACGACGGCATGTTCGCGAGCGCCAGCGCGCTGAGCGCGCCGCTGCCCGCGAGGCCGTGCACGAGGCCCACGATCAACGGCCGACGCGCCAGCGTGAGAGACGAGACGTGCACGTGTTCGGGGGCGCCGCGGTGGCGATGTGTGGCGCTGCCGTGCCGGTGCACGTGCACGACTCCCGCGGAGCCGAGCGCGCGCGCGCGCAGGATGCTGAGGGTGCCGAGCACGAGCAGCATGGCTGCCACTGCGAGCTCGAAGAGCGCCGCGACCCGCTCCGGCATGGCGCGGTGCAAGAACATCAAGGCCACGCCTACGAGCAGCAGCGCCAGTGAGTGACCGACGCCCCAAATGGCTCCGAGCCAGGCCGCTCGCCGAGCGTCGCGACTGCCGGCGAGCAACGTCGTGACCGCGACGAGATGATCGGGTTCCGATGCGTGCCGAACTCCGAGCAGCATCGCCAGCAGCCAGCCGGTCACGAGAGAAGCCATTTCAGTGAGCTATCATGGAATCGCCCGTGAGGGTTACTCACCGGGCATGGACGGCGCGCTCACGGGCGTGGTGCAGGTTTCGGCTTGCGCAGCGCGGGCTCGCCGGGCCGAGGCTCGGCGCGCACGTCGCGCGCAGTCACGCGCTCACCGCAGTGCGCGCATGCCATCACGAACTCGTGTCCGAGGCCGCAGCGCTGGTGGACCACTCGAACGGGGGGACCGTGCGGCGCTGCGTGTCGATCGCCCCATTGCCGCATGGAGGTGAGCACCGGCCAGAGATCGCGGCCTTTGTCCGTGAGGACGTACTCGTAGCGTGTCGGGTGTTCTTGGTAGGGGCGCTTGGCCAGGATGCCTGCGTCGACCAGCTTGCGCAGGCGCTGCGTGAGCACATTGCGGGCGATCCCGAGTCGCGACTGAAACTCGTCGAAGCGCCGCACTCCGAGGAAGGCGTCGCGCACGACCAGCATGCTCCACCACTCGCCGATCACCTCGAGGCACTGCGCCACCGAGCAGGGCATGTCTTGAAAACTCTTCCGCTCCACTTCGGGCAGTATACTCAGTTGCATCATGAAACGCACTGGCGCATAGTCGGTTGCATGAAGAAACTCACCTCGCCGAATCCGCAGTCGGGCCCGCTGTGGCAGATCTTCGCCGTCACCTCGCTGGGCGCGTTCCTGGTCTCGCTCGACCTGTCTATCGTGAACGTCGCGTTTCCCGCGCTGGAGCGCACGTTCGCTGCGAGCGGTCGCGCCGAGTTGGCGTGGGTGGTGACGGCGTACTCGATCGTGTTCGGGTCGCTATTGGTGATCGGCGGCCGCAGCGCGGACCGCTATGGGCTGCGGCGCGTGTTCTTCATGGGCTTGGCGGGCTTTCTGTTGGGATCGGCGCTGTGCGGTCGCGCGCCGACGGTCGCTTGGTTGATCGCGGGGCGCGCGCTGCAGGGAGCGGGCGCGGCGTTCGCGCTGCCCGCGTCGATCGGCTTGCTGTTGGCCGCGGTGCCCTTCGAACGCCGCAGCCAAACGGTCGCGTTGTGGGGTGGCGTCGGGGCTCTGGCGGTGGCGACGGGGCCGTCGCTCGGTGCCTTGCTGGTGGATGGCCCCGGCTGGCGCTGGGCGTTCTACGTCAACCTGCCGATCGGGCTCCTGGCGTTCGTGTGGGGGCGCGCGGTGTTGCCGAACCCTGCAGCCAAGAGCGGCGAGCTGGAGCGGCCCGACTACGCGGGCGCCGCGTTGCTCTCGCTCTCGGTAGGTTCGCTGAGCTTCGCGATCTCGCAGGTCGAGGCCGCGGGCTGGCTGTCCATGCCGGTCGTCACGGCGTCAGCGCTCGCGGTCGCAGCCGCGGTCGCGTTCGTGCTGCGCTCGTCGCGCCATCCCGCGCCGGTGCTCGATCTCGCGCTGTTCCGAGCGCGCTCGTTCCGCTACGCCAACGTCGCGACGCTCGTATACGCGATGGGCTTTTTTGCGGTGCTGCTGGGCAACATCCTGTTTCTTACGGAGGTTTGGCGCTACTCGATCCCGCGCGCCGGCTTGGCGGTCACGCCGGGTCCGCTCGTGGTCGCGCTGGTCTCGGGCTACGCCGGCAGGGCCGCCGCGCGCTACGGATTTCGTAGCGTGATCTTGCCCGGCTCCGCGTTCTTTGCGCTCGGGCTCGCGTGGCTCGCCTCTCGAGTGGGCAGCGAGCCAGCGTTTCTGTCGCAATGGCTGCCCGGCACGTTGCTCGTAGGCCTCGGCATCGGATTGACGTTCCCCGTGCTTTCGGCCGCGGCGGTGGCGAGCTTGCCGCGCGAGCGCTTCGGCGTCGGCTCGGCGGTCAACCAGACCGCGCGGCAGGTGGGCGGCGCCATCGGCGTGAGCATCTTGATCGCGATCTTGGGTAGGCCTGAGCCGGGCGCTGCCGCGCTCGCGGCGTTCGAGCGGGTCTGGTGGTACGCGGCTGCGATGGCGGTGTTGTCGGGCATGATCGCCAGCTTGATCGGCAGCGAGCGCGAAGAGAGCGTGCAGCTGACGCCGCTGCCAGCCGCTCCCGAGACACACGCGTAGCTGCGCTGCGTCAGCTCGTGCCGGCAGATTGCGGGCCGAGTCGCCGCTCATGCCGACGCGTGTCCGTCGTCACACTTGACACTCCGGCCGAGGGTCAGTACTTCAGGAGGTCCTGTCTCATCGAATACGCGAATCAGTCGCATGATGTTCGGGTCGCGAGCCGCTCACGGAGCTATTGCTGTCTGCCTAGGCGCGCTGCTGCTGGGCTCGGGCGCGCGCGGCGCAGCGCAGCAGGCGCCCGCGGACGTGATGGCGCCGCCCTCGGGGCCGCCGATCGAGATCGTGGTCACGGGGTCGCGCACCGAGGAGCGCATCGACCGAGCTGCCAACGCGACCGAGGTCATTCGCCGCGCTGAGATCGAGAAGAGCGGGGCGCGCGACGCAGCCGAGCTGCTCGAAGAGCGCTCCGGCATGCAGGTGGTGCGCTCGTTCCGCGGCAGCGAGCTGCAGCTGCGCGGGCTCGATCCCGAGTACACCTTGATCCTGATCGACAGCATGCGCGTGCCGGGCCAGATCGACGGGGCCATCGACCTCACGCGCTACGGCGTCGAGAACATCGAGCGCGTCGAGATCGTGCGCGGCCCCGGTTCGGCGCTGTACGGCTCCGACGCCATGGGCGGCATCGTCAACATTCTCACGCGCGAATCGAAGCGCGACTTCGAGGCGGACGCGTTCGGCAGTTACGGGCAACGCAACGTGATCGATGTCTCGGGCACGGTCGCGGGCCGGCCCTTCGAGCCGCTGCGCTTGCAGCTGTCGGCCGATTGGCACCGCGCGGACGCGTATAGCAAGCCCGGCGAGATCGACACCCGCGTGAGCGGGCGCAACCAGTGGTCGAGCGGCATGCGCATCACGCTGGAGCCCGATGAGCGCCACACGTTCATCGTGCGCGGTTCGTACCTGCACGCCGAGTACACGGGGGTGGATGCGGCCGCAGGCGGCGCCGTCTACGATCGCACGCAGCTGCAAGAGCAGCCGCAGATCGGGCTCGAGCACCGGCTGCAGGCGAGCCCGCTCGTACGCCTCGTGTCGCGCGTGAACTACTCGCAGTTTCGCGATCAGTACCTGCAGGACCAGCGCGGCGGCACGCAGCTGGATCGCTACGAGGACAACCGCGAGCACTTGGGGCAACTGAACAGCATCGCCAGCTTTGCGTGGTCCGAGGCGCATCGCAGCACACTCGGCGTGGAGGAGCTGCTCCAACAGCTCGATTCGGAGCGGCTGTCGCGCTCCGGCCAGCGCTTTCGCTTCGCGGCCTTCGGGCAGCACGCGTGGCTCGTATACAGCCAAGGCGGCAGCGAGCTGGAGATCGTGCCCGGCGTGCGCTTGGACGCAGACTCGCAGTTCGGAACGCAGGTCTCGCCGAAGCTCGCGCTGCGCTTTCGGCCATTCACGGGCTTGGAGCTGCGCGCCAGCTACGGGCGAGGCTTTCGCGCGCCGACCTTCCAGGAGCTCTTGCTGCGCTTCGAGAATCCGAGCGTGGGTTATATCGTCATCGGCAATCCGGATCTCGGCGCGGAGACCAGTCACGGCGTCGACGCAGGCGCGCGCCTGTTCAACGAGCTGGGTGAGCTGAGCCTGACGTTCTTCCGTAACGACCTGACCAACATGATCACGTACGTGCTGACCGGCAGCGACGCCGCGGGCATGGTGTTCACGTACGACAACGCGACCTACGCTTGGACGACCGGCATCGAAGCCGCTGCGACGTTGCGCGTGCGCGATGAGCTCTCGTTCGTGCTCGGGTACACCTGGCTCAACACGTGGGACGACGAGAATAAACGCAAGCTCCAGGGCCGCCCGACCAGCCGCGTCACCGGCAACATTCGGCTGGCGCATCCAGGCTGGGGCATCGAGCTCGTCGCGCGGGGCGCGCTGGCGGTGGGCCGAAGGTTCTACGTGCCCGACGACGTCGCGAGTGAGTCCGGACTCGGAAGCACCGCGAGTGAGCACGCTGTCGTGCCCAAGCCGCTCGCGCAGGTGGACCTGCGGTTGGCCAAGCACTTCGGCAGACCCTTCGAGCTGTTCGTGGCCGTCGACAACTTGTTCGATGCCGGAGACGCATACACTGCGCTGCGGCCGCTGACGGTCTACGGCGGCGCACGAGGCCGCTATTGAACCTCTGAACGTTCCTCGGGTGAAAGATGCAACGCTGGCTCCTGTACATGTGTCTGATCGCGAGCGCAGGCTGCGCTGCCAAGCTCGCCACCAAGGATGAAGACGGCGAGCCGATCGACGCCGACGCCGTGCAGAGCGGCAAGTTCAGCAGCAAGTCGCTCGCCGACGCTGTGACCGAGACGACCGTCGACGCCACGCAGGAGACCGAGTGGCAGTACCTCGACCTCGACTCCGGTGAAGCTGTGGCCGAGGATGCCGGCTGGGACCTCGCGTTCAGCCGCTTTCGCGTGCGTAGCAACGGGGGCGAGAGCGGCGACGCGGGCGTCGAGGTGGCCGTGCTCGAGGGCCAAGACTTCGAGGCGCTCGAGGCCGTACCCGACGACGTGGCCTTCGAGATGGATCGCCCGGATGGGCCCGAAGACGCCAACGAGGACCCCGACAACACGTTCAACAGCGGACAGCGCAACTGGTATACTTACGATGTGAATACGCACGTACTGTCGCCCGCCGACTTGACGTACGTGGTGCACTCGAGCGAGGGGCGCTATTTCAAGCTGCGCTTCATCCGTTATTACAGCGACAATGGCACGCCCGCGATGTTGACCTTTCTTTGGACTGAGCTGAGCTCACATTGAAGCCAGTCCAGTCCCTATCTAGAGTCTAGGCTTAGGTTCTGAAGGATCGCTCAAGGTCACAGTCATACCGTTTTGTGTCAGTAACTGGGTTCCTGCAGTCGCCGATGGCGGCATGCGTAGGATGCTCGTTGACACGACCTGGACGCCAATGTTCGAGTGCCGGCCTTCAGCAAGGAGGCTAGGACATGCAACGGGGACGCTTCGGGTGGATACAGCGCGGCTTCGCGGTCGCGCTCCTGTGTGCTGCGGTCGGCTGCGGCGACGACGATGGTGACGGGGACGACACCACGGCAACCGGAGGCAAGGGTGGAGACAGCGGTCGCGCAGGCGCCGGCACGAGCGGTCAGAGCAGCGGTGGTCGCGGCGGCACAGGAGGTCGCAGCGCGGGGCGAGGTGGCAGCACGAGCGGCACCGGAGGCACGGCTCCGATGCAAAGCTGTACCGAGCAGCCCAACGCGAATCTGAAGTGCGGAGGCGAGACGTGCGTCGCGCCGACGTTTGCCAATAATCCGTGCGTGATCCCGTGTTGCATCAACGTCGGCGGGCAGGAGCGTTGCGGCGCGAAGAGCGCGTCGGCGATGTTCCCGACCGAATGTGCGTTGCCGGCGGTGGAAGATCCGAGCTGCCCTGATGTCGACGACGGCATGGGCGGGGCGCTGCAAGGCTGTTGCAATCCGACGCAGTCGAAGTGCGGGATCGTCTCGAGTCTGCGGCCGGGCTGCATTACCGAGAGCATGATCATCGAGCTGCCGAAGGAGCCGCAGGCGTGCACGCCGGACATGGGCGGTGCCGATGCTGGTGTGGAGGACGCGGGGCGCTGAGCTCGTGGGTAGCGGTCGGCATCCGGTGGGTGCCGACTGCTCGCCGTGGATGTTGTGTGATGCGGCTGGTTGGGGGTGATCTGCCGCGGTCATTAAACATTCCAGACATAATCGTGAAACGCACAAGCCGGCACGTTCAGTGGGCAAATCGGTGTGCGTGACGACACGTCGCGTCGCTTCAGCCCTTTGAGCCGAGCGCGAGACAGCCTTGCTGCGTCGGCTGCCCGGAGAGTGGGATATGACCAAATCGCTCAGTGCAGTGGTGTTGGCCTCCGTATGCTTTGTGCTGGGTTGTAGTCAATCCGACACCAGCACTAAGTCTCATAGTGAGGGTGCCACGTCGCCCGAAGCATCGGCGAGCGCGACGCCGGGGAGCAAGTCGAGCGGGCCCATCAAGCTCGGCATCCTGCATTCGCTATCGGGGACCATGGCCATTAGCGAGACGTCACTCAAAGACGTCGCGCTCATGACCATCGAAGAGATCAACCAGAAGGGCGGAGTGCTCGGGCGTAAGCTCGAAGCCGTAGTCGTCGATCCGGCGTCGGATTGGCCGCTCTTCGCGGAGAAAGCCAAGGAACTGCTGACGCGCGAGAAGGTCGCGGCGGTGTTCGGGTGTTGGACGAGCGTCTCGCGCAAGTCGGTGCTGCCGGTGTTCGAAGAGCAGAACGGGCTCTTGTTCTACCCGGTGCAGTACGAGGGTGAAGAGTCTTCCTGGAACGTCTTCTACACCGGGGCTGCGCCGAATCAGCAGGCGATCCCCGCGGTCGAATACTTGATGGGCAAGGAGGGCGGTGAGGCCAAGCGCTTCGTGTTGCTCGGCACCGACTACGTCTATCCACGTACGACCAACAAGATCCTGCAGCACTTCTTGAAGTCGAAGGGCGTCGCCGAAGCCGACATCATGGAGAAGTACACGCCGTTCGGTCACAGCGACTATCAAACCCTCGTCGCCGACATCAAGCGCTTCGC
>Ga0315910_10004145_pt1 | contig 12176 bp, 10 predicted proteins | sample EdamamesoilMG_FD_204470 | JGI IMG/M metagenome (GOLD analysis project Ga0315910, IMG submission 204470) | Garden soil microbial communities collected in Santa Monica, California, United States - Edamame soil | ecosystem: Environmental > Terrestrial > Soil > Garden | place: USA: California... | reverse complement strand
GATCTCGCTCTTCATCGGCACCCCGGCGGCGAGGAGCCGCGCCTGCCAGGCCTCGACGTCGTCGACGCTCGCGGTGAAGTGGTTCACCTTGCGGCCGAAGGCGAGCAGCCACGCGCCGTATTGGCTCGCGCGCTCCACGGTCGCGAGGTCGGCCTCGCGCGGCGGCGACGGCCGCGAGAACCAGCTCGCGAGCGCGTCCACGTCGCTGCGCGGCCCGCCGCCCGCGTCGGACGCAGACGGCGGGGGCGGATCGTCGGGCAGCCGGGCGAGGGCGTCGCGCGCGTCTTGCGGCAGGCCCGCGGCGTCGAGCTCGGAGATGAAGATGCGCGGCAGGCCTGGCTGCGAGAGGTGCACCGCGCGGAGCGAGGCGTCGGGGAAGGTGTACTCACCCGCCTTCTTCCAGCCGAGCGCCTCGAAGACGCGGGCGAAGAGCGCGATCCCCGAGCCCGGGCGCGCGAGGGTGCGCAGCGCGATGTGATCGTTTTCGAAGCGCCCGCCCGCGAGCTCGACGAAGCGCGCGGCGTGGGGGACCTCCGCGACGTACGTCGTCCACAGACGATCGAGCAGCGGATGCGAGGGCGTGGGCACGGTCGGGCTCGTCATTGGCTTCTGCTTTCCGTTCTCGTCGTCGCGCCGGTCGTTCAGGTGGGCGGCGCTCGCCCCGCGCCGGCGCGCGAGGGCTGTCTCGACGTCGCTACAGCTCGAAGGTGATGCCCTGCGCGAGGGGGAGGGCGGCGCCGTAGTTCACGGTGCAGGTCTGGCGGCGCATGTACGCCTTCCACGCGTCGGAGCCCGCCTCGCGGCCGCCGCCCGTGTCCTTCTCGCCGCCGAACGCGCCGCCGATCTCGGCGCCGCTCGTGCCGAGGTTCACGTTGGCGATGCCGCAGTCGGAGCCGACGGCGGAGCAAAAGAGCTCGGCCTCGCGCGCGTCGTCCGTGATGATGGCGCTCGAGAGGCCCTGGGGGACGGCGTTCTGGACCGCGATGGCGTCCGCAAACGCGCGGTAGCGCATCAGGTAGAGGATGGGAGCGAAGGTTTCCTCCCGCACGATCGGAGCGGACGCCTCGATCTCCACCAGCGCGGGCCGTACGTAGAAGCCGCCCGCTGGGACGCCCGACGTCACCGGTTCGCCGCCGGTCACGATGCCGCCTTGGGTCTTCGCCAGGGCGAGGGCGTGCTGCATGGCGTCGAGCGCCGCGCTGTCGATCAGCGGGCCCATCAGCGTTCCCGGCTCGCGGGGGTCGCCGATGGTGACGCTCGCGGCGGCGGTGGCGAGCCGGGCGTGGAGCTCGTCGGCGATGCTGTCGTGCGCGATCAGCCGCCGGAGCGAGGTGCAGCGCTGGCCTGCCGTGCCGGCCCAGGAAAAGAGCGCCGAGCGCACGGCGAGATCGAGGCGCGCACTCGGCGCGACGATCATCGCGTTGTTACCGCCGAGCTCGAGCAGGGAACGACCGAGCCGCGCCGCCACGGCCTGGGCGACGCTCTTGCCCATCCGCACGGAGCCCGTTGCCGAGACCAGGGGTAATCCCGGCGAACGCGCCAGCGCTTCTCCGATCGAAGCGCCGCCGACGACGACCGACGAAACGGTGTCGGGAATATCCGCGAGGCCGGAGGCCGCTCGGACGAGCAGCGCGTGGCAGGCGAGGGCGGAAAGCGGTGCCTTCTCCGACGGCTTCCAGACCACCGGGTCACCCGCGATCAGCGCGAGCGCGGCGTTCCACGCCCAGACGGCGACCGGGAAATTGAAGGCCGAGATCACGCCGACCGGGCCGAGCGGATGCCATTGCTCGGCCAGGCGATGACGGCGCCGCTCGCTCGCGATGGTGAGACCGTAGAGCTGGCGGCTTTGGCCGACGGCGAAGTCGGCGATGTCGATCATCTCCTGCACTTCGCCGCGCGCTTCGACCGTGATTTTCCCTACTTCCGCGCAGACGACGGTGGCAAGGTCGTCCAGGTGGGCACGGAGGAGCTCGGCGAAGCGGCGCACGAGCTCGCCGCGTGCGGGCGCCGGGACCGCGCGAAATGCAGTGAACGCGGCACCGGCGTGCTCGATCGCTTCGACCGCCTGGGCCGGCGACGCCATCCGGAGCGAGGCGAGCCGTTCGCCGTCGATCGGCGAGTGCACCTCGAGCACCTCGCCCTCGCCATGGCGGCGCTGCGCTCCGATCGAAACGCCCGCGAAGGGTGCCGCCACGCCGAGCCGCTCGAGCGCCGCGTGGACCGCGTTCACGTGAGCTCCCCGACGAACCCCGGCGTGGCGAGCGAGAAGGTGCTTGCCGTCGGCGACTCGTAGTGCGCGCCGAAGCGGTTCCCGAGGAACCTCTCGAGCGTCACCGCTTCCTGCCGGATGAAACCGCTCCCGAGCGTTCCCTCGACGAAGAGATCGACCATCACGCAGACCCCGGCCGCGGTGGTGAGCTGGATGGCGCTCCAGTTTTGCCCATCGAACGTCGCGTTGTAGACGCGCCGGGCGTCGGTCACCTGCACCAGCATGTCGTTCTTCCAACCCGAGACGGCGCAAAAGACGACGACGACGTCCTGGAACGTCACCGGCACGGCGCGCTCGAGCACGCCTTTCAGCAGATCTCGCTGCTTCGAGAGCTGGAGCTCGTTCAGCAAGAACGCCATCAGGTCCCGGTGGCCGAGGTAGCGGATGGTCTTGTAGTTGAGCTCCCGCACGCGGCCGAGCAGGGACTCGCACAGCGTGCCGAGACCGCCGGAGGTGTTGAAGGCCTCGTAGCGCACGCCGTCGAGCGAGAATTGCTCGAGCCCTTCGAGCGGCAGCACCTCGCGGATCTCGCGCTCGTGGATCGCTTCGCAGGGATTACAGTATTCGTTGATCAGCCCGTCGGTCGACCAGGTGAGGTTGTACTTGAGCGCGTTGGTCGGAAATCGCGGCAGCGCGCCGACCCGCATGTAAACGCGGTCGAGACGGTCGAACCCGCGAGTGAGGTCATTGCCCACCACCGAAACGAAGCCTGGGGCAAGCCCGCACTGCGGCATGAAGGCCTGCCCCGGGCCCGCGCGCTCGGCGACCAGACGGACGCGGCGTGTGGTCTCTCGGTCTTCAGTGAGGTCGAAATAGCTCGCTCCGGTGTCGGCGCAGACGTCGGCGACGAGCGGATTGTGGGCGTACGACAGCGCCGAGATGACGATGGCGTGCTTTGCCACGAGCGCGGTGAGCGCTTTTCGGTCCGTGGCGTCCACACGCTCGGGCACGGCTTTCGGGACGCGGGTTCGGATCAGATCGAGCGCGGTTTCGTCGTGGTCGGCGATGGTGACGGCATAATCGCCGCACGCCGTGAGCAGGCACGCGATGGTGCGGCCGATTTTTCCGGCGCCGAGAATGATCACGCGGTGCATGAGCGCTCAGTCTCCGGGCGCTTCGACCCCGGACCTCCTAATCTTGGGTTGCCACTGCCGGCGCGCAAGGGGCATCGGCGTGCTGACAGTAGTCAATGGTACGACACGTTCTCCGGCCTGCGAGCCGCGAGCGCGCGCAAAGACTTCAGGTAGAATTCGAGGGTGGCAACATCATCGACTGTCACGTTCACACCGGAGCCGAGCGCGGCGGGGCTCGCAGGGGAGATCGCGGAGCGGTTCCTCGCTTCGTCGCCTTACGCGCGCGAGCTCGCCGCACGCATGCACGCGGAAGCCGGGTCGCGCTTTCTCGACTCCGTCGACGTGCTGTCGGTCGCCGGAGACAGCGGCCTCGCCGCGCGGCTTTCGGCTGCCGGCTTCGTCGCCGTAGCAGCCGAGGGGCTCGCCGCCGGAAGCGAGCTCTTCGAGCACCGGAAGGCGGTGCTGCCGCTGGTCGAGCTCAGGCCGTACGGGAAGGCGCGGGCGTACCTGCGCGTCGATTCGGTCGTGGATTTCCTCGAAGCGTCGGGCGGCCGTCCGTCGAGCGCGCTCGAGGGGCATGCGGGAGCCTTCGTCCGCCGTGCCCTGGTCGGTAGTGACGAGGCCGAGCTCTTCGTCGTGGAACGAAGCGCCTCGCGAGCTCTGGTCACGACCAGTGCCGGCATCACGCGCGGTCCTGGCGTCACCGGCCGGCAGCGTCACCTCGAGGCGTTCCGGCTGCGGCCGCGCCCGCTCGCCGATCCCGAACGCGGCTTTCAGGCGGCGGCGGTCGTGATCCGCGAGGCACAGCGCGATCTCGGCGAACCGGTCGCGTGCGAGCTCTTCTTCGAGGCCGAGCGCCGCTTCTACGAGCGACGAAACCGAGCGGCGCGCGTGCAAAAGAGCCGGCAGGACACGCTCGGTCTCGGCTGGAACAATCGCGATCACCACACGTACCGCTCGAGCCGTGAGTCGTTCGCGTCGCTCGTGAGGACGCTCGAGCTCCTCGGGCTCGAATGTCGCGAGCGCTTCTACGCTGGGCACGAAGCGGGGTGGGGCGCGCAGGTGATGGAGCAGCCGGAGCTCGGCATCTGCGTGTTCGCCGACGTCGACCTCTCTCCGGACGAGGTGAACGGCGACTTCGCGCACGGCGGGCTCTCGCCGCGTGGATCACTCGGCACCGTCGGGCTCTGGTGCGCACTCCACGGCGAGGCCTTCCTCTCCGCCGGTATGCACCACCTCGAGTGCCAGTTCGACTTCGACGCGGTTCGGGCGCAGCTCGAGCGCCAGGGGGTGGCCGTGATGGCGCCCTTCACGGATTTTCCGCATCTTCGTCAGGCCTTCACGCGGGGGGAGACCTGGCGGGTCGCGCCGGAACGCCTGGAGCTAGCGGCCCGCTCCGGACTCATCACGGGCGACGAGGCCCAACGGCTCGGGCGCGACGGTTCGCTCGGCTCGCATTTCGAGCTGCTCGAGCGCAACGACGGCTACAAAGGCTTCAACCAGTCCGGCATCAACCGCATCATCGCCGCCACCGATCCCCGCCGCATCCAGAGCCAGGCCCCCCAAGCCGCCCTCTGACCGGCTGACGCCGGAGGGATCGCGCGTTCGTCCTTGCCCCGCGACGGCGCATTCGGGATGCTCCGCCCTTCGCCATGGCCCCGTCCGACGACCCCGCTTTGAATCAGCGCTCGCGCGCGTACTACGACGACTTCTCGCAGGGCTACGAGCGGGAGCGGCATCACGGCTACCACGCGCTCCTCGACGAGCTCGAGCTCGGCGTGGTGCTGCCGCTTTGCAAGGATCGCGAAGTGCTCGAGGTCGGGTGCGGGACGGGGCTGATCCTTTCGCGTCTGGCGGGCGCGGCGCGGCGCGCCGAAGGCGTCGATCTGTCACCGGGCATGCTGGAGCGCGCCCGGGCGCGCGGGCTCTCGGTGCGCGAGGCGAGTGCCACCGAGCTCCCGTACCCGGACAGCTCGTTCGACACGGTGTGCAGCTTCAAGGTGCTCGCGCACGTCCCCGACATCGCGCGGGCGCTCGGCGAGATGACGCGCGTGTGCCGGCCGGGCGGGCACGTCGTCGCGGAGCTCTACAACCCGTGGAGCCTCCGCTTCCTCGCCAAGCGCCTGGCGGGGCCGGGGAAGATCTCGGACGGTCGCACCGAAGCCGATGTCTACACGCGGTGGGACGCGCCCACGAAGCTTCGCGCGCTCCTGCCCGCCGGGGCGGAGCTGGTCGAAGTGTGCGGGGTCCGGGTCGTCACGCCGGCGGCGTTCGTGCACGACCTGCCGCTCGTCGGTCGCCTGTTGCCGTCGATCGAGCGAGCCCTGGTGCGGAGCCCGCTGCGCTGGTTCGGCGGTTTTCTGGTCGTGGTCGCGACGAAACGCTAGCGGCGGAGAACGCTAACGACGGCGTCGTGGCCGGAGCGCGCGCTCGACGGCGGCGCAGGCATCGGGAGGGGTCGTGCAAAACGCCGCGGCGTGTCCCTCGCCCGAGCTTTCCGTTCCCGTCTCGCAGCCGGTGAGGCCGTTCTTCGTCAAGAACTCGACCAGGTGCCGGTCGAAGTGAAGCGCGGTCTGGACGGCATTCGGGCCGAAGAAATCCCACAGGTAAGTGACCCGATCGTCCGGCACTTCGCCGAGCTCGGTGTCCGGTGCCTCGTTGTTCGACGTCATTTCGGCTGGCTTCTAGCGTTGCAGGCGGTCGCGCGAGAGGTCAATCGGCGATATTCTCTGCGCCCCACGTGTCCCGTCGCTTTCTTCTGGCGCTTTCATTGGCGATCTCGGCGTGCAACGCCAGCCCCGAAGGTGCGGCACCCGGGGGCGCGGGCGTGTCCGCGGCCGGGCCAGGCCAGGTGGGTGGAACGACGGGCGGCGCGCCGAGTGCCGGACAGGGAGCAGGTGGCTCGGCGCAGGCCGGCGTTGGCGGCGTCGCTGGACCAGCTTCGAGCGGTGGCGCGAGCGCGGGAGGCACGGCGACTGCGGGGACGGCTGGCGTCGGCACTGGCGGTGCCGGTGCTGCCGGTGCGCCGAACGGCGGTGCCGGCGTGGTCGGTGGCGCTTCGGGCTCGGCGGCCGCGGGCGGCGAGGCACCGGTGGCGGGCACGAGCGGGGTAGGTGCGGGCGGAGCGGGCACCGGAGGTGTTGGCGGGGCGGCTGGTGTTGCCGGCACCGCGATGACCGGCGGCAGCGGTGGCGAGCCCACGGGAACGCCCGCGGTGCGCATCGTCGGCCGCACCGTGAGCAACGGCGCGAATCAGCGCTTCGCGTGGCCGGGGGTCCATTTCCGCGCGCGCTTCACCGGCACGCAGGCCTCGATCCAGCTCAACGACGGCGGCAATCGCAATCGCTTCACCGTCGTCGTCGACGGCGGGACGCCCACGACGTTCACGACCGCGTCCGGACAGTCGAGCTACTCCCTCGCCACCGGCCTCGGTGCCGGCACGCACGAGGTTCTGGTCTGGCGCAACACGGAATCCTACGGCGGCATCACGGAATTTTCGGGCATCTCGGATTTCGGCACCGGCGGCGCGCTGCTTTCGCCCCCCGCCGCCCCGGACCGCCGGCTCGAAATCATCGGCGACTCGATCTCGTGCGGCGCCGGCGTCGAGGGCACGAACACGAGCTGCACGACCGACAGCTTCACGAACAACTACCTTGCCTACGGTGCGGTCGCGGCGCGGGCGCTCGGTGCGGACCTCCACACCGTCGCGTACTCCGGCATCGGCATGTCGCGAAGCTACCGAAACGGGAGCGAACCGCCGCCGCCGGTCATGGCCGACCGGTACGAGGACGCGATCACGAATGACGACACTCCCTGGGATTTTTCGAGGTTCACGCCGCACGTCGTCGTCATCAACCTCGGGACGAACGACTATTCCGCCGGTGACCCCGGTCAGGACTACGTCACGCGGTACACGAGCTTTCTCACGACCGTGCGCTCTAAGTACGCGAACGCGTACATCATCTGCGCGATCCAGGTGTCGAGCTCGGCAACCGCCATCAACGGCGTGGTGAACGCGCGAAAGACCGGCGGCGATACCGCGATCGAAGCCTTCGACCTCGGCGCTTCCTCGAACGGCAACGCCTGCGCCAGCCACCCGGACACGAACGGCCAGCGGGCGATGGGAGACGCGCTCGCCGCCCGGATCCGCACCGTGATGGGCTGGTGACGGCGAGTCGCTGCGCTATTTTTTCGGGGGCGGCTGCGCGGGTGGCGTGACGGGGTAGCCCCGCTGCTTCCACACCAGGATGCCCTCGTCGAGCACGGCCGTGCGCTTGAAGCCGCGCTTGCGGAGCTTGTCGACGACCTCGCCGGACGCGTGGTGAGGGCAGGCGCAGTAGGCGACGACCCAGGTGCCGTCGTTGGGGATCCGGGCGAGCGCCGCCTCGTCGTAGTAGGGCGCCGAGATCGCGCCGGTGATGCGCTCGAGGGCCCAATCGGCGGGCGAGCGCGCGTCGACGATGACGAGACGCCGCCGTTCCTCGAGGGCCTTTTTCACCTGGTCCGCCGGCACGTAGCGCTCGTCGCGGAGGGTGAATTTCGGCGCCCCGCCCTTCGGGTTGAGGACGACCGGACCCTCCGTTTCCTTGACGGGTGGCGCCGAGGCGACCGGAGACGGCGCCGGGGCCTTGCTGCGGAGCCAGGCGACCAGATCTTCGATTTCGCTAGTGCTGAGCTTCTCGCCGAACGGCGGCATCGGTGTCGGGGGCCGGCCGTGGACGATCGCGTAGCGGAGGAATGCGGGCGAAGCCGAGGCGAGGAGCTCGGGATTGAACAGGTTGATCGCGGTCTTCCGCTCGGTCTCGCTGCCATGGCACTCTGCGCACGAAGCCGCAAAGAGCGCCTTCCCGCGCTCTGCGTCGCCGGTGGGCGGCCCGCCGGGCAAGGGTCGAGCTTTGGTGCCTTGCTTCCTGAGGAAGCGCACGATGGCGTCGATCTGGCGCTCCTCGAGGGGGCCGCCCCGGCTCTTGCCGTAGGCGCCCATCGCCGTGCGCGAGCGGCCGAGCCGGATCCCGCTGGCGATGAAGGCGTCGTCCGCGCTCTCGAGGAAGGTGCGGCTGACGAGTGAGGGGGCGTTGTCAGCGGCGTAGCCGGTGCCGTCCTTGGCGTGACAGAGCGCGCAGTAGCGGAGGAAGAGGTCACGACCCTCCGCGTGCTCCGGAGCCGGCGCGTCCTTGCTGGTGCTTGCGGTGGAAGGCGCCCGCGACGGGCCGCCGTCCGTGCCGGCGCGCTTCGCGCAGCCTTCGACCGCGAAGGGGACCCCGACCACGAGCCCGGCGACCACGAGGGTAGAAACGATATGCGAGCGCATGGACGCGGACGGTGGGGCCTGACCCGGCGGGGGCTCCCCATGATAGCCGAGGCGAGCGGGACTCGGTAATCCCCGCGGAGCCGCCGGAGTAGGCCGAGCGGCCGCGCCGAGGAGATGGCTCTACGGCACTTCGCGCACGGCGACGCGCTCGACGGCGAGCTTCATGTCACCGCTCTCCACGAAGGCCGGGTTGTCGAGAACCACGGCGCTCTTTTCGGCCAGGGTGCAGGTCGAACGATGGAGCTTGCCGCTGCTCGAGTAGGCGCATTCTCGGGCTCCGCGCCAGTCCATGCGGAGCGACTTTTCGTGCTCGAGGGTGGCCTCGACCTCGTACTTACCCGGGGCGAGCTCGATCTCGAGCCTTCGCCCGCCACGCACGGCGGTCGCTTTCACGCCGAGCGTTTTCACGACGCGCGTACCGAAGCGGCGCTCGACGTCGCCGGCACGCACGACGACGTCGGTCGTGCCGAGCGCGACCGGCTGGAGCTCGAGCCCCTTGGCCGAGAGCGGCGCGCGGTTCGTCGGCGAAACGAGGATCGGCACGTCGTTGAGCTCGGCGCCGTCCGGCCCGAACGCTCGAGCGGCGAGCGTGACGGGCCCGCGTTCGAGGTCGAGGAGCGGCACCTCCTGCACCTCCAGCCGGGCGACCAACCGGCAGCGGACGACGCCGCGAGCCTCGACGCCTTGAACCGCGGCGACGATCGTGGCTTCGCCGTTCTTCTTGCAGCCGAGCGTCCCGTCGGCGCCCGCCGCCACGACGGCGGGATGCTCCGAGCGCACCGTGTACGTTCCGGGCGCGAGCGTGGTGCTCGTTTTGCCGGTGTGTCCGCGAACGAGCGGGCGGATCGCGGCCTTGTTGGTCACGATCTCGGGGAGCTCGATGCGGAGCCGTTCGGGCGGGGCCGCACGCTGGCAGGCAGTGAGGCCCAAGATCGCGGAAACGAGAGCCCTCGTGCGCATCGCTCGCCAGCGTAACCCGGCGGAACGTTCAGAACGAGAGGTACGCCCCGCCGGCGAATTCGCCCTGGAACAAGGGCGTTCCCGACCAAGCGTAGGCGCAGCCCGCGGCGCCGTAGCAGAACAGCGCGGCCTCATCGGTGAGGAACGTCGTCAACAGGCGCGCCCGCAAGCGTATGCCGAGGTTCCGAATGATCTGGAACTTCACGCCACCCTCGACCAGGAACGAAAAATGCCAGTCGTCGTACTGAATGCCCTGGTCTTCGGCCGAATAGCGCGTCGCACCGAGCGTGGCGCCGAACACCGGCCGGATCCACTCGATCGCGAGCGGGTAGTCGAGGATGCCGCCGATCTGGGCGTACTCGACGACGAGATCGTGGCGCAGGGAGATGCCGTCCGATTGGGTGATCTGCACCTCGGTCGGCTGGCGAGTGTACGAAAGCTCGGCGAAGGCACCCTGCCGCACGCCGATGTCGATCGTCCCGCCGTAGCTCATCGAATCGGCGATCGACGCCTGTCTCGTGAGCAGCGGTGACTCACCGGTCACCGTCCCCCCGAGCATCGCGCCGACGTACGCACCGAGCTGCAGGCGATCCTGGGCGGATGCGTTCGAGTAACTGAACGTCACGCCGAGCACGAGGGCGACGGGGGAGACGCGCGCGAAAAACAGGCGAGCCGTTGGCATGGGGGCTCATCACCCGATTCTCCGCCCGACGCAACACGAGAGGCTCGAGCGCGATGAGATGTGCTCTAGGGCGCAGCCAAACCGACCAGCCGATAGACCAGCACGTCCTGGTCGCGTCCCCTGACCTTGATCCGCTGGAGCGGTTCGGCGACCACGTCCGCTTCGACCTGCTTGTAGAGATCCTCGGACAGGATCACGTCGCACTTCAGCTCCTTGGTCAGGCTCTCGAGGCGCGAGGCGAGGTTCACGGCGTCACCGATGACGGTGTATTCCATGCGCTCGACGTGACCCATGTTGCCGGCCACGACCTGCCCGGAGTGGAGGCCGATGCCGGTGCGGATCTCGGGCAGTCCGCGGGCTTTGAAGGCTTCATTGATCTTCATGAGGTTCGCGCGCATCTCGAGCGCGGCCTTGATCGCGTTCAGCGCGTCGCCGGGTTCCGGTACCGGGGCGCCGAACACGGCCATGATCGCGTCGCCCATGAACTTGTCGACCACGCCGCGGTGGCGAAGAACGCTCTCCACCATGCTGCTGAAGTACTCGTTCAGGAAATCGAGCAGCGCCCGCGGCTCCATCGTCTCGCTGATGCTGGTGAACGAGCGGATGTCGGAAAAGAGCACCGTCACCGGCACGAGCTCGCCGCCGAGGTTCATGTTGCCGCCCTTCATCAGGTGCTCGGCGACCTGGCGGGTCACGTAGCGGCCGAACGTCTCACGCAGGTGGTCGCGCTCCTTCAGGCCCGCCACCATCTGGTTGAACCCTTCGCCCAGCCGTTCGAGCTCGTCGCCCGTGCGGAGCGGGGGAACGGTCACGTAGGTCCCGCCCTTCAGTTTTTCCTCTGCGTCGGCGATCGTCCGCACGGCGTTCCCGAGCCGTGAGGCGAAGCGCAGGGCGAGCAAGAGGACGACGACGAGCGTCACCGAGAGAAAAACGAGCTGGCGGTAGAGGGCCTCGCGCACCCTGGTCCGGAGCTCGGTCACGTCGCGCGAGGCGGTGATCTCGACCATCATGTCCGGGCGCTGCAGCTTTTCGGGCTTGAAGGTCTTGATCGCGAAAAGCTTGCCGTTCGCCTCGCGGAGCACCGCGGTCGGGTCCCGGGATTCCATGTCCCGGGCGGGGTGCTTGGGCGACGCGGCGACGAGCTTGCCGTTCACCCTGAGCGCGAGGTCGGCGTTGAGCTTCGGCTCGAGGTAGCCGAGGTAGCGATCGGTGACGGGCGTGAGGAGCGCGATGGCGCCCGCTCGCTCCTCGCCGTCGTAGACCGGCCGCGCGTTCACGAGCGCCGGCCGGATGCCGTCGTTGAAACGCACCTGGATCATGCCGATCAGGGGTTTGCCGTCGAGGAGCTCGGCGAACGCCGGGCTCGAGTCGGGAGCGAGCGAGGTGGGACCGCGTTCGGCGTTGCCGGCGGCGAGGATCACGCCCGCGTCGTCGGCGGCGAGGATGGTCCGGTACTTGTAGACCTCGGCGAGTCGCTCGACCATTCGCGCCGCGCGCACGGGGTCGTGCGTGGCGAGCGCCTGCGTGAAGCGCCCCGAGCTCTCGGCCAGCGAAAGCGCCAGGCGAGCGTTCGACTGATACTCGTCGAGCTCCTCGGTGAACCGTGTGCTCACGCGATCGACGCGCCGCTCGACCTGCGCAAGCATGTCGCGCTCGGCTTCGTGCGAGCGGTAGACGGCGGTGAGCACCGCCGGCGCCACGCAGGCGAGGACGAGCAAGACGAGCTTCGAGCGGACGGTTTTCAGCACCCGGGGTCGCGCGAGTATAGAGGAAGCCCGGAAAATTCCACGTCGCCTTGGGTTCGGCCGTGCCGTTACTCAATGGCTGACGATGAGAGGTCTCTCCTCGACCCAGCGTACCAACGTCGGCTCGCTCGGCCGG